>Ga0074195_1000299_pt1 | contig 107815 bp, 97 predicted proteins | sample EPASupsiteHSE623_FD_64525 | JGI IMG/M metagenome (GOLD analysis project Ga0074195, IMG submission 64525) | Bioremediated contaminated groundwater from EPA Superfund site, New Mexico - Sample HSE6-23 | ecosystem: Environmental > Aquatic > Deep subsurface > Groundwater > Contaminated ... | reverse complement strand
GGTGATGCCAGGCGACAACGTGTCGATCACGGTCAAGCTGATCAACCCGATTGCCATGGAAGAAGGTCTGCGTTTCGCCATCCGTGAAGGTGGCAAGACGGTTGGTGCTGGTGTGGTTGCCAAAATCATTGCGTAATTTATAGGGAATTTGCGGGACAGGCCGCCGCGACGCGAAACGCGCCAGCTCTGTCCTCAACTGATTAATGCAGGGGCGTAGCTCAATTGGCAGAGCGTCGGTCTCCAAAACCGAAGGTTGATGGTTCGATTCCTTCCGCCCCTGCCACCTGACTCTGTAAAGAAGGTGGATCCCAAGCCCGCTATGCGAATAGCGGGCTTCAGCGTCTCAAGACGACTGAGTTTGATTTGACGTAGAAAAAGCGCGAGATAGAGAAAAATGGCCACCACACAAGTTCAAACTGTCAGTACCGGAGCCGATAAGGCCAAGCTAGTTGCTGCCGCGGCGCTGGTTTTTGCCGCGCTGGCGGCCTTTTATGTATTTGGCAAGCAGGGGCCGCTTGCCCAGTGGGCTGCTTTGCTGCTGGGTTTGGCTGCGGCAGTTGTGGTATTTTTCACCTCCGAGCCTGGCAAAGCACTTTTTGCGTTTGGTCAGGATGCTTGGCGTGAGGTTAAAAAAGTCGTCTGGCCGGCGCGTAAAGAAGCGATACAGATGACGGTCTATGTGTTTGTCTTCGTGCTGGTGATGGCCTTGTTTCTCTGGCTGACTGACAAGACGCTCGAGTGGCTGTTTTATGACTTGATTCTGGGGTGGAAAAAATAATGAATGATGTTGTAGAAACTCCGTCAACCGATACGCCAGCGGCAGCGCAAGTTCTGGCGACGGCGCCGACCAATCCTGATTTGCGTTGGTATGTGGTTCATGCCTATTCGGGCATGGAAAAGGCTGTCGAACGCAACATCATCGAGCGCATCACTCGCGCCGGTATGCAGGATAAATTTGGCCGCATTCTGGTTCCGATGGAGGAAGTGGTTGAGATCAAGAATGGCCAGAAAAAAACCACTGAACGCAAGTTCTTTCCGGGTTATGTGCTGGTCGAAATGGTCATGGATGATGACACTTGGCACCTGGTCAAGCACACCAACAAGGTGACCGGTTTCGTCGGGGGCGCCAAAAATCGCCCAGCGCCCATTTCGGAAGCCGAGGTCTTGAAGATCGTCAACCAGATGCAGGAAGGCACCGAGAAGCCGCGTCACAAAGTCGAATTTGTGGTGGGTGAGTTTGTGCGTGTCAAGGATGGTCCTTTTACCGATTTCAATGGGTCGGTGGAAGATGTCAACTACGAAAAGAGCAAGGTTCGTGTAGCGGTCACGATTTTCGGACGATCGACACCTGTGGAACTTGATTTTTCGCAGATTGAAAAAACCTGAATTTGATGCATTGTGGGACAGTCCAATAAACGCGTAGCGTTTTTGCTCTGTCCTCAACTGATTTAAGATTTCGCACTTTTCGACTCGGTGCGAATGCTGTTAGTGAGTCGTTAACCCCGGGGAGCCAGGGCCTGCAAGTTTAAAAGCACGGTCAAGGCGTCATTACCCGCAAGGAGAAAAGCATGGCGAAAAAAATCGTCGGTTTTGTCAAACTGCAAGTACCAGCAGGCAAGGCCAATCCATCACCACCCATCGGCCCAGCATTGGGTCAGCGCGGCTTGAATATCATGGAGTTCTGCAAGGCGTTCAACGCCCAGACCCAAGGTATTGAGCCTGGTCTGCCGCTGCCAGTGGTGATCACCGCTTTTGCGGACAAGAGCTTCACCTTCGTTATCAAGTCGCCACCATCGTCGATCTTGATCAAGAAGGCAGTGAAGATCGACAAGGGCTCTGCCCGTCCTCAAGCTGACAAGGTTGGCAAGATCACTCGTGCACAGCTCGAAGAGATTGCTAAAACCAAGATGAAAGATTTGACTGCTGCCGACATGGACGCAGCTGTTCGCACCATCGCCGGTTCTGCCCGTTCGATGGGCGTGATTGTGGAGGGTGTTTAAATGACCCAGCTCACCAAAAAACAAAAGTCCTTCCAGGGCAAGATTGACAGCACCAAGCTGTATCCCCTGGCAGATGCTTTGGCCATCATCAAAGAGTGTGCCAATGCCAAATTCGATGAATCCATCGATGTGGCTGTGCAACTCGGCATTGATGCTAAAAAATCGGATCAGGTTGTGCGCGGCGCTGTTGTGTTGCCTAACGGAACTGGCAAGACCAAACGTGTTGCTGTGTTCGCCCAGGGTGCCAAGGCTGAAGAAGCCAAGGCCGCTGGTGCTGACATCGTTGGCATGGACGATCTGGCTGCCATGATCAAGGCTGGCAATATGCCCTTTGACATCGTGATTGCTGCTCCAGATGCGATGCGTGTTGTTGGTACTTTGGGTCAGATCCTGGGCCCGCGCGGTTTGATGCCTAACCCCAAGGTGGGTACCGTCACGCCTGACGTGGCAACAGCCGTCAAGAACGCCAAGGCTGGTCAAGTACAGTTCCGTGTTGACAAAGCCGGTATTGTTCACTCCACGATCGGCCGTCGTTCGTTCGACACAGACAAGCTGCAAGGCAATCTGGCTGCACTGGTGGATGCCTTGACCAAGGCCAAGCCCGCTACCAGTAAGGGTGTTTATTTGAAAAAAGTGGCGGTTTCGTCAACGATGGGTGTGGGTGTCCGTGTGGACCTGCAAACCATCGCAGCGTAATTGCAAAAAATTCAGGTCCCCTGAAAGGGGGGTCTGATGTGGTGGGCTGCTCATGCTGCAAGGTGTGAGCGGGCCATCCAAGACCGTTGGTGTGCAAGCCGTAGGGGTACGGGTAGGCACTTAATCAGTGAGTTATGGGTTCGTCCCAGGGCTCAGCCAACGCAGATGGCGATCCCGCTGCAGATGGAATCAGTTCCGAAACAGTTGGTCGCTGCAATGTGGCGTGCTTGAAGGCAATTTGCTGACAGGCACAATTTGAAGGAGTAGACCTTGAGTCTTAATCGCAGTGAGAAAGAAGCGGTCATCAGTGATGTGACTGGCCTCGCCGCAAAAGCTCAAACGCTCGTGATGGCGGAATACCGTGGCATCACGGTCGCTGACATGACCAAATTGCGCTCTACCGCGCGCAGCAATGGTGTGAGTCTGAGTGTGTTGAAAAACACCTTGGCTCGCCGTGCTGTGACGGGAAGCGGATTTGAAGTTGTGTCCGACCTGATGACCGGTCCGCTGATCTATAGCTTCTCTGTCGATGCAGTGGCCGCCGCGCGAGTGGTGGCTGACTTCGCGAAAACCAACGACAAGTTGGTGATTCGTGGTGGTGCATACGGTGGAAAAGCTCTGGACGTGAACGGCGTGAAGCAGTTGGCAAGCATCCCTTCCAAGGAAGTGTTGTTGGCACAGTTGCTGGGCTTGATGCAATCCCCGATTTCGCGTACGGCACGTGTGCTGGCAGCGATCGCGGAGCAAAAAGGCGCTGGTGCAGAAGCACCGGCAGAAGCCCCCGCTGAGGCTGTTGCGGCTTGATAGCTAGCAACACGTAGTAACCAATATTGTTAGGAAATAAAAATGGCATTCGATAAAGACGCATTTTTGACCGCGCTGGACAGCATGACGGTCATGGAACTCAACGACCTGGTGAAAGCCATCGAAGAGAAATTTGGCGTAAGCGCAGCAGCGATGTCTGCACCTGCTGCTGGTGGCGCTGCTGCCGCTGTGGTGGAAGAAAAGACCGAATTCAACGTTGTTCTGCTTGAAGCAGGCGCAGCCAAGGTATCGGTCATCAAGGCTGTGCGCGAAATCACGGGTCTGGGCCTCAAGGAAGCCAAAGACCTGGTGGACGGCGCTCCGAAGAATGTCAAGGAAGGCATTTCCAAGGCTGACGCTGAAGCCGCTATGAAGAAGCTGGTGGAAGCTGGCGCCAAGGTCGAACTTAAATAATCGATCTTTCCCAAAGGGCTGGGTGCTCCAAAAGAGCCCCCAGCCTTTGGCGCTTGTAAGAGAGCACTGAAAAGCAGAGCAAAAGTCTTTTTTTCAGTGTCTTCTGACCCCGACTGCAGAAGATGCCTTGGTTCGGGTTGCACGCAATGTGTGACCGTCCGCCAATGATTGGTAGTGGCCAATCACCAAGAAGTACCCAGGATTCCTTAGTCTTTGCCCGGAGATCTCATGGCTTACACATACACCGAACGCAAGCGCATTCGCAAAAATTTTGGCAGTCGCGACAGCGTGCTTGAAATACCTTACCTGTTGCAAATGCAAAAGGATGCCTATACGGCATTCCTGCAGGCCGATGTTCCCCCGAAAAAACGGACGGCCGAGGGGCTTCAGGCTGCTTTTGAAGCGGCCTTCCCGATCATTTCGCACAACGGCTTTGTCGAGATGAAGTATCTCGAATACAACTTGGCCAAACCCGCTTTTGACGTGCGTGAATGCCAGACCCGTGGTCTGACTTTTGCCTCGGCGGTGCGGGCCAAGGTGCAACTGTTCATCTATGACCGCGAATCTTCGACCTCGCAAAACAAGGTGATCAAAGAGGTTAAAGAGCAAGAAGTCTACATGGGCGAAGTGCCCCTGATGACGGGCAAGGGCTCTTTCATCATCAACGGCACGGAACGCGTGATCGTTTCGCAGTTGCATCGCTCGCCAGGTGTTTTCTTTGAGCACGACAAGGGCAAAACCCACAGTTCGGGCAAGTTGCTGTTTTCGGCGCGCATCATTCCTTACCGTGGTTCATGGCTCGATTTCGAGTTCGATCCCAAAGACATTCTTTACTTCCGCGTGGACCGTCGCCGCAAAATGCCGGTCACGATTCTGCTCAAGGCCATCGGCCTGAACCACGAGTCCATCCTGGCGAACTTCTTCGTCAATGACAATTTCCGTCTGATGGACAGTGGTGCCCAGATGGAGTTCGTGGCTGAGCGCCTGCGCGGTGAAGTGGCCCGTTTTGATATCACGGACAAGAGCGGCAAAGTGGTTGTGGCTAAAGACAAGCGCGTCACCGCACGTCATACCCGTGAGTTGGAGCAATCCGGTACCACGCACGTCAGCGTACCTGAGGATTTCCTGGTGGGTCGCGTCGTGGCACGCAACCTCGTCGACACCGATACCGGCGAGATTCTGGCCAAGGCAAACGAAGAGATCACCGAGGTGTTGCTCAAGAAGTTGCGCACCGCAGGCGTTCAGGATTTGCCGTGTATTTATACCAATGAACTGGATCAGGGTGCGTACATTTCGCAAACCCTGCGCAGCGACGAAACGGTGGATGAGTTTGCCGCACGCGTCGCCATCTACCGCATGATGCGTCCCGGCGAGCCACCAACGGAAGATGCCGTGCAGGCACTGTTCCAGCGCTTGTTCTACAACCCCGACACCTACGATCTGTCGCGTGTGGGCCGCATGAAGTTCAATGCCAAGATGGGTCGTCCGGAATCAACCGGCCCCATGGTGCTGACCAATGAGGACATCCTTTCCGTTGTCAAGATCCTGGTTGACTTGCGCAATGGTCGCGGTGAAGTGGACGATATCGATCACCTTGGCAACCGGCGCGTGCGTTGTGTTGGCGAATTGGCCGAAAACCAATACCGCACCGGTCTGGCACGGATTGAAAAAGCCGTGAAAGAGCGTCTTGGCCAAGCTGAGCAAGAGCCGCTCATGCCGCATGATTTGATCAACAGCAAGCCGATTTCGGCCGCCTTGAAAGAATTCTTCGGTGCGTCCCAGCTGTCGCAGTTCATGGACCAGACCAATCCGCTGTCGGAGATTACCCACAAGCGCCGCGTATCGGCTCTTGGCCCAGGTGGTTTGACGCGTGAGCGTGCCGGCTTTGAAGTGCGTGACGTGCACGTGACCCATTACGGTCGTGTCTGCCCAATTGAAACGCCTGAAGGTCCAAACATCGGTCTGATCAATTCGCTGGCACTGTATGCCCGCCTGAACGAATACGGCTTCATTGAAACGCCTTATCGTCGCGTGGTGGACAGCAAAGTCACGATGGATATCGATTATTTGTCCGCCATTGAGGAAGGCAAATACGTTATCGCTCAGGCCAATGCCGCACTGGATAAAGAAGGCCTGCTCACCGGCGAGTTGATCTCGGCGCGTGAAGCGGGTGAGTCGATTTTGGTCGGCGCCGAGCGAGTGCAGTACATGGATGTGTCTCCTGGACAGATCGTGTCCGTGGCCGCATCCCTGGTGCCTTTCCTCGAGCACGATGATGCAAACCGTGCCTTGATGGGCGCCAATATGTCACGTCAAGCGGTGCCGATTCTGCGGCCTGAAAAACCATTTGTTGGCACCGGCATTGAGCGGGTGGCGGCAGTTGACTCCGGCACCGTGGTGACCGCTACCCGCGGTGGCGTGGTTGACTATGTTGATGCGACCCGTGTCGTGATTCGCGTGAACGATGCCGAAGCACAGGCCGGTGAAGTCGGTGTGGACATTTACAACCTCATCAAGTACCAACGTTCAAACCAGAACACCAACATTCACCAGCGCCCGATTGTCAAAAAGGGTGATTTGCTGGCCAAGGGCGACGTGATTGCCGACGGTGCATCGACCGACCTGGGGGAATTGGCTTTGGGCCAGAACATGCTGGTGGCGTTCATGCCCTGGAATGGCTACAACTTCGAAGATTCGATCTTGATCAGTGAGCGTGTGGTGGCCGAAGACCGTTACACCTCCATTCATATCGAGGAATTGGTGGTCATGGCGCGTGACACCAAGTTGGGTTCCGAAGAAATTACCCGCGACATCCCGAATTTGAGCGAGCAACAGCTCAATCGTCTGGATGAGTCCGGCATCATCTATGTCGGCGCGGAAGTTCAGCCGGGTGATACGCTGGTGGGCAAAGTGACGCCTAAGGGCGAAACCACTTTGACACCGGAAGAAAAATTGCTGCGCGCCATTTTTGGTGAAAAAGCCAGTGACGTGAAAGACACCTCATTGCGCGTGGGTCAGGGCTCGTCAGGGACTGTGATCGATGTGCAGGTCTTCACCCGTGAAGGCATCGTGCGTGACCGCCGTGCACAACAGATCATCGATGACGAACTGAAGCGCTTCCGCCTGGATTTGAATGACCAGCTCCGCATTGTGGAAGCTGATGCATTTGACCGGATCGAAAAATTGCTGACGGGCAAGATTGCCAACGGTGGGCCACAAAAGCTCGCCAAAGGTACCAAAATCGACAAGGCCTATTTAAGCTCGGTGGACAAGTTCCATTGGTTCGATATTCGCCCTGCTGACGATGACATTGCTACGCAACTGGAAAGCATCAAGAATTCCCAGGAACAAACCCGTCACAGCTACGATCTCTCTTTTGAAGAGAAGCGCAAGAAATTGACTCAGGGTGACGAGCTGCCTGCCGGTGTCTTGAAGATGGTCAAGGTTTACCTGGCTGTCAAACGTCATTTGCAATCAGGTGACAAGATGGCCGGCCGCCACGGCAACAAGGGCGTGGTTTCCAGAATCGTCCCGGTTGAAGACATGCCTTTCATGGCGGATGGCACACCCTGCGATATTGTTCTGAACCCCTTGGGCGTGCCCTCGCGGATGAACATCGGCCAGGTGCTGGAAGTGCACTTGGGTTGGGCTGCAAAAGGCATTGGCCAACGTATCGGTGACATGCTGCAGGCGGAGTCCAAACTCGCGGACCTGCGCAAATTCCTGGATACGCTGTACAACGGCGCCGGTCGCAAGGAGGATGTGTCGAAGCTGAGCGACGACCAAGTGCTGGAGATGGCCCTCAACCTGAGCGGGGGTGTTACGTTTGCCTCCCCGGTGTTTGATGGTGCCTCGGAAGAGGATATCCGCGACATGCTGAAACTGGCTTACCCGGATGACATCGTCAAGGCCAAGGGGCTGACGGCAGCCCGGACACAGGCAAATCTGTTTGACGGTCGAAGCGGTGACGCGTTTGACCGTCCGACCACGATCGGCTACATGCACTACTTGAAGCTTCACCATTTGGTGGACGACAAAATGCACGCCCGTTCCACCGGTCCTTACAGTCTCGTTACTCAGCAACCACTCGGCGGTAAAGCGCAGTTTGGTGGCCAGCGTTTCGGTGAGATGGAGGTTTGGGCGCTTGAAGCGTACGGCGCTGCTTACACACTGCAGGAAATGCTCACGGTCAAGTCCGATGACGTGGTGGGTCGTACCAAGGTGTACGAGAGCATTGTCAAGGGTGAGCACTCGATCGAAGCCGGTATGCCGGAGTCGTTCAATGTGCTGGTCAAGGAAATCCGCTCACTCGGTATTGATATCGAGCTGGAACGTTCCTGAAGTTTGGCAGGACAGACCAGGACAGTGCAGCCATCTGCACTGTCCTCAACTGATAAAGAAAAGGATTCAACATGAAATCATTACTCGACCTGTTCAAGCAGTTCACGCCGGATGAGCATTTCAATGCCATCAAGATTGGCATGGCTTCTCCCGAGAAGATCCGTTCGTGGTCTTTCGGTGAGGTCAAAAAACCGGAAACCATTAACTACCGCACCTTCAAGCCCGAGCGTGACGGCCTGTTTTGCGCCAAGATTTTTGGCCCTATCAAGGACTATGAATGCCTGTGCGGTAAATACAAGCGTCTGAAGCACCGTGGTGTGATCTGCGAGAAGTGCGGCGTTGAAGTGACCCAGACCAAAGTGCGCCGCGAGCGCATGGGCCACATCGATCTGGCGGCACCCTGTGCACACATCTGGTTCCTGAAATCGCTGCCGTCACGTCTGGGTCTGGTGCTCGACATGACCCTGCGTGACATTGAACGCGTGCTGTACTTTGAAGCGTATGTGGTGACCGACCCTGGCATGACGCCGCTGAAGAAATTCAGCATCATGTCGGAAGATGACTATGACGCTAAATTCAAGGAATATGGCGATGAGTTTCAGGCCAAGATGGGCGCCGAAGGCATCAAGGATTTGCTGCAAAGCATTGACATTGATGGCTCGATCGAGAAGCTGCGCAACGACCCCACCGGCTCCGAGCTGAAGATCAAGAAAAACACCAAACGCCTCAAGTTGCTTGAAGCGTTCAAAAAATCCGGCATCAAACCCGAGTGGATGGTGCTTGAGGTGTTGCCCGTGTTGCCACCGGACCTGCGTCCGCTGGTGCCGTTGGACGGTGGCCGTTTCGCCACCTCCGATCTGAATGATCTGTATCGCCGCGTCATCAACCGCAACAGCCGCCTGCGTCGTCTGCTTGAGTTGAAGGCGCCCGAGATCATTGCCCGCAATGAAAAGCGCATGCTGCAAGAAGCGGTGGATTCGCTGCTGGACAATGGTCGTCGCGGTAAAGCCATGACCGGCGCCAACAAGCGCGCACTCAAGTCCCTTGCGGACATGATCAAAGGCAAGAGCGGCCGTTTCCGCCAGAATTTGTTGGGTAAACGAGTCGATTACTCGGGTCGTTCCGTGATTGTGGTGGGCCCAACGCTCAAACTTCATCAGTGTGGTTTGCCGAAACTGATGGCGTTGGAGTTGTTCAAGCCTTTCATCTTTGCACGCCTGGAAGCGATGGGTATTGCCACGACCATCAAGGCCGCCAAGAAGGAAGTTGAATCCGGTACGCCGGTGGTGTGGGACATCCTGGAAGAGGTCATCAAAGAGCACCCCGTGATGCTGAATCGTGCGCCTACGCTGCACCGTTTGGGTATCCAGGCTTTTGAACCGATCCTGATTGAAGGCAAAGCGATTCAATTGCATCCTTTGGTTTGCGCCGCATTCAATGCCGACTTTGACGGTGACCAGATGGCCGTTCACGTGCCACTGTCCGTCGAAGCGCAAGTGGAATGCCGCACACTGATGTTGGCCTCCAACAATGTGCTGTTCCCGTCCAACGGCGAACCCTCCATCGTGCCGTCGCAAGACGTTGTGCTGGGCTTGTACTACACGACCCGCGACAAAATCAATGGCAAGGGCGAGGGGCTGATTTTTGCCGACACCGGTGAAGTGCAACGCGCTTTTGATGCGGGCGAGGTTGAGCTGACTTCTCGCGTCAACGTGCGTTTGACCGAGTACACCAAGGACAAAGAAACCGGTGAATTGGTGCCTTCGACCAAGCTGTGGGAAACCACGGCCGGCCGTGCCCTGTTGTCGGAAATCTTGCCCAAGGGCCTGCCATTTGCCAATATCAACAAGGCGTTGAAGAAGAAAGAAATTTCTAAGCTCATCAACGTCTCGTTCCGCAAATGCGGTCTCAAAGAAACCGTTATTTTTGCTGACAAGCTACTGCAATATGGTTTCCGTCTGGCCACCAAGGCCGGTATCTCGATCTGCATCGATGACATGCTGGTGCCGACAGAAAAGCCGGGCATCATCGAACGCGCCGAGAAGGAAGTTAAAGAGATCGGACAGCAGTACACGTCCGGCCTGGTCACTTCGGGCGAGCGTTACAACAAGGTGGTGGACATCTGGGGCAAGGCTGGCGATGAAGTGTCCAAGGTCATGATGGCCCAGTTGTCCAAGGAAATGGTCACGGACCGCCATGGCAAGCAGGTGCAGCAAGAGTCATTCAATTCCATCTACATGATGGCTGACTCCGGTGCCCGTGGCTCTGCGGCCCAGATTCGGCAGGTGGCCGGTATGCGGGGTCTGATGGCCAAGCCTGACGGCTCCATCATCGAGACGCCTATCACCGCGAACTTCCGCGAAGGCCTGAATGTGCTGGAATACTTCATCTCCACCCACGGCGCCCGAAAAGGTCTCGCGGACACGGCGTTGAAGACGGCCAACTCGGGTTACCTGACACGTCGTCTGGTTGACGTGACGCAGGATCTGGTCGTAACCGAACAGGACTGCGGCACGCACGGTGGCTACCTCATGCGCGCTATCGTCGAAGGCGGTGAAGTCATTGAATCATTGCGCGACCGCATTTTGGGCCGCACTGCGGCAGATGATGTTCTGCATCCAGAAAACCGCTCCGTGGTGGCCGTGGCCGGTGCCATGCTGGACGAAGACCTGATTGACGAACTCGAAATCGTTGGCGTCGATGAAGTCAAGGTGCGTACGGCGCTGACTTGCGAAACCCGTTTTGGTATTTGCGCCAAATGCTATGGCCGCGATCTGGGTCGTGGCGGCTTGGTCAATGGGGGTGAAGCGGTCGGTGTGATTGCAGCGCAATCCATCGGTGAGCCTGGCACGCAGTTGACGATGCGTACGTTCCACATCGGTGGCGCTGCATCGCGTGCCGCCATTGCCTCCAGCGTGGAAGCCAAGTCCAACGGCAACATCGGCTTTAACGCCACGATGCGCTATGTGACCAATGCCAAAAAAGAGTTGGTGGTTATTTCCCGTTCCGGTGAAATCGTCATTCATGACGAGCATGGCCGTGAGCGCGAACGCCACAAGGTGCCGTATGGCGCCGTGCTGGCCGTGAAAGCGGACCAGACGGTGAAGTCTGGCACGATCCTCGCCAACTGGGATCCGTTGACCCGCCCCATCATTACCGAATTTGCGGGCAAGGCCCAGTTCGAAAATGTTGAAGAAGGCCTGACGGTCGCCAAACAGGTGGACGAGGTGACGGGTCTGTCGACCATGGTCGTGATCGATCCCAAACGCCGTGGTTCCACCAAAGTCATTCGTCCGCAAGTCAAGTTGATTGACGCATCCGGCAACGAGGTCAAAATCCCTGGCACGGACCATTCCGTGACCATCGGGTTCCCGATTGGTGCGTTGGTTCAGGTGCGTGACGGCCAGGATGTGGGACCCGGCGAAGTGCTGGCCCGTATCCCGATCGAAGGTCAGAAGACGCGCGATATTACCGGCGGTTTGCCGCGAGTTGCCGAATTGTTCGAGGCCCGTTCGCCGAAGGACAAGGGTGTGCTGGCTGAAATGACGGGTACCGTGTCATTCGGCAAAGAGACCAAAGGCAAGATTCGTTTGCAAATTACTGATCCTGAAGGTGCCGTCTGGGAAGAACTGGTGCCCAAGGAAAAGAGCATCATCGTGCACGAAGGTCAGGTGGTTAACAAGGGCGAAAGCGTTGTTGACGGTCCCGCCGATCCTCAAGACATTTTGCGACTGCTCGGCTCGGAAGAGCTGGCCCGTTACATCGTGGACGAGGTGCAGGACGTGTACCGCTTGCAGGGTGTGAAAATCAACGACAAGCACATTGAAGTGATTGTTCGCCAGATGCTGCGTCGGGTCGTCGTTGAAAATGCAGGTGACTCTACCTACATCAACGGGGAACAAGTGGAGCGTTCGGAAATGCTCAACACCAATGATGCGTTGCGCGCCGAAGACAAGATTCCCGCACGATTCACCAACTTGTTGTTGGGTATCACCAAGGCCTCGTTGTCGACCGACAGTTTCATCAGCGCGGCTTCCTTCCAGGAAACCACCCGTGTTCTGACCGAAGCCGCCATCATGGGCAAGCGCGATGAATTGCGTGGTTTGAAGGAAAACGTCATTGTGGGTCGATTGATTCCAGCCGGTACCGGCATGGCGTATCACGAAGCTCGCAAAATCCGCGAGAACATGGACGATGCCGAGCGTCGCGCCATTTCCGACTCTGAAGCCGCCGAGCTGGCGGGTGAGGCCGAGGCGACGGAAGCGAACGAAGGAGCAGCAACCGAGTAACACTCGAATTGCTATCTAAAGAATAGCGCCTCAAGCCCTTGATACGGGGGCTTGAGGCGTTTTTTATTGTTGCTTTTGAAGATTTGTGCTTGACTGGGTCTGGAGATTGAAGGAAATGAGCGATTCCGTCGTGGTCTGGTTTGCCATCGCTGTGTTGTTGTTCTGGTCGATGGGCGCCTACAACCGTTTGATGCGCCTTCGCTCCCAGGGCCTGGTTGCCTTTGCCACCTTGGAGGGGCTGTTGAATCAACACGTACTGTTAGTGAAAACAAACTTGCCGGTTGCCGAGGTAGTCGCTTCCGTTCCTGATTCAGGTCAGGGGCACGACGCTTCTGCTGGCGCCTGGGCCGGACTCGCAGCCGCTGCGGAACAATTCAACGCTTCGTTGAAAGTGGCCCATGCGCAGCCCTTGAATGGGCCGACGATGGGTGCGCTGAGAACGGCATTTGAGACCTTGTGTTTGTCCTGGGCCCGGCTGCGCGACCTGCCGCCCGATCTGGCAGGGCCTGCACTGCCAGGCACACTGCAGTCGCAGTGGGAGCAAGTTGCCTCCCAGGTCGAAGTGGCCCGGATCGAGTTCAACCAGCGGGTCGTAAATTACAACGAAGCCATAGCTCAGTTTCCGGCGCTTTTGCTGGCCTGGGTGTCTGGTTTCAAGCCGGCGCAGCCGATATAGGTTTGATGATGAACGCGAACGAACAAAAAATTCCCTTGTGGCGACAGTTACAGGCGGTCGCTGCCGTCTTGCAGAGCGTCCGCAGCGGCGTGTCTGGAACGGCCGCACTGGCCGATGTGCCCGCTGATTTGCGGCCAGGCGTGCAGGCGCTGACATTTCACGTGCTGCGCTCGCTGGGACGCGCTGAGGCGCTGCGACAGCTGCTCGCCAGCCGCTCCCCACCGCCGCCAGCCGACGCGCTACTGTGTACGGCGCTGGCGTTGGCGTGGCGAGAAGAGGACGCACCGTATGAAGTGTTTACCCTCGTCAATCAGGCGGTGGAGGCGGCCAAGAGAAGTGCGGCGACCAGCGCACAGGCAAGCTTTATCAATGCCTGCTTACGCCGTTTTTTGCGTGAACGCGACACCCTCGTGGCCAGCACGGACAACAAACCGGTGGCGGTGTGGAACCACCCCAAATGGTGGATCGATCGACTCCAGAAGGAATGGCCCGCCAGCTGGCAGGCGATCCTGGCAGCCAACAACCGTCATGCACCGATGACCTTGCGGGTGAACGTCAGACGGTCGGCTGTGTTGCCCTATTTGCAGACGCTGAAAGCAGCCGGTCTGGACGCCAGCGCTGCGGGTAGCTGGGGCGTCACCCTGGCGCAACCCCAACCGGTGCAGGACTTGCCCGGCTTTGCTGACGGTGTGGTGTCGGTGCAGGATGCCGCCGCGCAGCTTGCCGCCCCGCTGCTGTTGTCCGGCCTGACGTCGGCGGTGCCGCTCCATGTGCTGGACGCCTGCGCCGCCCCGGGGGGCAAAACCGCGCACCTGCTGGAGATCGCAGATTGCACAGTGACGGCGCTGGATGTTGACGCAGCGCGTTGCGAAAAGATTCACCAAACCCTGCACCGGCTGGGACTGCAGGCCGAAGTTCTGGTGGCCGACGCGGCCGACACGTCAGCCTGGTGGGATGGCCAGCTGTTTGATGCCATTCTGCTGGACGCGCCTTGCTCCGCCTCCGGTATTGTGCGACGTCACCCCGATGTGCGCTGGTTACGGCGGGAGTCCGATATTGCCCAACTGGCCGTGATTCAAGCCCGGCTGCTCAAGGCCTTGTGGGCCCTGCTGAAGCCGGGTGGGCGACTGCTGTATTGCACCTGCTCGGTTTTCAGGGCCGAGGGTGAGGATCAGATACAAACGTTTCTTGCGCACAACACCCAGGCGACCTTGCTGCCTTCGCCCGGTCATTTATTGCCTCATAACGGGGCAAATGGCAACGCCGTCCCGGACAATCTAGCGTGTGACCATGACGGCTTTTATTACGCATTGCTTGAGAAACGCACGGCTTGACCTGATCGGGCTGCTGGCCTGTGCCTGTCTGGTGTGGGGCGCCCCTGGAACTGCGCGGGCGGAAGCCCCTGCGACAGAAATTTCCCTGTTGCGGCTTGAACGCGCGGGCGACGCCGTTCTTTTGACCGCCACCGTCAAGTTTGAGTTGCCGGCGGCGGTCCAGGACGCGCTTCTCAAGGGTGTTGCCATTATTTTTGTGGCCGAAGCGGACGTCTATCGCGAACGCTGGTACTGGATGAACCGGCGGGTGGTGGGCGCCGAGCGCCATATGCGGCTGGCCTATCAGCCGTTGACTCGCCGCTGGCGGCTGAATGTAGCCTCCGGCCTGATCACCAATGCCGGGCTGGGGATGGCCCTCAATCAGAACTTTGAGACATTGCCCGACGCCTTGGCGGCAGTGCAACGGCTGTCTCGCTGGAAAATTGCCGATGTCTCGGAAATTGATCTGGAACAGCGCCATCTCGTCGAGTTTCGTTTTCGCCTGGATGTGTCACAACTGCCGCGCCCCTTGCAGATTGGTACGCTGGGCCAGACCGACTGGGATATCTCGGTCTCATCCCTGCGACCGTTGATACTGGAGAGCGCCAAGTGAGCGGCGCAGGCACTACGACCGATTTGGTCGGCCGCTTTTCCTTGAAAAATTCCCGCACCCAGCGTTGGACCGTGGGCGCAGGTCTGGCCGCCATGGTGGCGGTCGGGCTGGTGCTGTTGTTCCTGTTGACGCAAGCCACCTCAAATCGCGATATGTACGAGCGCAATTACGCGCGACTCTTTGTGCTCAATATGGTGGTGGCAAGTCTGCTGCTGGTCATCATTGTGTGGATTGCCTTGCGACTGATGAAGCGGCTGCGGCAGGGCAAATTTGGCAGCCGCCTGTTGGTCAAACTGGCCGCCATTTTTGCGCTGGCGGGGTTTGTCCCGGGCGTCCTGATTTATGTAGTCTCGTACCAGTTTGTATCCCGCTCCATTGAAAGCTGGTTTGACGTCAAGGTTGAAGGGGCGCTGGATGCGGGCGTCAATCTCGGACGTGTCACGCTGGAAACCCTGTCCAATGACCTGGCCAGCAAGGCGCGTGCCTCAGCGTTACAGCTGGCAGACACACAGAATGTCAGCGCTGCATTGCCGTTGGAGCGCGCCCGTGACCAGTTGGGTGCGAGTGATTTGATACTCTGGAGCGGCTCAGGGCAACTGATTGCCGCGGCCGGTCAATCCCGGTACCAACTCAATCCGGAGCGGCCAAGCCAACAACAGTTCCGCAACGCGCGAGTTCAGCGGTCAGTTACCTGGATTGAGGGGCTGGATGATGCAGTGCCGGGTGTGGAGGGGAATGCACGTATCAAGGCACTGGTTCTGGTGTCCAGCACCGGTTTGGGTTTATTGGGTGAGTCGCGTTTTCTCCTGGTGACGCAGACATTGCCGCCCACGCTGGTGGCCTACGCACTGGCTGTCACGGAAGCCAACCGTGAGTATCAGGAGCGGGCGCTGGCGCGTGAGGGACTGCGCCGCATGTACATCGGAACCTTGACGCTCAGTCTGTTTCTGGCGGTGTTTGGCGCCGTGTTGTTGGCGGTTGTACTGGGTAACCAGATTGCTCGCCCACTGCTGTTACTGGCCGACGGCGTGAGCCAGGTGGCTGCGGGGGATTTGACGCCGAAGGCATCCCTGCAAGGAAAGGACGAGCTGGATGGCTTGACCCGCTCATTTGCCGACATGACACAGCAACTGGCAGATGCCCGACAGGCGGTCCAGGTCAGCATGGAACAGGTGAATGCAGCGCGGGCCAATTTGCAGACGATTCTGGATAACCTCACGGCCGGGGTCATGGTGCTCGATGCGCAAGGGGTCATTCAGTCGTCGAATCCGGGCGCGACACGCATTCTTCGGGTTCCGCTGGCGGCTTGCGTGGGCCAGCGCCTGGCGGACATTGACGGCCTCCAGACCTTTGGCGAAAAAGTTCAGGCCCAGTTTGACTCGTTTCTGGGTACACGCAGCGAACATGGTCTCGATCACTGGCAGCAATCCTTTGAACTGGGCAACGCTGCGGTTGAGCTGGCAGGCAGGCAGGCGAATAATGCTCTTATTTTAGTAGCGCGAGGCGCAGAGCTACCGGGCGCTGCAAGGCTTTTGGTCTTTGATGATATCTCCGAGATTGTGTCCTCACAACGCTCCCAGGCGTGGGGGGAAGTCGCCCGGCGTCTGGCGCACGAGATCAAGAATCCATTAACTCCCATCCAGTTATCAGCCGAACGGCTGGAGATGAAACTGACGGGCAAGGTGGCCGCTCCGGAGCAGGCCCTGCTCACCAAGTCAGTCAAAACCATCGTTGATCAGGTGGATGCCATGAAGCGTCTGGTGAATGAATTCCGGGACTACGCGCGGCTGCCTGCAGCTGAACTGAAGCCGATTGATTTGAATGCCTTGGTGGCGGAAGTATTGCACCTGTATGCCAGCGAAACCTCGCAGGTGCCGGTGCAGATGGAACTTGATCCACGCAGCCCGCGCGTGCTGGGTGACGCCCAACAGCTGCGCCAGGTGTTGCACAACCTGCTTCAGAACGCGCAAGACGCCACTGAAACTGCAGGCCACACCGACGCCGGACACCCTGTGATCATCAAAACCCAATGCATTGAGACTGCCGGGCGAGTTCGTCTGAGCGTGCTTGACTGCGGCACCGGTTTTCCTGAGCACATCCTCAAACGCGCCTTTGAACCCTACGTCACAACCAAAGCCAAGGGCACTGGATTGGGCTTGGCCGTTGTCAAAAAAATCGCTGACGAGCATGGCACCCGTGTGGATATTGCCAATCGTGTGGTGGACGGTAAAGTGGTGGGCGCTCAAGTGTCGTTATCATTCGCCATCGAGAGTGTCGTTCCGGTCTAGCCGGGCGACCCAAGCATACCCAAGGGACACGCTAAATCATGGCAAACATACTGGTGGTTGACGACGAGCTCGGCATCCGCGATCTGTTGTGGGAAATTCTGAACGACGAGGGGCACAACGTCGAAGTGGCTGAAAACGCTGCGCAAGCCCGTGCTGCGCGTTTGCGTGACCGGCCCGATCTGGTGCTGCTGGACATCTGGATGCCGGACACCGATGGTGTGACGCTGCTCAAGGAGTGGTCAGCCACGGGGGCGCTTACCATGCCCGTCATCATGATGAGCGGGCATGCGACCATTGACACGGCGGTGGAGGCCACCAAGATTGGCGCACTGGCGTTCCTGGAGAAGCCCATCACCCTGCAAAAGCTGCTTAAAGCGGTCGAACAGGGGCTGGCGCGTGGCACGCTACGCAAGCCGGCAGTGCCACTCATGGCACCGGCCGTCTTGCAGGTGGTGGATGTTGCCGTCATGGTCGGCCAGTCAGGGTTTGCAGCGGTAGAAGCGGGACCTCAATCGCAACAAAGCTTCATGCTCGACAAACCATTGCGGGAGTCCCGCGATGAATTTGAAAAAGCGTATTTTGAATACCACCTCGCCAAAGAAAATGGCTCCATGACACGGGTGGCGGAGAAAACAGGGCTTGAGAGAACACACCTCTACCGCAAGTTGAAGCAGTTGGGGGTTGACTTGACGCGGGGCAAACGCAACGCGGCCTGACCCCTGGATCACGATTGCGGCAGAGATACTGCTATAATTTGCGGCTCAGGCCCGGTAGCTCAGTCGGTAGAGCAGAGGATTGAAAATCCTTGTGTCGGTGGTTCGATTCCGCCCCAGGCCACCAAGGTTTTACCTTACAAAACGCCAACCCATGCAGGTTGGCGTTTTTGTTTCTGGAACTAACAGTCCTCGGCTCTGGTCTATTCCCGGGCCGACAGTCAATTCAAACCCTGACCAAGCAGGGCGCGAGAGGCGTGTAAACCGTAATCGATAGGAAACTCCGTGAATACTTTGCCAGACATAGAATTTTCAGAAGAACTGATACGCCGCTTTGACAAACTCGGTCCGCGATACACATCCTACCCAACGGCGGATCGTTTTAATCCGGAATTTACCGAGCAATCTTATATTGCCTACCTCGAACAGCGGACCACAGATGCGAGCAGGAATCCGCCCTTGTCGATTTACGTCCATGTGCCATTTTGCGAGTCGCTTTGCTATTTTTGCGCGTGCAACAAGATCATCACCAAAGAGCACGGCCGCACCACCGAGTACCTGCGGTACCTGGCCAAAGAAATGGCGCTGGTTGCTGCCCGGATTGGCCCGGACCGGCGCTTGGCGCAACTGCATTTTGGCGGCGGCACGCCGACTTTTTTAAGTCCGGCAGAGTTGCGTGAACTGATGGCGATGTTGCGCAGTCATTTTAATTTTTTGCCGGACGCCGAACTGGGCATTGAAATCGACCCGCGCACCGTCAGCGACGACACGATGGCCGTGCTGGCGGAATTGGGTTTCAATCGAACCAGTTTCGGGGTGCAGGACTTCGATCCGGCAGTGCAGCAGGCCGTTAACCGGATGCAACCATTTGAGATGGTCGAGAAAGCCGTCACGGCCAGCCGCAAAGCGGGCTTTGAGTCGATCAATGCCGATCTGATTTATGGCCTGCCGAAGCAATCGCTGGAAAGCTTCAACCGGACACTGGATCGTGTGATCGAGCTGTCGCCGGAACGCATCGCGCTTTACAACTACGCCCATCTGCCGAGCCGCTTCAGGGCGCAACGCCTGATTGTTGAAGCCGATCTGCCGTCTGCCGAGGCGCGCCTGCAGATCTTCCTGATGTCGGTCCGCCGATTGCTGGATGCCGGTTACATCTATATCGGACTGGATCATTTTGCCAAGCCGGACGATGAGTTGAACAAGGCCCGCCTGGACAAGAGCCTGCATCGCAATTTTCAAGGTTACACCACGCGCGCCGACTGCGACCTGATTGGCTTCGGCGTATCCGCCATCGGAAAAGTGGGCCACTCGTACAGCCAGTCGGTGCGGACCGTGAAGGCCTATTACGAGTATCTGGATGCCGACCAGTTGCCGATCGAGAAGGGCTTTGCTTTAACCGATGACGATGTGTTGCGGCGCCAGGTGATCATGGCGTTGATGTGCAGCGGGCCAGTCGATTTTGCGGCAATCAACGAAACTCACGGAATCGATTTCAACAGTTATTTTGCGCATGAGCTGTCCCAATTGCAGCAATATGAGGATGCCGAACTGATCAAGGTCGATGCGCACAGTATTCAGGTCACGCCGAAGGGACGAATGTTCGTTCGTGCGGTTGCCATGGTCTTTGACAAATACCTGGGGCAGCCGACGACCTCAAAGTTTTCGAAACTGATTTAATAACAAGACGTACTGCAACGCGCCCCCCCAAGCCTTTGACAAGGAAGCCTTCGGGGAAAAACTCGGTGCCTGCGGACGCGTCAGCTTGAAAACGTAAACCGTTTCTCCGCGAAAAGCCGCAGGCAGGCATCGACGACCGCCGCATCATAGAGCGTGCCGCGGCCCCGCTGTATTTCCTGCAGCGCGCTGTCGATTCCCAAAGCCTCACGGTAGGGTCGATGTGAGGCCATCGCCTCGACCACGTCGGCCACTGCCAGGATGCGAGATTCCAACAGGATTTGCTCACCCTTGAGTCCCTGCGGATAGCCCGAGCCGTCCTGCCTTTCGTGGTGCTGCAACACCATGGTGGCGATCGGCCAGGGAAATTTGATGTCTTTGATAATGTCAAAACCGGCCTGGGCGTGGTTCTTCAGGAGCATGAATTCGATGGCCGTCAACTTGGTGGGCTTGGAGAGAATCTCCGCCGGGACGCTGATTTTCCCCAAGTCGTGAATGCTGGCAGCGAGCTCGATGCCGCGCATCGTGTCTTCCGGCAAGCCCAGTTCGCGCGCGATGGCGGCGGCCAGTTGCCCCACGCGCCGCTGATGGCCGGCCGTGTACGGGTCGCGCATTTCCACGGTGTTGGCGATGGCCTTGATGGAGTCTTCCAGGCCCTGCCGCAGGATCTCCGCATGGTGGAGCTGCTCGTGGGCGATGCGGTCGCGCTCGGCGTGCGTGCGCAGGTTATCGAGGCCGAAGGCCAGATCGCCGGCAAGTTCCTGCAACAGGATGACTTCGGTTTCATTGAAGGCGTCGGTCGACGACGCATAGATTGAAAGCACGCCAAATGTGCCCGCAGAACTTTTGAGCGGCAACGAAATGATGGACTGATAGCCGCGCTCCAGCGCCGCCTCTCGCCACGGCGCCAACGCCGGGTTTGCCAGAAGGTTCTGCTCGACCTGGACGGTGTCGGTCCGAATGGCCGTACCAGCCGGGCCGCGACCCTGCTCGCTATCAGCCCAGCTGATGTTGGCCTCCGCCAGGTAGCCTTCATCGTAGCCATAGTGGGCCACCGGGCGCATCGTCTTGGCCGCGTCCTGCTCGGGAAAGCCGACCCACGCCATTCGGTAGCCGCCCGTTTCCACGATCATTCGGCAAATGGAATCAAGCAGCTCGGACTCGTTCGCGGCGCGTACCAGCGCCTCGTTGCAGGCACTGAGTGTGCGCAAGGCGCGGTTGGCGCTTTCCAGCGCCAGCTCGTCTTGCTTGCGCTTGCTAATGTCGCGCGCGGTAATCACGATACCAGCGACATCGGGATCATCAAGGAGGTTTCTCCCCAGAATTTCCGTCTCGACTTGTGTCCCATCCTTGCGCAACATGCGCACTTCAATCCTGCTCAATTGGGCAGGCTTCGCTAAAGTTTTTGCCATTGCGTTCCGAACCAGAGGCAGAGATTCCGCAGGCACGAAATTCGTAATCGGCTTCCCGAGCAAGTCTGCGGTCTCCCAGCCGGTCAATTGTTTTCCGGACTCGCTGCGGTAGAGCAAGGTTCCCGCGCGATCGATCAGGAAGAACACATCCGTTCCGCCCTCGATAATTTTGCGATAGTAGCGCTCGTTTCGCGCCAAGGCCTCATGGGCCCGCTTGCGCTCGGTAATGTCGCGCATCGCGGCTTGCAGCACCGGCTTGCCGTCCAGTTTCATGGCGGTCAGAACGACCTCGGCGGGAAACTCCGTGCCGTCGAGCCGGCGATGCACCCATTCAAAGTGATCGCTGCCGTTCTTGAAAGCCGTGGCGGTGTGCTCATTGGCCAGACTCATCGAATCTTCGCCACCAGGCTGGGTGGGCGGGGAAAGCTGGGCTGGATGTTTGTTAATGAAATCGTCGCGTGTGGCGCAGCCGAATATCCGCAGGGTGGCCGGGTTGCAGTCGAAAAATCCTTTCTCATCGAGCAGCATGAGGGCATCGAAAGACGATTCAAAAATGGTGCGATATTTCGCGGCCATGTTTTTCAGTGATTCTTCCGCCTGCTTCTGGTCTTCGATCACACTCAGCAGTGCCCGGCGTGATTGGTTGGAAGCTGACAGCAACTCCCGCGCCAACTTTTCGGCGGCGGCGATCGCCTCGCTGCGTTTCTGCTCGGTCAGATCGGTGGCCACCAGGCAAAAAGCATCGGGCATCCCGTTGATGCGCAGCTTGCTCACCGAAAGATAGACCGGCACCGATGTTCCGTCGCTGGCGCTCAATACAAGTTGCTCGCGGCGTTTTTCGTCTGCGTCTTTTCCCAGCAGTGATTGAAGAATCAGCTGACTGTCTGCTGCAATCCAGGTGTGGATCGTGGCACCGATCACCTTTTCAAGCGGCGTCTTGATCATCTCGGCAAAGCGCCTGTTGGCGTACAAAATCAGGCCCTCCGCCGTCATGGTCAGCGCGCCTTCGCTCATGTCCTCGATCAGCGTCCGGTAAGCTTGATCGGCGCCCGTGAGCGTAAAGAGTTGCGCGCCGCCCACGCTCGGAACCATCAGCGCGTCCGCCTCACCGCTGAATATCTCGCGCAAGGTCTCTTCCGCTTTTTCAAGCCGGGCGCGTAGGTCTTCGTTTTCTGCGGCTAGCTGTGGCGGTTTGGGCTCATTTGGCATGATGGGCGCTACGCTTTGCTTCGCAGATCCAGCCCCACCAGCACCCGCTCGGTATCCGACATGTCGCCGATGATGCGGCGCAACGGGAGGGGAAGTCTTTTGATAAGCGTCGGCACAGCGATGATCTGTTCACCCTGTGCCAGTTGCGGCTGCTGGTAGAGGTCGATCACTTCCAGCTCGTAGTGCCCGTGCATGTTTTCTTCGCAGATTCTCTTGATGTTGGCGATGGCGAGAACGGATTTTGGCGACTGTCCGGCAACGTACAGGCGCAGCACATAGTGCTCGGCTTGCATCGTTTTCATTTTGCGCCTCTCTTGGACTGGCTGGGTTTTGCGTCCACCTTGCGGATCTGCCCCATGTCCACACGCTCTTGCGCCTGCTGCACTTTCTGCGCTTTTTCCTGCCCAATAATTTTTACCGATGCGATCTCCTGCACCGCAAACTCGGCGCGCAACACGGCAATGTGCGCTTCCAGCGTGGTGCGCTTGCGCTCCAGTTCGATGCGGCGCAGCTCCACTTCCTGCTCACGGACCAGCACTTCGGCTTTTTCTTGTGCCTCTTGAGACAAGCGCGCCGAGCCAGTCAGCACGCCGCTGGCACCCACGTACACATCGCGCAACTCCACGCCGTGATCGGTCAGCAGGAACTCGCGAATCTGATTCGAGTGCGCCATGCCGCGCGATTTCAGGACGTAGATGCCGCGATTGCGCTCGTTGCCGATTTCGATGTCCTTCACCAACAGCCAGGTGTCTATCAGGGACGAAATGCCGACTTCGCTTTGCTCCAATGCGACACCACCCCGGGTCAGGCTGGTGAACAGGCCGGTGATCTGACTTGTTTTCAGGAAATCCACCAGCCGCATCAACATCGCTTTGACGTCGATCTCGTTGTTGCCGATGACGAAACTGTTCAGCGGGTCCACCACCACAACCCGCGGCTTGAAGGCGTTGACGGCCTTGTGCATCCTGGTTAGATGCATTTCCAGCCCCGAGAGCGTGGGGCGACTGGCCTGAAACCGGAGCAGTCCCTTGTTCACCCACGGTTCGAGGTCGATTCCGATGGAGCGCATGTTGCGCATGATCTGGCAGGGGGACTCCTCGAAGGCGAAATACATCACGCGCTCACCGCGCCGACAGGCGGCATCGGCAAAATGCGCCGCGAGGCTGCTCTTGCCGGTACCCGCCGTGCCGGAGACCAGCACGCTGCTGCCCCGGTAATAGCCTTTGCCGCCCAGCATGGCATCAAGGCGCGCTATACCGGTGGGAATGCGCTGTGTGGAGCTTTCCTGCTGCAAGCTGAGCGAGGTGACTGGCAACACCGAAATGCCGTCTTCGTCAATCAGAAATGGATACTCGTTGGTGCCGTGGGTCGAGCCGCGATACTTGACCACGCGCATCCGCCGCGAGGAGGTCTGTTCGCTCACGCGATGGTCCAGCACGATCACGCAGTCGGAGACATACTCCTCCAGCCCCTGGCGCGTCAAGGTCTTGTCGCCGCGTTCACCAGTGATGATGGCGGTCACTCCCTTATCCTTCAGCCAGCGGAACAGGCGGCGCAGTTCGGCGCGCAGGATCAGCGGATTGGGCAGGCCGGAAAACAGCGACTCGATGGTGTCCAGCACCACGCGCTTGGCGCCGATGGCGTCAATGGCATGACCCAGGCGGATGAACAAACCTTCCAGATCGTATTCGCCGCTTTCTTCAATCTCGCTGCGCTCAATGTACACAAAATCCAGTACCATTTTTTTCCGCGCGACCAGGTCATCCAAATCGAAGCCGAGCGAGGCGACATTTTGGGTCAGGTCTTTGGCCGACTCTTCGAAAGCCATAAACACGCCCGGCTCGTTGTACTGCGTCGCACCACGCACCAGAAACTCCATCGCCAGCAGCGTCTTGCCGCAGCCGGCGCCGCCGCACACGAGCGTTGGCCTGCCCTTGGGCAAGCCGCCGCCGGTGATTTCGTCCAGCCCCTGAATGCCGGTGGGCGCCTTGGGCAGTTGCGGCCTGGATTTCACGGTTGGCCGGGACTTTGGTTTTGGCTTGGGATTGGTCATGATTCATGCCTCCTTCGGGTTGAGGGATTCTGCACTCGGATAACGCGGTGGCTGTCCGGCCTGGGCCAACAGTTGGTTTATTTCATGTTTGAGTTCAAGGACGCGCCCCTCGCGTCCCAGGGTGGCGTCGTGCCAGCGGCGCAGTTCATCGAGCTGCGCGGCAACATGCGAATCGGCCTTTTTGCGCTCACTGATGTCGCGCACGATGCCGGTGGCCTGCCATTTGCCGCCAATCTGCGTGGCGGACAGGGAAAGCTCGATGGGGAATTCCGTCCCGTTCTTGTGCAGGGCCACCAGCTCCAGGGTCTGGTCGATCGCCGCGCCTTCTCCGGTGGTTGAGAAATGCGCCATGGCTTTCGTGGCCACCGCGCGAAAACGGGGTGGGGTAATGATCTCGTGCAACACCCGCCCGATGACCTCCTCCTTGTCGTAGCCGAACATCACCTCGACTGCCGGGTTCCATGCGGTGACCGCGCCACTTTCCCCGTCGATGATGATGATGGCATCGCGCGCCGTTTCAGTGGCGCGGCGAGAGCGTTCCTCGCTTCCTGCCAGCGTCGCTTCGGCCTGCCTTTGTGCGGTGATGTCGCTGAGTACGTGCAGGGCGTAGAGCGGCTTGTCCTGGGCGTCGCGTACCGTGTAACCCCTGGAGAAAAAGAGTTTCCCTCCGACGTTCGCCTCTTCCTGACTGCCGTCGTGGCCTTTGCCGATGATCGCATCCTTGCAGCCGGGCATCGGCCCGGTGCCACGCGGGAAGACTTCCCAGTAGGGCTTGCCCAGCGCCTGCGCCTCGGTCACGCCGGCGGCGCGGCAATAGGCGCGGTTGGCCAGCATCACGCGGAATTGCGCATCGTGGAGAAACGCCGGGTCCTCGATCGTGTCAAAAACATAGCGCCAGATCTCGGGGCTCATTGCCATGTTTTCCGGTTGGGCTGTGTTAGCCCCCCCCCCGCGCGGTGTGATGGTTTCCATTTTGAGTATCCCTTGCCGGCCGTATCGACTTTAAATCGTATCAGCGAGTGTGGGTCTAGCGCAAGCCGCTGCCGCAAAGTCGAACCGGATCCGGCCAGCAGACCTTTCGCGTGAGCCGGCTGATCGCGGCTGGGACCGATCCCGGTTGGCGTCAACAGAAGCGGCGCAGTCGGAGCGCTTTACCCCGTGCCCCGCTGCCTGGAACCACGCCAGGGTCGTTACAAGCGTCGCCCTTGGATGATACGAATCAGGATCACCACAACCGCGATGACCAAGAGGATATGAATAAGTCCACCCATGGTGTACGCGGTGACAAGCCCTAGAAGCCAGAGCACAACCAGGATGACTGCAATGGTCTCAAGCATTTCGTTTCTCCTTTTGCCATAAGTTGGCGAATGGTATACCCAGCGCGAATATTAACGGCGGAATCCGCCAACCCTGTGTTCGTCAACACACATAGGGGGCAATTCGTGTAAGCTTTTCTCGAGACGTTCATGCCGTTTGGTCGATCTTTTGGAGGCAGCCTATGAATACCCCGCCGAATCCCAATCAAAATCATCTTCTGGCCGCTCTGACCGCGGATGAACTTGAGTGCATCGCTCCCTACCTGGAGTTGGTCGCGCTGAAACAGGGCCAGATTCTTTATGAATCCGGCAGCGAGTTACAGCACGTTTATTTTCCGACGACCGCCATAGTGTCCCTGCACTACGTGACGGAAAGCGGCGCATCGTCCGACATCGCCGGAGTGGGTCATGAGGGCGTCGTCGGCATTTCGCTTTTCATGGGCAGTACTACCACGCCTAGTCGGGCCATCGTGTATGCCGGCGGTTATGGCTACCGACTGACAGCGCGGCTACTGATGCAGGAATTCCATCGCGCCGGGGGGATACAGCACTTGTTGCTGCGCTACACCCAGACGCTGATGACACAGGTATCCCAAACGGCGGTATGCAATCGGCACCATTCGGTGGAACAGCAACTGTGCCGCTGGCTGTTGCTGACCCTCGATCGCTTGCCCTCCAATGAGTTGACCCTGACGCAGGAACTGATTGCCAGCATGATCGGCGTGCGGCGTGAAGGCATTACCGAGGCCGCCGGGCATTTGCAGCAAGCGGAGTTTATTCACTACCGCCGTGGCCACATCACCGTGCTGGACCGGTCGGGCCTGGAGTCCCGTGTGTGTGAATGCTATGGGGTGGTAAAAAATGAATTCAATCATTTGCTGTCCGATGTACGTCATCGTCAGGAGCTGTTTTCAACCAGTGGCGGTTGATCTTTTACCCTGCTTGATGGACCGGCTTGCCAGCTGAGGTTCTTCGCACTATTATATTTTTGGGTGCTAGGGCCTGGCCCATCACCACCCGATCACATGCAGGTACATATCAACTTTCACTGGAGGTTTACCATGATCATTCGCACCACTCTCGCCGCCGCCGTTGCAGCCGTCGCTTTGCTCACGGCGTCCGGTTGCGCGGTCACCCGCGGCCAGGAAACCGTTGGCTCCTATGTTGACGACACCACGATCACCACCCGCATCAAGGCGCGTTTTGTCGAAAACACATACGTCGACGCGACCAGCATCCGGGTCGAAACGCTCAATGGCACTGTCATGCTGTCGGGCTTTGCCAAGAGCGTCACCGAGAAGAACACCGCCGAGGGCCTCGCGCGCGGCGTGAACGGTGTGAAGTCGATCAAGAACGAGATCGCCATCCGCCCTTGAGCTTTCGCACAAGCTCACACTCGTGATTTATCACTGCATCATTTGAGGAGCTAGTTTATGAAACCCATGAATAAACTCGGATCAGTCGTAGCCGTGGCTGCCGTGCTCATGCTCGGCGCCTGCGCCGACATGAATAATCCCGGCAATAGCTACGGTTCGGGGCCTGCCTATCCGCAATACGGCAATTCAGGCGGCGTTTACTCGGGCTACGGCGTTGTGCAGTCCATCGAACTGGTACGCCAGGGCGACACCGGCATCGGTGGCAGCGGCATAGGCGCTGGCGCCATCGCGGGTGCGGTGGTAGGCGGCATCCTCGGCCACCAGGTGGGTTCAGGCGATGGCAACACGGCCGCGACCGTTCTCGGCGCTGCCGGTGGCGCCTATGCCGGAAACGCGCTGGAAAAGCGAAACCAGCAGCAATCCGATGCCTACAAATTCACGATCCGCATGAACGATGGCTCCTACCAAACGTTGATGCAAACCAGCAACCCCGATCTTCGGGTGGGGGATCGCGTGCGGATCGAAAACGGCGTCGCGCAACGCTATTGATTTTTCCCTGAAGCGGGCGAGCCCAGGTGGCCTACCATCGGCGGCATGAAGAAAAACCTGCACCCGGCTCATGCCCCTTGCCCCTGCGAAAGCGGCCAGTCCTACGCCGCCTGCTGCGGCCCGTGGCACACGGGCCTGGCCGAAGGCTTGCACGCCCCCACGCCCGAGGCGCTGATGCGTTCGCGCTACAGCGCCTATGTGCTGGGCCTCATCGACTACCTGCTGGCTACCTGGCATCCGTCCACGATGCCGGGCGAGCTGGAGTTACCTCCCGTCAAATGGCTGGGGCTGGAGGTGCGCCATGCGCAGGCGGATGGCGATGCGGGCGTGGTTGAGTTTGTGGCGCGCTGCCGTGAGGGCGGACGGGCGCAGCGCCTGCATGAGACCAGCCGCTTTGTGCGGCAGGACGGGCGCTGGTATTACATCGACGGCCAGATGACCGAGACCGCTTAAACCATCGTCGATGGTTTGCCAGCGCTCGGGTAACGTTATGCTCTGGAAATACTGGACAACTGACGCAACACCATGAACATCATTAAACCGCTGGCTTCTTTGGCTCTGGTCCTGGCCTCTTCGCTCGCGCTGGCCGAAAACGGTGTGACGGACACGGAGATTGTGATTGGCCAGTTTGCCGCCATCAGCGGGCCCGCCGCCCAGTTGGGGCAACGCATGCAGCTGGGCATGCAGGCTTACTTCAATGCCGTCAATGCGCAGGGTGGCGTTAATGGGCGCACGATCAAACTGCTGACCCGGGACGATGGCTATGAGCCCGAAAAAGCGGCCGCCGCCGCCCGTGCACTGATCCGCGAGGATAAAGTGTTTGCCCTGGCCGGGTCCGTTGGCACCCCGACCGGGCTGGCCGCGCTGCCGATCCTGACTGAAGAGCAGGTGCCGCTGGTGGGCATGTTCACCGGCGCGCAGGCTTTGCGCGAACCCTTTAACCGGCAGGTATTTCATGTGCGGGCCAGTTATTTTGACGAGACCGAACGCATCGTGCAGCACCTCACGACATTGGGCATCAAGAAAATCGCGGTGTTCTATCAAAACGACGCCTACGGCAAGGCGGGTCTGGAGGGCGTGGTGCGGGCCTTGACCAAGCGCCAGCTCAAGCCGGTGGCTACCGGCACGGTGGAGCGCAACAGTGTGGATGTTGCCAAGTCGCTGGAGCTTATTCTCAAGTCGGAACCCGAAGCGGTGGTGCAGATCAGCGCCTACAAATCGTCGGCGTCTTTCATCAAGCAGGCGCGAGTCAAAGGCTATGGAGGTCAGTTTTTCAACGTCAGCTTTGTGGGCTCCAAAGCCTTGGCGGACGAGTTGGGCGACGCCGGTCAGGGGGTGGTGATCTCGCAGGTGGTACCGTTTCCCTATACGGCTAACAGCCCGATTGTTCGTGAGTACCAGCAACGCATGACAGGCGCGGGGCAGAAAGACTTCGACTTTTCAAGCATGGAGGGCTATCTCACGGCCCGCGTACTGGTGGAAGGGCTGCGTCGCGCCGGGCGCAATCTGTCGCGTGAAACGCTCATCAGTGGGCTGGAGTCGATGCACGATGTGAACCTCGGTGGTTTCACCATCAACTACAGCGCCAAAAACCATCAGGGCTCCAATTACACCGATTTGACGATCATCGGGCGCGGCGGCAAGTTCATGCACTAGCCGTGGCACGGGACTGGAGATCCGGCATCAGTCCATCTTTACAAAGCGGCCGTAAAGATATGTAAATAGTCGGGGATTTACCTTCTTACATTTAGCAATAGAAAATTTTTGCCGGTATCAAATAAAGGCCCCAAGTCCTAGTAAGGTCAATCATGAATATCAGCGGCATTTCCATCAACGTGACACCGCCGGCCGGAACGCAAGGTGTGCAAACCTCGCAAGTCAACAACGCATCGGACCCCGATGGCGACGGTGATGGTGGCAGTGGCGGGCGCGTTCACAAGTCGCACGGTGGTGGTGGCCAAATGCAGCAAGCCATGCTGCAGGCGCTTCAAAGCCTTGGCCTGTCGATGCCACAGCAGGCGAGTGGCACCACTTCCGCCAGCCAGACATCCGGATCAACCGACAGCGATGGCGATTCGGATGGGTCCACGTCTGCCACCAGTGGCGTCAAGAACGATATGCGCCAACTCATGCACGCTCTCTTCCAGGCCGTGAAAGGCGAGACGGCATCTGGCACGTCAAGCACCGGGTCAAATTCAACCGACCCGAAAGCAAACTTTGCAGCAGGGCTGTCAGCGCTGATTTCTCAAGTAAGCAGTGGCTCCGCTCCCGCAGACTTGCAAAGCGCATTTTCCAAAGTGGCGGCAGATTTGCAGCAGACAAATCCTGCGTCAACCAGCACCAGCACCAGCGCGACAAGTTCAAGCGCTACCACGGCGACCTCGACTCAAGCGACGCTGCAGGCATTGCTCACGCAATTGCAGCAAAATCTGGGTTATGGCAGCTCAAGCCTGGCGGCGACTGGCAACATCATCAACACCCAGGCCTGAGCCGGTTCTGCTGCGGTCTGTGTTTTGGAACAGTTTTGCCAAGGCTCTTGATACGGCGTTCATCAAGGTTAGCGAAGTAGACTCTGCTTAAGAAAATGCTGAATAAGCATGTGACTTTGAGAGAAGGCCATGAACAACACCAATCCGACCTACTCGATCGAAACGAGCGCGCTGACCAAGAAATTTGGTGCATTTTGCGCGCTTGATCAGCTCGATCTGAAAATTCCGCATCAATGCATCTTCGGCTTGTTGGGCCCGAACGGCGCCGGTAAAAGCACGGCCATCAAAATCCTGACGACCTTGCTGGATGCCACCTCCGGTTCAGCGACCGTCGCCGGTTTCGATGTGGCGCGCACCCCCGTCGAAGTACGCCGCCGCATCGGCTATGTCCCGCAAATGCTGTCGGCCGATGGTGCTCTGACAGCAACTGAAAATCTCATGTTGTCGGCCAGTCTGTATGGCTTGCGCGGTGCCGAACGGGCCGCCCGTATTCACGAAGCCCTGGCTTTTTCTGGTCTGGCGTCGGTTGCCGACAACCTGGTCAAAACCTACTCCGGCGGCATGATCCGGCGCCTGGAAGTCGCCCAGGCCACCTTGCATCGACCGGAAGTGCTTTTTCTGGACGAGCCCACCATCGGACTGGATCCGGTCGCACGGCGAACGGTCTGGGAGCGGCTGCTGGAACTGAAGGCCGCCACCGGCATGACGATCCTCATCACGACCCATGACATGGAAGAGGCCGACTACCTGTGCGACCAGCTGGCCATCCTGCATCAAGGACGGCTGGCGGTGGTGGGACGGCCTGCCGATCTCAAGCGCCAGGTGGGGCCCGAGGCAACCCTGAGTGATGTCTTCGTGGCGCACAGCGGCGTGGTGATCGAGCAGGGCGGCCACTACCGCGAGGTGCGGGAAGCCCGCGGCACCGCGCAACGATTGGGATAGCGCATGAAAGACTTTGTTTACGCAACGGCGGCGGTGGCGCAGGCCGAAATCCGCAAGCTGATGCGCGACCCGACCGAATTATTGTCACGCGCGATCCAGCCCGTGCTCTGGCTGGCCGTGTTCGGCCAAGTCTTCAGCAAGGTGCGCGGCATTCCGACCGGCAACCTCAGCTACCTGGATTTCATGGCGCCCGGCATTCTGGCGCAAAGCATTCTGTTCAGCGCCATTTTCTACGGCATCGCCATCATCTGGGAGCGCGATCTGGGGATCGTGCACAAGCTGCTGGTCACGCCGGCGTCCCGCACCGCACTGGTCCTGGGCAAGGCGGTCGCGGCCGGCTTGCGCGGTCTGGTTCAGGCGATGGTGGTTTATGGGGTCGCCATGGGGCTGAATGTGGGGATTCGATGGGATTTTTGGGCCATGGTCAGCGTGGCTCTCGCCGTGTTTCTGGGCTCGTGCATCTTTGCGACCTTCTCTTTGGTGATTGCCTGCATCGTCAAGACGCGGGAGCGATTCATGGGGATTGGCCAAGTGTTGACCATGCCCTTGTTTTTTGCATCGAACGCCATTTACCCGATCGAACTGATGCCGGGCTGGCTGAAAGCGATTGCCATCGTGAATCCGCTGACCTATCTGGTGGATGCCCTGCGGGACACGATGATCGTCGGCGGCCACGGCATGTATCCTTTGGCCTTGAGCTTTGGAGTGATGATGGCTGTTTTTCTGCTGCTGCTGGCCATCGCCTCCAGGCTCTATCCCGGGCTGGTCAGGTGATTCGTAACACATCACCTTTCCATCTTTACCAACGCTTCATTGAACTTCAACAAAGTGGCGCGTTCCAAGGAACATGATTCACCCATGCGTAAGATTCTGAAAATGAAAATCATGAAAAAACTACTTCTTTTGCCGGCGGCGCTGATCGCCAGTGGCTTGTGTCTGGCTCAGGACGTGGGCCGTGTGATTTCTGCAACGCCCATCATTCAGCAGGTCGGCGTGCCCCGCCAGGTGTGTTCCACAGAGCAGGTGGCCGTTCAACAGCAAAAATCTGGTGCGGGTGCTGTCATGGGGGCCATTGCGGGTGGCGCCATGGGCAATGCCATCGGCGGCGGTGCCGGCAAGGCGGCGGCGACCATGCTTGGCATCATTGGTGGGGCGGTCGTGGGTGACCGGGTGGAGGGCGCGCCCATGGCACAAGTTCAAAACGTGCAGCGGTGCACAACGCAGACCTTTTATGAGAACCGGCCGGTGGCGTACAACGTGGTTTATGAATTTGCCGGCAAGCAATACGCCGTGCAAATGCCGAACGACCCGGGGCCCACCATCAGTCTTCAAGTGTCCCCGGTCGGCGCCGGCGCACAAATGGCGCCCCCTGAGGGCAACGTGACTTATTTGCAGCCGGTGTATGGCCAACCCGTCAATGTGCTGGTGGCACCACCGGCTTATCCCGGTTACTACGCCCGTCCGTATTACCCGCCCATCGGGATTGAACTCGATTTCGGCTACGGGGGTGGCTACCGGGACCACCGTCACTGGCGTTAATTCGTCATTTGCCGGTCATTGGCCTTGATGTCATTCCGGCCTGTGGGCCGCCGGGCACCCGTCCCGTCACTCAAGCGCAATACACTAACGCCCTGATTCCGTTTGGAACAGGGCGTTTGGCTGCATGCGCTGGCCTGAACTGCCTGTTTTTTTCTCATCCTGCTCTCTGCTCAAGGCGCCTCATATGACCATTGCAAATCGTTCCATCAAGACGGCCGCGTTCGCCGCAGCCTTAACCCTTGCCGCCCCCTTGGTGTTGGCACAGAACTTTGACGCGGTGCGTCTCTACGGCGCCGCGTTTGGCCAGGATGGTGGCAGCGTCGGTTTGGCTGTGCTCGCCACCAGCCAATACCAGGGTTCCGACGAGCGCCGCAACATGCTGGTGCCGATACTGGACTACCAGTGGAAGAACGGCTGGTTTGCCGGCACCAGCAACGGCGTTGGCGTCAACCTTTCCAACCGTCCGGACATCGACTACGGACTGCGCGTGACAGCCGACCTGGGGCGCGCACAAAGCCGCTCAAGCGCGCTCAACGGGATGGGTGATGTTGATGCGAAGCCGGAGTTCGGCGGTTTCTTCAACTACGCCATCGATCGCGAGTTGGTCCTGAACTCGTCACTGCGCTATGGATCAGGAACCAACAGCAAGGGCGTGCTGCTCGATGTGGGTGCCGATTACGCCAAGGCGCTGGCGCCTCAGTGGCGTCTGGGCCTGCGGGTCGCGGCAACCTATGCCAACGCGGAATATATGCAGTCTTACTTCGGGGTCGATGCGGGGCAAGCGGCCAGCAGCGCCTATGCCACCTATACCCCCGGTGCCGGGATTCGCGACGTGCGCGCCGGCGCCTCAGTGATGTACTACCTGAACCCCAAAACGGTGATCACTACCGCCCTATCGGTCAGCAGCCTTCAAGGCGATGCCAAAGACAGCCCGCTAACGCGCAAGCGCAATGACGCGATGGGCATTGTGGCTGTTTCATACGGGTTCTAGACCCGCGCCGCCACGAATCCAGTCGTTGCGAACGCTATTTATTTAATAGCTGCTTACGCAATGTTGGCGGGGGCTACAGCCTGATTTGATACAAATAACTCAAGGCGTTGCCGCGAGTTTGGCTTTGGGGCGTCCGTATTTGGCGGTGAAGCTGGCTTTGGCCAGACTGTTGCCGTTGATCATGAAACCGGTCAGCGCAGCGGTGGCGTCGGCGGGCACCTCGAGTTTGTCTTTGAGCGCATACACGGTGAAGATGTAGCGGTGCGGTTTGTCGCCGGCAGGCGGGCAGGTGCCGCCCCAGCCCGCCACACCGTAGTCGATGCGTGCGTGGCTGGCACCGGTGGGCAGGTTGGCGCCGCCCACAGCGCCTGCGTTGGCGGCGAGTTCGCTCACGTCAGCCGGGATGTTGATCACCATCCAGTGCCACCAGCCCGAGCCGCTGGGCGCGTCGGGGTCGTACACCGTCACGGCAAACGCCTTGGTGTCTTTGGGTGCACCGCTCCACTTGAGCGCTGGCGATTTGTTGTCGCCGGCGCAGCCGAAGCCGTTGAATTCGAAGCTTGCGGGGATCATGCCGCCCGCCTTGATGTCCGGGCTGCTCAGCGTAAAGCCCGTGGCCTGGGTCAGGGTGGTGGCGCCGAGCAGGGCGGCTGCGAGAAGGGTCTGTTTCATGGGGGCTCCTGAAGGTTGAAACCGTCCGATGGTAGGAAGCTCCGCGCCAGGCTTATTGCGCCGCGTCAATGGCGGTGCAGTTGAAATCAGGCCCGTCGCCAAGCGACAAGCCGACTCCAAAAAGCAAAGCCGCCAGGTCGCGCCCCTCAGGTCAGGTGTTTGCCCACAATGCCTGCCAGCTCAAACATGGTCACCTGCGGCTTGCCAAACACCGCCAGCAGCTTGGCGTCGGCGTTGATGGCGCGCTTGTTGGCAGCGTCTTGCAGGTTGTTGGCCTTGATGTAATCCCAAAGCTTCTTGATGACCTGCGGGCGTGCCACGGGTTCCGACCCAATGACTGCGGCCAAGGCTTCACTCGGTGTAAAACCTGCACCGGGTTTGGCCGCAGATTTACGTGGCGTTTTTGCCGCTGCAGTCTTGGCTGCCGCTTTCTTGGCGGGGACTTTCTTTGCCGGTACTTTTTTGGCTGTAGCCCCCGTCGCTGCTGCGCGACCAGCTCCTGTTTTTGTAGCGCCTGCGGTCTTGGCGGCGGTCTTGCGCGGCGGGAACTTGGACGGTGCAAATTCAAAGTTGACCTTGCCGGCCTCGGCATCCCACGCCAGCATGGCTTTGAAGCCGCGGCGCGTGCGCATGGAGACAAACTTGTCCAGCAGATCGGTCTTGCCGGTGTCCAGCAACTTGCTCATCTGCTCGCGCACGATCGGCTGCTGCAGGATGATCTGGCCACTCTTGAAGTCGCAACTCGGGGTCGGCTGTGCCATGGTCGGCACGGATTTGTCGCAGACGTAGCTCTTGCCGTGTTCAAACACGGCGCTGCCGCATTTGGGGCAGGCGCCCAGCGATTCCTGACCTGAAAAGTCGATCAGTTCGCCGGATTCTTCGCCCTTCTTGTCGTCGCCAAAGTCAAATTCGAGCTTGTAGTTCTTGGTTTCTTCGTCGAATTTGATGACCATCTCGGCGGTGAACGGCCAACCGGCCTTGGAGCGGAAGCCTTCCAGCGGCCCGATCTTTTTGTCGCGCAGGAATTGCTCCACTTCGGCGACTTCAAAAGTGCGACCAGCGGGTGTTTTTCCAAATGAGAAGCCGCAGCCTTCTTCCGTGCCGGTCTTGCCGGTACAGGTGTAGCGGCGGTAGTTTTCTTTCACGATGCCACCGCAGTTGGGGCAGGGGGCAGAGAGCGTGGCGTAGTCGCCGGGGATGGTGTCGCGGTCGTATTCCTTGGCTTTTTTCACCATGCGTTCGGTCATGGCGGCAATGTCGGCCATGAAGGACTGGCGGCTGAGTTTGCCCAGTTCCATCTGCGCCAGTTTGTATTCCCATTCGCCGGTCAGCTCGGCTTTGGACAGTTCTTCCACGCCCAGGCCGCGCAGCAGTGTCATCAGCTGGAAGGCCTTGGCCGTCGGGATCAGCTCGCGCCCTTCGCGCAGCATGTATTTCTCGGCAATCAGTCCTTCGATGATGCTGGAGCGGGTGGCTGGCGTGCCCAGGCCTTTTTCCTGCATGGCTTCGCGCAGTTCGTCGTCTTCCACGGTTTTGCCGGCGCCTTCCATGGCGCCCAGCAAGGTAGCTTCCGAGTAGCGGGCCGGGGGGCGGGTTTTCAGGGCTTTGGGGTCGACCGCCTGGGCGTTGACCAGTTCGCCGGGTTTCACCGGCACCAGGTTGGTGGGGTTTTTCTCGTCGCCGTCTTTGACCTCTTCGGCGGCTTCCTTGCCATAAATGGCCAGCCAGCCCGGCTTGACCAGCACTTTGCCTTCGGTCTTGAAGCTGTGGCCGACCGCGGTTGAAATGCGCGTGGTGATCTGGTATTCGGCACTCGGGAAGAACACCGCCATGAAGCGGCGCACCACCAGGTCATAGATCTTTTGCTCGGCTTCCGACAGGCCGCTGGGGGCTTGCAGCGTGGGGATGATGGCAAAGTGATCGCTGACCTTGGCGTTGTCAAAGATGCGTTTGCTGGGGCGGATGTAGTTGCCTTTGAGCGCGGTAGCGGCGTGCGGCGCCAGATGCTTCATGCCGCTGTCAGCCAGCATCTCGAAGGTTTGCTTGACGACCGGCACGTAGTCTTCCGGCAGGGCGCGCGAGTCGGTTCGCGGGTAGGTCAGGGCCTTGTGGCGTTCGTACAGGCTTTGCGCGATCGACAGCGTGGTCTTGGCGGAGAAGCCAAACTTGCCATTGGCCTCGCGTTGCAGACTGGTCAAGTCGAACAACAAGGGCGAGGCTTGCGTGGTGGGTTTGCTTTCCTCGGTCACGGTGGCTTTTTGGCCGCGCACGGCATCGGCCACGGCCTGCGCCTCGCGCTGGGTCCAGACGCGGTCGGCCTTGAGCTCGGCATCCATCTCGTCGCTGTTGCCGGCGGCGGCATTGGCAGCGGCCTTCTTCCACTTGGGGTCAAACCATTTGGCGTTGTAGTCACCGGCCTGGGCCGCAAACGTGGCATGCACTTCCCAATAGTCGCGGCTGATGAACTTGCGGATTTTTTCCTCGCGCTCCACCACCACCGACAGCGTGGGGGTTTGCACCCGGCCCACGGTCGTCAGGAAAAAACCGCCATCGCGCGAGTTGAACGCCGTCATGGCGCGCGTGCCGTTGATGCCGACCAGCCAGTCGGCCTCGCTGCGGCAACGTGCCGCGTCGGCCAGCGGCAGCATCTGGGCATTGGTGCGCAAGGCGCCAAAGCCGTCGCGGATGGCCTGCGGCGTCATGGATTGCAGCCACAGGCGGCTCACTGATTTGCCCAGCGGCTTGGCGCCACCGGCGTATTGCTCGATCAGTCGAAAAATCAGCTCACCCTCACGCCCGGCATCGCAGGCGTTGATGAGTTGGTCCACGTCTTTGCGCTTGGCTTGCTTGACGATGGCGTTGAGCCGCGTCTTGGTTTTGTCCATCGGCTTCAAATCAAAGTACGGTGGAATCACCGGCAAATGGGCAAAACTCCACTTGCCGCGTTTGACGTCAAATTCCTCCGGCGCCTGAATTTCGACCAGGTGGCCGACGGCACTGGTGACGACATACTTGTCGTTCTCGAAATGCTCGTCGTGTTTCTCGAACTTGCCCGCCAGCGGCGTGAGCGCCTTGACGATGTCTTGCGCGACGGAGGGCTTCTCAGCGATTACTAATGTTTTCATCTGACTACAATCCAGTTTCTCGCGTGCGCACAGGCGCACACACACATACGTGAGCGCGCACACACGCGCCCATACGAGTTCACCATACCAAATTTTTCAGTCGTGTCCAAAAAAGCAGCCCTTGGTGCCAGTCGCCGCATTCAAACCCGTCGCTCCGGCGTGCATGGAAAAGGCGTGTTTGCCGTGCAGGATATCGCCGAAGGCGAGACCCTCATCGAATACGTGGGCGAAGTCATCAGCTGGCCTGAGGCGCAAGAGCGCCACCCGCATGATCCCTCGGACCCCAACCACACGTTTTATTTTCACATTGATGAGAGTCACGTCATCGATGCCTTGTTTGGCGGCAACTCGTCACGCTGGATCAACCACGCCTGCGACCCGAATTGTGAAGCCGACGAGCAGGGCGGGCGCATCTTCATCAAGGCCCTGCGCAACATCAAGGCCGGCGAAGAACTCAACTACGACTACGGCCTGATCATCGACGAGCGTTATACGCCCAAGCTCAAGGCCGAGTACCCCTGCTGGTGCGGCGCGAAAAATTGCCGCGGCACGCTGCTGGCCCCCAAGCGCGGTCGCCGCTGAGTGAACATGAGCAGCCCGACACGCTGGCCAGCGGAGGCGATCTGGGAGGCGGTGGTGCCGGATCTGCCGGGCTTTACCGTCGAAATATTGCCGCAGATTGATTCGACCAATACCGAGTTGATGCGCCGCGCCCGCGCCGGTCGTCTGGAGCCGGTGCTGCTGGTGGCCGAACAGCAAACCGCCGGCCGCGGCCGTCTGGGGCGGCAGTGGTTGAGTGGGCAGGCGACAAGCGTGGGGGCGCAAGCTTCATTAACTTTTTCCATAGGCCTGCCTTTGTCGCCGTTGGACTGGTCTGGCCTGTCCCTCGCGGTGGGTGTCAGCGTGGTCGAGAGCCTGCATCCTGATTTACGCCTGAAGTGGCCCAATGATGTGTGGTTGCATGACTGCAAGCTGGCGGGCATTCTGATCGAGACCGCCAGTTGGGGTGACACCCGCTACGCAGTGGTAGGGGTGGGCATCAATATCAAGGAACGTGATGCCACCGGTCTCGCCACGCTACCCGCCTGCTTGCGCGAGGTATTGCCGGGCATTGACGCGCCGCAGGCCCTGCTGCGGATTGCAGCCCCGTTGGTGCAAGCCATCAAGGCGTTTGAGGCGAGCGGGTTTGCGTCGTTCCAGACCCGTTTCAATGACCGGGACGCGCTGGGCGGATTGACCGTCATCCTCAGTGACGGCACCAGCGGTACCGCGCTGGGGGTGGACGGCGTCGGCGCCTTGCGCGTGCAGACGGCGCAGGGTTTGAAAAAAATCACCAGTTCCGAGGTGAGCGTGCGTCCTCAGGCCCCGCCGCCCTACGAACATCTCTAGCCCGTACCCATTACCAGCACCTTTTCACCCATGTTGCGATTTTTTGTCCTGGCCCTGGTGTTGATCAACGGTCTTTATTTCGCCTGGTCACAAGGCTTGTTGCTTGGCCTTGGTTTTGCGCCTGTGCAGCAGACCGAGCCGCAACGCCTGGGTCAGCAGATCAAGCCGGATGCACTGCGCCTGCTGACAGCGCAAGAGCTGAGCCTGGTTGAGGCGGCGGTGCCTGTCACGGCCAAGCCGGCTGAGTGTCTGCAGGCGGGTTTGTTTGACGAGACCCAGAGTGCGTTGTTGCGCCGCGCACTGGCGTCCGCCTTGCCCGCTGGCGCCTGGTCGCTGGACGCTGCGGTGGAACCCGCGCGCTGGATTGTCTACATGGGCAAATACCCCAGCGCCGAGGCCTTGGCCAAAAAACGTTCCGAGCTGGCTTCGTTGAAGCTGAAGTTTGAGCCCCTGAGCAACCCGGCGCTGGGCTTAGGGCTGTCACTGGGTGGCTTCGCCACGCAGACGGCCGCCACGGCCGCACTTGAGGCCTTGAGCCGACGTGGCGTGCGGACCGCGCGGGTGGTGCAGGAGCGGGCCGAGGTGCGCGGCGTGATGCTGCGGGTGCCGGCCGCAGATGATGCGCTGCGGGCCCGTCTGGATGAATTGAAGCCGGCGTTGGTGGGCAAAGTATGGAGCCCGTGCCGATAAGCGCTACGCGACGGCAGCGCTGGATTCGGCAAAGAAGCGCACGCTGAAGCGCGCACCTGGCGGCACCTGCCCTGGCCGGGTGTCTTCCATCGCAACGGTGGCGTTGTGCTGGTGGGCGATTTCCATCACGATCGGCAAGCCCAGCCCGGAGCCATCGGCTTCGGTCCCCAAAGCGCGGTAGAACGGCTGGAAAATCAGCTCCCGCTCGGCCTCTGGTACCCCGGGTCCCGAGTCTTCCACCTGCAGCACCAGTGTCTTGCCAAAGCGGTCCGTCAGCACCCGCGCCGTGATCACGCCGGGTTTCTCCACGCTGGAGGGGGTGTAGTTGATGGCGTTGTCCACCAGGTTCCGAATCAATTCCGTGAGCAGCGTGGGGTTGCCCGCCAGCCGGCCCCCTTCGGCGCCCGGCTGCGTGCCTTCATAGCCCAGGTCGATGTGTTTTTCGAGGGCCCGTGGCACGCAATCCCGCACCACCGCCATGGTCAGGTCTGCCAGATCGCAGGTCGTGCGCGGCATCGCCGAGCCGCTGCTTTCCGCCCGCGCCAGCGCCAGTAACTGGTTGACGGTGTGGGTCGCCCGGATGCTGGAGCGGCCAATCTGGCGCAGCGACTGTTTGAGCTCCTCTTTATTGGCGCCTTCGCGTTGCGCCATGTCCGCCTGCATGCGCAAACCCGCCAGCGGCGTCTTGAGTTGGTGGGCGGCGTCGGCCAGAAAGCGTTTTTGGGTGGCGATGGAGTCCTTGAGTCGCAGCAAGAGGTCGTTGACCGAATACACCAGCGGGGCGACCTCCAGCGGGACCGCCTGCGCATCAATCGGGCTCAAGTCATCGGGTTTGCGGGCGCGGATGCGTTCTTCGAGTTGGTTCAGGGGTTTGATGGCCTGCACCAACGCCAGCCACACCAGCAGCACCGCCAGGGGCAGAATGACAAACTGCGGCAGCATGACGCCCTTGACGATTTCCGTCGCCAGCATCGAGCGTTTTTCCATGGTTTCAGCCACTTGCACCAGCGCCGGTTTGGCGCCAGGCAGAGGCAGTTTCACCCAGGTGTAGGCGATCTTGACGTCAAGGCCGCGAACCTCGTCGTCACGGATGCGAACTTCACCGAATACGGCTTTTTCTTCTTCCGGTGGTAAGGGCAGCTCACGCTCGCCACTCAGGAACTCGCCACGCGAGCCCAGCACCTGGTAGTAAACCGTGTCCGAGTCATCGGCGCGCAGCAGTTCACGGGCCGGCAGCGGCAAGTTGAATTGCGCCCGGTTATTGCTGACGGTGATCAGCTGCGCCAGGGCTCCGACGTTGTACTCAAGCGCCCTGTCAAACGGCTTGGCAGCAATGCTCTGTGCGACCAGCCAGGTCAGCACCAGACTGACCGGCCACAGCAACAGCAGCGGCGTGAGCATCCAGTCCAGGATTTCGCCAAACAGTGAGCGCTGTTCGCGGTGGAAGATATTCACGGCGTGGGGGCCATATTTTTAATTAGGGATTTTTTCCAGGCAGTAGCCCAAACCCCGAACGGTGGCGATGCGGATCGGCCCTTTTTCTATTTTTTTGCGCAGGCGGTGGATGTACACCTCAATCGCGTTGTTGCTCACTTCTTCACCCCATTCGCACAGTCGTTCCACCAGCTGGTCTTTGCTCACCAGGCGGCCGGCACGTTGCAGCAGCACTTCCAGCAAGCCCAGTTCGCGCGCGGACAGCTCGACCATGACGCCGTCGATGGTGGCGACGCGGCCGGACTGGTCGTAAATCAGGGGCCCGTGTTTGATGGTGCTGCTGGCGGTGCCCATGCCGCGCCGGCTTAAAGCGCGCACCCGCGCCTCGAGTTCCTGCAGGCTGAAAGGCTTGGCCATGTAATCGTCGGCGCCATAGTCCAGCCCTTTGACGCGTTCTTCCACGCTGTCGGCGGCCGTCAGGATCAGCACCGGCAGGGATGAACCCCGGGCCCGCAGTTTTTTCAGCACCTCCAGCCCGTGCATTTTGGGTAGGCCCAGATCCAGAATCAGCAAATCAAACTCGGTGTTGGTCATGAGTGCGGCATCGGCTTCAGTGCCGCTGGCTACATGGTCCACTGCGGCCCCCGAACTGCGCAGCGTTCGCAACAGACCATCGGCCAATACCTGGTCATCTTCTGCAATCAGAATTCGCATGTCTGTCTCCTTTGTTGGCGAATACCGAATGTGGGCACTCGCGTTTTCCGGCAATTTTAGGCGCCCACGCCCGATCGGGATTTTTCGGCGGGTGCCGTCTGACGTTCACGCGGCATAAGCTTCCAGTCCGATGGCGATGACAGTGGCCACCTCGGCCCCGACCGCCGCGCGGAGCTCGGCTTCAGCCTGCGCCACCGCTTGCCGGAACGCCTGCAGCCAGCTTAGTCCAACGGGCGTGAACACAATGCGCCGGGCCCGCGCATCGCGCGCGTCAGCCAGGCGGGTGACCAGGCCCCAGGCTTCGCATTGCTCGACCAGCTTGCCCATGGCCTGTTTGCTCATGTTGGCGCGTTGGGCCAGATCGGTCAGGCGCGAGCCATCGAGTGCCAGATGGCGGGTGATGTGGACGTGGGAGGCGCTCAAGCTGCCCCGTGCCGCCAGGTTGGACAGCGCCAGCGGAACATTTTCATTGCGGGCCATCAGGGACAGCACCCGGGCATCAAAGCGTTGCAAGGACTGGCTCATCCAGTGCCCCAAATGCGTTTGGCGCCAGCCATCGTGCAGCGAGGTGTCAGACATGCTGTAAATAGTAAACCAAATTGACTAAAAAATCTGTTTACAGATTTGAATCCGGCAAATAAACTACTGTTCAAGCATCCAGCCTGTTATTAAAACCAGAGGGTGCGCCAGACTTAACCCCAACTTAACCCGTTGATATTCAAGGAGATTTTCATGGACGCACCCGTTACACCCGTCAAGGCACCAACCCCCGTCAACAGCGAAAAAGCCAAAGCCCTGCAAGTGGCCTTGGCCCAGATTGAAAAACAGTTTGGCAAGGGCACCATCATGCGTCTGGGTGAGGGCGAGGTCATCGAAGACATCCAGGTGGTTTCCACCGGCTCGCTGGGGCTGGACATTGCGTTGGGCGTCGGCGGCTTGCCACGCGGCCGTGTGGTCGAAATTTACGGCCCGGAATCGTCGGGCAAGACCACGCTGACCTTGCAAGTCATTGCCGAGATGCAAAAAATCGGCGGTCAATGCGCGTTTGTGGACGCCGAGCATGCGCTGGACATCCAGTACGCGCAGAAGCTGGGTGTCAACCTGCAGGATTTGCTGATCAGCCAGCCCGACACCGGCGAGCAGGCGCTGGAAATTGTGGACAGTCTGGTGCGCTCCGGCGCGGTGGATCTGATCGTGGTGGACTCGGTGGCGGCACTGACCCCGAAAGCCGAGCTGGAAGGCGAAATGGGCGACTCGCTGCCCGGCTTGCAGGCCCGGTTGATGAGTCAGGCGCTGCGCAAACTCACCGCCCACATCAAGAAGACCAACTGCATGGTGATCTTCATCAACCAGATCCGCATGAAGATCGGCGTCATGTTTGGCTCACCCGAGACCACCACCGGCGGCAATGCGCTGAAGTTCTACGCTTCGGTGCGTTTGGACATCCGCCGCATCGGCACCATCAAAAAAGGTGACGAGGCTATCGGCAATGAAACCCGGGTCAAGGTCGTCAAAAACAAGGTTGCGTCACCGTTCAAGACGGCCGAGTTCGACATTTTGTTCGGCGAGGGCATCAGCCGCCACGGTGAGATCATCGACATGGGCGTGACCGCCAACATTCTGGACAAGTCGGGCGCCTGGTATGCCTACAACGGCGAAAAAATCGGCCAGGGCCGCGACAATGCGAGAGAGTTCCTGCGAGAAAACCCCGAGTTGTCGGCTGAGATTGAAAACAAGGTGCGTGCGTCGCTGGGCATCCCGCTGTTGGCGGGGGCTGCCGAGCCGGAAGTGAAGGCCAAAACATCAAGCAAAAAAGGCGCCTAGCCCCCGTGCAGTATGCGCAAGCAGCTATTAAAACAGTAGCGAGTTTGCGTTGCTTGTGTGTCAACGGAGTGTGTCATGTCGTTTGCCCAACCCTCTCTTAAAGGCCGCGCCTTGCGGCTGCTCAGCGGCCGCGAGCACTCGCGGGCCGAGCTGGAGCGCAAGCTGAAAAGCTTTGAAGAAGAGCCCGATACGCTGGCCCGGGTGCTGGACGAACTGCAAGCCAAAGGCTTCATCAGCGAGCAGCGGGTGATTGAATCGGTGTTGCATCGCCGCGCCGCCAAACTGGGCACGGCACGCATCAAGCAGGAGCTGCAAGGCAAAGGCCTGGACCCCGCGGCCATCAACGAAGCCCTGGCGGGCCTGCAGGCCACCGAGCGCGAGCGGGCGCTGGCGGTCTGGCGCAAAAAGTTTGGCGCACCGCCGCTGGATGCCCAGGACGCCGCCAGGCAGATGCGCTTTCTGGCGGCGCGTGGCTTTGGCGGGGACGTCATCCGGCGCGTGGTGGGCGGCGCAAACGACGACTGATTTATAACAAATCAGCCGCTAGCCCCCGTCGGATAAGCGCAAGCAGCTATAAATAGAGTAGCGCGCAGGCGCTGGCTACAGCCCCAGCATCAGCTTGAGGTTTTGCACCGCGGCACCGCTGGCACCTTTGCCCAGGTTGTCCAGCCGGGCTACCAGCACGGCGTGGCGAAACTCATCACCCACCCCGTGGTTGGCGAACACGCGCAGCTCCATCTGATTGGTGTCCGCCAGGGCCACCGCATCCAGCGTGTTGCTGGGCGTGGCCGGCTGCACGCTGACCCATTCGCTGCCTGCGTAGTGCTTTGCCAGTGCCTCGTGCAAGTCTTGCGCGCTGGGTTGGCCCGGCAGCAGGTCCAGATGCAGGGGTAGCTGCACCAGCATGCCCTGCCTGAAATTGCCGACCGAGGGAATGAAGACGGGGCGCCGCGTCAGGCCGGTGTACTTCATGATTTCGGGCAGGTGCTTGTGCTTCAAACCCAAGCCATACAACTCGAACGCCGGCGCTGCGCCTGTCTCATAGGCCTCGATCATGGGGCGGCCACCGCCCGAATAACCGCTGACGGCTGGCAAGGTGAGCGGAAAATCCTGCGGGATCAGACCCGCGTCAATCAGCGGCCGAATCAGCGCGATGGCGCCGGTGGCATAGCAGCCCGGATTGGCGACACGGCGCGATTGCGCGACCACCGCCCCGTGCCCCGCAATGAGTTCGGGAAAACCAAACACCCAGCCGGGTGCCGTGCGGTGGGCGGTGGAGGCATCAATGATCTTGGGACCCATTTGGCCGGTAGTCCGCGCCATATCATCAATCATTGCGACTGATTCAATCGCGGCGTCGTCGTGCAGGCAGAGTACGACCAGATCCACTTGTGCCATCAAGGCGCGCTTGGCGCCAGCGTCTTTGCGCAGCTCGGGGGCGATGCTGACCAGCTCGATGCCGGGCATGGTTTGCAGGCGTTCCCGAATTTGAAGGCCGGTGGTGCCGGCTTCGCCGTCAATAAATATTTTGTGCATGCCTGAGCCCTCTTCGTCAGTTTCAATTCAGATGGTCAATTGATAATTATGAATTATGCAAACGACGCGCACTCCTTATATTGGTGCGTTGCAGCATGATACAGTCCAAGGCTGCATAGTCCAGTGCCGCCCACCGAGCTGCGATGCTTGGTGGCCGGATGAAAAATCACCCCTCCTGAGAGTGTCCTCATGAAGATTCACGAATACCAAGGCAAGGAAATCTTGCGTCAATTTGGTGTGCCGGTGCCGCGCGGCATTCCGGCATTCACCGTTCAAGAAGCGGTGGAAGCCGCCCAAAAACTGGGTGGCCCAGTCTGGGTTGTCAAGGCTCAAATCCATGCGGGTGGTCGCGGCAAGGGCGGCGGCGTCAAGCTGGCCCGCTCCATTGACGATGTCAAAAAGCTCGCTGGTGAAATTCTGGGCATGCAGCTCATCACCCACCAGACCGGCCCCGAAGGCCAAAAAGTCCGTCGCCTGCTGATTGAAGATGGCGCTGACATCAAAAAAGAATACTACGTGTCGGCTGTGACCGACCGTGCCACGCAACGCGTGGCCATGATCGTCTCCAGCGAAGGCGGCATGGACATCGAGGAAGTGGCGCATTCCACGCCCGAAAAAATCATCACCGAAATCGTTGACCCAGCCCTCGGCCTGACCGACGCGCAAGCCAAATTGCTGGCTGACAGCATCGGCGTTCCAGCCGGCTCTACCGCCCAGTGCGTGGACGTGCTGAAAAAGGTCTACAAGGTTTACATGGACACCGACGCTTCGCTGGTCGAAATCAACCCGCTGATTCTCGAAGGCAATGGTGGCATCAAGGCGATTGACGCCAAGTTCAACTTTGACCCCAACGCCCTGTTCCGTCACCCCGAAATCGTGGCTTACCGCGATCTGGACGAAGAAGACCCGGCCGAAGTTGAAGCCAGCAAGTTTGACCTGGCCTACATCAGCCTGGACGGCGACATCGGCTGCCTGGTCAATGGTGCCGGTCTGGCCATGGCCACCATGGACACCATCAAGCTGTTTGGCGCCGAACCCGCCAACTTCCTGGACGTGGGCGGCGGTGCCACCCCGGAGAAGGTGACCGAAGCCTTCAAGATCATGCTGAAAAACCCCAAGGTCAAGGCCATTCTGGTCAACATCTTCGGCGGCATCATGAAGTGCGACACCATCGCCACCGGCGTGATCACGGCTTGCAAAGCCACCAACCTGAATGTGCCGCTGGTCGTGCGCATGAAGGGCACCAACGAAGATTTGGGCAAGAAAATGCTGGCCGAGTCCGGTCTGCCCATCATCAGCGCCGACACCATGGCCGATGCGGCCCAAAAAGTGGTTGCCGCCGTTAAAGCAGCTGCTTAAGGAAAAATCATGTCGATCCTCATCAATAAAGACACCAAAGTCATCACCCAAGGCATCACCGGCAAGACCGGTCAGTTCCACACTGAAAAGTGCCAGGAATACGCCAACGGCAAAAACTGTTTCGTCGCGGGTGTGAACCCCAAGAAAGCCGGCGAATCCATTTTTGGCATTCCAATCTTCGCCTCCGTCAAGGAAGCCGCCAAAGATACCGGCGCCACCGTGTCGGTCATTTACGTGCCACCAGCGGGTGCTGCTGCCGCCATCTGGGAAGCCGTTGAGGCCGATCTGGACCTGGCGATCTGTATCACTGAAGGCATCCCGGTCCGTGACATGCTGGAACTGCGCAACAGAATGCGCGCCAAAGAAGCCGCCGGCGGCAAGAAAACCTTGTTGCTCGGACCTAACTGCCCCGGTTTGATTACGCCTGACGAAATCAAGATCGGCATCATGCCCGGTCACATCCACCGCAAGGGTCGGATTGGTGTGGTGAGCCGTTCCGGCACACTGACCTATGAAGCCGTGGCTCAGTTGACCGAAATCGGTCTGGGTCAGTCGACGGCGGTCGGTATTGGTGGTGATCCCATCAATGGCCTGAAGCACATCGACATCATGCGTGCCTTCAATGACGACCCCGACACCGACGCCGTCATCATGATTGGCGAAATCGGCGGCCCGGACGAAGCCGAAGCAGCGCGCTGGTGCAAGCTCAACATGAAAAAACCCATCGTTGGTTTCATCGCCGGTGTGACGGCTCCTGCGGGCAAGCGCATGGGTCACGCGGGCGCCTTGATCTCGGGCGGTGCTGACACGGCGGATGCCAAGCTGGCAGTGATGGAAGAGTGCGGTTTCACGATCACGCGCAATCCGTCCGAAATGGCGAAATTATTGAAGGCCTTGCTGTAAGCAAAGCGACGAATTGGTACGCGGTCGCAGGGCCGCTACACTTCTGGATAAATAAGCAAGAAGCGCTCAGAGCACTGTGTTCTGGGCGCTTCTTGCATTCTTAACACAGGAGCGTGTGGATGGAATTGCTTCAAAGTGTCGACTTCTGGATTGGTCTGGTCAAGATTATCTGGATCAACATCATTTTGTCGGGCGACAACGCCGTGGTGATTGCACTGGCCGCCCGTTCCTTGCCGGCCGGACAACAAAAGAAAGCAATTCTTTGGGGCTCTGGTGCGGCTGTGGTGTTGCGAATTGCGTTGACAGTGGTTGCGGCCAAGCTGCTGGAGTTGTCGTTTCTGCAAATCGCCGGTGGCCTGCTGCTACTCTGGATTGGCGTTCAATTGCTCAGTGAAGAGGAAGAGGATGACGGGCATGCAAAAGAAAACAGCAGCCTCATGACGGCAGTGCGTACCATCCTGATCGCCGATCTGGTGATGAGTCTGGACAACGTTATCGCTGTGGCAGCAGCGGCCAAAGGCAGCATGGTGTTGTTGATTTTGGGTTTGGCCATCAGCATTCCGCTTGTGATTTTTGGCAGCACGCTGATGATCAAGCTGATGGAGCGTTTCCCCATCATCGTGATGCTGGGCGCTGCGCTGATTGGCTGGGTTGGTGGCGAGACTATCGTCAGCGACGTGGCTTTGAAGGGTACGCTGACTGACAACCCCTGGCTGCATTACGTCGCTGCGGCGGCCGGTGCCGCGTTGGTGCTGGGTCTGGGGCGAGCGCTTCAAAACCGCCATGGCAAGGACCCGCAGGCAGGCACCTGACGTCAGTTTCCAAACAAGGCCAATTCTGGCAATATAGCCAGATACATCATGAAATACACCTTCTGCGCGCAAACTGATCCGGGCCGGGTCCGGAAGAACAATGAAGACGCCGTGGCTTTTGATGCGGCCACGCGCCTGGGTGTGTTGGCTGATGGCATGGGCGGTTACAACGCGGGCGAGATTGCCAGTGGCATGGCCATCGCGCTTATCAAGTCGGAATTGGCCCGCTGGTTGTCCGAAGCTGGTCCGCAGGCCCATGTCGGGCAGGTCAGGCGCGCTATCGATGTTTGTGTTGACAACGCAAACCGCTCTATTTTTAATGCAGCGAATTCCAACTCCGAGTATTCGGAAATGGGGACCACCCTGGTCGTGGGCGTTTTTCAGGGTGCCCAGCTGATGTTGGGACATATCGGGGATTCGCGCTGCTATCGCTGGCGTGGCAATAAGCTTTTGCAGATCACCAAGGATCACTCACTGTTGCAGGAGCAGATTGACGCCGGCTGGCTGACGCCGGAGCAGGCGGCAACTTCGCCCAACAAAAATCTGGTGACACGGGCTCTGGGTGTTGAACTTGAGGTGATGCTGGAACTCAATGAGCATCATGTGGAGGCTGATGATATCTACCTGATGTGTTCGGATGGACTCTCTGACATGATGGAAGATGCGGCGATTGCAGAAATCCTGCAGAATGGAGTGTCGCTACACCAAATGGCGGGAGCGCTGGTTTCCCAGGCCAACGAAAATGGCGGACGCGATAACATCACGGTTTTGCTGGCGCAAGCGGCGGGCACACTTGAAAAACGCGGGTTACTATCCAGATTGCTTGGAAAACACCAAGCTCATTAGATTGCCAATAACAAGTTTCAGGAACAGGAGTCGGTCATGCCGAAAATGATCGTATCGATCGATGGTGTTGTCATCAAGGAAGTCCAGTTAACCAAGGATCGCACCACCTTGGGCCGGCGACCCTACAACGATATTGTGATCGACAATCTGGCCGTCAGTGGCGAACATGCTGTGTTGCAGATGGAAGGCGGCGAAGTCTATCTGGAAGACCTGAACAGTACCAACGGCACCTACGTGAATGGCAAAGCCGCCAAGAAACAGGTGCTCCAGAACGAAGACACCGTAGAGGTGGGCAAATACAAGATCAAGTTTGTCAATGACGCTGCGGCCGACATCATTGACAAGACCATGATGGTCAAAGCGGGTACTGCCGGGATCGATTCTGTTCAGGCGGCGATCAAGGTGATGTCGGGTGCTGCGGCCGGCCGTGAGGTGCCTTTGACCAAAGTGGTGACCACGATCGGGAAACCCGGTGTGGCGGTTGCCGCGATCACCCGCCGCCAGCGCGGTTTTGTCGTCCACCACGTTGAAGGCGCGGGTAATCCGGCACTCAATGGGGTGCCTATCGGCGCTGACCCGGTGGCGTTAAAAAATGGCGATCTGATTGAGCTGGCAGGTACCCAAATGCAGTTTGTTCAGACCTGACTCGTTTCAGATCTGACGCACGGTACACACGACATTCGCAGCTTGCGGACGGTTCAGGAGTTTGAGTTATGAGTGCAGTGATGAAACCCCTGATAGCAGAGAAAAATTCCGAGCAGGTCTTTTTTGAATCGCAGAAATTACCTCCCGAAAAACGCGGCATGACGTTTGAGGCGCTTTTTTACAAGCAGCTGCAACATGTCACGGCCCGTATTCATGAGACGGAAAACCTTGAACAGATCATGCTGGAGGCCAGCCAGGATATTTGCAAACTGTTCAATGCAGATCGCCTGACCCTCTATGTCGTCAATGAAGATCAGACTTCCATCGTCTCCAAGGTCAAGACCGGTCTCAACAGCAGCCGCGACCTCAAATTGCCGATCACGCCCCAAAGTATTGCGGGCTACGTCGCTTTTAGCCAGCAACTGCTCAACCTGCCTGACGTGTATGACGAGGAGGCGCTCAAGCAGATCCATCCGGCCTTGACCTTTCTCAAAGAGGTGGACAAGCGCTCGGGCTACCGAACCCGCCAGATGCTGGTGGCTCCCATTCTTGAAGGCAACAAACTTCATGGCGTGCTGCAGGTCATCAACAACAAAAACGATCAACCCTTTGACGATCTTGAAGTCGAAGGCGTTACACAGCTGTGCAAGACACTGGCTACCGCCATTCGGCAACGCGTGCGAAAGGCCGAAGGGGGCGTGCGACGCAAGGCCACCAAATTTGACGGTCTGGTAGCGGATGGCGTGGTAACCGCAGACGAGTTGGAGCAGTGCTGGTCGGAGGCACGTAAAGACGGCCAATCCGTTGAGCACGTCTTGATGGCGCATTACAAAGTGTTGCCAGCCCAGATGGGGCCCTCACTGGCCAAGTTCTTTGGTGTGCCCTATGAGCCGTTCAGTCCGAGCCGTATTCGCTCGGAGATGTTGCACGGACCACTCAAGCGTGAATTTATTGAGGAACAAGGCTGGATTCCTTTGGAGGAGTCGCCCGAGGGTCTGGTGATCATGTGCATGGATCCGGAGGCGGTGCGCAACTCCCGGGTGGTGCCACAGGTCTTTCCCCGCATCACTCGCTTTGCCTACCGGGTAACTACGCAGACCGAGTTTAAGGAAACACTGGGGCAGCTCTACGGTGCCGAGGTTCAGGGCGGCTCCATTGACGAGTTGCTGGCCGACATGGACGGCGCGCCCATGGATGACAGCAATGACGATTCGCTGGAGTCGGCGGCGGCCGACAACGAGCTGGTCAAGTTCGTCAACAAAGTCATCATCGACGCCTACCACCAGAAGGTGTCGGACATTCACATTGAGCCGATGCCGGGCAAGCTAAAAACCGGCATCCGGTTTCGCATTGACGGCAGCTTGCAGCCGTATATCGAGGTGCCCGCTCATTTTCGCCAAGCCATGGTCACCCGCTTGAAGATCATGTGCGACCTCGACATTTCCGAGCGCCGCAAGCCCCAGGACGGCAAGATCAAGTTCAAGAAATATGGTCCGCTGGACATCGAGCTGCGGGTCGCCACCATTCCATCGGCCGGTGGTGTGGAAGACGTGGTGATGCGGATCCTGGCCGCCGGTGAGCCCATTCCACTGGAAAAGCTGGGCCTGACCCCCCATAACCTGGAGCGGGTCACTCGGACCATCGAGAAGCCCTACGGTTTGTTCTATGTCTGTGGCCCCACCGGCTCCGGCAAAACCACCACGCTGCATTCCATCCTCAAGCACCTCAACACGCCGGACACCAAAATCTGGACCGCCGAAGATCCGGTCGAAATCACGCAGAAAGGCCTGCGCCAGGTCCAGATCAACCGCAAAGCCGGCATTGACTTCGCACTCATCATGCGGGCCTTCTTAAGGGCCGACCCTGACATCATCATGGTCGGCGAGTCGCGCGACAAGGAAACGGTGGCCATGGGTGTGGAAGCCTCGCTCACCGGCCATCTGGTGTTCTCGACCCTGCACACCAATTCGGCGCCCGAGTCCATCACCCGCCTGCTGGACATGGGCATGGACCCCTTCAACTTTGCCGATGCATTGTTGGGCATTCTGGCGCAGCGTCTGGCCAGAAAGCTGTGTGACTGCAAGGAAGCGTATGTGCCTGACGCGGAAGAACTGCGCCTGTTCGCCGCCGAATATTCCGATGAACTGCGCCACTCGGCCGCCTGGAAAACTGACTATGAAGGCGAAACCCAAAAACTGATCGACAGTTGGCACAAAGCGTACGCCCAGGACGGACAACTCAGGTTTTACCGCCATGTCGGCTGCGACAAGTGCAACAAGACCGGCTACAAAGGCCGCATCGGCCTGCACGAACTGCTGATTGCCTCCGACGACATCAAAAAGCTGATCCAGGAGCGCGCCCGCGTGGCGGAGATTTTTGCCGCCGCCGTGGAAGGTGGCATGCGCACCCTGAAGATGGACGGTATGGAGAAAATCATGATGGGGCTGACGGACCTCAAGATGGTGCGGCAGGTTTGTATCAAGTAAGTGACACAGTGGGGTGACAAAAATGTCACGTTGACGTTGGCGATTGACAAAAAACACCCCATTCTTTAGCGCGATTCAAGTGGCACGGTCATAAAATCGGCAAATTCGAGGGGTAAGATCACTGGCACGGAATCTGCTGTAAGCCAGTGTCCCGTTGTTGGTTTTTGTTCTTAATTAAGGAGCTATTCATGAAGCGTTCTATGCAAAAGGGTTTTACCCTGATCGAGTTGATGATCGTGGTTGCGATTATTGGTATTTTGGCTGCGGTGGCCTTGCCGGCTTATCAGGATTACACGGTGCGTGCCAAGGTATCTGAGGTGATTTTGGCTGCCTCGTCTTGCCGTACGTCCGTAACTGAAGCGGTTCAATCTGCGCAGCAAGCTGATATTTCTTCGTCGTTGCCCAGTGCTTGTAGTTTTACGATTACCAAGTACGTGGCCTCGGGTTCGGTTAGTGCAAACGGTGTGATTACTGTTGTTGGCAGTGAGACCTCCTTGGGCGGTGCCACTACTTCGACAGCAAATGCGATTTCATTGACACCATATCAAACTGGTACGACCGCGCTTGTCGGTTCGACGGACGGTACTAAAACGATCTCATCGTGGAAGTGCACCGCTGCAACAACCAATCCTATGCCAGCAAAGTACCTTCCTGGTTCGTGCAAATAATGACTGACAAGAAAGTCTTTGTATAGACTTTCTTATTTCAGTTTTTCTAAAAGGCGGCCTTGGAGCCGCCTTTTCCGTTGGAATTTCGAAAAAATAAGTCCATTGGTTTGAAAATATACCTAGATGCTTGTAAAGCAACTACCCGCAGTATCGACCTTGAAAGAGATAAAAGGCTTCATGTGGCTATAGAAACGAAGGTTGTCAGCCCTATATGGCTGTGCGTTGCATCAATGAGTTTGGCACTCGCTTGGTTGTTGCCCAATCATTACCCGCCATGGATGACCTTCCATAGCGATGCCTGGATGGCAATCGTCCTTGTCACAATGACCTCCGTCTTGTTAATGCGGGTGAGGCGTTCGGTGGGGTGTCACTGGTCAGCCATTTTGGTGGCTTGCACGGCATTTGTGCCGATGGCTCAATATGTTTTTGGCTTGGTGCCGTTTGTTGGCATCGCGTGGATTAACTCAGCCTACCTAGTTGGTTTGTTACTCGCTCTATTGGCTGGGGCACACTGGGAAAAAATCAGCAACGGTCAATGCGCTGACTTCGTGTTTTTGGCAATAGGTTGGGCCTCGATTGTTTCCGTTGGCATCGAGCTTCACCAATGGTTGGAACTTGACAGTCTCGAGTTTTGGATCAATAGGGTGCAGTACAGGTACCGTCCCTATGGGAATTTGGGCCAACCCAATCAATTAGCCACACTGCTTGTACTCGGATTGCTCGGTTGTGGCTGGGGGATTGCACGAAAGCAGTTGGCCGCTTGGGCAGGCCTGCTGATGGCCGCCTTTCTTTTGCTGGGTATTGCACTGACTCAATCTCGAACGGGCTGGCTGAATGTTTCTATTCTATTTTTGGCAATGCTTCTGTATGGATGGGCTCGCTCATCAAAGAAGCTAATTTGGGCTTCGGTCGGCTTGGGCCTTTATTTCTTTGTGTGTATTCTGGGGCTTCCATTGGCTTCAGATGTCCTTGGATTGGGAAGTGGCGCCGAATTCTCAACTCGGAATGCTATCGGCATTCGTCCAGTTGTTTGGAGGATGTTCCTGGATGCAATACTGCAGAAACCATTTTTTGGTTTTGGATGGGGGCAAACAATGTTTGCCCACTTGGATGTCGCTGCCGATCACCCGTTTACAGGATTTGTTCTTTTTCAGGCGCATAACCTGTTCCTTGATTTACTCATCTGGAATGGGGTGCCGGTTGGTCTATTTTTGTCAGTGGCGCTGGTGTGGTGGTTTGTCATTGCTGCCAAGGCAGCTAAGGACGTCAATGATGCAATTTTATTGTTGTCCTTGCTGGTCTTAGGTATCCATGCCATGTTTGAGTTTCCGTTGCACTATGCCTACTTCTTATTGCCCGCAGGTCTTATGGTGGGGGTGTTGAATGTCCGTCTTGGTTTTCGGCCACCTTTTGTGGTGACGTCATGGGCTGTAATGGGAGTATGGCTGACAGCGGCCGCCATGCTCGCAGTCACGATACGAGACTATGCGAGGGTGGAGTCCAGTTTTTTTGATTTGCGCTTTGAGAAGGCGCGTATTCACACCGACCAGCCTGGCTCGGCACCAGACGTTTGGGTGTTGACGCACCTGCGCGATCTAATTAAGTACAGCCGAATGGAGGCTCGGGCTAATTTGACAGCCGATGAGTTGAATTGGATGCGCAATGTCACCAAGAGCTATCCAAGTCCGGTCAATGTCCGTGAGTTCGCAATGACTTTGGCGCTAAACAGGCAGAATGACGAAGCCCAGCAATGGCTTAGGCGACTCTGCAAAACTTACCCTAAGGAGCATTGCCGCGGCACGAAGGTTTTTTGGGCAGAGCAATCGCTCAAGGAACCTGCTATTGCTGCAGTCCCTTGGCCGATGGGCGCTGAGTAACTAATTGTGTTTAATTGGTGCCATGATTCTCATGGCGCTACCTTAAGCGCATTTTGAGCCCCGGACACCAGAGCTACGTCATTCCTCAAATGCACTTTTCACCCGAACCGCGCCTGATATAAAAACTGATTAAGCCTCAGTCAAGGCGCGACGCAGATGCGCGATCACGCGGTCCTGTTGCTCTTCGTTCAGGTTGGAACCCGAAGGCAGGCAAACGCTCGTTTGGAAGAGCCGCGCGGACACGTCGTCGGTCGTCTCATGCGCAAAGTATGGCGCGCCAGCAAACAGCGGCTGTAGATGCATCGGCTTCCACACCGGTCGCGCCTCGATGGAGTGGCGTTCCAGCGACTTCATGACCACATCGCACATGCCGGGCGCTTGCAGCCCATCCAGGGTGAGACAAGTCAGCCAGCGCGTGCTGCGATAGCCCGCTGGCTCGGGCATCCACTGCACTTGCGGGAGGTCAGCCAAGGCATCTTGATAGCGCTCGAAAACGCGGCGGCGTTGTGCCACGCGCTGCTCCAACACGCGCAACTGTCCGCGACCAATACCGGCGAGCACATTGCTCATACGGTAATTGAAGCCGACTTCGACATGTTCGTAGTGGCGGGTCGGCTCGCGCGCCTGCGTGGCCAGCTTGCGCGCGCGTGCCACTAAGTCCGGGTCGTCGGCCACCAGCATGCCGCCGCCCGAGGTGGTGATGATCTTGTTGCCGTTGAACGAATAAACCGCCAGACGGCCAAAGCTGCCGCTGGACCGGCCTTTATAGCGGGCACCGAGAGACTCAGCCGCGTCTTCGAGGATGGGTACGCCGTACCGCTCGCAGATCGGTAACAGGGCATCCATGTCGGCACTCTGACCGTAAAGATTGACGATGATGACGCAGCGCGGCAGCCGATTCTCGCGTCGAGCCCATTCAAGAGCGCGCTCCAGCGCAGCAGGCGACATATTCCAGGTGTCTGGTTCGGAGTCAATGAATACCGGGCGCGCACTGCAATAGAGAATGGGGTTGCAACTCCCCACAAAAGTCAAGGACGAGCAGAACACGGTGTCATTCGGTTGCACGCCAAGCAGCAGCAGGCCGAGGTGAATCGCGGCCGTGCCTGAACTCAACGCCGCCGCGTGCCCGACGCCGACGTGCGCGGCGAGTTCGCATTCGAAACCATCCACGTGCGGGCCCAGCGGCGCGATCCAGTTGCTGCGAAAGGCATCTTCGACAAACGCCGCCTCCTCGTCACCCAGGTGCGGTGAGGATAGCCAGATACGTTGCGACAGTTCACGGCGAGTCACCAGGTCCACGGGTTGTCCCGTGCTGTTGACCACAGGCACATGGTCGATGCTGTGTTGCTGCATCAACTGCAAAATGTCAACCAACTGCGCATTTCCGTCAACCACCGTTGGTGAACATCCGGGTAATTCAGCAAGCGTTCGCTGTGGCGGACTATGGTCCAGTACCGCCCGGCGTAAATCTCCATCCGTCACGGTGCGTACCAGCTTGCCCTGCGCATCCACCGCCAGCAAAACCCCCTGGGCCGCATCGTTCATTCGTGCCACTGCGTCGCCCCACAGCAAACCCTGCGGGACCAGTAATTTTTCAAGCAGGGCAGTGGTCATAACAACTCAATAGGTGTTCACTTTGTCCATCAGATCGGGGCTGAATGGCGCTGTGGCCAGCAGTTCCACAATTTTTTCTGCAGCATGACCATCTCCATAGCGATTGCTCGGAGCCAAACGCCCCCATGTCAACGCCTCTCGAACCGCGGTCTCGATGGCCGAAGATTCAACTTCGCAGTCCAGCGTATTTGCGTTACGTTCCCGCGCCCGTTGCCGATTGCCAATGTTTACCACGGGAGTCCCGAGCGACGCGGCCTCAATGATGCCGGACGATGAATTGCCGATCAAAACCTCGGCATGCCGTAAGGCGGCCAAGTAATCAGGCCGGTGCAGATGGGTGATGCGGTGCAACAAGTCGCCCATGCTAGCCTGCACTTCGTCCAGCGCTTGCACAATACCGGCCGAACCGGCATCCGCGTTGGGTGCAAGCCATACGATGTGCAGGGGGCGGTCTGTTTGTACCGAGCGCAGCGCAGCGCCCAGCACCCGGGTCTGCTGATAAGCATCTTGCATTTCCTGCACGACAGGATGAAACAACACCAGCAGGTAGCGCGCATCGTCTGGCAACCCCAGCGCCGCCAGTACCGGGGCACGCGGCAAACCAACGAGTTCAGCCAAGCCATCCAGACTGGGCGCACCTGTGACCCACACATGTTCCGCACGTTCGCCCAAGCGCACCACGCGCTCACGGGAGCCCTCGGTGGCTACAAAATGCCAATGACTGAGCTTGGTGATAGCGTGCCGAACCGGCTCGTCCACCGTGCCCGAACGCTCACCACCGTGCAAATGCACGATCGGTATGCCGAGGTGGAGTGCAGCGATCGCACCAGCAAGCATCTCACCCCGATCTCCGATCAGTAGCACCATATCGGGTCGGTCCTTGACCAAAGCCGAGGTCAGACCAATCAAGGCCTCGCCAATACCTTGCGACATGGCCGCCGGGGTACGCTCACCGACATTGGTTGGAATGCGGGCCGCGATGGGCAAACCCAAGGCCTCAATCTCGCCAACTGTCAGGCCATAGTCGGGGCTCAGATGCATCCCGGTCACCGCCACTTGCAATGAAAGGTCTGGATGAAGCTGAATTTGTTGCAACACATGGGCCATCAGACCAAAGTCGGCCCGGGTTCCTGTGACATAAAACACCTTGCGCATGCGCTTCAGTCCCAACCGACCAACAAGGCAGGAGTAAGCGTTGTGTGCGCGGACACATCCTGCGTCAGGCGCTGACCAATCACCCTGTCCCACTGATCGGGCGCCAGCCCGGTGCCGGGTCGGCGCAAGGCCAGGTCTGCATCGGACAGCGCGTGCCCCTGCGGCAGGTCGCGCACCACCACGAGGCTGCGACGTGCCACGTCGCGGGTGTTTTGCTCGATCGGCTGGAGCTGTTTGACGCCGTTACCGAGCATGCTTTGTACTTTGCGGATGCCCTGCACCATTGAAGCCAACTCTTCCGGCTCGACAGATGCTCGATGGTCTGGCCCAGGAAGATTCTTGTCCAGCGTAAGGTGTTTTTCAATCGCGTTAGCGCCCAAAGCCACGGCTGCCAAGGCGGCCTCGATGCCCAAACTGTGGTCTGAATAACCCACAGGCAAGCCAGTGGCCTGCGCCAGCGTCGTGATGGCTTTGAGGTTGAGTGAATCTGCGGGGGCGGGATAGGCCGAAGTGCAGTGCAACAGGGTCAGATTGCCGGACCCAGGCGGCGCAAAACCAAGCGCATGCCAGCGCGCCGCAATCCATCCCACAGCCGTGAGCACCTCGTCTGTCGAGGACATGCCAGTTGATACCAGTAAGGGCAGACCAGTGTCTGCGGCGCATTCGATCAAATGTTTGTTGGTAATTTCACCTGAGGGCAATTTGATGCGCCGCACCCCCAATCGCACCAGTTGTCCGACGGCTTTTTCTGAAAATGGCGTGGAAAAAAAATCGATCCCGATCTGTGCGCAATGCGCAGCTAGTTGCTGGTGCTGAGCCTCATTAAGTTCCAGCGCCTTGATCATTTCAAACTGGCTGGTTGCCCCGGTATTGGTTCTCTGGTAGTCCGCCGTGGCTGCCGTCGGCGTGACTACATCTTCAGCTTTGAATGTTTGGAACTTTACGGCGTCGGCCCCGGCGGCGTGGGCTGCGTCGGCTAACTTCATGGCCAACTCCAGGCTCCCGTTGTGGTTGACACCGGCCTCGGCAATTACAAAAACATGTTGCATGGTCATGAGCTTACCTTTTCTTGCCGCTGAAACAGCCACTCGGCCATATCAAAGTCCAGCGAATCATCGATATCCACCGAGCGGTGACGTGGCATGACGCTGGGAACCATGGTCACGCTCCAGAAGCCTTGCTGCGCCGCGCGCGCCAGAGCGGCTCGTTGCCAAACGTAGATGGCACCGTTCAACCCCCAAACCGCTGGGGCGTCCTGTCGGCGGACATGGCTAGCCACTTTGCTCAGACGCAAACTGCCGTCCGCCTGGAGTTCGACCAATGAATAGTAAGGGTTGTGCGATGGCTCGGTCACGCTGACCACGAGCTCTGCCTGCGGCGCCAGGGACAGGGCTGTGAGCAGGTCGGATTGAGAGCGCAAGGGCGACGTGGGTTGCAGATCTACGACTGTTCCAATGCGTTGCCCCTGCGCCTCCAGATGCTGCACCAGATGTTCGATGGCTGGAATCTTGGCCGCATTGTCGCTGGCCAGTTCAGCCGGACGGCGGTAAGGGATCCGGGCGCCATATTGCAAAGCCACAGCGGCAATTTCGTCGTCGTCGGTCGAGACATAAACGCCATTGATGGCAGGACAGGCCAACGCCTGCCGGATGGTGTGCGCAATCAGCGGAACACCGGCAAAAAGTCGCACGTTTTTGCGTGGCAAACCCTTGCTTCCGCCGCGAGCACAAATGGTTGCTATCGTCTGAAGGTGTTGTTGATTCACGGCTGACGCGTGGCGTGTGCCACCCAATGGATGATGGCATGGGCGCCATCCGCGTTACTGTGCATGTCGCGTTCCGGCCGGTCTAACTGCCAGCCATCCAGTAACGTGTCGATCTGTTCACGCGAGGTAAAACGGGTAGCGCCCAGACCGCTGAGCGGACCTTCGGCGCAGTCCCACATATCAGGACCCGCCGATGTGCCTGTACCCTCGCCCCAGCAACCACTGGCAAACGTGCGCATGAACAACTTGCCACCTGGACGGGTAACGCGGGCCAATTCGGCGTACGACTTTCGGGCTTGCGGCAGCGGGCTGTAACAAGCCGCAACTACGTCGAGCACCGCGTCAAAGCTGCCGTCGGGATAAGGCAGACTGGCCATGTTGGACACCTGCACCTGGCCGTCGGTTTGTGACCAGCCAGCACATTCGTGGTCCAGCCGTTCGCGAGCCAAGCGCACAGCGCTGGGCGAACCATCCACTCCGTGCACGGAAAAGCCCTCGCGCGCCATGAACCATAGGTTGGCTCCGGAGCCACAACCCACTTTGAGCAAGCGCACCTTGGAGCGATCAGGTACGCGAAAAAATTTACCGGCCACGAAACGGATTACATCTTCTCCCGGGTACTGCCCCCAGGGCCGGGACTGGTAAACGGTTTCCCAAAGGGGGTTCCAGTTCATGCTTGACACCTTGGCTCAGACCTTTCGGTAAAATATAGGGCGTTCTGGATGCGTTGCCCAAGCATCGGGGAAATGGCGACGTAACTCGTCGTAACCCGTAGGGTGAAACACATGAAAGCCGGTATGGTAAGTTAATCGCCGGGTCGAATAGGCGGCTTTGAAAAACAGCAATGAATTGTCTGGAGAGGTATCACTGCCGCCGCCCAGATATAGCCGGCTTATCCCGCGTTGGCGGGCCAGCAAGGCTGCCTGGTGCAAAGAAAAACTCGCTGCACCAAACTGACGCCCGGACTCACTCGTGGCCGCCAAGTGGTATTCAGTCACTCCCGTGCCGTCAAGCATCAGACAGGCTGCCAGCCATTGGTCCTGTGACTGCGTCGCCATGCGGCACACCCCCAAGCGGGCCAAACCGCTGTCCGCGAGTTGATGGAAATAGCTGTCCTCAAACCAAAAAAATGGATCGGCGCCCATGGCCCGCATGGCCTCGCGGTAATACACGGCAAATGCATGCGCTTGGCCCGCCAGCGGCGCTTCTGAATACACCAGCCCTGAGCGCACGGCCTTGCTCAAGGTGGAGCGCAGCCGCGACGCGTACCCGGAGACCAAATCGGGCACGCTCAGGTCCACCCAAACCACATCACGATTGGGTAACACGGTGCCACCATAGTGGCGTTGGTTGGCCAGTAGCGGGTGAAAGCGCACATATTCCACCACTACACGCTGGGCCTGCATCCATGCGGTGTAAGCGCCCCAGGCCTGGGCCACAAAGGCCGGGTCATCGCTGTTGCAAATGGGTCCTCCATAACCATAGGGCGAACTAGCATCGCGGTAGGAGGTGCCCGGCACGTCCGACAGGTGCAGACTGTGCAGCCAATGTTCCGACTGCCTTTGGTACAGCAGGAAGACTGGCTGCAATGCCGTGCTTCGAATGGCATCCGCCGCCACGTAGGCTGGGCACAGGGTCGCGGGACACAACGGCAGACGCAGGCGCTGGTGGCAAGCTATGGCCTCTTCCAGATTGAGCACGCGCAGGCTGTCACTAACCATAGTGGTTTTCGTAAACAGTCTGAAGCACCCCCACCACGCGGTCGGCGGCACCGCCGGTGCAAATTGCTGAGACTTGCGGACCTGTGTTGGACAGAGGTGCGTCCCAGGCATTGGGCAGTTGAGCCTCAGTCAACTCGCGGCTGGCCAAGCCCATGGCGACGTAGGGAGCCAGATGGTCCAGAATAGAACCGCGCACCTGTGTCACGCGTTTACCCGAGAGGCTGGCTTCGACCCCCACCGTTGACACGGTGACCACCACCTCATCGCTTCCATGAATGTAGGCATGTAACGGCATATCAGGCCCGGCTACGCGAATACGTGGATGAGTCAGCCGTGCGACATCCTCGGCAGACGGGTCGCTTGGGTGGCGTCGCACCCACAGTGCCAGTCGGGGGTTGGCGCGAACAAGCTCGATGAGCGTTTGTTCGATCCGGCGCGGCCAGGCGGGGTCTCCAAGACCGGCGACACCTGGGCTGCGTACCGGCTCGGGCGAAGCTGCGTACAGGCACACATGTAAATCGTTCCAGCCCATCTGTTGTCGGTACCCCTGTCCAAGCGCTTTGAGGGCAGTATCCGCCAGCGTGTCAAAGGCGGGGTTGCCGGTGACATGGACATCGGAGGCGGGACGCCCGGCGTCGATCAAAAATCGGCGCACACGGTCATTGAGCACGCACACGGCGTCGGCGTAGTCGGGCCGCGCCAACAGGTCCCTCTCCCAGATGCCCAGCAGATCGAGCAAGCACACACTGGGCAGGCCCATTGCGCGAGCGATGTGGATGGCCGCCTGCTCGGCGCGCGGCGAATTCGTAGTTATCACCAATGCAGGCTGACAGGCTTGAAAAATGCGTTGCATCACGTCCAATGGCAAAAAGGACTGCCGCCCATACTGGGCAAACTGCGCAGCGGCGTGCGCAGGTCCCAGTCGATTTTCCATGTCCACGTAGGACAGTCCGAGGTAGGCTACGGATTCATCCCATTCTGCTGTCTGAAGTGCAAGTTGTGCTGCCAGTTCTTCGCCTTTTGCGCGAGCACGCACGTCGGATGCCTTCATCACATCCCGAAAGCCCAGCACAGGAATTCCGGCGGCCCTGACGACAGCGGCTGCGGTGGTCAGGGCCAGGTACACCGGTCTGGCCAGCCCCAACTCACGCACGCGCTGCGCTACGGGCAAAAGTGCCTTCACGTGGCCCGCACCATACGACACAAAAAGCCAGACGGGTAAATCCTGTTCTGCCATCACAGTTCCTGCCCCCACAGTGCCAGCGCCGCCAGCGCGCGCAGTTCTCGCGTGAAGTTGGCATCTCCCGTGCGATGACGTTCCAGCATCGCATCCACCATGGCGGGCTCGAAGTACTGCGCGAGCAGGCCGCTGTCTTTCAGCGTGTGGCATAACCACGAGTAGCTCACGCCCTTGAACCATTCACCAATCGGCACCGTAAACATCTGCTTCTTGCGATACGCCAGGTCCTCGCCGATCAGCGGCGCGGCGGCTTTCTTGAACCAGTGTTTTTTGTCGCCACCGTGCAGTTTGGTTGCGCCGCGCGAGCGGAAGGCGAACTCCATCATCCGGACATCCAGAAACGGTGTGCGCGCTTCGATGCTGACGGCCATGCCCATGCGGTCTGGTTTGACCAGGTTGTTGCCACTCAAAAGCAGCTGCATGTCCAGGTACAGCGCCTGGTTGATGCGGTCGAAGTGTTGTGCTTCATCCAGCCAGGGTTTGGCGGCCTGCGTGAAGCTGTCGATGCCTTCGAGCTGCGCCCGCATCTCGGGGCGGTACAAGGCGCGTTTGGCCTCGGGTGAGAACAGTGAAATGCTGTCGAAGTAGCGGCGCTGGAAGTCGGTTTGTGGCATCGTCAGTGCCTCGGGCTGCGCGAAGAAGGCAGCGTACTTGTCGTAGCCCGCAAACAACTCGTCGCCGCCGTCGCCGGTCAATACCACCTTCACATGCCTGGCGGCCAACTCGCTCACGCGCAGCGTCGGCATGAAGGATGCGTCGCCGTGCGGTTGGTCCAGATGGTGCAGCACCTGCGGCCAGCGCGCGAGCATGTTGAGCTCGGCCACCTCGCTGGTGTGTTCGCAGCCAAAGCGCTGTGCGGCTTGTTGTGCGAAAGCCGACTCGTCGTAATGCGGGTCTTCGAAGCCGATGCAGAAAGTCTTGACCGGCCGCTCCACGTGGCGCGCCATGAGGCCGACGATGGTGCTGGAATCGACGCCGCCGGAGAGAAACGCCCCGAACGGCACGTCGGCGCGCAGGCGAATGCGCGTGGCGTCATCGAGCGTGGCCATAAATTCTTCGGCCCAAGCCTCGAAACTGAAGTCCTGCTCGCGCTGGTCGGCCAGGCTCCACCAGCGTTGCGTTTGTACGTGCGACGAGCGTGTGAATTTCATCCAGGTACCAGGCATCACATGGCGAACGCCCTCGTAAGCGGTCCACGGCGCGGGGATGTAGTTGAACGTCAGATAATGGTGAATTGCTACTAAATCAATAGCTGCTTGCGCTCGTCCTGAAAGGGCTACAGGCCAAAATGCCTTGATTTCCGAGGCAAACAGAAGTTGCTGGCCATCGTCCTTCACATACAGAGGCTTGACGCCGATTCGATCCCGCGCCAGGTACAGCGCATCTTCGTGCGCGTCGTCGATGGCGATCGCGAACATGCCGTTGAGCCGCCGCAGACAGGCGATGCCCTCGCGTTCGTACAGCCGCAGGATGACCTCGGTGTCGGAGGCGGTCTTGAGTTGTACGCCCTGTGCGCGCAGCTCGGCGGCCAATTCAATGTAGTTGAAGATTTCGCCGTTTTGCACCACGGCGATATGGCCGTCGTCGCTTACAAAAGGTTGATGCCCGCCCGCCGGATCGATGATGGACAGGCGCCGGTTGCCGATGGCCACACCGCGCTGCGGTTGGTGCCAGATGCCTTCATCGTCCGGGCCGCGGTGAAGCAGCGTCTGGGCCATGGCGCGCAAGGCCTCATGCGGCAGGGCTTGCCGCGCGCGATGCCAGTAACCGAAGATGCCGCACATCTAGTTGGAGCCCCGGCCGGATAAGCGACCCAGAGTCCACCACATGATCTTGAGGTCAAACCATATGCACGCCTCACGCGTGTACCGCAGGTCCAGCGCCAGGCGCTCGGCATCCGTTCCCTGCGAGCGGTTCACTACCTGCGCCAATCCGGTAATGCCGGGCCGCACGCTGCAGCGCTGCGTCCAGTCGGCATCGGTATACAACCCACGCTGCAGCGGCACATCGGGCCGGGGACCGACCAGGCTCATATCGCCCAGCAATACATTGAGCAGCTGTGGCAACTCGTCAATACTGGTGTGCCGGATGAAGCGGCCTACGCGCGTGATGCGGGAGTCCTTGTTCTGCGTGAAATAGGGGCCGATAGCAGCGGCGTTTTGCACCATGCTGCGAAACTTGAACATGCCGAATTCGTGCCCGCCCAGGCCCAGCCGGGTCTGGCGAAACAACACAGGCAAGCCGCTTTCCGCCACCACGGCCAACGCGGTCAGCAGCAGCAGGGGGGCCAGCACCACGAGCGCCAACAGCGAAAGCACAAAGTCTATCAGCCGTTTCATGCGGCTTGTGTTGCAGCGGCCGCAGGGGATGGCTGCCGTGACGCATGTGCCATGCCGTCGGCAATCGACGTGATGCGTGCGGCGATGCGCTGCCGGTCTGCTTCGGTCTGTGCTGGGCTTCGGCATGCGAGCTGAGCCTCCGCCGCGCGCAAGGCCAGCACTTCGGCTTCAAATAGGGTTTCGGAATCGGTGCGGTCAAAGGTGCGCGACAAAATGACCGCCTGCGAGCCCAGCCGCAGGTGTTCGGCCAGAACATCACGACCCGACAGCAGGCCTTCGTCCAGACGCGCCATGCCGCCAAAACCAAATCGAAGGCCCTGTCGCGCTGCGGCAACGGCCACCCGGTCCACCATGCCATTGGCCAGCGGCTCGAACATGAAGCGCATCCCCAGGGAAATGTGCAAATCGTTCAAACCCACATAGACTTCGGCCAGGCCGGGAGTGCTGATCCAGTCGTCCAGCGTGGCCAGCGCCTCTGCGGTTTCCAGCAAAGCCACGATGGGGCAACGGCCCGCGACGATGTCGGAAAACGCTCGCAGCGTCTGGACGCTGGTGAACATGGGCAGCATCAGCAGGTCGGCCTCGGGCCCGGCTCCTTGCGTCAAGCCCTGGGCCAGCACCGCGTCCACTTCACTTTGGGTAGCGGCGTGCAAAGGATTGACGCGCACCATCAGTCTGGCGTGCTTGAGCTGTGCCTTGATGCGACCGATGTCGTCCAGTTCGTGCAGGCTGATATGGGTATTGCGACCCGCTTGCCGCTCGGCCTTGCCCATGCGCTCCAGATCGACGAACAGCCGCATACCGCCGAGTGCGTCGCAGCGGTGGGCAAGATCGGGGTCGTTGGTGATTTTTAGCAGGTCGAGCATAGGGGGTAGGTCGCGGTTTGGATTATCGCCGCAGCGCCGCGCGTAACTCCGGACTGGTTAAATAACTTATTGCTACAACACTGATAGCTGCCAACGCACAAAGGACGAGGGCCGAAAGACTTTTTGGCTCCAAAAATGTCATCCATCCGGCCTGCGCAGGCAAGGCAAGAATTAGCAGCATGACGGTGGGTGCCGCCATTGCTTGCCAGGGCAGCAGGGACAAGCTGTGGCCAGCACCCCGGCCCGGTTGGCGCAAGGTCAACAAGGTAACTAGCGCCACAACGGTTAGCACCGCATTGAGCCCACCCATCAGCCAGGCGCCATCCCCGTTCGACCAAGCGCCCAGAACCAGCAGCGCGGCGAGCGCCACACCATAGGCTGCTACCACCGAGTGCATGCGCCCCCGGGCGGCCAATACCGTCAGCGCAATCGCGATCAGCGCCTGTGGCAGCAAACCCCAGGCGCCGATGGCGCCCCAGGCCGCCACCGTTACCAGGCCTTCGGGTGGCATACGGCCCCAGCCAAATAACAAGGTTGCGATGGCGGGTGCGCCCACCTGCAGGGCGGCAGTGGCGGCGCAGGCCAAGGTCCAGGCCAGCAGGAAGGCACTGCGCACAGCGCTGATCGCCTCATGGGGCAGCGCTTGTGCAGGGTCGGCGTTGCCAGACTTGGCCGCCATTGCACGGGTGATGGCCGGAAACGCCAGCGTGGCCACCAGTTGAATCGCCAGCACCAGGGGCAATTCCACCAGTTTCCAGGCATAGTTGAAGGTGGCCAAGGCCCCTTCGCCTGCGCTGGACGCGAAGCTGCGCGCCACAAACGGCAGGGCCAGCGGCAAACCCGCAGACAGCGCTGCCCACAGCCAAAGTGGGGCACGGGGCACCGGCGTAGTCACCCCACCGGTTGGCACCCTATCTTTGACGTCATAAGCTTGCAGCCGCAAGCGCAACCACAGCAGTCGCAGACCCATCGCCATCCACAAAAACAAGCCCAGAATACCTACTGCGCCCATTGACAGGGTATTGTTAGCTACAAAATACAGAGCAGCTATCAAGACGCTGTTGACCACCAGATTGGCCGCGTACAGTCCGGTGAAATCCTGCTCGTGCTGCAAGCGCGTTACCCACAGCGCGGCCAACAGCGCAGCGGGCAAGGCAGCGGCGCTCCACACCAGACCCTGCGCGGCCTGCGGCAGCAAGCGGGGGGGCAAGCCACTGGCCAGCAAGTGGATCACCGGGGCCTGAAAAAAGCACAGTAACAGCCCGATCAACGCACCCAGCCCCAGCAGCCAGTTCGCAACGCGGCGTTGCGTCTGCGCCTGTTGGGCCGGATTCTGCCCGGCCCAATGGGGTAACAACACATAGGCCAGCGCACCGCTGGCCAGCACACCCGTCAACCAATCGGGCAGGGTGAGCATCAGCACGGCCACATCGCCCATGCCGGAGGTGCCAAACGCGGCGGCCTGGGCTGATTCGCGCAGCAACCCCAGCAGCCGACTGGCCAGCAACAGGGAAAGAGAGAGAGCACCGGCTTTCAGGAACATCGTTTGTATTATCCAGTGCCTGACCATACCCCCCCCCAACTGGCGATTTCATGGTTTCGGTGGTGTGACTGACTGGAATTGGATTCCACTTGTTTCAAAAGCCAAGGCCTCCGCCACGGACCTGGTGCAAGTCGGAGCGAAAATAGCGGTCTGATCTTTCCCCTGTTTCCCGCAAGCCAAAGCAGTCGCACCTCGCGTGCCTGCCTCTTCACCTTTATGCCGTCCATTGCCGTTTTTTTGTTCATTGTGCTGCCCTGGCTCAATCCGTTTTCCCCGGGGCCTTCGCCTGCCGTCATGCCCTGGCTGGTCACGCTGGGGAGTTTGGCGTTTGTTTTGCTGGGGGCGGCACGGGTGCGGCTGGCGGATGTGGCGGCCTCTGCCTGGCTGGCCGCTGCGCTGATCAGTGCGCTGTTGGGCTTGCTGCAGTATTTTGGGGCGACCGCCGTGTTCGGGCCCTGGGTCAACAGTACCGGCATGGGCGAGGCCTTCGCCAACCTGCGTCAGCGCAACCTGTTTGCGACGCTGACCAACATCGGCCTGGCGGCCTTGCTGTGGTGGGTGGCTGAGAGTCAATCGGCGCCCGCTGCGGCGGGTGACGCATCGCGCGCCGTTGCGCGCAGCTGGCAACCGGCGGTTTCTGTGGCGGCGGCGCTGCTCTTGGGTCTGGGCACAGCGGCATCGTCTTCGCGCACGGGCATGGTGCAACTGGTGCTGTTGCTGGCGCTGGCCTTCATGTGGGGCAGCTGGCGTCAGTCTGCTATCCGGCGGGTGCTGATTGTGGCGGCGCTGGCTTATGCTGTTGCAGCATTCGCTTTGCCGCTGTTGGCCGGTCTTGATTCCCGTGCCACCGGCATTCTGGCGCGCTTGCATGAGCAGACCCCGGCGTGCGCCAGCCGCCTGACGCTGTGGGCCAACGTGCTGCATTTGATCGCGCAAAAGCCCTGGTTCGGCTGGGGCTGGGGCGAGCTGGACTACGCCCATTTCATCACGCTCTACCCCGGCCTGCGGTTTTGCGACATTCTGGACAATGCCCACAACCTGCCGCTGCACCTGGCCGTGGAGCTGGGCGTGCCGGTGGCCGTGGCGGTTTGCGGCGGCGGCGCCTGGCTCGCGTGGCGGGCCAAACCCTGGCTTGAGTTGGACGCCACCCGGCAGATGGCTTGGGCGGTGCTGGCCGTGATTCTGCTGCACAGCCTGCTGGAATACCCGCTGTGGTACGGACCGTTCCAGATGGCGTTCGGCCTGTGCCTCTGGCTGCTGTGGCGCGCGCCGGACCGGCCTTCTGGACAATCAGACAGTTTTAAGCTGCTAACGCTCGCCCTATCTGTGGGAACAGCTATATTTTTAATAGCAATTTCCGGCTACGCGGCCTGGGACTATCACCGCGTCAGCCAGATTTACCTGACGCCCAAGATGCGTTCAGAGGCTTATCGCGACAACACGCTGCAGAAGGTGGGCGGCTCGTGGCTGTTCCAGGATCAGGTGCACTTTGCCGAGCTCACCACCACGCCGGTGACGGTCGACAATGCCGCCCACATCAATGACCTGGCGAAGGATCTGCTGCATTTTTCACCCGAGCCGCGCGTGATCGAAAAGCTGATCGAGAGCGCCGTGCTGCTGGGGCGCGACGACGAGGCGCTGTTCTACCTGGTGCGCTACCAGGCCGCATTTCCCGAGAATCATGCGCGCTGGGCCAGGAAAAACGCGCCAAGAATAATGTGAAAAAGGTGTGATGTTGGGGCGGCTAGCCCGCCACAAAACTGCCCGACTTGCCGCCGTGCTTCTCCAGCAGCCTGACGCCGGTGATGGTCATGCCGCGATCGACCGCTTTGCACATATCGTAAATGGTGAGCAGCGCCACCTGCACGGCGGTCAGCGCTTCCATCTCGACGCCGGTGGGGCCGACGGTTTCTACTGTTATTTCACTATGTTCAACATTGCCTAATAATTAAGCATTTCTCGACTTTTTGCCCATCGCAGTTGGACAGAAATTGGACAGGAATCAGAATGATCACTGCCATATTCATTCTAGCTTTGCTTACTATTTAGTGCACGCTCACCGAGTTCTTGAAAATATTTTCAAGAATAAAAAGAGTTTCATGTGTAAATAGCTGTATGATAAGCACCCTGAAAAATTCAAGCAGTCATTTTTAAGTAAGTGAGTTTGGTTTTTTTTTGATTTGAGTCGTTGTCTGTTAAAGGCGACTTCTTGATGGCTGACCTATAACCAGCTTGATGTTGGACACGTTCTAACATCTCCCGCAAGGGCAATTTAGGCAATGTCGAAGTTCGACAAAGTCTGCGCCTACCGGTGTGTAACACCCCGAGTTGAGGCGCAAAACCCATTTTTTAACCCGAGTTGGTTAAGGTGGTTTTGCGTTTATTCAATTCATGGGGTGGTCACGCCTTCCCAACGCAAAGCCACCTTTCCTCCTTAACCTAGGAAAGTTTACATGGCAACAAGTGTTATTCAACCCGTTCAGGCAAGTCCAAGTTCAGTAGACAGTCCCACTGTCACGGTTATCCGGTCCCTCGATCACCCGCTGACAAAGCGTTTCTATCTCGACAATGAGGGTGAAGTCCAGCGCGAAAACTACCAGAATGCGTTCACATTCAATGCTGCGAACGTACCTATAACTGGCATCCGTGACTTAAGCCAGGTCTTGACATCGATCGCAGGCGATAAAACTGCGGCAGTTCTGCGTGGTGTTTCAAAAGCAGACCCTGGTCGAACCACGTGGCGAACTCAAGACCAATTTCCAGAGCACCCTTTAGGGACTCATTGGGTCATGCTTGACATTGATGGCGAAGAAGTGCCGGATGGCATGACGGTGGTGTCGGTTGACGCCGTCCGTTGGCTGGTTGATCAAAAGCTGCCGTCCGAGTTTCGCAACATCACCCTCCACTACCAATTCAGTGGGAGTGCGGGTGTTCTCGATGCACAGGGTGCTTTGCTGAAACCAGGACTGCGGGTTCACCTGTTCTTTTTCCTTGACCGCCGTGTCCGTGGTGACCAGCTTTCCGCCTATCTGTGCGGACACTGCATTGACACCGGTTTTTATACCATTGAAGCGAATAAAGGCCATGTCGCCCAATTCAAACCCGGCATTGATCCGGCCCCGATCCGCTCAGCGGTCCAGGTTCACTTCGTTGCAAATCCGATTATTGAAGAAGGGGTTAATTGCTTGCTGAATGATGCTGAACGTAATGGTCTGATTGACGGTGAAAAAGACGTGGTCATGATCCCGGAAATCCCCGATACACTGATTTCAGACGCACGTCAACTGCAAAGTCGCCTGCGTGGCGATTGGCAAAGGGAGAATGGCTATACGCCTAAAAAAATCCAACTGAGCAACAACAAGGGATTCGTGTCCGTCACCTATTACCAGCCGCCATCGGCACCCGGTGAAATAAGGCGAGGCCGAACCCTTAGCCGCACTGAGCTGAAGGGCGATAAATTTTGCCGGTTGTATTTTGCGGAAGAGGGCACGCCCGGGTCTTATTACGTTGTGAAAGATCAGCCACAACTGGCCCGTCGATATGGCGATGGGGAAGTCATCCCGCTCAAGGAGTTGTCGGAGGACGCCTATGTCCACATCCGTGACGAGCGCAAATGGTTCTCTGAGGTTCCGCACCGCGACTTGGCCCTGAATGAGCAGGGTTTCGTCCAGCCATTTGACACGTTTGTCCTCGCTAAGTATTCGCTGATCCTGGCACCGACCTCCTCTGGCAAGACCACCGCCGTGGTTGATTGGATACGCGAAAAGGCCACGAAGAACGTGGTAATTTACGTGGCCCAGACTATTTCGCTGGTGAATCAAATGCATGCCAGTTTGACCGCAGCAGGCATATTGAGCTTTCACTACAGCGAATTTGCATTCACTCACAATCCCAGTGATGGGGCATACGTAACTACCAACGAGTCGTTGCCCAGAATCTTGGGCTGCATATCCAATGCTTGCAAGCTGCCGTATCACCTGATCATTGACGAAATCCACGCAGGCCTGGACGACTTTTGCCAGAGCCAGAAGAAACTGGAGACCTTTGAAAAAGCCATCTTGCAGGCCCGGTCGGTCATTTTTATGACCGGCACGCTAACCGATGTGCAGCGACTGATGATTTCGGGCACAGTGGCACGGCTTGAAGGTGGGGGGTTGACCGCGCAAAGATACTGCTGCTATGAATACGCCCCAGTGAAGCAGAGCCCGCTGCAAATCTGCCGACTTAACGATTTTCCTGCTGATGTTGTTGCTCTTCTGCAACGACTGAGTGATGACCGAATTTCAAATCGCCCGTTGCCAAAAGTGATGTTGATGTTGGATACCTCCAAGATGGAGGTGTACCGTTTGCTGCTCCAACACTTTGGGCTGGAAGATTTGACTTATATCGTGTCCCGCCCCGAGTGCCGTCAATATGAGATCGAACAGGCTCGTATTGGTGAGAAGCCGATCATCGTTTCCAGTCCACTCTTCGCACTTGGGCTGAACTTTGAGCGGGAGCTGGAGATTCTGTATTGCCGCTTTGCTCATCTGGACGCAGACACCAGTCACATCATTCAGACCATTAACCGCGCCAATCGGGGGCAAGTGCCGTGCGAAGTCCGCATCTATGCCGGTGACGTTAACGAAAAACCGTTTTACTTTCCGGCCCGCGATAAAGTCATTGAGCAATTTCGGGAGGCTCTGGCTGATGAAAGCAGTCACGTCAACAACCGTATGGACATGCCGTTGCTTCTTGACCGAATGGTTTACAAGAACTACCGACAAATTGAACGCAACACAAATCAGGCTTTGGGTCAGCTCATACGTGACGACAGTTTTCAAAATTATCGGATTGTGGAAACCACTGAAAAACCGCCAGCCAGCAAAGCCGAGCTGAAACTTGCCAAAGAGAGTGAAAACCTGTTCAAGGCGTTAAAAAAAGAAGCCCAAATCCATTACGACGACAGCATTGTTGAGTGCCTCGACAACGTCAATGGTGCCGAAGCTCAGACTCTCTTTTGGCGCTTGCAGATGTTGGCCGAGGAGCGTCGTACTCAGCACCGAGCGGAGGAGCAGCGGACTGATCTGGAAATCAAAAATGACGAGTATGCGGTCTTGATGCGCTTGTGCAACCTAGATCAACCAGCGAAGGTGCGAAAGCTTAGTATTCGTCAGCTGCAAACCCTATTCGGTGATCGTGAGCCGTGGTTGTCTGATCAGTTTCAATCTTCGCGCTATGCATACTGGGGCTCAGCTGCGGCAGAGAAGGTTGGAAAGGTCATCACGGTTGTGGAGACGATCCGTCTCATGGCTACCGGTCAATTAGATGGTGACGGATTCGCCACGAAATTGAACCAGGACAAAACTCTGAAAGCCGGGTTTCAGGCATTGGTGGCATCAGACCATGAGTTGGTTAATTTGGACCGTCAGCTGAAGACACTGGGGGCGCTGCGTCAAAAAGCCCGAGCCAATGGATCGCCGGTGAACCGATTTAGGGCTCAGGAACTTGCTTTGAACTTGACAAAGGAACTGCTGGAGCCGATTGGCGTATTTTTCCAGGTCATAGGGTCAGGGAAGGGCCGTCGCACTGATTTCACCAAGCCGCTGGTGCCTGCAACCTGGAACTTCGACGCCATGATCAATCAACTCAAGCAGTTTCAAACGCTATTGGATCACCTCTGGGGCGTGGAGCGAGTCGCACGCAACATGGACTGCAAAGGCTTGTTTGCTTGCCCAATCAGCAAATGCCGAACCTGCGTCTTTTTTAATTCAGCGTGTTGCGCCTATGACCACCCTATTGATTGGAGCGAGGAAGGCTTTGGGGATGCTGAAACCGAGATCACCACCGATCATTGCTTTGACTTTTCCCGCAAACGTATGCCAATTAGGGTAGCTGCTTAGAGTCGTGAGACGCACAAACTCCGCCGACTTTGTGCGTCCAAATTGGCGGCATTGCCTTTGAAAGTTGGGGCTGCGTAGCTTTACGGTTTCTTATATATATAAGGATAACTGTTAAAGATCAGATGATCTAGAGTCAGTTACTTTCGCCAAATCCCGGCCAGGAGCACTTCTGATTCTTCTATGGGGCGGGTCAATGCACCGACTGTTGCCATCCCCGCCAGTCCAACGTAACCAAGCCACCCCCAGGTAAAAAGAACCCGGCTATAGCCAGGTTCTTAACGTCGCTCAACCCCCGCCGACGAGTTTGACGAGGCCCGCCAGCAGCCAGAGCCCAATTGCGCCAGCCGCTATCAGCAGGAAAGGCGTGACCACCAGCCAGAACAAGACGGTCAGCATGTCGGCACCTCCTGCTTTGTGATGGTCACCCGGACTTCCTGCTTGGGGTTGGCCCGGCCCCGCCAGAACTTGCACACCGACACGCCATAGCCCCGTTCGCTGTTGTGATGGGCAAGGCTTGCCAAGTTGGCTTTGGCCTCCTCAGCTTTGGCAGTAGCGTTTTCAGCGACCTGTCGTGACGCAATGAAGTTTTCAGCAGCGGTTTTCCAGGCTTCGTCTTCACGAATCACCGTGTCCAGAGGTGTGAGCGGTGGCGGTGTATCGCTGACCACCAGCTTCATGAAATCATCCCAGGCCGCCCTGATCTGATCCATGACGGTCGCGTCTGGCTTCGCCTCGACCACGATGCCAACGTCACCGTCAAACACGTAGAGGTGGGCCATGGCTGCCCCAGTCACCATCAGTTGATGCTGGATTTGCAAGGCATAGTGTTTTTCCACGACGCCATTCACCGCCGCCAGCCACGTCTCGCCGTTCTGCCCCTTCATCGGGCACTTGATTTCCAGCAGCAGTTCCCCCGACAACGAGATGCCGTCCAGACTGGCCGAATAATCACCGTCGATCATTACGGCAGGCTCCATGATGTAGCCGGTGACCTCTTCGTAGCAGGCTCGGGCTTTGGGTTCCAGTGCCATCCCACGTTGCATCGGATAGCTGACCTCAATGGCCCGTCTGCCTGTTTTTAACTCCCACATTTGGTAGGGTGAAACCCAAGGTGACAGCCCCATGACAGCCGCAGTTTCGGAAGCGTTGCGGTACAGAGCCCGATGCTTGTGCCACTCTTCAGTGCCTTGCACCAGTTTCAGAACCGCGCTCATGCCGCCCTCCGATGCTCAAGGCTGCGAATGACGCGGGGGAATTCAGACGACTTGATCTGATCCAACTGCATCACGCCAAAATATTCCAGCAGCCGATTCAGTTCGGCACCGGTTTCGTTCAGCAGTCGCGTGATATGCGCTTGCTGGGTGGCGTTGATCGTGACAACCCTGGATCGAATCGGCGTTGGCACCTTGGCCGTCGCTGTCTTGGGTTTTTGCTCTTCCCTCGGTTCCTGCAACTGCTCGGTTGGCAGGTCCTCCCCGGCGTAGATGTACAAACCCAGCCCATGCAAGGCAATGGCCTTGACCAGGCATCGCTGAATGCTGGAGTTGATGTCAAAAGCGGTTGGCTCGAACATTGGCTTGTTCCGGGCATCGAGAACGGGGTGAACTTGAGACAGCGTGACACCTTGGACAGTGACGGCGACCTCGACATAGAAACCCGTTTCGGTAGCCAGGTAGGGAAGGCCATCAAAACGCTTCACATCCCAGAACGCAGTCGGGTCTGCTTTCCGGAGTTCGGCCACGGCATAGGGCCAAGACAAATAGCTGAATTGACCTTTTCTTTCAACGTGGGCAGAGACGTTGATGCTGTTGAGCCTTGCAAATGAATTGCCCTCGAATGATTGATCCATGAATTTCTCCTTGATTTACAAAAGCAAAAAGCCCCGCCAATCCGAAGATCAGCGGGGCCAGACGTGCTGCGCGAAGCAGCGAGAGTGAAGGCTAGGCCGTGAGCCGCATCGCCTCCTGAAAAGCCTTAGCCTTGATTGCGGCACCGGCCCCAAACCACGCACTGTCAAGGCGGTTGTCTTGGGTACGTGCTTGGCGAGCGTGGTCAACGTGCTCGGTCAAAGCGTTCAGAAGCCCCCAAGCGGTGCCATCGGCTGAAGTCATGCCAGCGCCCATGCCCCTTCCGGCAAACAGCTCAAAGACCGTTTTGACGGGTTTGGGTTGCTCTGTGAGAGGCAGGTTCGGGTCCCCCAGCACGTTGACCAGGTAGGCTTTCGCCTCGGTGACGCTCACTGGCCGGGATGCCAGTTCTTTGATGGACCGGGTGAACGACTCCCATGAAGACAGGCCCAGTCCAAGCTCATGTTTGACCAGGGCCGGGTCAAACGTGGTGGAGTGCGGCACTCTCACAACGCCAGACGATCCCTGCACCGCCATTTGAAGCGTGTTGTTGCAGACCACGCGCACAGAAGTGAAAAATGCTTGCGTACAGAGCGTGCCGTCACAGCTGGTCGCCAGCAGCAGATACGCCTTGACCTTGTCGCCACCTTTGAGCACGGTTTGCTGGTTGGTTTTTGCCAAGGCCCATAGCTTGCGACCGCCCTTGAGTACCCCGGCAGTCTCCAGCTCAAAACCACCGGCAGAGACCAAGCTGCGATAAAACTCCAGGATTTCCTGTGGCTGAACGACCTTGTACCGTTTGGACACGACCGACAGCGGGGCCAGGGTGTCAGACCGGAACAGAACCTTGTTGTCAGGGTTGGTCTTGAGGTGCAAGCCGTCACCGCCGCTGACCGAGTACAGCACGTCAGATTCCCGAACGTTCCAGTCCATGCCAGCAGCCTTTTGCCAGACTTCAATCGGTTGGTTTTCGGGTAGCCGCTGACCTAAGCCATGCCAGGGTGTTTGCCGGACAAAAGCCATGTTTTCTACGAGATGTGCCATTTGATTTCTCCAATGAAAAAGCCCCTGCACGATTACGTGAGGGGCTTGGGTTGACGTGATTTCCAGACGGTGTCTGGGAGTGGTTTATTTACCGGGCGTGTGGTTGGGTGGCTTTGGCGTTGTGAGGTAGTCGAGGACTACTTTTGCAACAGCCGTCGCCGCCATTTTGAACGCGTCCAGCAGGACAGTTGGCATGTTGAGACTCCTTGGTTGTTTGTATATTTCTTATACCAAGAGAGGGGGTGAAAGTTGAACCCAAGGCGACTGGTATTTGGGTAGTTGCCGCAATCGTGTTTTGTCGCATTGTCCGGCTTCATTAATCCGTACCGTATAGTCGCTGAGTTCGCTGATTCCGGGCAAACAAACTTTGAATAGTCATTGGGGCGGTAACTAATAATGAATCTTGGAAAAGACTTATACGCTGTACTGGGCATCCTTCCCAGCGCAGAAGATGTTGTCGTGCGTGGAGCGTTCCAAGGGCTTGCCAAGCACTATCACCCAGACCGATGGAAGGGTGATATTGCGGAAGCAACGGATCGAATGGCAGAGATAAACCGTGCTTATGGCGTACTGGGTGACGCCCGCAAGCGCAAAGATTACGACGCCTCAATCAACAAGCGCATGATCAACGCTGACGCTAAGCTTTTAAACGTGTTACGAAAGTCCAAAAGCTCAGCGTATGAAATGGTCGGACTAATCGCAAAACATCTCCGTTAGATTTTGGCCCCGCACCGGTCCCATTGATAACCTTGTTTGGCCGTCGCCCGTAGTCTCCTACATTTCCCGCTCAACGGCCAGCTGATCAACCAGTTCAGCGATCAAAAACAACTGGTGTTCAGACAACTGTCGCAGCCTTGCCAGCAGCTTCGTTTCTTTTTCCGTCAGCGCAGCCGTTCCTGAATGCGACGCTGTATGTCGCTTGGATGCGGATACTTGCTTTTGTCGGGGAGCAGGTGGTGGCCCGTTACGCAACCAGTGACCTGAAACGTTCAGCCACTCGGCCAAGGTTTCGATTTTGTCTGGGGTTGGATTGGCTTTTCCGGTGAGCCACTTCTGGGCGGCCTGAGTCGTGATTGACTCGTTTGGGTGACGCAGGTTGAACTCGTGGGCCAAGGCTGTTGCCGTGTCAATGCTCTTGGTGCCTCTTTTTAGGGCAATGCGAAGGCGTTCAGCAAAGGCAATTTTCTCGTCGGTAAGCGGCATTCAGCCAGTGTCAAATCTTTGGGTGATTTTGTGGGAACTTACTGGTTGTTACAGACAACCGAATGGTTTATGCTCTGCTGAAATAAGGAGGAAATAAAAATGCTGGATCAGATATTTTCATTTTTCAAATTTTTAATTGGGCTTTTTCAGTCGCTGCCCAAGGAATCGCAAGACGAAATCAAAGGACATGCGGTAGACGCATTCGATGGGGTGTTTAGGAAGTTTTTCAGGCAGGGTGGCCAACAAGGGGCAGGCTGATATGGCAACGTTCTCTGATTTTTACAAGCAAGAGCAGGAAATCTTGCCGTTACCGGGTCCGTCGGGTAAATCCAACATTTCGGGAACTCAGATCGCGGTTGTGAATGCCGTGGAATTGAGCCTAGCAGGCGCTGATATGTCGAATGCCGACGTGATCAAGTTTGCAAGTCAGGTTGGCGCTCTCGTTACCGGCGAAAAGTTTATCAAGGAATTAAGCGACAAGATCGGTGAGCCGGAAAAGGGCGAGTCGGAAGACGTCTTCGTTGAGCGTTGCAAGAAAACTATGTTTGACCTCTTGGGCCGCCATCTTGGCTGACGGTCTGAGCAACGTTTTTCGCTGGCTTCATCCACGCAGGGCTTTGCAATGTGCATGGCTTTGTCGATGATCTTGGCTTGGGTCTTTGGCTGAGGTATCGGGGGGCTTTGCGAAAACAACGAGGGCAGTGCAGGTGAATATGTCAAATCTTTTATACATTGCGATTGCTATCGTGGCTGTGTTGGGTGTTGTTGCTATCGTCATCAAAAAAGGGAAACTCCCTGACGTAAGGGTTCAGCATGGTCTGGACAAGGAGACCGCTCAGTTGGCGGAGAAAGGTATCGGCATGGTCGGCCAAGCCTCTGAAAGAGGATTTGACACCGCCAGTCATGTAGCCGATAAGGCCGCTGAAATCGTAGAGAACGCCGTAGCCCCGCTGTCGAGTGGAATTGGGGACGTACTTCATGCCGTTGCTGATCGGATCAAGGGGCGTCAGGCCGAGCTAAACAAATTTAGGAGCCAAGCTATAGCATTGGCTCAAGAAGTTGAGCGCCTAAAAGGGCGGCAGATTGATGTGACTGGGATGAATGCGCAGCTGAAACTCGGACTCTTGGAAATTTCGCAGCAGCGCACCTCATTTAGGCAACAAAACATCGAGTTGATCTCTCAAAGTGCGTTTGTACAAGAAAGCAACACGGAATATTTAGGGTTGCACCGGGTCGACTATCGAATCCAGATCGGTCTTGATATTGAGCGCCTTAAATTCCAGCTAACGTCCGATGGCCGAGTCCTAGTTGACGGTTTGCGGAACATCGAAATCATTGGCTTGAAAAACATCGAGTGCCATGAACTTTTGAATGAAGTTCGTCGATTCGTAAAGGAAGGTACGGTGCGGTCAGCTAGTGCCGAGATTCTGTTGGACGATAAGAGGTGCACACCCTGTGCCGCCGAACATAGGAAATCGCTACTGCAGGAAATCCAGAGCAGCCAATCGCTTGATCACCTTGTTGATACAAACGCTGAATTTGCCTTGGCGTTTCTGCGCGCATGCCTTTCCGCTGGTGGGATCAGGGTTGAAGAAGCCCGCGAGCCCTTGGTTGAGTCGCTGCGCTTCAGTGAGCTGTGCCAAGCTTTAAACCGGCTGGTCGCCCAACAAATTGATCGTTTGACCAGTAGGCAGATTGAGATAGACGACAAATCGAGGGTGGTCGAAGGCGAGATATTGACTCTAGCTCTGGAACACGGAAAAGAGAAGCTGGCCCTTGCATGAACCCTACACCGACATATGACTTGACCACGCCAGCCGGATTGGCGAATGCTATAACGGACTACGCCAAGCAAAACCCTATCAAAGCGGCTGGAATGCTCGGGTTGGTTGCGGTGAATCCGTTGATATTGGTTGGGGCTTTCGCTGGAAAGGCCTTGTCAAAGGCCGGTGCAAACCTGTTCAAGCATCCCGAGAAGGTGATCAAGGCCCAAAGAAAAACTGCTGTTGACATCATTAAGGCGGGCAAAGAAAACGGTGTAAAGAAGATGAAGGTGACGCTGGACCAGAACGCTGGCGTTGACATCGGCACAGAATTGAATGGAATTCCGCTGAAGTTCGCCGTGGGGTCGGACAACAAGATGACCATTGAGGTCGAGTATTGACGGAAAGCATCGGTTCACGACCATCAACAACTTCAAAATATGACCCCACTCCAAGCCATCGCCGTTATCGCCGTCAATTTGCTGCGTAGCTCGGGCGACAAGCTGACCCTGAAAACGGTCCAGGCGTGGGTCAAGGAAAAAAGCAATCGTGACAACTATGGTTCTGGCTATTCCGGAAATCGGCTGAGTCGTGGGCCGAGCAGCGGTTTTGCTGAGATCGTCAAGCAACCAAACGCTAACGGGAAATATAAGGTTACAGCCGCCGTTTATCTCGACCCGAGGCAAGGGGCGGTCGCGTCGAAAACGTGGGATGCCAAAAAGCTTGATTCAGACTTGGAAAAGTTGTTCGGCAAAAACCTGCGAGTGCGGATCGATGTTTAACTTCGTCACACCATGCTGATTGCTATTGTGCTCGGCCTGTTGGCTTTGGTGGGCCTCGTCATGTACCTCGCCGCCATGGTTGTGATCTGGGTCGTGCTCGGAGTTTTCTTCGCATTCACCTTGGTCATAGCCCTACTTGTCGGTGATCCCTACGTGGGGTTTTTGTGCGCGATTCCTGCAACAGGGATAACATTTTGGTTGATGGCGCATTTCTCGGACGCAGCCAAGGCAGAAAAATGAGCATGACGACTGCCACGCTGTACTCAACCATCGCCGCCTTCATGGACGAGGCAAAGCGGCCTTACCAAGGCGAAGCCGAGAGCGGAATTCTTACGACTGAGATCAATGGCGACGACGGCAGCTGGCGGGTGTACATCCAGATTACCGATGATGACGAAGCCCGAAGGGTGGTCGTCCACGCTCAGCTCCCTGCACGTATCCCAGACGGCAACAGAGTGAATGTCGCCGAGCTACTCACCCGGATTAACTACGACCTGATCGTGGGCAACTTTGAGCTGGGCCTGGATGATGGCGAAGTGTTATTCAAGACCACTCTGGACCTTGCTGATGGCATGCTGACCCAAGCCATGTTTGAGCGAATGTACTTGCTGAACGGCCAGATCATGAATCAGTATTTCCCCCAAATATTGAGCGTGGGTTATGGCGTCGGGGAGCAGGAAAATGATGCGGCAGCAGATCAGCCTCACGGGCTGATGCTCCAGTAGTCGGGACCAGTGGGTGCTGAGGGGGCTGGGCCAGGGTTGTACGCCGAAGGCAGGTATGGACTGGGTTACCTATTGATTTTCCTTATATATATAAGAAACCGTAATCTGCACTGACCCCATATTCCAAAGGCATTAGCGCGGAACTGGACGCACAAAGTCTGCGAAGTTTGTGCGTGTGAATGGCCGGTTCGGTGAGGTCATCTGGCGGCCCAAGCCAGCCATGAGAAAGGCGTTGATCGCCCTCTACAAAATCCAAGATATTTTCCTTCGAGCACTCTCGTTTGGTCTTCGATTGAGGCCTATATTTGACGTGGTTTTGAAACTCGCCGAGCTAAAATATAAGTAGGGAGATGATCACACGATGATCACTACTTAGAACAAAAAGAGAGGTAAAGCCACCATGTTCATTTCATTTGAAAACCACGTCAAAACCGCTGTTGCAAAGATAGGCGGACCTACCAAAACCAGTAACCTGCTCGGCCTGAGCAACGGCGCAGTACACGCCTGGATCAGGAAAGGCCGGATCGCTGATATTGACATCGCCAAACGCGTCTGTCAGCTGTCAGGCATGAAGCTTGAGCAAGTGAGGCCTGTATGAGACGGCCTGGCGTTAACTTTGACATGCTTGGCACGCCATCGGATGTCAACTTCATTCAGATCAATCCGGCAACCGGCAATCGCCAACTGATCCCTTCTGCAAACGATGTCTGGCGCGTTGTTGATGTCCTTGGGGGCATTGCAAAAGCGGCCATTAAATTGGGCGTGGAAGAAATCGGGGTCCACCACTGGGCCGATGATCACTATGTTCCAACCCGTTATGCGGAGCGCATTAAGCACCTGACCGGGTGGAGTGTGTGGTCAATTCAAGAGCCGCCGATAGGGGCGGAATGGCCTGATTCAGATCAGAAGGTCCATTGAGTCTGGGGCGCACCCATGGCTCATGAGCGTTGCTTCACCGTCCATATCTGCAGATGCGGTATTTAGCCCAGCTTTTTCGCCAAGTCTTCTGCTTTGGGATGGTAGTAGCGTTTTAGCATTTGCACTGTTTTGTGCCCAGTCACTGCGCTGAGTTCAATGAGGTTAGGCAGCTTGTTCGCTAATTGGCTGGTTGCGGTATGCCGAAGATCGTGAAAATGCAGATCGGTCAGACCTGCCCGGTTAGCGGCCTTGCGAAAAACAGCAGCACATGCCGCTGCATTGAGCGGAAATACTCTGCCATCAGAATTGCGCGGTAATTCCTTGAGTGTCGCCACAGCCTTGATGGATAGCGGAACTGTCCTTGATGTCCCGTTTTTAGTCATTGGCAGATAAGCTGTTTGGCTGGTGATGTTGACATGTTGCCAGCGGAGGGAAAGAATTTCGCCGCGACGCATGGCGGTTTCCAACGCAAAGATGGCGATGGGCCGAATCCACGTGCTACGCCTTCCCGTCGGAAGCATTTCGTAAAGCAGTCGAAGTTCCTCTTCTGGGGAAAGCAGCCGGTTGCGACCAAGCGGCACAGAGGGTTTGCGTACCAACGTACAGGGGTTGGGGATGCCGATTCCCCACTCACGGCGGGCATGGTTGAAAACGCTCGAAATGAGAATTAAATCTCGGATCGTTGTTCCGTTAGATACGGTCTTGAGCCGCTCGTCCCTGAATTCGGCCAGAACTTTTGGGGTCAGTGTTGCCAAGCTATGGCTGGTGAATTTCCAGCGTTGCAGTGCATTGATCCGGATTCCTTCCTCTTTCGCGCCACGTTTCATGGGCGTGACCTCCTTGGCGTACCTACCAAGGGCATCTTTAAGGGTTAGCTGTTCTGCGGTCGATTTATTGACATAGAGGCCGCGATCCATCTCGGTTTCAAGGGCTCGTGCCCACTTGACCGCATCTTCATGGCTGTCGAAGGTGTTTGTTTCCGGTGGGTAACCCTTGCGAGATACCCTGGCCTGCCAGCGGCCCATACGTTGTCGAATTGATGCCATGCACCCTCCAGTTGGACAGGCGATGGACAGAGAAGCCGGGGTGGCCTAATTAAGACAGTGCAACAATAGTGAAATTCAACCGTATGCGTTTGGTCGATGTGCGGAAAATCGCATATCAATCAACCACTTACAAAACTGCCCGACTTGCCGCCGTGCTTCTCCAGTAGCTTGACGCCGGTGATGGTCATGCCGCGATCGACCGCTTTGCACATATCGTAAATGGTGAGCAGCGCCACCTGCACGGCGGTCAGCGCTTCCATCTCGACGCCGGTGGGGCCGACGGTTTCTACTGTTGCCGTACAAAATATGCTGCCAGCCCCCGTCGCATCTGCGTGACCAGCTTCAAAATCAATAGCAACCCGGGTCAGCGCCAGGGGGTGGCAGAGCGGAATCAGGTCGCTTGTTTTCTTGGCGGCCATGATGCCGGCGATGCGGGCAATGCCCAGCACGTCACCTTTTTTGGCGGTGCCGGCTTCGATGATGGCCAGCGTGGATGGCAGCATTTCGATGCGGCCGCCGGCTATGCCAATGCGGTGCGTGCTGGCCTTGGCGGCCACGTCCACCATGTGGGCCTGGCCCTGGGCGTCGAAATGGGTAAGTGTGCTCATGGAGAAATTCGTTACAGTTGAAAAGTCTCTGACAAATGCCAGATTTACAGAACCTTCATATCAGCCGCGCATCATACGATCATGCCGATGCTTGCTGTCTTATTCTGGAAAAACCGCCTTAACGCCGACGGGATTCATTTTGACTAACATTTTTAAATCAAATCGGGTTCTAGCCCCCGTCAATCGGGCAGTGCTAGCTACTATTTTAGTAGCGGTTGGCGTGGCCAGCCCGGTTCCGTTGCAGGCCCAGGCGGGCGCCCCGATCAGCACGCCGTCACCCACACCGATAACGACACCGATAACGACACCGATAACGACACCGATCTCCGCCCAGCTGCCCACGCTGGGCGACGGCAGCGACATGAGCAGCAGCGAAGAGCGGCGCTTGGGGGATCGTGTTGCCCGCGAGATCTACCATGACCCGGACTATGTTGACGACCCGGTACTGGCCGACTATGTGCAGGGCGTCTGGCAGCCGCTGCTGGCAGCGGCCCGGGCGCGGGGCGATTTGTCACCGGAACTGGCCGAACGTTTTGCCTGGGAGATCTTGCTCGTGCGTGACCGCACCGTGAATGCCTTTGCCTTGCCGGGCGGCTACTTTGGCGTCCATCTGGGCCTGATCGCCATCGTCAGCAGCCAGGACGAACTGGCCTCGGTGCTGGGGCACGAACTCAGCCACGTGACGCAGCGGCACATTTCGCGCCTGATTGCCAAACAGGGTCAACAAACGCCGTGGATGATTGGCGCCATGATTCTGGGCGCGCTGGCTGCCAGCAGGAACGCCGATGCCGGCAATGCCCTGATGGTGGGCGGCCAGGCGGTGGCGGCGCAGAGTCAGCTTAATTTCTCCCGCGACATGGAGCGCGAGGCCGACCGTGTGGGTTACGGCGTCATGACCTCGGCCGGTTTTGAGGCGCAGGGATTTGTGTCGATGTTCGATAAGCTGCAGCAGGCGTCCCGGCTCAATGACAACGGCGCTTACCCTTACCTGCGCAGCCACCCGCTCACCACTGAGCGCATTGCCGACATGCAGTCGCGCCAGGCACTGGCGGCACCCGGCCCGGTCAACGTCGCCACCACACTGGAACACGCCATGATCGCCGCCCGCGCCCGCGTGCTGTCCAACCCGGGTGTTGACGCCTTGCGCGCCCTGCTGGCGGAGGCGGATGGCGCCAAACTGGCTGCTTTGGCCGCACCCCGGCAGGCCGCAGTCTTGTATGGCGCCGCCCTGGCTGCCAGCCGCTTGCGTGATTTTGCCAACGCCAGGGTGTATCTGGACCGCTTGACGCTGCTGGTGCGCGCTGACGCCCCTGCGGCGCGTTTGTCCCGGCTGCTGGAGGTCGAAATGGCCTTGGCGGCGGGTGATGCACCGCGCGCGACGGCGCTGTTGAGGGCAAGCCCGGCCGGTAGCGAATCATCCACTGCGCGGCGTCCCGAGCTGCTCTTGGGGGCGCAGGTCGCTTTGCAAACAGGCCAGGTCGCCCAGGTGGCTGAAGCCGCGCAACGTCTGCAAATCTGGGTGGTCGCGCATCCGCGCGATGCCCTGGCCTGGCAACTGCTCTCCAGCGCCTATGCCGCGCAGGGCCAGGCCCTGCGCGCCATCCGTGCCGACGCCGAAACCCAAGTGGCCCTGCTGGACTACGCGGCCGCGCTGGATCGCTTCAAGGCGGCGCAGGAACTTGTGCGCCAGGACCACCGTGCCAGTCATGTGGGTGATGCAGACAAGGAGGCGGCAGAACACATCGACGCCTCCATCATCGACACCCGGCGGCGTCAGGTGGAATTACTGTTGAAAGAGCAATCCAAAGAGCAGTCTAAAGAGATGTAGTTACTTGAGCGCTGAGTCGATGACGATGCCAAACACCGAGTAAATCAGCGAGCCCAGCAATGCCGCGCCAAAGCCGCGCACATGAAAGCCGTCCAGCACGCTGGCGGCGGCCCAGAACAGCAGGGCGTTGATGACGAACAGGAACAGTCCCAGCGTGACCACGGTGACCGGCAGCGTCAGCACCACCAGCACCGGTCGCAAAACCATGTTGAAGAGGCCGATGACAAAGGCCGCAATCAGTGCGGCGCCGAAGCTGGTGACCTGCACACCGCTGTAGAGGTAGGCCACGGCCAGCAGGGCGGTTGCGCTGAGCAGCCATTTGATGATGAGTTTCATGGCGCAAGAATAGCACCCGGCGCCGCGCCGTCCATGATGACCATCAACCCCCTCAATGCTGGCTCAGCCGGGCCTTTGATAATCGTTATCCGCCCAGGCGCTGGCGCTGGCCCGGTTCAGTTTGAAAGCCGGCGACACACGCAGCTGTGCCAGCGACTCACCGGCCTCATCCTGAGCCGTCAGCACGGCGTAGGGGTTGTCATCATCGGGCACGATATCGAGCGAGACGGTGACCCGGGCGCTGCCGGACGTTACTGACAGGCTTTGGTGCAGTGTGGCGTGCAGTTGCTGCTCGTGCCGACGCACAAACTCCCTGGCTGTTTTGACCAGCGTGCTGAAGGCATTGCCGTCCAGCGGCTTGGGGTTTTTCTTGTCGCGCCCCATCGTCCACGGCCCAATCAGTGCGGGCTCGGGCTCACCGTCCTTGATCATGGCGACGGCCCAGCCATCGTCGTCTTCGTTCTTGAGGACGCGGGCCGTCCAGCCGCTGTCGCGCCACAAGCGGGGCTGCTGGATCTTGCTGTCAGGGTCGGGGGAAAGATCGGAGGATAGGTCGGAGGATAGGTCGGAAGAGGGGCGGGCAAGGTCGGTCACAGGGGGAGTCGTTTCGGGGAAGATGGAGCGAAGGGAGAGGAGCGAAAGGAGCGCGGTCGGTCGGCTTCGATTTTAGCGTCGGCCCCCATGGCCCGGCTATGATCCGTGCCCCATGGCAGGCATTCACATCACCGACATCGAGTCGGCCATCAACTTCTGGCGCGACAAAAAACCCGCGCCGGATGGCTTTTCACTGGCGCTCGAAACCCGGGCCCTGGCCGAGGTCTATGCCCTGATGGTGTTCCGACGCGAAACGCAAGTCGACGAATTCACCCTTCCGCCCCAAGCGCTGGACGCCTGGCTGGTCTGGTACGACAGCACGCCCGACACGCCCTGCATCGCGATCTGTTCCACCAGCCAGGGGGATGAAGAGTGCAAAGGCTGCGGCCGCAGTTTTGCCGAGGTGCAGTACTGGACGGAAATGCGCCCGGTGGAAAAACGCCAGACCTGGCGCCGCATTACGATGCTGGGCACGTCCTGGCGCTTTAACAAATATGCCGAGCGGGCGGCGGAAAAACCGGCTGGTTAGCTATAAAAACAGAAGCTGTCTACGCAGGGTGGACGGGGCCTAGAGGCTGATTTGACTCTTATTTCCAGCGCAGCGGCTCAATGTTCACGTTGTGCGTGCCGTCACCCAGCATCAGCACGCCTTCCTGAATCGTGGCCTGCAGTTGCATGCTGCGCTGCGCCATCGGAATGAGCGCTTGTGCGGCAGCCGTGGGGATGCGAAACACACTCAGGTTTTTAGGGCGTGCCAGCTTGGCTTCCATGCCGCGCCACCAGACTTCGGCCGCGTGGTTGAAGCAGTACAGCACCACTTCATCGGCCTTGCCGCAGGCTTTGAGCAGCGGCTTGTCCTCGGGTTGGCCCACTTCGATCCACAGTCGGGTGAGGCCGGTGTAGTCGCGCAGCCAGGCGTCGGGCTCGTTGGGGTCGCTCAAACCGGCGCCAAAGGCCAGCGTGCCGTCGCCGCCGCACACCGTTTGCAGCTTGTGTGCCTGCAGCGCCAGCGCGCACAGGCGCACCATCATGCGCTCGTCGGTCTCGCTCGGGTGGCGCGCCAGCGTCAGGGCGTGATCCGCGTAATAAGCGTGGTCAATGTCGGCGATTTGCAGACTGGCTTTGAAGATGGTGGATTTGATCGCCATCAGACTCGCTTCGCCAGCTCAGCGGCCTTGCCGACATAGCTGCCCGGCGTCATGACCAGCAGGCGCGCTTTCTCGTTTTCCGGGATGTCCAGCTTGGCGATAAAGCCCTGCATCAGTTCGCGCGTCATGGGTTCGCCGCGGGTGAATTTTTTCAGCTGTTCATAGGGTTGGGGCAGACCAAAGCGGCGCATCACGGTTTGAATCGGTTCGGCCAGTACTTCCCAGGAGGCATCGAGGTCGGCGGCAATCGCGGCCTCGTTGATCTCTAACTTGCCCAGGCCGGTGCCCAGTGACTGGTAGGCCAGCAAGGCGTAGCCCAGTGCCACGCCCATGTTGCGCAGCACGGTGCTGTCGGTCAAGTCGCGCTGCCAGCGGGAAATCGGCAGCTTTTCGCTCAGGTGTTTGAGCAGGGCGTTGGCCAGACCCAGATTGCCTTCGGCGTTTTCGAAATCAATCGGATTGACCTTGTGCGGCATGGTGCTGGAGCCGACTTCGCCCTCGCGCAGCCGTTGCTTGAAGTAACCCAGCGAGACATAGCCCCAGACGTCGCGCGACCAGTCGATCAGGATGGTGTTGGTGCGGGCGACGGCGTCAAACAGCTCGGCCATGTAGTCGTGCGGTTCAATCTGGATGCTGTAGGGCTGAAACGTCAGACCCAAGCCCACGGGCTCGGGCGTCTCGATCACCTTGCGACCGAAGGCCTCCCAGTCGAAATCGGGCCAGGCCGACAGGTGGGCGTTGTAGTTGCCGACCGCGCCATTCATCTTGCCCATCAGCTTGATGCCGGCAATCTTTTCGCGCGCGGCCGTCAGGCGCACCACGACGTTGGCGATTTCCTTGCCCACGGTGGTGGGGCTGGCGGTCTGGCCGTGGGTGCGGCTGAGCATCGACACCTCGGCAAACGCATGGGCCATCTCGCGCAGCTTGGCAATCACGGCGTCCAGTGCCGGCAGCAGCACCTGATCGCGCCCGGCTTTGAGTTGCAGCGCATGGCTGGTGTTGTTGATGTCTTCACTGGTGCAGGCAAAGTGCACGAACTCTTCCGCGGCCAGCAGTTCGGGCCGCGCTTCAAACCTGGACTTGATCCAGTACTCGACCGCCTTCACATCATGGTTGGTGATTTTCTCGATGGCCTTGATGGCTTCGCCATCGGCTTCCGAGAAGTTTTTGACCAGGCCCATCAAATAAGTACGCGCGCCGGGTGAAAGCGGCTTGAATTCCTGGAAGCCGCAATCGCTCAGGGCGATGAACCAGGCGACCTCGACCTGAACGCGGCGTTGCATATAGCCCTGTTCGCTCATGACAGGACGGAGTTTGGCAAGCTTGGCGGCGTAGCGGCCGTCAAGGGGAGAAAGGGCGGAGATGGCGGAGAAATTCATGCGCGGATTGTAGGTTGTGCGCCAGCTCTTGCCCACGGGTTCAACCAAGGGTCAGGGCGGGTCAAAGCGGATGTATAGAATGAAAGCTCCTGCAACGATGAACAGCCCATGAAATTACTCGGATCCAACTCCAGCCCTTATGTACGTAAAGTGCGCGTCGTGATGGCCGAGAAAAAACTTGACTACGATTTTGTGCCCGAGGACGTGTGGGCGGCACAGACCACCATTGCCGAAGCCAACCCCCTGGGCAAAGTACCTTGCCTGATCATGGAAGGTGGCGAAGCCCTGTTTGATTCGCGCGTGATTGTCGAATACCTGGACACCTTGTCGCCGGTGGGCAAACTGATTCCGGCGGTGGGCCGTGAGCGGGCCGAGACCAAGACCTGGGAAGCCCTGGCCGATGGCCTGCTGGATGCCTCCATCCTGGCGCGGCTGGAAGCCACCTGGGGCGGGCGCACCGAGGCGCAGCGCAGTCAGGCCTGGATCGATCGCCAGCTGGGCAAGGTGCATGCAAGCGTCAAGTCCATGAGCCAGGGGCTGGGCGAAAAACCATTTTGCGCCGGCATTCATCTCAGCCTGGCCGACATCGCGGTGGGCTGCGCCCTGGGTTATCTGGATTTCCGGTTTGCAGAGATTGACTGGCGCACCGATTACCCCAACCTGCACAAGCTGCATGACAAGCTGATGCTGCGTCCCAGCTTTGCGGATACGCAGCCGGTCTGAGCGGCCCCCGCCCTCACCAAAGACGGTCGGAGACCGGTAACTTGGTCAATATCAGCAGGCGTTCCAGGTTGATTTTCACCTTGACGTCACGGTGCGCCACGCCGCTCACAATGCGGAATTCAGCCTGACTGGTGTCGCGCACGATCAGCTCCCCGGTGGGCATGCCGGTGCGATTGATCAGAATGGCGACGCGCGGGGTTGTGGTGTTGGCGCCGCGTTTGATCACCACGGCAATTTCATTGGTGCTCAGGCGCACGAACGAGCCGGGTGAGTAAATCCCCACCGCCTTGATCAGGGCCGCGCCGGCTTCGTCGATCTGGCGGTTTTCATCAAAATAACTGGCCTGCATCGCGCTTGCGGGCGACGCGGGAACGCGCGAGGCGCGCGGTGCCATCCGTGCTGCGAACATGTCAGCGCGCTGGATCAGGCGTGCCATGCGCTGACCTTGTCCGCGGGCGGCCAGTGGGCCGGGTATGTTGCTGTGATGGTTAAACGCAGCCTCCAGCCAGCTGGGGTCCGTCACCCCCAGTTGCTCAAGGAGGCTGACGGAACGAGCGGCATGCTGCTTGACCAGTCGAATCTGCTCCGGGCTCGGGGCTTCTTTTTGCAGCGCCAGCCGGTCCTGCAGCTCGGTCATGCCGATATTCATCGTGAGTGCCGCTTTGCACAGCGTTGCCTCCAGCTCGTCGGGCCACTTCAACACTTCCCGGGCGGCCAGGCTGCACATCACGCTCACCAGCATGGCGTGGGTCGCACTGTACTGCCGCAACTCAGTGCTTGAGAGGTAGATCAGCGCAAACAAGGTGCCATCCGGGTTGAGGCGCGAATGCCGGCTCAGTTGCGCCTGCAGTTTGTCCAGCCGGGTGCGAAAGCTCTCCGGGTTGTTGTCGCGCAGCATGGCATGGGTCTGCTCCTGCAGGTCCAGCCAGTCGGGCTCGCCCGTGCCAGCGGTGTCACGGGGGCTGGCCAGATCGGAAGACGAAATCTTGGTGCCTGCAATTTGCCCCAGGGACCGGTCTTCGCGCACCAGATTGTGGAGCTTGCCGACATAGGCGCGGTGATGGCTCTCGGACTCGGACACGTCGATGAACAGATTGCTGCGCCGGCCGATCATCAGTTCCAGATCAGTCTGGCTGTCGACCACAAACCCTTTTTGCGCCAGCAACACGCCGCTCTCATCCCTCAGCGAAAAGGGAAGCGGCTGGCCGATGCGAATGGAGTCGACGTTGACGGTAACGAGATTCATGAAGTTTCAGGATTATGCCAACACACGCTGGCAACTTGGGGCCCTAGCTTAAGGGATGTGTCCAGCCTGCTAGCATTGAAGGCATGACCGACATACCCTCCATTTCTGCCCTTTCAGACAAAATTTGCGGGCGTGCCAGCGTGTTGGCCCGGGTGGCCCAGCTGCCGCGGCCGCTGGTGTTTACCAATGGCGTGTTTGATGTGCTGCACCGCGGCCACGTGATGTACCTGGCGCAGGCGCGGGCGCTGGGTGCCAGTTTGCTGGTGGCGCTGAACACCGATGCCTCCGCCCGGCGCCTGGGTAAAGGCCCGGACCGCCCCCTGAATAACGAAGCCGATCGGGCATTTGTCATGGCCGCCCTGGCCGCCACCAGCCTGGTGACCTGGTTTGATGAAGACACGCCGCTGGAATTGATTGCGCAAGTCAAACCCGACATCCTGGTCAAGGGCGGCGACTACGACATGCGCAAGCTGGCCGAGACGCGGGTGGTCGAGTCCTATGGCGGGCGGGCGTTGGCGCTGCCTTTTGTCGACGGCTACTCCACCACCGCGCTGGTGCAGAAGATTCGCCAGAGTTAGACGCCAAATCGGACTCTAGCCCCCGTCGAATAAGCGCAAGAAGCTATTGAAATAATAGCAAATGGATGCGCTGGCCTGGAACGGCTCAGTTCCCAATCAAGCTGCCATAAGCCTTACGGGTAGCGGGCGCCACCGACGCAAGCAGTTGTTCATACGATGTTTTGTGGCGCGCCAGCATCCGCGCCGAGGCAACGGTTTTGGAACGGCAGAACCAGTGGCAGGAGTGCTGCATCAAAAACAATTCGGCTGACAGGGTGAAGGCCTTGCTTTTGGGGCTCTGGTTGAGGCTGTTCTTCGCTGCCTGGGTGATCCCTTGCGCATGAATGCTCAGGGCCTTGCGCAGGTCAAACGTGAGGCCGGGGGAAAGCTGGGCGGCAAAGGGGATGGAAAAGGCGAGTTTGCTCACGCGCGCGTCGGCCTCATCGACCTTGGCAAACTCAGCGACGAAGCGATTGAACTGCTCGCACAGCGTCAGCTCGGCCGTGCTCAAAAAACTCCAGATTTGTGCCCGGCGCTCTGGATCATCCTCCCCCAGCGCGCGCAGGTAGCCCTCGGTCAGGCTTTCCATCAATTTTTCAATCTGGTGCTTCCCGAGATGAGCGCTCAGCAAGGCGATGCGCCGGTTCTGATCTCTCGATTTGAGCGTGTAAACGCCAGTGGCGATCAACATCAGCAGAATAAATAGTTCCATGACGACGTGTAGAGAGACGGTTGAGTAGGGCGTGAGTGTAGTGCTCACCTCAAATCTCGAAACAAGTGAGAAATTGACGCTTTGTCGATCCCCAGTGCCGCCCGGTGTTCGGAGTGGATGCAAGCGTTTTAGGCCTCCAGCCCCCGTCCTGTATGCGCAAGCAGCTATTTAATTTATAGCGATTGATGCGCTGCGACAACCGGCGCCTGCCGCCGCAGCCGCGCCATGCCACGCTGAATCAGGTGCGCCAGATCGTCAATGTAGGTAAACACGGCCGGCACCACCAGCAGACTGAGCAGCGTGGAGGTCATGAGCCCACCAATCACCGCAATCGCCATCGGCGAGCGAAAGCTCGGGTCGGCACCCCAGCCCAGCGCCAGCGGCATCATGCCGGCGCCCATGGCAATCGTGGTCATCAGGATCGGGCGGCTGCGCTTGTGGCAGGCGTCTACCAGCGCGTCAAAGCGGCTCATGCCTGCGACGGCGGGTCGGCCGTCGTCTCCGTTATGACCTTCGCGCGCCAGGATCGCGTAGTCCACCAGCAAAATCGAGTTCTTGGTGACGATGCCCATCAGCATGATGAGGCCGATCATGGAAGGCATGGAGAGTGCCCGCCCGGTCAGCAGCAAGGCGACGAAGGCGCCGCCCATGCTCAATGGCAGCGCCGCCAGAATGGTGACGGGCTGCAGGAAGTCATGGAACAGCAGCACCAGCACACCGTAAATGCACAGCACGCCGATCAGCATGGCGATGCCAAAGCTGGCGAACAGCGCCTGCATTTCCTGCGCGTCGCCGAGCTCGGCAATCTTCACGCCGGGCGGCAGGTTCTTCAGGCTGGGCAGGGCGCGCGCTTCGGCGTTCAGGTCGCCTAGCTGGCGATGGCCCAGCTCCACGTCCAGTGTTACGTTGCGGCTGCGGTTGAGGCGGTCAATCTGCGCCGGGCCACTTTCCATGGTGATGGTCGCCACGTTGCCCAGCAGCACGGGGCCGTTTTTACCCGGCACCGTCAGGCGCTCAAGGGCCGCCAGATCGGCACGCACGGCATCGGGCAGCTTGACGCGAATCGGCACCTGGCGCTCGGATAAATTGAGTTTGGACAGACCGGTGTCGTAGTCGCCGGCCGTGGCGACGCGCACGGTTTCGCCGATGCTGGCAGCCGTCACGCCCAGGTCGGCGGCGCGGGCGGCGTCAGGCCGCACAATGATTTCGGGCCGCACCAGCGAAGCGCTGGAGCTGACGTTGCCGACACCTTGCAGCGTGCGCAGTTCGCGCTCGACCTTCTGCGCGCTGGCCAGCAGCGCCACCGGGTCATCGCTTTTCAGCACCAGCTGCATCTTGACGCCCGAATCGGGCGGGCCGACGGTGAAGCGGGCGCCGGCAATGTCGGTCAGTTTGAGCCGCAGTTGCGACTCGATATCGGCCATCGACGCGGCCCGGTCATTGCGGTGGCTGGTGCTGAGGGTCAGCACGGCGCGGCGCGCCTCGGCTGCGGCGCCGGGCGAAAAAGCGTCGCCGCTGGAGCCGCCGCCAACCGAGCTGAACACGCTCCTGATTTCCTTGACGCCCATGCTGGCGACGCGCGCCTGTTCGGCGACGGCGCGGGTCTCGGTCAGCGTGCTGCCGGGCGGCAGCTCGATGTTGATCTGGGTCTGGGCCCGGTCCGCCGCCGGCACAAAGCCGGTGGGAAGGAGCGGCACCAGCGCGATGGAGGCGACGAAGAAGAGGGCGGCGCCGGTCAGGGTGACGGCGCGGTGGCGCAGGCACCAGCGCATGGTGGCCATGTAGCGGGTCATGAGCCAACCGTCGGGGGCCTCGTGGTAGGCGGCCGTGGGGTCGGCGTGCGCTGCGTTCTTGTGCGGCTTCAGGATGTAGGCGGCCATCATGGGGGTGAGCAGCCGCGCCACCAAGAGCGACGCCAGAATCGCCAGCACGGCGGTCCAGCCAAACTGCTTGAAAAACAGGCCCGGTATGCCGCCCATGAAGGCGGTCGGCAAAAATACCGCCACCAGCGCGAAGGTGGTGGCAATCACCGCCATGCCAATTTCGTCCGCCGCTTCCATGGCAGCCTGGTACGGCGTTTTGCCCATGCGCAGATGGCGCTCGATGTTTTCGATTTCCACGATCGCGTCGTCCACCAGCACGCCGACCACCAGCGCGAGCGAGAGCAAGGTCACGGTGTTGAGCGTGTAGCCAAAGTATTTGAGGCCCAAAAACGTCGGGATCACCGACAGCGGCAAAGCGGCCGCGGACACCAGCGTGGCGCGCCAGTCGCGCAGAAACCACCACACCACCAGAATGGCCAGCAGTGCGCCTTCATACAGCAGCTCCATCGAGCCCTGGAAGTTTTCTGCCACCGGCTGGGCATTGTCGATGGCCTGCGTCAGGGTGATGGTGGGGTTGTTCGCCTGCAACTCCGTCACGGCGGCGCGCACGCCGCGCGCCACCTCCACTTCGCTGGCGCCCTTGGTGCGGAAGACTTCGAAGCCGACCACGCTGCGGCCATCCTGCGTTGCCACGGAGCGGGGCTCGGCCACGCTATCGAGCACGTTGGCGACCTGGTCCAGGCGCAGGTGGCGGCCGTCGGCCAGCGGGATGTCCAGCAGCGCCAGCTCGGGCGCCGTTTTGACGGTGGCAATGGTGCGCACCGACTGCTCGGCGCCGCTCACGTCACCGCGGCCACCGGGCGCTTCCTGCTGCACCAGCTTCAGGCGGCGCGACACATCGATGGCGGCTACGTTCAGCGCCGCCATTTTGTTGGCATCGAGTTCGACGCGGATTTCGCGGCTGACGCCGCCCACCCGTTTGACGGCACCGACGCCCGGCACGCTGAGCAGGCGCTTGGCCACGGCGTTGTCGACAAACCAGCTCAGTGCCTGGTCGTCGAGCGGGCTCGCGCTGGCGTTGCCAGCGCTTGCGGGTGCTGCGGCCGCTGCCGTGAAGGTCAGCACCACGCGTCCGGCGGTTGAGGCCTTGGTAACCGAGGGGTCACGCACGTCAGCGGGCAAGTCGGCGCGCACGCGGGCCACGGCGTCGCGCACGTCGTTCACCGCCTCGGCAATCGGTTTTTCCAGAATGAATTCGACGGTGATCTCGACGTCGCCGTCGAGCACCTTGGTATAGATGTTTTTCACGCCTTGCAGCGTGGCGACCGAGTCTTCCAGTTTGCGCGCCACTTCGGTTTCCAGCTGCGCCGGGGCGGCACCTGACAGCGTGGCGCTGACGGTGACGATGGGCAGCTCGATATCGGGGAAGTCCTGCACCACGCTGGCGCGGAACGACAAAATGCCCGCCAGCGACAGCAGCACAAACAGCATGATGGCCGGCACCGGGTGCTTGATGGAGAGCGAGGAGAAGTTCATGACTGCTCCTTATTTTGTAGCTGGTTGCGCAGGTGCGGCGGTGGCTGCGGCCGTATTTTGTGTTAATGCCGGGACGACTTTGACCAGATCGCCATCGTTCAGGAAGCCAGCGCCACTGGCCACCAGCACCGCGTCCGCGCCAATGCCCGCCAGCACCTCCACCCGGTCACCGACGCGCCGCCCAATCTGCAGTTTGAGCTGGCTGACACGTTGGTCGGTGTTGAGGCGAAACACATAGCTGAAGCCATCGCGCACCACCACCGCCTGCTGCGGCACGGTCAGGGCATTCGAGTTGCCCAGTTCAAACTCGCCGCGGCCAAACATGCCCGCCTTGAAGCCTGACGGACTGCCCGTCTTGGGGTCGGTCGGCAAATCCACATACACCAGGCCGGAGCGGGTCAGTGGGTCCACGGTCGGCGCCACCATGCGCACCCGGCCCTTGACCTGCGCGCCGTTGGCGGCGGTGACCGTGACGGCGGTCCCCGGCAGCAGGCGGCCGAGATCGGTGGACGTGACCTCCGCGCGCCACTCCAGCCGGCCCTGGCGAATCAGGCGAAACAGTTCGGTGCCCGAGGCCAGTACGGCGCCCACGGTGGCGCTGCGCGTCGAGATGATGCCGCTGTCGGGCGCCAGCACCTGGGTGTTTTTCAGGCGCAGCGCTTGCGCCGCCAGCCCGGCTTTGGCGGATTCCACCCGCGCTCGTGCCGTTTGCTCGGCGGTCAGGTACTGGTTGATCTGCTGCCCGCTGAAGGTGCCGGTGCCTTGCAAGGTGCGCACGCGGTCGGCGTTGGCCGTCGCCTCCAGGGCGCTGGCCGTCGCTTCATTCACAGCGGCGCGGGCCTGTGCCACGTCGGCCTGGACGCTGTCGTCGGCAAAGCGGGCCAGCAGCTGGCCGCGCTGCACCACGTCGCCCACATTGACCAGCACCTCTGCCAGGCGCAGGCCGTTGCTCTCTGTCCCCACACTGGCTTCCTGCCAGGCGGCAATATTGCCGTTGGCCGTCAGCTGGATCGGCAGGGCGCTCAGTTGCGCCTGCGTGGTGGTGACGGTGAGTGCCGGCCTGGCGAGCGCGGCGGGTCCGGCCGCAGGCTTGTTCGCCGCCCCTGGTTTTAAGTAAAACAGGGCAATAGCCCCCGCAGCTATTGCACAAGCAGCTATTAAAATAATAGCAACTGGTTTTCGTTTGAAAGGGTTCATGGTGGGGGGCTGCCAAATACCGTTTGCCACAGCAGCAGCACCGCATCGCGCTGCGCCTGTAATTCGGGCATGAAGACATGGGTTGGTTCTTCGTCGAGGCGGGCCCGATGCTGCACCCGCCGCATCTCCCGGTAGGCGCTGGCGGCGGCATGGCCGACCCCGGCCGGCAGCAGCCCGATGACCTCGGCGCGCTCAAGCAGGGCAATATTGCCGGCGTTGTCGATCAGCTCGGGGTGCCGCGCTGCCTGCGACAGCACCAGGTACTGCATGACGAATTCCACATCAATCATGCCGCCCGGGCTTTGCTTGACGTCAAACTCCTCGCCCTTGACCGGATGCGCGGCGCGCACCCGGTTGCGCATGGTGACGATCTCGTTCTTCAGGTCTTCGGCGTTGCGGGGGGCGGCGATGACGGCTTTGCGGATGACGTCAAAGCGTTGTTTGAGCGTGTCGTCGCCCAGCACAAAACGGGCACGGGTCATGGCCTGGTGCTCCCAGGTCCAGGCGGTGTTGGAGCCGCGCTGCTGCTGGTAGTTGGCGTAGGCGTCAAAGGTGGTGATCAGGAGGCCGGAGTTGCCGTTGGGGCGCAGCGCGGTGTCAATCTCGTACAGGTCGCCCTCGCCGGTTTTGACGGTCAGCCAGTTGATCAGCTTGCGCACCAGGCTGGCATAGACCTCGGAGGCCCGCTCATCCTCGTCTTCGTACACAAACACAATGTCCAGATCGCTGCCGTAGCCGAGTTCCTTGCCGCCGAGTTTGCCGTAGGCAATGATCGCCATCCGGGGCGTCGCCCGATGCCTGTTTTTCAGGCGACTCCAGCACCAGCGGGTGGTCACGCGCAACACCGCCTCGGCCAGTGAGCTCAGGTCGTCGGCCACTTCTTCGACGCTGAGTTTGCCTTCGACATCGCGCGCCAGCGTGCGAAAAACTTCGGCGTGGTGCGCGCGGCGCAGCAGGTTGAGCAGGGCCTCGTCGTCGTCTTCGCCGGTGCCGGCCAGCGAGGCCAGCCGATGATCGAGCTCGTGTTCGAAGTCGGCGGCAGAAAAGCGCTCATTGAGCATGTCGGCGCTGGCCAGTTCGTCAATCACGCCCGGGTGCAGCAGCAGATAGCGGGCGGGCCAGCGCGCGGCGCCCAGCAAACGCAGCAGCCGCTCATGCACATTGGGCCGTTCCAGCAGCAAGGCCAGGTAGCTCTCACGCCGCAGCAGGGGTTCAATCCAGTCGGCCAGGCGCACGGCCGCTTGTTGCGTGGCGCGGCCTTCGCCAACCCACTGGGCGGTGCGCGCAATCAAGCGCATCAGTCGGGCGCGTGCGTCTTCGCGCAGGGCCAGCACCCGGGGGTGCTCACGCCAGCTGGCGACCCGGGCGCGAAAATCCGCGGGTAACTGTTCCAGCAACTCGTCAAAATCGGGCGTTGCAGCGGCTGACTTGCCGCCCTTGCAGCCCTTGCAGTCCTTGTCAGTCCCGCCACCCAGCAGGGCGTCAAATTCCTGGGCCACCAGTTCGCGGTGGCTGTCGAGCTGGTGTAACAGTTGGTAAGACGTGGCATAGCCCAGGGTGCTGGCGATCCAGTCCAGGTCATGGTCCTGCGTGGGCAGCACATGGGTCTGCTGATCGTCCAGGTACTGAATGCGGTGCTCCACCCGGCGCAAAAAGTCGTAGGCCTCGGCCAGTGCTTCGGCCGTTTTTTGCGGCATCAGGCCGGCTTTGGCCAGGCGCGGCAGCGCGCTCAGCGTGGGGCGGGTTCTGAGTTCGGGAAATTGCCCGCCGCGTACCACCTGCAGCAGTTGCACGATGAATTCGATTTCGCGAATGCCGCCGCGCGAGAGCTTGACGTCGTTGGCCCGCTCCGGGTGCCCGGTGCTGCGTTTGCTCGCATGTTCGCGAATCTGCCGGTGCAGCACGCGCAGCGAGTCAAAGACGTTGTAGTCGAGGTAGCGCCGGAACACGAACGGAATCACCACGCTGCGCAGACTCTGGGCCGAGCCGTCGTCCGCATCGCCCAGCCGCGCCACCACCCGGCTCTTGAGCCAGGCAAAGCGTTCCCATTCGCGGCCCTGCACATGCAGGTATTCTTCCAGTGCGCCCAGCGACACGGCGGGCGGCCCGGAATTGCCGTTGGGCCGCAGCGCCAGATCGACGCGAAAGACAAAGCCGTGCTCGGTGACGTCGCCAATCAGTGCGTAGATGGCCCGTACCGCCTTGGCAAAGTACTCATGGTTCGAGATGCGGCCACGGCCTTGTGCATCGCCCATGGTGTCGCCGTCCTGGTCGTAGACATAGATCAGGTCGATGTCGCTGGAGACGTTGAGTTCCCGCGCGCCGAGTTTGCCCATGCCGACGACCCAGAGCTGGGCGCGGGTGCCGTCCGGGGCGCGGGGGCTGCCGTGGGCCTGGTCCAGCGTTTGTTGCACTTGTGCCGCGGCCTGCTTCAGCGCGAACTCTGCCAGGTCGGTCATGGCCTGGGTGACTTGGCGCAAGGGCGCCTGTTCATCACAGTCCAGACACAGCAGGCGCTCCAGCACCAGCTGGCGGGTGGTGCGCAAAGCGCTGCTGGTGTCCAGGCCCAAAGCCTGCAGCGCCTCAAAGGTCTGCGCCATCGAAGCCGGGTCCGGTACGCCGGGGGGCAATAAATGCAGTTGGCTCTCATAGCGACGTCGAACGCGCTGTCCAAAACGCGAGTGGGATGACAAAGCGGGGCGGGTCATAATTCCTGTCATATTTCCAAGTTCACAATGATCGACTTGACGCCTGCCCCTTCATCACTGCCAAAAACCTTGACAACCGTTGCCCGCTGGTCGCTGGGCTTGCTGTTGGCTGCGTGGTTTGTTTTTGGGGCGGCCTGGGGGGCGTTGCACTGGCTGATTGTGCCGCGAATCGGCGAGTTTCGCCCGCAGCTGGAAGCCCGGGCCACGCAGATTCTGGGTGTTCCGGTGCGCATTGGTGCCATCGCTGCGCATTCGACCGGCATGATCCCGTCGTTTGAGCTCACTGATGTTCAGTTGTTTGATGCCCAGGGCCGGGAAGCCCTGCGCTTGCCGCGCGTGCTGGCTGCCCTGTCGCCCCGCTCTCTCTTGCATCTCGGGTTCGAGCAGCTGTATGTTGAGCGGCCGGAGCTCAGCATCCGGCGCGGGCTGGATGGAAAGATAGTCGTGGCGGGGCTCGATTTTTCCCAAAACAGCGACTCTGGCAATGGCGCTGCCGACTGGTTTTTTTCGAATATCGAGTTTGCCATTCATGGTGGCACCATCCAGTGGACCGATGAATTGCGGGCGGCCCCTACCCTGGCGCTCAAGCAGGTGGAACTGGTGGTGCGCAACAAGGGGCGCCAGCACGATATGCGCGTGGACGCCACGCCGCCAGCGCTGTGGGGGGAGCGCTTCAGTCTGCGGGGCCTGTTCCGCCAGCCTTTGCTGTCACGCCACAAGAGTCAGTGGCAGGATTGGGAAGGCCAGCTCTACGCCGCATTGGCGCGGGTGGATTTGTCCGAGCTGCGGCGCTATGCCGATGTCGGCGTTGATCTGCGCCAGGGCAATGGCGCGGTCACGGCCTGGGTGGACGTCAGCCGGGGGCAGGTGGTGGGTGCGGTGGCAGACGTTGCCCTGGCGCAGGTGAGTGTCACGCTGGGCACGGGCTTGCAAGCGCTGGAGTTGCAGTCAGTGCGGGGCCGCCTGGGCGGGCGGATTCTCGCGTCCGGTTTCGAATTTTCGACCCAGGCGCTGCAGTTTGACACCCGTGACGGCTTGCACTGGCCGGGGGGCAATGTCAGCGTGATGTACCTGGGCGCTGAGGGAAAAATGGCTGCGCGCGGGGAGCTTAAAGCCGACCAGCTGGATTTGGCGGCCTTATCGCAGATTACCAACCGCTTGCCGATTGACCCGCCATCCCGTGCCATGCTGCTGGCGTATGCGCCCAAAGGGCTGGTGGAGCGGATACAGGCCAACTGGCAGGGTCCGATGGACGCGTTGAGCAAATATGACATCAAGGGTCATGTGAGCCAGCTTGAACTGGCCGCCGTTGCCGGTGCCCCCGGTATCCGGGGTGCCAGCATCGAGTTTGACTTCAACCAGTCCGCCGGACGAGCCAACATCAGCCTGGCCAACGGTGCCGTGGCGCTGCCGGGCTGGTTTGAGGAGCCGGTGATTCCGGTTACGCAGTTTTCCGCAGATGCCAAGTGGCAAATCAACGGCGAGCGCATCGCCTTGCAGCTGCCCAATGCCAAGTTCAGCAACGTCGATGCCCAGGGCGAGGCGCAGATCAAATGGGAAACCAGTGACCCGGTCAAGTCCAGTGGCCGTTCGAGGTTTCCGGGCGTGCTGGATTTGCAGGCCAACCTGACTCGCGCCGACGGCACACGGGTGCACCGCTATCTGCCCTCCATCATTCCCCGGCCGGTGCGTGACTATGTGCGCGACGCGATTCAGGCCGGCAGCTCCAACAACGTCAGATTCAAGGTCAAGGGGGATCTGTACAACATGCCCTTTACCGACCCGAAACTGGGGGAGTTCAGGATCTCGGCCGATGTCCAGAATGCAACGTATGCCTACGTGCCGCGCAGCATCCAGCCGCAGGACGCACTGCCCTGGCCGGCGTTGACACAGCTCAGTGGCGAACTGGTGGTTGAGCGCACGCAGCTTCAGGTCAGGGCCGCGCACGCCAGGATGGGTGCCACGGCAGGTTTGCAAGTCAGCAAGGTGGAAGCCTTGATCCCTGATTTGACGCATGCAACGGTGGCGGTTAACGCCGAGGTGCGTGGCGCGCTGGCTGAGGGGCTGGGCATTGTCAATGGCTCCCCGCTGGGGCCGATGATCGGGCAGGCTTTGGGTAAGGCAGCGGCGACCGGTAGCGCTGATTACAAGTTGAAGCTCAACCTGCCGATCGCAACCATAGACAAATCGACGGTGCAGGGCAGCGTCACGCTCAGCAATAACGACATCCAGATATCCCCGGACACGCCCAAATTGACGCGTTCCCGGGGTGTGGTTAATTTTTCAGAAAACGGTTTTTCCATTGCTGGTGGGCAGGCGCGCATGCTGGGGGGTGACGTCCGTCTGGAGGGCGGTTCGGTGGCACTGCCGGGTGCCGGCGCCAGTCGCACGCTGGCCCCGATTGTGATCCGCGCCAGCGGTACGGCCTCGGCCGAGGGTTTGCGACAAGCCCAGGAGCTTGGCTTTGTGGCACGCATGGCGCAGCATGCCAGTGGCAGTGCGGCTTACACCGCCGTGTTGGGGTTTCGCCGGGGCGAACCGGAGTTGACCGTCATCAGCAATTTACAGGGGTTTGGCCTTAGCCTGCCCGCGCCATTGAACAAGAGCGCCGAAGCGCTACTGCCCTTTCGGCTGGAGACCGCGCTGGTTCGCGAGTCGCTGCTGCCCGGGCCGGGCGGGCAGGTGCGCTTGCGCGACCAGTTGACGCTGGACCTTGGGCGCATCGCTTCGATCGCCTATGTCCGGGATCTGTCGGGGCCCGAGCCCCGTGTCACGCGTGGCAGCATTGGTGTTGGCCTGTCGCCGCAAGAGTCGGCTCCCATGCCCGATGAGGGGGTGGTGGCCAACATCAACTTGAGCACCCTGGATCTGGATGTCTGGGGTTCCGTGTTGTCGCAGGCCGCAGGCACCTCGTTGACGGCTGCCGCGCCTGCCACCGCCACTGCCAGCACCCCGCGTACGCCGGGCACCGGCACGAGCAGCGCGCCCTTGGGTTATCTGCCCACCCGCATGGCGGTGCGGGCGCGGGAGTTGACTTTTGGTGGACGAAAACTCAATAACGTGGTGGTGGGGGGCTCGCGCGAGGGCTTGCTGTGGCGGGCCAATCTGGATGCCAGTGAGCTGAATGGCTATCTGGAATACCGCCAGCCGTCGGATGCCGGTTCCGGTCGCGTGTATGCCCGGCTGGCCAGATTGACCATTGCGCCCGGCACTGCCAGCGACGTCGAGGCCCTGCTGGATGCGCAACCCGCGAGCATTCCGGCGCTGGATGTCGTGGTGGAAGATTTTGAGTTGCGGGGCAAACATCTTGGACGGGTCGAGGTGGAGGCCATCAACCGCGGCGCCGGTGCTGCCGCGCAGGATGGTGCGCGCGAGTGGCGGCTTAACAAGTTGAACGTCATCACGCCGGAAGCGGTGCTGACGGCAACCGGTAACTGGGCCGCCGTCGGGGTGCCGTCAGCACGTAGCGCGCCCGCGCGGCGGCGCACGGTGATGAATTTCAAGCTTGACATTGCGGATGGGGGCGAACTGTTGTCGCGTCTGGGCATGAAGGGCGTGCTTCGAAAAGGGCGGGGCAAGATGGAAGGGCAAGTAGCCTGGATGGGGTCGCCGATCACCCTGGACTACCCCTCCATGACGGGCGCTTTCACCGTCAATGTGGAGTCCGGCCAGTTTTTGAAAGCTGACCTGGGCATTGCCAAGTTGCTGGGCGTCTTGAGTTTGCAGGCCTTGCCGCGGCGCTTGACGCTGGATTTCAGGGACGTTTTCAGTGAAGGCTTTGTTTTTGATTTTCTTCGCGGTGACATCGCGATCGAGCAGGGCATCGCCAAAACCAATAACCTGCAGATGAAGGGTGTCAATGCGGCCGTGCTGATGGCGGGGCAGGCCGATATTGTGAAAGAAACACAGGACCTCAAGGTGGTGGTGGTGCCCGAAATCAATGCCGGCACCGCGTCGCTGATTGCGTCGGTCATTAACCCGGCGGTCGGGCTGGGCACTTTTTTGGCCCAGATGTTTTTGCGCAAACCCCTGATTGAAGCCGCCACGCAGGAGTTTCACATTGATGGCGCCTGGGTTGATCCCAAAATCACCAAGGTGGAGCGCAAAGTGGCATCAGACAGTCTGCCGAAGTCCGGCGCGTCGGGTAGTTCCGCACCGTGAGTGCCCAACCGGGGCTTGCGCAGGAGCGCCCACCCTCAACCCTGCGCCGGCGAACACTGTGGAGTGCGCTGGTGCTTCTGCTGCTGGCCATGCTTGTCATGCTGGTCTGGCTGGCCGGCGTGTATGAGGCAGCCCAGGTGCAGGGCCGGCTGGAGCGTGATGCGGAGCAAGCCGTGGGTGACGTCCAGGCTGCCTTCACGCGCAATGTGCAAAGCCTGCAGGCCTTGCAGTACAACGACCCGACGCCCAACTCCTGGCGGATCGACGCCGGCACCTTGTTGCGTGAGCACCGCGAGCTCGTGCGCGTGGAATGGCGCGACAGCGCCATGCAGGTGCAGTCCCAGGTGGATACGCCATTTCGCACGCCCGTGTTTGACCACATGGGGCGCAACAATGCGCAGTCTGAAGTTTTTCTGGCCTGTACCACGGCCCGCCGTTTCAGTGGTCCGGCTTACACCAGCAGCTATTTCGTGCCGTTCGCCAATGGTTTGGGTGTGCAGGTTCTGGAGTTGTGCCTGCCGCTGCAGAATGGCGGCCAAGCCGCGGGTTATCTGGTCGCCACCTACGCGTTGCAGGAAGTGCTGGACGGACTTCCTGCGCACCCGACGATGCGCAATTACGAAATCGCTTTCACCGAGGGCGACGGCACCCGCCTGGCGATGCGCCGATCCACACGCAGTGGCAGCCGGGTCTTTACCGCCCAGCAATTGGTGGACTTGCCGGGCACCTCCCTGGTGTTGCGCATGGACAGCTGGCGTGGCACCCCCGATCTGTTTCCCAATGTACTCACCGCGCTGGTCACCGCGATGTCACTCGCTCTGGTCGCGGTGCTGGCTCTGTTGGCCAAGGATATGCGCCGACGCCTCAAGGCCGAACACGATCTGGCTGATGCTCTCGCGTTCCGAAAAGCGATGGAGGATTCTTTGGTGACGGGCTTGCGAGCGCGCGATCTCCAAGGCCACATCACTTACGTCAATCCGGCGTTTTGCCAGATGGTGGGGTTCCCGGAAGAAGAGTTGCTGGGGCACAGCATACCGGCGCCCTATTGGCCGCCGGAGTTTGTTGACGAGTACCAGCAGCGCCAGATGATCCGTCTGGCCGGCAACCTGCCGCCGCGTGAGGGCTACGAGTCCGTGTTCATGCGAAAGGACGGTTCCCGCTTTCCGGTGCTCATCATTGAAGCGCCTTTGATCAACGCCCAGGGTGTGCAAACCGGCTGGATGAGTGCTTTTCTTGACATCAGTGAACAACGGCGGGTCGAGGAGTTGTCGCGTACCAGCCAGGAGCGGCTGCAGGCCACGGCCCGGCTGGCGACCGTGGGAGAGATGGCTTCGTTGTTGAGTCACGAGCTGAACCAGCCCCTGGCCGCCATCTCCAGCTATGCCACCGGGTCCATCAATCTGCTGGCCGAGGGGCCTGATGCGGCCAACGAATTCGGGGCCGATCTGCAGCTTGCGATGCGCCGCATCGCCGAGCAAGCCGAGCGTGCCGGCAAAGTCATCAAGAGCGTGCATGACTTTGTGCGACGCCGGGACCAGGTGCGTGAAGCCGTGGCGCCGCAGGTGTTGCTGGAGGACATCCTGCCACTGATCAACTTGCAGGCACGCCATCTATCGGTTTTGGTGCAGACCGAGGTCGAGCCCGACGTGCCGTGTGTCGTCTGCGACCGGACCATGGTGGAGCAGGTCTTACTCAACCTGGCGCGCAATGCCATGCAGGCGATGGATCAGCCGCACATTCTGGAGCGGGTGTTGTTGCTGCGCGTGCGCCGGGTGCCAGGTGATGGCCGCAAGAAATGGCTTGAGTTCTCGGTGGCTGACATGGGCGCAGGCATTGCACCGGAGGTGCAACTGCAGCTGTTCAATCCCTTTTTCACGACCAAGGCCGAGGGCATGGGTCTGGGTTTGAGTCTTTGCCGCACGGTGGTGGAGCAGCATGGCGGCGTGCTGGTGTTCGAGCCCAATGTGCCGCAGGGCACCGTTTTTAGTTTCACCTTGCCGATCCGCGCCGTGGCATAACATCGCCCCATGCGATCTTTGATTGAGGGTATTGTTTTTGTGGTGGACGATGACGCCAGCGTGCGCGAAGCACTGGCGTGGCTGTTGCGTTCCCGGCGCCTGCCGAGTGAGGTATTCGACAGCGCCGAAGCGTTTCAACGCAAGATGGCGGGCGGCGCGGCACTCGACCGGCCCAGTTGTCTGTTGCTGGATGTGCGCATGCCAGGTCTGAGTGGCCTGGCGCTGTTTGACTGGTTGATCGAGCGGGAATTGCACCTGGCCATGCCGGTGATATTTCTGACCGGTCATGCCGACGTGCCCACGGCCGTGGATGCCGTCAAGCATGGCGCGTTTGATTTTTGTGAAAAACCCTGTTCCGACAATGCCCTGGTGGACCGGGTGGAGCAGGCGCTGGCGCAATCCCGTGCGTTTTTGCAGGCGCACCGAAAAGCAGAGCTGCTGCAGGAACGTCAGGCTGAGTTGACCGAGCGTGAACGCAAGGTCATGGCCCTGGTGGTGGAAGGTCTGCCCAACAAGTTGATTGCCGACCGGCTGGACATCAGCGTCAGAACCGTTGAAGTGCACCGGGCCCGCGTGTTTGACAAAATGGAAGTCAAGTCAGCGGTCGAGCTGGTCAACCTGCTGCGCCAGCCCCCCGGATGATGCCTCTGTCGCGACCGCGCCGGTGCTGGCCGGCAATTCACCTTTGCTGCGCCCGGCAAACATGGTCCACCAAACGATCAACAGCAGTAGCCCCAAAGCCCCTAATGCTTCAAGTAAGAGCAAACGCATGAACCGACTCCTGTGTACCGTATTGATCGGCCTGATTGTAGGGACGCTGGCCGCCTGTGGCAGTGCGCCCCTGCCCGTCCATGCTCCGGAGATCCGTCCGTCGGGCGAGCCCGTGAGGCCCCCCAAAGCGGGCCGGCCGGACGACACCGGCGCCCTGCCCGGTTCCATTTTCCAAGCCAAAAGCCGCTGGACGCCGGTGCGCTGGGCGGAGTTGCCCGGTTTCGAGGACGATGCCTTGTTTGAGGCCTGGAATGCCTGGCTCAAAAGCTGTGAACGGCCGGGCCCGGTGTTTGCACCGCTGTGCAGCGAGGTGCGACGTTTGAGCATCGGCGGCGCGGACGAGCAGCGTGCCTGGCTGATGGCGCGGTTGCAGCCTTACCGCGTCGATGCCTTATCGGGCAGTGCTGAAGGCTTGCTCACCGCCTATTTCGAACCCGTGCTGGAAGGCTCGCGCACGGCCAGCGCTGACTACCTTGTGCCTTTGTACCAGCCGCCCTTGGGGCTGGCGAAAGGCAAGCCCTGGTACACGCGCCGGGAGATCGACACCCAGGCGCCGGCGCAAGCGGCGCTCAAGGGCCGGGAAATTGCGTTTCTGGCGGACCCCATCGACGCGCTGGTTTTGCAGATTCAGGGCTCCGGGCGCATGCGGATAACACAGCCCGATGGAACACAAGTCCTGGTGCGGCTGGCTTACGCCGGCTCCAACGAGCAACCCTATAAAAGTGTCGGTCGCTGGTTGATCGATCAGGGGGCCGTGCGCGATGCGTCGTGGCCCGCCATCAAAGCCTGGGTCGCACAGAATCCGGGTCGCGTCAATGAGTTGCTGTGGAGCAATCCGCGCATGGTATTTTTCCGGGAAGAGCCGTTGTCAGGTCTGAACGCCGCCTGGGGCCCCAAAGGCGCCCAGGGCGTGCCGCTGACGCCGGGCCGCTCCATCGCCGTAGACCCTGGCAGTATTCCCTACGGTACCCCGGTGTGGCTGGCCTCCAGTGGTGCCACCGTCAATCTGCAAAAACTCGTATTGGCCCAGGACACGGGCAGTGCGATTGTGGGCGCCGTGCGGGCCGATTATTTTGCCGGCTGGGGTGCGTCAGCCGCAGAACTGGCGGGCCGTCTCAAGCAGCCATTGCGCCTTTGGGTACTTTGGCCCAAGTAGGCGCGAGCACGTTACCATCGATGCCGAAAAACCCTTCACCAATCTGCTCTATTTAACGGATGAATTCATGAACAAATCAACGCCAATGCGCGATATCGACGAGCGGACCAACCTGGCCGGCAACAGCATGTTCGAGCTGCTGCTGTTCCGTTTGGGCGAAGCGCCAGGCACGGATCGGCGGGAGTTGTTTGGCATCAATGTGTTCAAGGTGCGCGAGATTCTGGTGATGCCCGAGATCACCGTCATGGTCAATGCGCCGCCTGCCGTCATGGGGGTGGCCAACATCCGGGGGCAAATGATCACGGTCATCAATCTGCCCAAGATTGTGGGCTGCAATCCCACCAAAGGGCTGGGCATTTTGCTGGTGACCGAATTTGCCCGTACCACCCAGGCTTTTGCGGTGGAAGAAGTCAATGAGATCGTGCGGCTGGAATGGAAGCAGGTGCTCTCCGCCGAGGGCACCGGCGGTGGCCTGGTCACCAGCATTGCGCGCCTGGATGGCAATGCGGAAAACACCCGTCTGGCGCAGGTGCTGGACGTGGAGCAGATTCTGCGGGATGTGTTTCCGCCGGCGCATGATGCGATATCGAATGACGGTGTGGTGCCCAAGTTGCACCTGCCGCCCGGCACAGTCATCCTGGCGGCGGACGATTCGGCCGTGGCCCGGCTGATGATTGAGCAGGGACTCAAATCCATGGAAGTGCCCTACATCATGACCAAAACCGGCAAGGAAGCCTGGGAGCGCCTGCAGGCGATCTCGGCCCAGGCCGAGGCCGAAGGCAAAACGGTGCAGGACAAAGTGGCCCTGGTGTTGACGGACCTGGAAATGCCCGAGATGGACGGCTTTACGCTGACGCGCAACATCAAGCAGGATTTGCGCTTCAAATCGATACCGGTCGTCATCCATTCGTCGCTCACCGGTTCGACCAACGAAGATCACGTAAAAAGCGTGGGTGCCGATGCTTATGTTGCCAAGTTCGTGGCCGAGGAATTGGCGGCCACGATTCGCAAGGTGCTGACGCGCTGACTTCGGCACTGGCAAGCGGTTCGGGGCTTTTTTGTGGTCTTGAACCGGCGGGGGGGGGGGGGGGGGGGGGGGGGGCGCCGGCGCCGGGCGTTCTTCCTGGTGGTCGCGCTGCCGGCCGCCCCCCCCCCCCCCCACCCGGCGGGCCGGCGGGTTGCGC
>Ga0074195_1000298_pt1 | contig 108048 bp, 96 predicted proteins | sample EPASupsiteHSE623_FD_64525 | JGI IMG/M metagenome (GOLD analysis project Ga0074195, IMG submission 64525) | Bioremediated contaminated groundwater from EPA Superfund site, New Mexico - Sample HSE6-23 | ecosystem: Environmental > Aquatic > Deep subsurface > Groundwater > Contaminated ... | reverse complement strand
TGGTTTTCAGGAGGAATACTTTAATGGGGACGTTTTCACTAAAAGTGACAGTTCTCCAATTGTTTCAGCAACTAAAATAGACAATTTTAATACAACTGTTTATTCTTATTTCTCACTGGACAATATGGATAATTTTTATTTTCCGGTAAAGGGAACAAATCTGTGTGCTGAATTTTCTTTGGATGTGGATTTTAAGAACGAAAAAGTTAATTCTGCCCTTCTTCTAAAAATGAAAAATGTAATCCCTTTAGGACATAAAACAGCTCTTTTATTCAATCTGTATGGCCGTGCTTTGTTTAGCCCGGATTATTTTATAGCAAAAGCTACGCTTGTTGGCGGAGATTCTTACTCACAATATTTTAGTTATCACCTTCCTTTTTACGGATTATCCCCGGTTATCGTGGCAGATCGTTACTCGACCATTGGGTTGCTGGGCCTCCGGTTAAAGCTTTCCAAATCTCAATATGTTTCATTCATGTTCAATATGCTGCAGCAGGGAAGTTCACCTGCTGACTGGACCGAGGCAAACACGGTATACGGTGGGGGCATTAAATATTCCCTGAAAACAATGATCGGCCCGGTGGATATTGGAATGGGCTATTCCGGCTTAAGCGATGAACTGACTTTTTCTGCTAACCTGGGATACTGGTTTTAGCTTTTTCTTAAGTAATTACATGTCGGTGATATTCCCACGGATTTCCGTTACGCAGCCATTTATCCGTAATCTCTACCTGCCAGCCGTCCCGGATTTCCTGGTCAAAGATTCCAAATTCATACCGAATGCCATATCCAATAGCTGGGATCTCCAATGAGGCCATCGAGTCCAGGTAGCATGAAGCTAAACGTCCCAACCCTCCATTACCCAAGCCTGGTTCCTGTTCCTGCGTGATGATTTTGTCGAGACTGAAACCGAGTTCAGAGACAGCCTGCTCCATCTCTCCGTAAATACTCAGGTCAATCAGGTTGGCACCTAATTGAGGTCCCGTTAAATGCTCCGCGGAAAAGTAGCTTATCACGCGAGTGTTTGGATCCTTTAATAGCATGTCCAGGGTTCTAAGTCCTGCTTTTATCAGTCTGTCCCGAACAGAAAAGGAAACAGCCAGATACATGTCGTTCAAAGTTGCATGTTCTATCTTTTTCCCCAACTGAAAAAACAATTGGTCTGTAATGGCTCGTTTTAGGGAAGCCACATCCATACCGATACGTGCATGATCTGCTTCTATCTGGATATTTTGGTCGTTGTTCTGGTCACTAATCGTTCTGTTTTTCATACGCTTTTGATTTTTTAAACGAACAGCCTGATTTTCGAGGATATTGAAATTCAAATCTGGGAAAGTAATTGCCGATAATTTTTAAGATATCTTAAAAACTCAAGATAACCGCTTAAAAATTTGGCGATTCTTTTCGATTAATTTATACCCCACCAGCGCCTTATATAACCTGATGCCTAATGTGAGCTGCTCTGTTTTATCATCAACCTGCCCCAACTGGGCTGAAAGCAGATCTTGCTGAGCTGAAAGAACTTCTGTATAATTGGCTCACCGATTGCAACCGCCTCACTTTCAGGTCCAGTTCGTCGATGGTTTTCGCCAGGTCTTCATTATAAATGCCTGTTACCGGTTCAGGATCTCAAATGGGATGTGGAAACGGGTTGAAGGTTCTGCAATTGCGATCTTGAATAGTTTGTCCATGACTTTCCGGAAGATTTTCTTGTTTCAAAGGGTGTCACCCCTATGTCCGTAAATGACGGATCCGGGGTGACAACCCGTTACTGGTATCTCCGGTCATTCCATCGCCTGTTCTCCCCGACTGATGTTCCGTGGCCGATCGCTAGCGGTGACGGTGATCTTGTCACCGCTAGTGCTTTCGTTGGTAGCAGTGGCTGTGTAGATCCAGAGCTGTCCGTCAGGGCTTAGTGCGGCCTCTCCCTCTTCCACGAGGGTGGCATCAGAGTTTTCAATTCTCAGGCTCACTTGCTGTACACCAAAGTCGTTATAGCGCTGTATTTTGTCCGGATTGCGAATTCTGAATCGTGTCATCCTCCTGCGATCCTCCTACGATCTACCTATGATCTACCTATGATCCTTGGGTTGGGCTGGTTTTTAGTTCAGCGGTACCCTGTTCTGTCTCAGAATAGAAAAACTTTACCCACGTTCGGATAAAGGATTTTACCAAAACAGTTACAGGGGGTAATGACCCCTTTCCCTTTTTGACGTTCAATCGCGATTTTTGAAACTGGTATATTCCTTATTGATAATAATATACCAGTTTGGGCGGAATGAAAAATGGAGGGAATCAAAAAAATGGATTTTTTTTTTACCAGGGCAGATGCCCTGAAGTTACATCGGTGAACTCACCTTTTTCAGTAGGCGAATGATCACTTTACGAACCTCTTCCCAGTTCGATTCCGTGACATGGTAGAATTGCTGCCTGACACTTTCGGACGAAATGTTCTCCTGTTTTTTAGAGCGGAAGTGCAGCGCCATGAAACCGAATAGTTCCATGATTTTATCGCTTTTTATTATCGCACATTCTTTAAGCAGCCGTAAAAGGCAAGCCATCTGTGCCACGGAAAGATCAATCTTCAGTTTTAATTTGCCTGGAAGACTAGGGAAGCCCGACGGATAAAATGGATCCGGGAAAAGTTGAAGGCTTTTCTCTCGGGAAAGGATTTCTGCCCCAATCCACCTACAGAGAAAGAGACTCGCAGATTCATTTTGCGCACCAAATGTACAAACCGGGGTGACAGGCATCTGATCGATCCTTTTCATCCAACCGCTCAGGTGTCCGATCTGTTCTTTGGTTGATCCGATCTTTTCGACTCCTTGCCGAATTCTGGTTGTCAGGTCTTCCATCACAGTCATAGCATTAAAATTGACAGCGATCAATATATCCGTTAAGGTGATCAGAAACGGATGTTCCCCGTTATCGGTTCGTATCATGTTAACGTCTTCAAGGAGTGTGTTCAAATGGTTTACCAGGCCATAAGTAATCACGGCCTGATCTGCTGCGGTAAGCCGGTGCCGTACTTCTTCCTTCACCTTTTCAAATAAAGCGTGTTTCGGATCAGTGGTGGAGAAACTCAGCGCTTCCAGCTTTTCCAGTATCTCACTGGTAAAGGATAGCCGCATTCTCTCCGGTATTTTCTGTCCTTCGCTGCACCACCTAGAAAACTGCTCCCGGACAAAGGCCAACAGGTCGTCTAAAACAGGCAATACAGATTGCTGAATGTAAAGGAATTTCCGGTTTTTCCCCGGTATGTCTGTGTTTCCTGGCTTGTTCTCTTTGAGCATTCCGAAAAAAATATCGTTTTGGTAAACCATCCGGGCATGAAAGTTACGGATGAATATCCGTTGCCTGTTTTCTTCATCCATGATGGTATAAAACTGCCTTACCAACACAAATTTGATCTTTTCTGCTTCCTGCCGGATCTTTTGATCATCCGGACTGGATTCGGGAAATTCTTCCCCGGAAAGCACATCGATCAACAGATCGATGAATTCATTTATTTTGCTTTCCATGACCCTTTCCTTCAAATTAATCAAAAATCTCATTTATGTCTATAAAATTAATAAACGTATTGTTCATTTCATAAAATATTATTGTAAATTATGGTATATCTTTTAATGGCTGGTTGTTTTTTTAGCCAGTGGTGAAGCCGTTCGATCTTGTCTTTTACTTACTGTCTTTTTTGCCCAACAACAAGTTGGGAGCGATTCAACAAAACCGATGATCATCTTATCCAGCACAACGCCGGAATCAATCATCGTGATTTTTAACGTGTGTTTCCCTATTTCCAAGATCAAAGCATCTATTTTTTGAATGGTAACAGAGCGAAGCACATTGTTTTTCCATTCGGGATTGCCTTCATCCATTTCCTCTTTCGGTGCAGCATTCACAATAATGGATGTTGCATTATCAACGCTGACCGCGAACCGAACGCTGATAATCATCGTTTGCAGGCAGAGTCGGGATGCAGTAAAAATGCAAAGTGGTATTACCTGTTGACGATGAATAAAAATCATAGGTCAACGAAGGGGCTTCGTTTAGATCAATTAAATTGAAAGGTTTGGTTGTAATGCAGTAGAAAATCAACATGCGATGAATGCAAGGGAACACTGGGCACTTCGGCTTGGATTACCTTGGATAGGAGTAAAAAGGTGCTGTGCCTAAATTGTGCGGATTTGGATCATTTGGTTTTCTCACCGTCCGGTGATGTGCTCTTACCAGGCGTGCAGGAACATACTGCAAGAACCAATCACGATGAGCTGCTGGCAAAGGGATCTGACAGGAAACACGCAAGAAGCCTGGTTGATGATGAAATAAGCCAGATTTTGAAATTATGGGAGTCAAAGAAATAAACTATTTAACAGCACAGACCCGGATTACGGAAGCTTTTCCCCGGTGAAAGAGGCCCTCGTCGAGGTCGATTTCTGTTTCGGTTATCGATATTTCTGTAAAATCGTTAAAATCATTTAGCAATTCTTCCCTGGAAAAAAGCATTTCAATATCCTTCGGGCCGCCGGTGTTATAGTTGATCTGTTTCTTCGAAAAACCTTCCATGATCAGGATCCCGCCCGGCTTTAGAAAAGAAGCCATTTTTTTGTGATACTCATTTCTTTTGGAAGATGGCATGTGTGTATATATCAGTCCGATACAGTCAAATCCATCGGAGGCTGACTGAAAACTTCCGTAATCGCTCAGCTGGTAATTGATTTGAACGTCGTTTTGCTCGGCCAGTTTTTCAGCCTTCCTTTTTCCTTCGGTGCTGTTATCGAAAGCCGTCACGTCCCAGCCGTGTGTGGCGGCGAATACTGCATTTCTCCCTTCTCCTTCACCCGGCAACAGGATCCGGCCCGGATTTAGCTTTTCCAACTCCTGTTTAAAATAATCATTTGGCGCTGTGCCATAAACGTATTCCTCAACGGCATACCGTTCGTTCCAAAAATTGTTCATGTGGTATTTTTAATACACAGAACAAATATAGCGCGTTGAAGTTTTTGAATGACTTCCAGGCGGAAAAACGAAATTACAACAAGACATCCACAAAGAGAACAGGCTACCAGATTGGCCATGCCGGTCTGGTAGTCTGTTCTTGTGGTGGTAAAATGGGATGATCAATATCCCGGATTTTGCCAGGCACGTTTCTGATCGTCAGCCAGGTTCGAGCCGTCGTCGTTTAGCAAACCATCGATAAACGATTGAGGAATAGGCCGAAGCTCATGCTTGTCGGCAGTAATCCCTGTTGCTTCCCGGTTGAAGGCTTTTGTCCGTTTAATCAATGTTCCTGTTCTTGATAGTGTTTCCCAGCGTTGCCATTCTCCGAGCAGTTCCCGTGTGCGTTCGTTCAGAATGAAGTTAAGAGCTCTTTCATAATCGCCGGAAGCTCCGATTTTAGCTAAAATTGCTTCGTCCTCAGCAGGCAGGTTTGCGGGGAACGTTTTCAAAGTCAGGTCAGACGCACTTGTGGTAACTGCAAGTCCCGGATTTGAGAGGTAATAGGTATTCATGTTCAAATTTGAATTGATATAATTGGTGGCGGCGGTACCTGTGTTCAATGAATTATTCTCAAAAGCCATTGAACCGTCGGTATAGTAGGAGCGGTTCTCGCCACTCTTCCACTGGCCACGTGCGCGGACCACATTGATATCAGCCATGGCATTGGCATAATCTTTCTGGCGGACGTAGCATTCGGCGCGTACAAGGAAAGTTTCTGCCAGTCGGGCCATTGTGACATCGCGGTGGGCATCTCCTTTTTCCGCTGTCCGCGAACCGTCGTCAGTTTTATTGATGCCGGCAAAGAAATTGCAGATCGGCTGGTTCTTAAACTGAGGCGCAACATACTGTCCGTTTTGATAGAGAACCAGTGAATTAGGGACCCACTGTCCCGCATTGGAGCTTAAGTTCCCGGTTGTTGGAGTCTGGCGGGCGCCTGCTTTCCATTCCGGCAACCGTCCTTCCTGATCGGTCCAGGTTGGATTCTGGACATAACAACCAAAGGTTTGGTTGTCGTAAGTATGGTCATCTTTGGTATTTAAGATCATCACGATGCCAGGATCTCCTGCTGCAACTCCCAATCCGCTCTTTTGCACATTGTTCGTTCCGTAAACTGTCTTAAATGTTTTCCACATACGGGCGTCTTTTACGTGATCGAACACCGCGTAAGCATATTCTGTGGGCCGGCAACGTTGAAAATCCATACCCCCGATCCACACGCCTCGTTTTACCCAGCCGCCTGAGAAGCTGGAAAATTGTGGATTAAAATAATTGTATGTCCGGTTCCCAAAACGGCCGGTTGTAGCAGCGTCGGCATTGTGCCCGGCTGCCATCAGAATCTCGTCCAGTTGTTCATTTGCACAATCAACCCCGGTCCATTTTGCATACAAATCGCTGTAGTCGGTTGTCAGCTGCCCTCCCCGGGCGTTGATGGCATAGGTACTTACCTCGATTGCTTCGTCAAGATCGGCTTCTTTATAGGAGCTGTTCCATGCGTCGCAACGTTCTGAAGCACGGAATAGCAATGCTTTTGACAGAAAATGAGCGGCTGTGGCTTTGGTCCAGGTGATACCTTTACCATAAGTGTACACTTCTCCTTCGAAATAGTTATAGGCTTCGCGTAAATCAGAGATCACCTGCTCCCAGCAAGCTTCTTCGGAAGCACGGGTGAAAGTCCGGACCACCCCTACTGCCGGCTCTGTTTGAAGAACAACTCCACCATACTGTGCAGTCAAACGATAGTAGTTGTAACCACGTAAAAAATAGGCATGCGCCAGGCAGCGGTTACGCACTTTTTCATCGGTTATTTTATCGGCGGTAGCAATAATCGTATTGCTGGAAGATATGCCGTAGTACAATTGGTCCCAGAGAGCCGCAGGAGAGGTTGCATTTTTGTTGGCAGCTCCCAACTCCGGAGTGGCATGGACCGGGCTAAGACGATTGTCATAGGTATTCCACATCTCATTGGTAAGATCGTTCGCATTCGTGAATTCGTCAGTCCCGTACAAAGTGATGCCGTAGGCCCATTCGTATCCGAAATGCCAGCGAATATTCCCGTATAGTGACACTGCCAGCGCTTCGAGTCCTTCAGGGGTTTCGAAATATTGGGTCGAATATTTTGTGGTCTGTTCTTCATTCAAAAAATCTTTTGAACAGGAACTTAGACAGAGGCCTGCTATGAGTAAAAGGCCCAGACTAGTATTTTTAACTCTATTCATTTGTTTCTTTCCTTTATTGTTAACTTTTCTTTTACTAAAGTCAAAGCCCGACTTCAAGCCCGAAGACAAAACTACGGTTGAAATAAGTTGCGCTTGTATCGAGATCATACCAGTCGATCGATTGGTAAATGCTGCCGGGGTTTATCACTTGTCCATAAACTCTCAGGTTATTGACGCCGATCCTGCTGCAGATTTTTTTCGGGAAAATATAACCCAACGAGATATTCCTAACCTTAACGAATGCTGCATGCCTGAATCCAAGCAGGCCTGAAAAGTCATCCTGAGAACCGGAAGTAGCTTGTCCGAGTATCGGTTTTTGAAATTCTGCATCCGTGTTTTCGGGGGTCCAGTAATCAATTTCGTGCTGATTAGAATGAGCCGTCATCGCTTCTCCTCCTAATGATACCATATAGCCTAAACGTCCGTACAGACTAATATTCAGCTCCAGGCCTTTAAATGAGAAACTATTGTTCCAGCCCGAAGTCCAATGAGGAGTAGTATTGCCCAGGACGACGCGGTCTTCAGTGTCCATTTTATAGTTTTCGTTTTGATCTTTCGGACGCACGTTGCCAGGTGTAAACTCATAGCCGTTGGCATTCCACTTGTCCATTTCCGATTGGTCTTCAGGCGTGTCCTGCCAAATGCCATCATTTTCATAGCCATAATATACCCCGATTGGTTCTCCGATAAACCAGGTATTGTCAACCATGTCGTTTTTACCGTATGCCAGCCCTTCAATTTCATCTTTTTGCCAGGCAATATTGAAGTTTGATTCCCAAACAAACCCGCTTTTCGTATCAACCGGGAGGAAGTTTAAGGTCAGTTCAATACCACGGTTATTTGTTTTGCCCACATTGGCATAAACTATTGGAAATCCGGTCAGGGTGGGTATCTTCATCGACATGAGCAAATCTTTTGTAAACGACTTATAAGTATCGATGCTTCCATTAATCCTGCCGCTGATAAAACTAAAGTCGATACCCAGGTTATATTGTGTTGTTTTTTCCCATCCAAGAACAGGGTTAGCCATCGAAAGCTGGGTTGATGAATAATATGGTTCGTTCGTAGTATAACCAATTTGGTTATCCATGCCGTTGAAGGGGAGATAAATTTCACGGATGTCTCCTTTGGTTTGATACGGTTCTACAGCAGAGTTTCCGGTAGTACCAAAGCCGAAACGAAATTTCAGGTTATCAAGCCAGGAAGAGTCTTTCAGAAAATTTTCCTGGCTGATGCGCCAGGCCAAAGCTGCCGACGGGAAGAAATCCCATTGATGCCCGTCGGCCAGTTGGGAGGCGCCGTCCCATCGGCCGGAAACAGTAAGGAGGTAGCGGTCGTTGAGTCCGTAGTTCAGGCGAACCATATAAGACGACAACTGGCGTTCGGTAAGTCCTGAACTCATACTTGCATCATTATCGGTATTGGTAATATCGATTGTTCCGAAAGCATTCCAGAGGAACACCGGGTTTGCAATATTATTTGCACTCATGGCAGAGGTTTCGGTATTCCAGGATGACGCTGTTTGCAGAAGTGTGAGATTAACACGGTGTAGTTGGGCAAACGTCCGTTCAAATGTCAGCATATTGTCGAGGGTCCATGAGAAATCACGTTGGTTTTTTAACCGGGCAAAATTGACCCCTTCACTGCCGTCAGCATTTATTTTGTGAGCAGAGGTGCCGTCAATATAAACACCTTCTCTCCAGTTGCGGTAGTCAGGTCCGAAATTTATCTTATAGCTGAGGCCCTCAACGGTCTTCCAGATTTTGCCAATATCGAATGTTGCGGAGAAACTTCCCAGAGCACGCATCGTCTGCGATAATTGGGTGCTTTTATTCCACTCATCCGTAATGGTATAGATCCCGGTTTCACCTCCCGGATTAATGACGATGTTGCCGTTTTCATCGTAAGGAACGGCTATATTATAAATGGCTTTTGCGGTTCCGTAAATCGCATCGGGAACCGATCCGCTTCGTCCGCCCAGAGTCGACATTCCATAGTCCTGCTCGCTCCAGGATACATTCATCGATGCGTTCATCGTGAACCAGTCGACAGGTGTTATATTGGTACGAAGCATCGTGGTGTAGCGTTCGTACCATTGCCCCTTCTGGGTTCCTTCGTTTTTCAGGTAACCGAACGATCCATAGGCATTTATATTTTCGCTGCCCCCGCTTGCATTCAACGTGTGCTCCTGGGAAATGCTGGTCTGGGTGACAAAATCGGTCCAGTTTGTATTTGCCACTTTAGTCGGGTCCCATGTGCCACCAGACCATCCTTGCAACACATTATCCCGGGAAGTCTGGCCGTCTAATGCACTGTCAAAAATCAGGTTGTCGTTTTCTTTCGTAGGTGAATCGGGATGGGCATAGGTATTCGGATCAAGATTATAGGCAGCCCATCGGCGGAACTTGATAAAGTCGGCAGCACTCATCGAAGGAGATTTGTCAATGATGTTGGAGGTCGTCAATGTTCCGGAATAGTTCAGGCTAAATCTGCCACTTTTTCCCTGTTTGGTTGTGATAATAATCACGCCGTTGGCCCCGCGTGAACCGTAAATGGCAGTCGCTGAAGCGTCTTTCAATATGTCGATCGATTCAATATCACGCGGATTTAAGGTCTCAATGGATGAGGCCGACATTAAAGGAACGCCGTCGACTACATACAAAGGAGCGTTTGTGGCTGTCAGGGAACGGTTCCCGCGAATACGGATGCTGCCGACGGTGCCGGGACGTTCACTTGTTGTAATGTCAACGCCCGCGGCCTTACCTTGTAATGCTTCAAATGTATTATTCACAGGGCGTAATGTTAACTCTTCGGCCGATACACTGGTCAGTGCGCCGGTGACGTCTGATTTCTTTTGTACGCCATATCCGACAGCCACCACTTCTTCAATACCTATGGATTCTTCCTCCATAGCCAGGTTCACACGCATTCTGCCTGCAACAGGTATCTCCCGGCTTTTCATTCCCACGAATGAAAAAACCAGTGTCCCGTTTTCCGGGACGTCCGGAAGTGAGTAACTTCCGTCATAAGTGGAAATCGTGCCCTGAGTAGTTCCTTTGACCACTACTGTTACTCCAGACAACGGAGCTCCTGACGAATCGGTTACTTTGCCGGAAACGGAACGGGCCTGCTGAAAGGATCCGGAAAACTCCCGATTTTCTTCGCTTTCCGACTTCAACACCACAAAATTATTATCCATTAGCTTGTATTCAATGCCGGTTTGACTGAGAAGCTGATCGAGCACTTCTTCGATGGTGCTGTTACTGATGCTGATATTCAGTTTTTTATCAACATCCAACATGTTTTCTTCATAAAAGAATCGGTAGCCGCTTTGCTCTTCAATCAGCTTTAGCGCTTCTTTTACTGAGATGTTTCTCTCATTCAGGTTAAATCGTTTCGTCTGCGAAACGGAGGCTGTGCTGTGCATGACCCCCAGGATCATTAAGAAAAGAAATAATCTCATAATTAAAAATCCCTTTCGGACGATCCTGATCAACTCAGGATGATCCTGTTTTAGTTTTTTTTTCATAAATTTGAATCCTATTTATTAGTTAAACATGTGTCTTACGACTGCGAATCGAAAGGCACGATTATTTCAAAGGCCGGAAAACACTGCGAATGTTTTCCGGTTTTATTTTACGGAATAGATGGTGACGGTCTTTTCATGTTTTTCATATTTGAGCGATGAGGCAAACCGTAGCGCTTCAAGCACCGTGTCCAGGTTTTCATCTTTGATTGAGCCGGAATAGGTATGTTCCCGTACTTCATCATCGCCAAAAAGGATCTGGATATCAAACCGCCGTTCGAGTTTTCTGGCCAGTTCTTCAATGGTTTCGCCTTTGATATTCAGGATCCCTTTGGTCCAGTCTGAAAACCGGCGGTCGCTTACGGCCTGGCTGAATACTTTACCGGTTGATTTTTCAAATCTTAATGCTTCAGAAGGTTTCAGAAAAAGATCTTCCCGGCCATCAATATGTACTTTTACCTGACCTTCTTCAAGGAAGGTGGTTATGGCTTCATCGTCAGGATAACTGCTGACATTGAAGCTGGTGCCCAGAACTTCAATCTGAAGATTGCCGGTATTGACCAGGAAAGGGTGGAATTTATCGGACGCGATCTCAAAAAAAGCTTCACCTTCAAGAAGAACGGTACGCGTTCCTGATCGGAACGCCGGGGAGAATTTTAACTGCGATCCGCCGTTCAATTGCACCGTTGAGCCATCAGGCAATACTACTTTCGAGCGTTCTCCTTTTGGAACAATGATGCCGGCGTATTCAGATGAGGGAATGGTCGATCTGGAAATGAAGTAGCCTGTGGAACCGGATATGCCAACAACGAGAAGCAGTATCGCGGCATATTTCAGAAGCTTAACGCGAAGGGTCTTTTTATAGTCTTCCCTGTTGATCATCCGGATCTTATCCAAAATACGGCGAATTTCCGGCTCTCTGATCAGTTTGTCGACTTCGTTTCCCAGACCAGCCAGGATCCAGACATTCTTTATGCGGGAGAGTTCCCGTTGGCGTTCCTCAGAAGCCGACGCCCATGCTCTTGCTTGTTTGACTTCTTCAGCATCTGCCTGGCCGGTAATGTATTTTATCAGGGTTTCGTCGGTCATTTTTTTAGCGTTTATGCCTTTAAAACGAATGAACCCGAAAATACCCTGAGTCGGAAACTTTTTTTTTTGACTGCCCGACAGTTTTTTTTGTGAGGGCATTGATTTCTTCATCTGTTAATGACGGGGAGGCAGGTTTATGCGGGTTATCCCCCTCTTTTATACAAAAAATGAAAGAATTATCCCCCTCTTTTATACAAAAAATGAAAGAATTATCCCCCTCTTTTATACAAATTGGTTATATTTGCTTAAAAATGAATACTGTCAATGTTTGATAGAGAAATTATTCACAGGCTGAGGGAGTGGAAGGACAAAAAAAACAGAAAACCACTTATCCTAAGAGGAGCACGGCAGGTTGGAAAAACCACGATAATCGACCTTTTTTCCAAAGAGTTTGACCGTTATATTTCTCTTAATTTGGATATTGACGAAGATAAACGCCTTTTCGATACCTATAAAAATATAGAAGACTTAGTTGAAGCTATCTTTTTATACAAATCGTCCGACGGAAAAAATGGAAAGACGCTCATTTTTATTGATGAAATCCAAAATTCGCCGGAAGCGGTGGCGATGTTAAGGTATTTCTATGAAAAAGCGGGACACTTGTATGTTGTTGCTGCAGGTTCATTATTGGAAACGTTAATAAAAAAGAGAATAAGCTTCCCGGTAGGAAGGGTAGAATATCTGGCAGTGAGACCATGCTCGTTCCGGGAATTCCTTTTAGCTGTTGGGGAACAAAAGAGCTTGGAACTGGTCAGTACTTATCCGTTTCCCCGGTATGCGCATGAAAAATTATTGAAACTTTTTAGGACCTACACCCTAATTGGAGGAATGCCTGAAATTGTCCAGCACTATGCAAACGAGCCTTCAATAGTTGCACTCAAGCCCATTTATGAAGGATTAATTGCGTCATATCTGGACGATGTTGAAAAATACGGACGGAATGATTTATTGGTGCAGGTGATCCGGCATGTGATACAAAATTCGTTTTATGCTGCCGGTAGTCGCATCAAATTTCAGGGATTTGGAAATTCAGGATACAAGAACAGGGAAATGAGCGAAGCATTCAAAACAACAGAGAAGGCTTTTTTGCTTCAACTGGTGTACCCGGTTACTTCCACAAAACTACCCCGGATACCGAATTACAGGCGTTCTCCCAAACTACAGTTTGTTGATACAGGCCTGGTAAATTATTTTGCCGGGTTGCAGCAGCAGATCTTGGGTACCAAACAATTAGATGATGTGTATGAAGGGAGGATTGCTGAGCATATTGCCGGACAGGAATTGCTTGCGTTAAATGACTCGGTTCTTTTTAAGTTAAATTTCTGGACGCGGGAAGAAAAGGATGCCTCGGCGGAAGTCGATTTTATTTTTCAACACAAGGATATGATTTTCCCGATTGAGGTTAAGTCGGGAGCTTCCGGTAAATTAAGGTCGTTACATCAATTTATAGAGGTTTCGCCTCATAAAATTGCGATCAGGATTTTTTCCGGGGAAATGGCAGTGAGTGAAGAAAGAACGCTGAAAGGGACAGTTTATCGTTTGATCAGTATTCCCTTTTATCTGATCAGTCAGTTACCTGATTACCTGAACAGAATCATCACAGCTTAGCGGGAAGCCAAAGGGGAAATCCGGTTACCGGTGGTTTCCCGGTTTTACTTTTCGGAAAAAGACTGTCAGCAGGTTTAACATTCCGGGAAATTTTTGTTCCAGCCTTGTGCGAATGGTCCGCAGCGCTTTTGTCAGGTGAGTTTCAATTGTTTTTTCAGAAAGGTTCAACACATTGCTGATTTCTTTATTCTTCATGCCGTTTGTTCGGCTCATCAGGAATACCTTCCGGCATTGATCGGGCAGCGAGTTTATAGCCTGATCAATTTCATGCTGTAACTCCAGTGCAAAGATTTCATTCAGGATCGGATCGGATAAAGCCTGGTAGTTTTCAGTGAGGCGTGCGTACTCTTCCTGTTTGTCTGTGCGGAACTGCAGTACCAACCGTTCTCTGCGGATCAGGTCAATGCAACGATTTCTTGTCAGCGTGAACAGGTAAGCATTAAGCGAAGTATTTTCTGCCAGCTTTTGCCGGTGGCCCCACAACTGAAGAAAAACATCCTGGATGACCTCTTTGGTATTTTCGGTGTTGTTCATATAGCCGTTGGCAAAATTGAACAAACGGGAATACCAGTGATCCATAATTTCCCGGAAAACTTCCTCACTGCCCGATTTTAACCCGGAGATATATTGACGCTCCTTCTCCAATTTGTGGTTATTAGGTTGTAAAGCCAAATATATTCATTTTTGGCATTATTTATTGGGATCGTTAGTGATCCCGTTATCCTCATTGTCAAGATTCTTTCCTGTTCAATCCGTCCTAATCAACGCATCATATAAAATTTCAACCGGATGGAGTGCTTTTCTGCTGGTTCCTTCTTCAATCTGGTGGCGGCAGGACGTTCCGGGCGCAGCGATGATCACCTCGGGTGCCGTTTTCCGCACGTCGGGGAATAGTGTCAGTTCTCCGATCTTTTGACTGAGTTCGTAATGCTCTTTTTCATAGCCGAACGATCCCGCCATCCCGCAGCATCCGCTTGGAATTTCCGTGACCGAGTAATTGACAGGAATGGACAGCATTTTTTTTGTTGGTGCGGTTGAGGCAACGGCTTTTTGCTGACAATGTCCGTGCAGCCGGATGCTTCTGCTTTCGGAGGTGAATAATGACTGGTCGATCTTTCCCTGCTCGAATTCCCGGGCAATAAATTCTTCCAGCATCAGCGCATTGCCTGCAAGCGCCTTTGCATCTCCGATGAGGGATTTGCTCACCAGTTCGGGGTATTCGTCCCGGAAAGACAGGATTACTGAGGGTTCAATCCCAAGCAGAGGTGTTTCCTCACTGATCATCTGCCGCAACCAGCCGACGTTTTCATCGGCCGCTTGGCGGGCTTTTTTCACCATTCCCTTCGAAAGGAATGTCCGTCCGCTTTCACGATGCCTGGGAATGGAAACCTCATATCCCAAACGATTCAGAAGAAGGACGGCTTTGATGCCGATGTCGCTTTCATTCTCGTTGGTAAATTCATCGGCAAAAAGATATACCTTCCCCTTTGACGCGGTTTTGGAATCGGGGATTTGGGAAGCTGATTTTTTATGATCAGGTATGATTATCGCAGATCCGGTTTGTTCCCTTTTTTGTGATTTTGTTCTTTGTGTCTTTGTGTCTTCGTGCTCAGTTTGCTTCTTCCATTGCCGCAGCGATTGTTTTGACAGCTTTGGAACATGTCTTTTAGGAGCAAATCCGATAACACGTTTAAACAGATCAGTGTCGGTAATCCAGTTGGTTAACGGGCGGAAGATCCTTCCGAAGCGGTATAATTGCGGCATGTATCCGATTAACAGGCTGCGAAGCGGAATGCCATGAATTTCGTGATAGTGTTGCAGAAACTCGGCTTTCAGTTTGGCCATGTCCACATTTGAAGGGCACTCCGCCTTACAGGCTTTGCAGGAGATACACAGATCCAGTATCTGATAAATTTCTTTGTGCGCGAATGGATTGGCTCCGGAAGAACGGGTGAGGAATTCCCTGAGTATATTGGCTCTTCCCCTTGTGGTCTTATCTTCATCTTTTGTGGCCATGTAGGTAGGACACATCGTCCCTCCCACGGCCGCACTTTTCCTGCAATCGCCCGATCCATTGCAATATTCAATGGCGCGTAAAAAGCCTTGTTGCCCGGAGAAGTCCAATGTGGTTTCAAATTCACGATGCTGCCCGATCAGGTAGCGAAGGTTTTCTGTTATCGGCGGAGTGTCGATGATTTTTCCGGGATTCAGCACGTTTTGAGTATCCCACACTTTTTTCAATTCCTTGATGAGCATATAATTGTGCGATCCGAGCATAAAAGGGATGAACTCACCGCGTAAACGGCCGTCTCCATGTTCACCACTCAGCGATCCCCGGTATTTTTTGACCAGACCGGCGACTCCCGCGGCAAGGGTATGATAAAGCTTCACATCCGCCTCATCCTTCAGGTTCAGCAACGGACGAAGGTGGATCTCTCCGGTGGCGATATGGGCATATTTAATGCAACTGAGGCCGAATTGACCAAGAAGCAGATCAACTTCTTTCATGTATTCGCCTAAATATTCAGGAGCGACTGCCGTATCTTCAATCACCGTAGTACTGCGTTTGTCTCCCGGAATGTTCGAAAGCAGACCAAGTCCGGCCGTCCGCAGCGCCCATACCTTTTTAATATGATCAGTTCCACGGACCAACGGGAAATGATAACCCAGACCATGCGCAAGAAAATCTTTTTCCATGGCAGCAGTGGTTTCAAGCAGTTCTTCCTCTGTTTCCCGGGCAAATTCAATCATCAGCATAGCTTTTGGGTCCCCCTGAATGAAGAACCGGTTCTTCCGCTGGTCAATGTTTTCTTTGGTGCAATTCATGATGATGTCATCCATCAGTTCAATCGCGCCGGGATTGTATTTTAATGCGATCAGGTTAGCCTGATAAGCATCTTCCAGGCTTGAAAAGTGGGCGCAAACCAGTCCCTTATGCTTTGGTGGCAAGGGGATCAGGTTGAGTTTCAGTCGGATTGAAAATGCCAGCGTCCCTTCGCTGCCGGCCAAAAGTTTGCAGACATTCAGCTTCACCCCATTTCCTGTAAAGGGATCCGTTTCGAGTAATACGTCCAGTGCATACCCATTATTCCTTCGTCTGACCTTTGGATCAGGATACTCTTTCCGGATCGATTCCTGGTTTATGGGATCTGACAGAATTTGATGAAGGTTCCTGTATATTTTTGTTTCAAGCCGGTCGGGATCCCCGGAACATTTTGCAATCAATTCCTCCCGGGTCAGCTCTTCAAAAAAGACTTCAGAACCGTCAGCCAGAATACAATCGGCCTCCAGAATATGATCCCGGGCACTCCCGTAAATCAGGGAGTGCAATCCGCAGGAATTATTTCCGATCATACCACCAATGCAACACCGGTTCGCCGTAGACGTTTCCGGTCCGAACTGCAATCCGTGTGGGGCCAGAAACTGATTTAATTCCGCCAGGTTAACGCCTGGTTCCACAGTCACCCATCGTTCATCCGGATTAAACTCCAGGATTTTATTCATGTATTTTGAAATGTCCACGACGATGCCTGGTCCAACAACCTGACCGGCAAGTGAGGTGCCTGCAGCGCGCGGAATGACCGATGTGTTGTTCTTGCGGGCAAATTCAATGACCGCCCGGATATCTTCCTTTGATTTGGGTTTGCAAACTGCCTGTGGAATTTCCCGGTAAGAGGAAGCGTCGGTGGCATATAGCACCCGCTGGACATGATCAGTATACAGATCACCTTCGAGTATTTGTTTCAACGGGAAAAAGAGATCGTTTGCTTTCATATTTATCATGATCGGGACACAAACAAAAATATCAATTTATTTGATTGGGATCAAAAGAAGAAGAAATTCCGTTCCGCGATAAAAATCAAAAAAATTAACCTTAAGGAACAATTGATTGAAAAGCTGTTGTTATGATACAATCGATTGCACGTTGGCGGAAAGGGATTTTTAGAAATGAAGGGAATAATTAAGGATCGATGCCAAATATTTGCCGGGAGCAAGGAAATGACAGGGATATTTTGCCTATTTTTGTATTTGAATAATTTATTCAAAAATTAAAATAAACGCTGCAGAAACGAGCCATGATCGTGACGTCAGTAAACATTATTTCGTATGAAGTTACTTGAACGTGTTATAAAAAATGCACAAAATTATCAAAAACGGATCGTCTTACCTGAAGGGACTGAGCCGAGGACTTTGAGGGCGACTGAGATTATCCTGAAAGAAGGCATTGCCAGAATTATCTTGTTGGGAAATCCTGTGGAAATTATGAAAGCCGCGGAGGAATGCGGCGTTAATATTACCGGTGCTGTTCTTACAGATCCGAAAACTGACAGTCGCAGGTCTGTTTATGCTGATTTGATGGTGGAGATCAGAAAATCAAAGGGATTGACTCATAGCCAGGCATTGGAAATGTTGAATGATCCGCTCGTATTTGCTCCGCTGATGATCAAACGTGGGGACGCAGACGGGGAGATTGCGGGGGCGATTAATGCTACCGGCGACGTTTTAAGGCCGGCTTTCCAGTTCGTAAAGACTTTACCTGGTGTAAGCGTTGTTTCCGGCGCCTTTTTGATGTTTGTCAATGATCCCCGTTTTGGTCATAATGGCGTGTTGGTTTTTGCTGATTGTGCAGTCATGCCCGATCCGGACGAAAAGCAACTGGCCGAGATTGCGGTAACGACGGCAAGAACAGCGAGATCGTTGGTTGGCATGGAACCACGGGTGGCTATGCTCAGCTTTTCAACAAAAGGAAGCGCTCAGCACCCGTTAGTAGATAAAGTGGTCAACGCGCTGAAGCTGGCAAGAGAAATGGATCCTGAACTTAAAATAGACGGCGAAATGCAGGTGGATGCTGCGTTAATGCCCGACGTGGCCAAACTGAAAGCTCCGGGAAGCGAAGTTGCGGGACGTGCGAATATATTGATCTTTCCGGGACTTGAAGCAGCAAACATCGGATATAAACTGGTTCAGCGTTTATCCGGTGCAGAGGCAATTGGTCCGGTTTTGCAGGGAATGGCGGCTCCGATCAATGATTTGTCGAGAGGATGTTCGGTCAGCGATATTGTCAATATGGTCGCGATTACGTCCAACCAGGCGGCTGCACTTTTGGATTAAATAATTTGAGTTATGGCGAGTGATATCATATACGAATCGATAGAGGATTTTGGTCTGATCAGAAAGGACAAATCCAGAACTTTATTTTCAAAGATTGGCATTATTGGCTGCGGCCTTGTTGGCCAAAACATAGCCCGTGTAGCCAGTACTTATGGAATTGAGGTGGTTTTTATTGAAGTCAGTGAGGAAAAGATCAGGGAAGCTTATGTTAGTTTAGGAAAGGTGCTGGATCACCGGATTGAGCACTGGGGTCTGACATCCAGCGAGAAAAGATCAATTCTTTCACGGATCAAGGGATCAATGAATTATCCTGACCTTGCCGGTTGCGATTTTGTTGTTGAAGCAATACGGGCGGTAGATCGCGGCGCCAAGCTGAAGGAAAGGAAGGAAATCTTCAAAAAGATAGAGGAGGTGGTTGATCAGGATTGTATCATTGCCACTAATTCGACAACAATCGTTATTACCGAACTTTCTTCTGAACTGGTATACAAGGAACGCTGTGTCAGCCTCCACTTTTTTGTATCATCTCCCGAAGCGAGGGTCATTGAGGTCGTCAAAGGCTTATATACCTCGGACGATGCCTATGAAAAAGTATGCAAGTTTGTAACGATGATTAACCGGAAGATCATTCCTGTGGCTGAATCGGCCGGTCTGGTCAGCATCCGGCTTTTTGTCGTTCTTTTAAATGAGGCCTGTGAAGAAATGATGGAAGGAGTTTCATCGATCGAGAATATTGATGAAACCATGCGTATCGGATTGGGAATGCGCATGGGCCCGTTTGAGGTCGCTGATATCATGGGACTGGACAAGGTCGTGCTCTGGATGGAGAATATTTACAGCGAGTTCGGAGATGTTCGCTATAAACCATCGCCCTATATTAAACGTCTTGTCCGTGCCAAACAGTTTGGTGTTTCCACGCTGAAAGGATTCTACAGTTATGACGCAGAAGGCAGCAAGATATTGACCGGCAGTACTAACAGATCGTAAATCATAAAATAATGAAGATTCTTGTGCTGAACTGCGGCAGCAGTTCCATCAAATATCAGCTTTTCAGCATGGAAGACCGAAGGGTCATTGCCAAAGGTGGAATTGAAAAACTTGGCTTAAAAGGTTCTTTTCTGAAACACAGGCATGAGGACGGGCGTCAGATTGTTTTTGAAGGTGAAATTCTGGATCATAAAAGCGGGATTGAATACATCCTGGGCGTTCTTACCAGCGAAAAATATGGTTGCATCAAAAACATGGAAGAGATTGATGCCGTTGGTCATCGTGTCGTGCATGGTGGTGAATTTTTTAGTTCCAGCGAATTTATCACGGATGACGTGATTGAAGCTTTGGAGAAATGTACCAATCTGGCTCCGCTGCACAACCCGCCTAACCTCAAGGGTATAGAGGCTATGGAGGAGTTGATCCCCGGAATTCCCCAGGTAGGCGTTTTTGATACCGCTTTTCACCAAACCATGGAACCCGTGGCTTATATGTATGGGATCCCCTATGTGTTGTATAAAAAATACGGGATCAGACGCTATGGTTTTCATGGAACCAGCCATCGTTATGTAACTGCAAGGGCATGTGAAATCCTGCAACGGGAGTACAACGGTCAAAAAATTATTTCCTGTCACCTGGGAAATGGTGCTTCAATAGCTGCTGTGCAGGATGGCCATTCTGTTGACACCAGCATGGGCTTTACGCCACTCGAAGGTTTAATTATGGGAACACGATGCGGCGATTTGGATGTGGGTGCCGTAACGTATATCATGGAAAAAGAAGCGATCGGCCTGAAATCGGCTAATGTGCTTTTTAATAAGCATAGCGGCATGCTTGGACTTACCGGCATCTCTTCCGACATGCGTGAAATTGAGGTTGCAGCAGAAGAGGGTAACGAAAGGGCCAAACTTGCATTGGATATCTATAACTACAAAATCAAGAAATATATCGGGTCTTATATTGCTGCCATGGGAGGTGTTGATATCCTGATCTTTACCGGAGGCATTGGTGAAAATGGTGATGAAAACCGGTCCGAGATCACGAAGAATATGGAATTCCTGGGTATCCGGATCGATGAGCATAAAAACAAGGGTTTGCGGGGAAGGGAACAGGTGATCAGCACGGATGATTCGAAGGTTACCGTTATTGTGATCCCGACCGACGAGGAATTGATGATTGCTCTGGACACCGAGAAAATTGTATCCGAAAGAAAATAACAGGCTTGATTAGTAAGTTTAATCATTCATTTTTTCGTGAAATTTGTTTAGCTTTAAAAAGCTTTTTTCAAGTGATCAGCCATTTTCCTAAAGATAAAATTGAATGATTCTTAAAATTGCGGATATTCTTGTTCGGGCGAAGATGTTGCCGGAAAGAAGAATGGTATTGGTAAACGGCGTGGACAGGCATAGCCTGGAGGCTGCTCATCAGGCAACAGCGATGAACCTGGTGAAGGTAATTATTACCGGTTCTGTCAACGCCATTGAGGCTGTTTGCAGGGAAAGCGGGATCAATGTCTCCGGTTTTGAGATCATCCCTGCCGATGATGAGGAACAGGCTGCGCAGGAAGCAGCTAAACTCGCGGGCAGAGGCGAGGCTGATCTGCTGATGAAGGGACTGATCAGTTCTGATAAATACATGCGGGTATTGCTGAACAAGGAATACGGATTACTTTCTCCGGGAAGTGTTTTGAGCCACGTTGCCGTGATTGAAAATGAAAACTATCACAAGCTTTTGATCGTCAGTGATGTGGCGGTTATTCCTTATCCCGATCTCAATCAAAAGGCAGCGATGATTCAATCCCTGATCCGGACGGGAAGGGCATTGGGGATAGAAACCCCTAAAATTGCACTGATTGCTCCCACCGAATTGGTGTTGCCGGTTTTGCCTGCTACGACCGACGCTGCCCTGCTTGTTGAGATGGCGCGGAACGGACAGTTCCCGGGCGGGATCATCGATGGTCCGATGGCTCTGGATGTGGCTGTTGATAAGGAATCTGCCATGATCAAGAACATCTGCTCACCGGTTGCAGGAGACGCTGATTGCCTGCTGTTCCCCAATATCGATGCCGGAAATGTCTTTTATAAAATGAACACGAAATTATGTAATTCCAGGCAGGCTGCCATTGTTGCCGGAGCAAGGGTGCCGGTGGTCCTTTCGTCCAGGGGAGACAGTACCGAAACAAAATTAAATTCGATTGCCTTAGCATCATTATTGAGTTACCAGAGCCAATGAAGGTACCCTATGAAAATATCCACAGGTGAAATCCGCATACTGGCCATTAATCCCGGATCTACTTCCACCAAGTTCGCCGTCTATTTTAATGACCAATGCAAGTTGTCAAAGACGATCCGTCATTCATTGGAAGATCTTTCATTCTATCAAAGTATTTATCATCAGTTCGATTTCCGCAAAGGGCTGATTATTGACGCACTGGTCGATGAAGGGATTGATGTGGACAGCATTAAGTACATTATTGGCCGGGGCGGACTGACTTATCCGGTTGAATCAGGGGTTTATCTGATCAATAACCTGATGCTCGGGCATGCCCGCGAAGGGGTGTATGGTCAGCATGCCAGCAATCTGGGGCCTTTGATGGCTGATTATATCGCCAACCAGATTCCGGGAGCCAGGGCCTATATCGCCGATCCTGTTGTCACTGACGAACTTCAGCAAGTGGCCCGTGTAACCGGACATCCTGCTTTTACAAAGCGGTCGATCTTTCATGCACTGAACCAAAAAGCAATGGCACGTGAATATGCCAGGCAAAAGGGCGTAACCTATGAAAGCCTTCGTTTAATCATTGTGCATTTGGGTGGAGGTATCTCTGTGGGAGCTCACCTGTACGGGAGAGTAGTTGATGTAAACAATGCGCTGGATGGCGACGGGCCTTTTAGTCCGGAAAGGAGTGGTTCCCTGCCGGTAGGCCAGGTTATTGATCTGTGTTTCGAAGGACATTTATCCAGGGAGGAGATCAGACGAATGGTTGTCGGTGAAGGCGGCTATGTTGCTTATCTGGAAACCAACAATGCGATGGAGGTGGAGAAGCGGGCACGAGAGGGTGACTCCCACGCTCAGTTTATCCAGGAAGCGCTCGGTTACCAGGTCGCGAAACTCATCGGCGAAATGGCCATTGTCCTTGACGGGCGGGTGGATGCCATCCTGGTCACCGGAGGAATGGCCCATAACAAGGATCTGACCGGTTACCTTCAACGAAAAACTTCTTTCATTGCTGATTTACACGTGTTTCCGGGTGAGGATGAACTCGCTGCGCTGGCCATGAATGTTTTAATGGTCGCCCGCGGAGAACAACAGGCAAAAGTTTATTCTCCAAAACAATCCTGATGTTTTACAGAATGATCAGGTAACGAATAATCTGACTTATTCGTATCTTGCAATCTGTTGCGGACCATTTGAGTCCGCGTTCCATACGACCTTAAAAATCAATTATTGCCTTATGAAGAAAATACTTTTAGCTGTCTTTTTTATTGCCTCATTCGCTGTTTATTCTCAAAGGCCGGGTACAATTTATGATGAAGAGAAGGTACCGCTGTACACGTTGCCTGAAATAATGGTTGCCCAAAACGGCAGGAAGATCAGGAATCTAAAACAATGGGAGAAAATCCGTAAACCGGAGATCCTTCGACTGTTTCAGCAGGAGGTTTTCGGGAAAGTCCCGGGGAAGCTTGAAATTACTGAAATAATTGTTCATGAAAATGCCGGTGAAGCCTTGGGCGGATTGGCGGTCCGGAAACAACTGGATCTTATTTTCAGAAATAACAACCAGGAAATAGCAGTAGGCCTCCTGATTTATCTGCCGAAAACTGACGCCCCGGTGCCGGTCTTCCTGGGGTATAATTTTATGGGGAACCATACCATTTTAAATGATCCCCATATCCGGTTGTCTCCATCCTGGATCCAGGATAACCCCTCGCTGGGAGTTATTCATAATCAGATCACCGAACAGTCGCGTGGAGTGCAGGATAATCGCTGGCATGTCGAAAAGATCGTCAAAGCCGGCTATGGATTGGCCACCGTGTATTATGGCGATATTGATCCTGATAAAAATGATTTTCTGGACGGCATCCATCCTTTATTTTATAATTCCGGTCAGGAAAACCCGGCCTCCGATGAGTGGGGCGCAATCGCAGCATGGAGCTGGGGGTTATCCCGGGTGATGGATTATCTGGAAAAGGAAGATCAGATTAATGCCAAACAGGTCATCGTTATAGGACATTCAAGACTGGGCAAAACTGCGCTTTGGGCTGCAGCTTCAGACCCCCGGTTTGCTGCCTGTATTTCAAATAACTCAGGATGCATGGGGGCCGCATTGTCCAAAAGGATATTCGGAGAAACTGTGGGGGTGATTAACTCGTCATTCCCGCATTGGTTTTGCGGCAACTTTAAAAAGTATAACGGAAGGGAAGATGAGCTTCCTGTCGATCAGCATCTGTTGCTGGCTGCGATCGCACCGCGTCCGTTATATGTTGCAAGTGCAACCGCAGATTTATGGGCCGACCCCAAAGGTGAGTTCCTTTCTGCCAAACTGGCCTCGGAAGTTTATTCGCTTTACGGACTGAAAGGATTAACGATTGATGAAATGCCCAAACCCGATTCTCCGGTCTCAGGTGTTGTTAGTTATCATATCCGGACGGGGAAGCATGACATCACCGGTTATGATTGGGAGCAATACATCCGGTTTGCGGATGAGCAGGTGAAAAAAAAAGTTACGGGTAATGAGTAACGAGTCGTGAGAATAGAAGTTAGTTTACAGGCGCAGCAGGAAATCTCACTGCGTACTGCGACTGGATCAAGGAGTCTTCCCTTTGCAATACTTATTTTTTTTTAGACTGAATATGTATTGCGAAGGGTTATTTATTTTCGACAGCTTTCTAAGTACCTTTATATAAATAAGTTGTTCATATACGCTTGAATGACGAGTGTACTTATGTGCTTTAAAACATCATTATATATATAGATTAATGAATATTTTTGAGGCGAATAAAGTTCAATAATCAAAAAAGGGTTTGCATGAAGCGGTCGATCATTGTATTAGCGGGTATTGTCGTAGTTGCCCTGATCCTGGTCAATTTATTGCACCGGGATGCCTATTATAATCTGAAGCTGGAGAAACTGAAACAGGAGTATTCCATGAAACCTGTTCCATCGGTCGATCATCGTAAATTTGAGATCCTTCAGCAGGAATTCAAAACTCCGCAGGATGTCACCGCGGCATGTATTTCGTGTCATACCGAACGGCACAAGGAAATAATGAGTTCATCCCACTGGAATTGGGAACGGATTTCTTATGTGGAAGGGCGGGGAGTAACCGCTGCAGGGAAACATAATGTAATCAATAATTTTTGTATTGGAGCGCAAACCAATGAGCAGTCGTGCGCAAAATGTCACATTGGTTTCGGGATGACCAACGATCACTTTGACTTTAACAACGCCCGCAATGTTGACTGTATGGTTTGTCATGATAACAGTGATGAATATATGAAAGGAACATCGATGGCCGGCTATCCTGATCGTTCGGTCAATCTTTCAAAAATAGCCCAAAGTGTCGGACAACCCACCAGGTTCAATTGCGGCAGTTGTCATTTCAACGGAGGAGGAGGAAACAATGTGAAACACGGCGACCTGGAGCAGGCTTTACTTTCCAGTCCCCGCGATGTGGATGTCCACATGGCAGCCAACGGGATGAATATGACCTGTACTGCCTGCCACACGGCCGAAAATCATCAGATCCTTGGAAAACTGTATTCGGTTTCATCTGACAACACCCACCGGGCAACCTGTGAGCAGTGCCATACCAGCACGCCTCATTTCGATCCGTTACTGAACCGGCACATTTCAAAAGTGGCCTGTCAAACCTGCCACATTCCTGAATACGCAAAGGTCAATGCGACCAAGATGGAGTGGAAGTGGTCGGAGGCGGGAAAGCTGCAGGATGGAAAGCCATACCAGACGGAAGATGAAATGGGCAATCATAACTATATGTCGATTAAGGGATCGTTTAAATGGGAGAAGAACGTTAAACCGGATTATATCTGGTTTAACGGAACTGCCGATCATTACATTCTGGGCGATACGATTCAGTCTGTGCCGGTAGTCATCAATCCCTTGTTTGGTTCTCATGATGACGGAGAGTCAAAAATTATCCCCGTGAAAATTCACAGGGGTGACCAGATTTACGACAAAGTATATAACACACTGATCCAGCCGAAACTTTACGGGAAGGAAAAAGGAGACAGTGCTTTTTGGCAGGATCTGGATTGGCATAAAGCCTCTGCGGCAGGTATGAAGCAGGTCGGACTGCCCTACAGCGGTGACTACGGATTTGTGGAGACGGTCATGTATTGGCCGGTAAATCATATGGTGGCGCCCAAAGATCAGGCAGTTTCCTGTGCGGAGTGCCATACCCGTGAGGCTGACGGGCGTCTGGCTAATCTGACCGGATTTTATATGCCGGGCAGAGACTATAATAAACCACTTGACCTGCTGGGCACGATTGCCATATGGCTTTCATTGGGTGCCGTTTTGGTGCACGCTCTGGTAAGGATTATTGTGTCGGGAAAAGGAAGACACAAGACACAAGATAAAGGAGTTTCCGGTCTTACGACTTACGACTAGTTACTTACTACTAAATTAGCAATTTCTTTGTTATGAAACGAGTCTATATTTATAAAGGATTTGAACGCTTTTGGCACTGGACTCAGGCCATGCTGATCCTCTTTCTTGCGGTTACAGGCTTTGAGGTCCATGGCACACTGCGTGTCTTTGGTTTTGAACAGGCGGCGCGTTTTCACCGGCTGGCCTCCTGGGCGCTGATCATTCTGATCGTTTTTGCTGTTTTCTGGCATTTCGTCACCGGCGAATGGCGGCAATATATACCGACGCAAAAAAAGTTAAAAGATCAGATGGTCTATTATGCTTTCGGAATGTTTAAGGGAGAAAAGCATCCCACCAAAAAAACCGAGCTGAGCAAGATGAATCCGCTTCAGCGATTGGTTTACCTGGGTTTCAAGCTAGTCCTGATCCCCATGACAGTCATATCCGGAATTCTTTATATGCTCCACAAGACGATTGATTTGAATGATGTTGTGATTGTTGAAAACATCCCGCTTGGGACGCTCGCATTCTGGCATACCCTGGGAGCTTTTCTGCTCATGGTCTTTTTGATTGTCCACGTTTATATGACCACGACCGGACGAACACCCGTATCGAATATCAGCGCCATGGTAACGGGATATGAAGAACTGGAAGAGGAAGAAGGGAAGGAGACCGGAGAACGGATACCGGAATCCGGTATTTCAAGTAATCATTAAAATCATAACAATGAAGCCAAAACCATACATGAATCCGTATTTGGCCGGTTTTTTACTCGGCTTAACCTTACTGGTTACCATTTATATAACGGGAAGGGGATTAGGGGCAAGCGGGGCTGTAAAGAGCCTTGTCGTATCAGGAGTTCAGCAGGTTAGCCCGACTCATGCGGAGCATGTTGCTTTTTACAAAGACTATGCAGCTTCGCATCCGCAGGGACCAATGAGCGACTGGCTGGTCTTTGAAGTGCTCGGTGTTATCATCGGGGCTTTTTTCTCCGGCATCATTTCAAACCGGATTGGTTTTAAATTTGAAAAAGGTCCACTGACCACCACCGGCGTGCGTGTTGCAGGTGCAATGATTGGCGGTTTCCTTTTTGGATTTGGTTCACAGCTTGGCAGGGGCTGTACCAGCGGATCGGCACTTAGCGGAATGGGAGTCATGTCGTTTGGCGGGATTGTGACGATGATGGCTATTTTTGGCGGGGCCTATGCCCTGGCCTGGTTTTTCAGAAAACTTTGGTTAAAATAAGCATCATGGGACCATTAGTACCTTATCTTATATCGGACGAGTTCAATCTGATCATTGCGCTCGTCATCGGCTTCTTCTTCGGTTTTATTCTTGAACAGGCCGGATTTTCAACGACCAAAAAGCTGGTCGGTCTTTTTTACGGGTATGATTTCACTGTGCTGCGGGTATTTTTTGCGGCGGGCGTTACAGCCATGATCGGGGTTTTATTGCTCGGGCACTATGACCTGCTCGATCTCAGTCTGATTTACGTAAATCCTACTTTTCTGCGGTCTGCCATCGTTGGGGGACTGATCATGGGAGCCGGATTTATTGTCGGCGGGTTTTGTCCGGGAACCAGCGTGTGTGCCGCCGCAATTGGAAAAATCGATGCGATGATCTTTGTATTGGGCTCAGTGATTGGCGTTTTTGCTTTTGGCGAGAGTTTCCCGCTGATTGAAAAATTCTATCTGGCTGATGCCATGGGCCCGGTGCGGATCAATGACGTTCTGGGCATTTCCATGCCCTTGTTCGCCTTTCTTCTGACTGCAATTGCTTTGGGGGCTTTTTTCATAACCTGGAAGATCGAACAAAAGGTGAATAAAACCACCTGGGAACTGTCAAGGGCATGGAAATCACGTTACGCGGTCGCATCGGTCATCCCCTTTGTTATCATCGCGGTTGTCGCCTTTCTGCCCGGCCGGCAGGATATCATCCGATACCAGATTGCCCAGGCTCAGCGTCAGAAGAAATGCGTTTTCTATGAAATTGCTGCCGATAAGCTGGCGGATGAAATTGTCCACCATTATTACCAGTTGCATGTGATCGATGTGCGTTCGCCCGAAGAATTTGAAAAATTCCATTTACCGATGGCTATCAACATTCCCTTCGAAGAGATTACCCACCGCAAATGGGAAAATATATTCAAACAAAATGTCAGGACCAACGTGTTTTATGCCGATAACGACACGCTGGTGAGGATGTCCTGCTTAAAAGCAAAGTTTGTCGGGCACTCCAAAAATCTGATTTTAACTGAGTCGGTTCAGGAATTCAGAGAACTGTTTTATAATTTAAAAACACCCGGACCCACCGCTTCCAAACAGGAACTCAACGAGTATAATTTCAGAAGTAAAGCGGCTGCCGATATGCAGCACCTGACAGATGCCCTGAAAAATATTGGGAAACCGGTTACCCGCGAAGTGAAGGTCGCAACGGGAGGATGCAGCTAAAACCGGAGACCGGAGAAGGCAAACCGGGACACGGATTTTCAGATGTTCAGATGTTTAGATTCCCGGATATTCAGACAATCTGAATATCTGAATATCTGGACATCTGACTGTCTTGATACTTGTGTCTGACTAGATACAGGATTGCACAGGATAGTAAAAAAGGAAAAGTTTTATTAATTTGATCCGCTAATCTTATTTGACTTTAGACCTGGATGATATGCAAAAAAATAACTTTCTGGCCTTTGATCTTGGAGCCTCAAGCGGACGGGCAATTTTGGGCACACTCGAAAACGGGAAACTGAGTTTGACGGAAGTACATCGCTTCACAAATCAGATGCAGTTTATCAACGGTCACTATTTCTGGGACATATTCAGCTTATTTAAAGAACTGAAGACCGGGCTGCAGAAATGTATAAAAGATTTCGGCATTCAGCCTCAGTCGGTCGGAGTCGATACGTGGGGAGTCGATTTTGTTCATTTGGACAAGAATGGGATGATCCTTTCACTTCCGTATGCGTACCGTGATTCGAGGACTGATAATGCCATGGAAGATCTTTTCAAAGTGGTGCCAAGGGAAGAAGTCTACCGGCAGACAGGAATTCAGTTCATGCAGTTTAACAGTCTGTTCCAGTTGTTCTCGATGGTCAGGGAAAAACATCCTCTTCTAAAGGTCACTGACCGTATTTTATTTATGCCTGACGCTTTGAATTATCTGTTTTCAGGCGTTGCCCGGACGGAATTCTCCATTGCCAGTACCAGTCAGATGATCAGGCCGGGGAAATGTGAATGGCAGACCTCTTTGCTGGAAAAGGCCGGAATACCACTTTCTGTTTTGGGTGAGATTATTCTGCCCGGTACCAAAATTGGCGAGCTTACGCCGGAAATTGCTGAAGAGACCGGAAGCCTTCGGATTCCGGTGATTGCTGTTGCCGGTCATGATACGGCTTCAGCCATTGCTTCTGTACCTGCTGAAGACGGTAATTTTGCATATATCAGTTCCGGAACGTGGTCGCTGATGGGAATTGAAAGCCCAAAACCCATTATTTCCGAACAGACGGCAGCTATGAATTATACCAATGAAGGAGGTGTTGAGGGGACCACCCGTTTTCTTAAAAACATTATGGGTATGTGGCTGATCCAGGAATGCCGACGCGTTTGGTACAAGGAAGTGAATTATACATGGGACCAGATGGTCAATATGGTCAGCGATGCCGAACCTTTCAAATTCATCGTGGATCCCGATAAAACCTGTTTCCTGAATCCCGGAGATATGCCAGGGACCGTTGCCGAAAACTGCCGGGAGCCGGGAGTTGGCAATCCGGTAACTCACGCTGAAGTAGTCAGGTGTGTTTATGATAGTTTGGCCCTGAAATACCGGTATACCCTCGACCAGATCCGCAGCGTCAGTGATCAGCCGATTGAAAAGATCCATATTTTTGGCGGTGGCGCGAATAACCGTTTCTTAAATCAGTTGACGGCGAATGTCACAGGCCTGCCTGTCATTGCGGGACCTGTAGAAGCAACGGCAATAGGCAATATTCTCATGCAGGCAAAGGCCATGGGGTTGGTCGGTTCACTCAGCGAAATGAGAAAGATTGTCCGCGATTCCTTTGAGGTGATTCCATTTAAACCTGAACCCTCTGATCAATGGGATATAGCCTATCAGCGTTTTTGCCGGATTGTTGAAGGGAACTGATTGATCATTTGGCAATATTATCTTTTATCCTTTATCTTTGTCGTTGGGTAAACATAAACTTAATGGATATGAGGAAAAAAGTCGTTGTCATACTGTTGTTGCCGGTTATGGTTTGCATCACTGGCCGGTCAATGTTCGCTGGGGAAAAATCCGATATTCGGACCAAAGTTGATGAATTGCTTTCCAAAATGACCCTTGATGAAAAAATTGGCCAGCTCAATCAGTACACCAGCCGGTGGGAGATGACCGGGCCTGCTCCCCAGGGAAAGGGTGAGCAGGAATTGCTGGAAATGATCAGGAAAGGTCAGGTTGGTTCGATGCTCAATGTAAACGGTGCCACTGCCACTAAAAACGCACAGGAACTGGCGGTAAAAAACAGCCGGTTAGGCATACCTTTGATCTTTGGTTATGATGTGATCCATGGTTACAAGACGATGTTTCCTATTCCGTTGGCTACTGCAGCCAGTTGGGATCCGTCGGCGGCTGAATTGAGCGCGCGTATCGCGGCAACCGAGACCGCTGCTTCGGGCGTTCACTGGACTTTCGCACCGATGGTTGATATTGCACGCGATGCCCGGTGGGGCAGGATCATGGAAGGAGCCGGTGAAGATCCTTACCTGGGAGCTCAGATGGCTGCGGCGCAGGTCAAAGGCTTTCAGGGAAACGATCTGAGCGCCGAAAATACCATTGCTGCCTGCGCCAAGCATTTTGCAGCCTATGGCTTCGCTGAAGCAGGGCGTGACTATAATACAGTCGAAATAACCGAAAATACATTGAGGAATGTGGTCCTCCCACCATTTAAAGCCTGCGCGGATGCCGGAGTGGCAACGTTCATGAATGCTTTCAACGAGATCGGTGGGGTGACTGCAACGGCAAACAAGCATTTAGTCCGCGATATTTTAAAAGGGGAGTGGGGATTTGACGGTTACGTGGTTTCAGACTGGAACTCGATCGGGGAAATTTATGAACACGGGATGGCCCCGGATAAAAAAGAAGCCGCCTTTTTGGCGATAAAAGCAGGTTCTGATATGGATATGGAAGGAAATGCTTATATCGCTCATTTAAAAGAGCTGGTCGAAGAAGGACGTGTTGACGAAACAATGATTGATGACGCTGTGCGTCGTATCCTTACGCTTAAATTTGAACTGGGATTATTTGATGATCCTTTCCGCTACAGCGATCCCAACAAGGAAAAAATACTTTTAAGTGAAGAACATTTAAAAGCAGCGCGTGAAGTTGCCAGGAAAAGTATCGTTTTACTAAAGAATGAAAAACAACTTCTCCCGTTGAAGAAAAGCGGTCAGAAAATTGCGCTGATCGGAGATCTTGCTGATGATAAGGATTCACCGTTAGGTAGCTGGCGGGCTCAGGCCGTGACCGGCTCTGCCGTTTCATTGCTCGAAGGCATGAAGAATGCAATACAGGATCAGGGATCTTTGACTTTCGAACAGGGTCCGGTTTTTATTACCGGTACGCCTCAGTTCACGCAACACCTTCAGTTTAATGAGAGCGATCTGACCGGAATTGATCAGGCTGTTGAACTGGCTGAAAAATCGGATGTGGTCGTCCTGGCACTTGGGGAAAATTGCTTTCAGACAGGCGAGGGAAGGAGCCAGACAACTATTGGGCTGAAGGGTGTCCAGCAACAATTGCTTGAAGCGATATATGCCGCCAACAAAAATATCATTGTTGTGCTTATGAATGGCCGTCCGCTGGTGCTTGACTGGATGGCAGAGCACGTTCCGGCGATTTTGGAAACCTGGCATCCGGGCTCTGAGGCCGGAAACGCCATTGCCGATGTTTTATTTGGCGACTATAATCCGTCAGGAAAGCTTCCGGTTTCTTTTCCGCGTTCGGTGGGTCAATGCCCGATTTATTACAACCATAAGAGTACTGGCCGGCCGATCGATACGGGGACGGTTTTTTGGTCTCACTACATTGATCAGTCGAATGAACCGTTGTTTCCTTTTGGTTACGGATTGAGTTATACAACCTTCGAATATGCTGATCTGAAATTAAGCAGCAGCGAAATGAGATCAGGAGAAAAGCTGAAAATTTCAGTTAATCTTAAAAATACGGGAAAACTGGCGGGCGCTGAAGTGGTTCAGCTTTATATTCGTGACCTGTATGGCAGTGTTACCCGCCCTGTAAAAGAGCTGAAGGGATTTAAAAAAATAAGTCTGAAACCAGGAGAAAACCGGGTGGTTGAATTTGAAATCTCCGCCCGCGATCTCGCCTTTTATACAGCCGATGGTGAATGGAAAGCTGAACCGGGTCATTTTCATCTTTGGGTTGGAACTAATTCGAATGAAGGCCTGAAAGGCGAATTTAGCCTGAAAAACTAAATTACCAGTCATTAAGCCGGGTTTTACAGACCCGGCTTGATAACTTGATTGGCCTGCATCTCAGGCGAGGCCGGTTTATAATGTCTTTTTAACCAATGGGCCAAACCATCAAGTCCCGGAAACAATACCCGTTCGGTGATATTTGCCTGATCAAGTTTGTCCCTGATCTCCCATTTTAATTTCTTAGGGATGATTAAACGCCTGTATAATCCGGGATGTTTGACCAACCAGTCATCCATTGCAACAGTAGGATCTGTCATAACCGAAAAAAAAGCAAACTGGTTCACAATTCGCTCATCCAGTGAAGGTGGTTCAAAAAATATGACCTGTTCTTTCTTTAATTTTCTTCCAAAATCAGACAGCGATTTGATAACTCCTTCCAGCATTTCAATGGTGAATGCGTTACATTGTTCTTCCAGCAGTTGTCGTTTGAGTGGTTCGCTGACCAGCTTATTGGCCTTGACAAAATCGACCTTCCAGATCACGCCGTCAACATCATATTTCTCTGTATTGGCTGTGGCAAAATGCATGGCGATAAACGGAGAATAGGTCCAGTCCAGCAACCTGGTCGGTAACCCATGATGCTGGGCCATAACCAGCGCCCTCCAGAATGACCCGTTCTGCTGCGCTTCCTTGGAAATCGAATACTTTCGAAAGTTACGGAGCAAATGATATTCCAGTCCCGGCACCGGTCCGCAATTTCGTAAAAAACTGTTTTTCAGTATGTAAGAAGAATCTGACAATCCGCGAAAAGCATAGTCGGAGCGGTAACGCCCCATTCCGGATTTCCACGCATCGTGGTATACTTCTTCGCACAGTTCTTCCCAGCTTTTTACAATGTGGTCATTTTTATAAATGATATTGCTTTCCATGTTTCAAAATTGATGAAAAAATAGGGATTTTCAAAGCCATTCGCGTCATGAGTCATGAGTCTTGTTCTTCGGAAAACGGGAACCTCAGTCAACGAAAATTCCTGCTTCTGAAGGAATTCCGTTCTTTTCGACTATTTTATCCAAAAGTTTTGCTGCGTATTTCCAAAATCTTAATTTTGAGCGTTAAATTTTGAAATCGCCAGCTATGATTGGGAAAATCATTGTCCAGACTTTCTTCCTGATTTTGTTGTTTTTCCCTGTCTTTTCGCAGACGGACGATGATTCGAACAAGATTCTTCAGGTCCCTCTTTTTTTTACGGAGGCAAATCCGGAAAGTCCGGCAGGTATTTTTTCTCTTGATTTCCCATTTTTCTTTGGGACGGGAAATCCGTCCGGTCACCAGCTTTCATTTGGATACTCTATGGGAAATGTATGGAATCCAAAGGCGTGGTTTTATTATCCCGGGAACATGACTGCAAAGCAGGCTGAGCAGGTGGATAAGCTGTTTATGACATTAAGACCTCAGTATTTCGTTGAACACGATATTGAAACAAAGAGAAAATCCTATCAGGCCGACGGGGTGTTGCAGCATTTCCGGTTCACCTGGCTGAACCACTGGAAAAATAAGAACAGCCTGATGCTGAATATGAATGTACACAAGTTATCGTCTGGAAAATCGCCGTTGAATTTCCTCGTGAGCGACCGTTTCATAGAAGAGTGGCATACAGCAGTTGCCGTGGAAGACAATTTTGGAAGAAGGCTTTATCCGTTTAACCGGGCAGCGATTGAATTTGAGGATGAAGAAGGAAATGTATTCCGCAAAGATAAAGGAGATGTTTTCTTCGGAGTACTTGACGCTCATTATTACCGTCAATTATACCGGGCGGGGGGGGCGAAATGGCATTTCAGTACCCAGGCTGCCTTTCATCTCTCGATTCCGATGAACGACTTCCATCGTTATCTGATCCCTGGAATCAACACGGGGATCCGGAGTGATTTCCTTTTGGGACCAAAAACCTCTGTTACATTGGCCTTCGATGGCGGAGCAAGCCATCAGACCTTTTTAAAGACAGGAGACGGCACCCGGATGATTGACAGGACGTTTCGTGTTCAGTCGAGCTTTTATGCCGGCGTGAATGTGAAAACCAGGAGGCGGACCGCAGTCTTTGGAATACTTAATCAATATCAGGATCCTCTGATGAAAGGAGGTCATATGGACTGGAATCAGACAGGCTACGATCGGATTGGAATTCAGTTCCTGGAGGAAGGTGATACCTGGGAAGGGGAATTCATTTCCCAGCAATTCTGGCTGGCGAAACTAAATCCTGCCGCACTTTATAATTTCTCTGTCAGAACCTGGTTTATCCTGGGATTTCACAAAGAAGACCGGGCTTTTCAAATTTTTGTGGGTGAAGATATGATCTCCATAAACAATGCCCCGGATTTTCAGGTGGGGTTTCAGTACAGTTTCAGGCTTTCCGGGAAAAAGAAATAAACGGGAAAAAACTGTAAAATTGCTAAATTGACAAATTGCCCTTATTCCCTTGCCGCCTTTCTGCCTTCTGCCATATCTTGTGTCTGATTTATGAACAAGCCGCAACTTTTCATGTTTATAGTCAAAAGTTATTTGGAGATGACGATTATTTCAGAAAAGAGGGAGCGCTTGCCTGAATGGATGAGATCAACCCTTCCAAGCGGGGAAAATTATTCGAAGGTAAAAAGACTGATCACGGAGAATAAACTCAATACCATCTGTGTAAGCGGTAACTGTCCCAATAAAGGGGAGTGTTGGAATGCGGGGACAGCAAGTTTTATGATACTGGGTGATAAATGTACCAGGAACTGCCGTTTTTGTTATGTGAAGAACCTGGTCCCTGATCCGGTTGATTGGGAAGAACCTCTGCGCCTCGCTGAAACCATCCGGACGCTGGGTTTGAAACATTGTGTGATCACTTCGGTTGACCGGGACGATTTGCCTGATGGCGGCGCTGCTTTCTGGGCTGCTACGATCCGGAAAGTGAAAGAGCTGAACCCGGAGACGACGATCGAAACGCTGATCCCTGATTTTCTGGCTAAAAGAGAGTTGGTTCAACAGGTAATCGATGCCCGGCCCAATGTCATTTCGCATAATTTGGAAACCGTAAGAAGGTTAACTCCGAAAATCAGAAGCACTGCCCGTTATGACCGCAGCCTGAAGGTGATTTCCTATATTGCGGAATCAGGGATTGTTCCGAAATCAGGAATTATGCTTGGGTTGGGAGAAACACCGGAAGAGATGCTGGAAACGATGGACGATTTAAAAGGAGCCGGTTGCAAGGTTCTCACTCTCGGACAATATCTTCAGCCCGATCCGCATTTAATGAAGGTGGTGGAGTACATTACTCCCGAACAGTTTAAAATATACAGGAAAGAAGCATACAGCAGGGGATTCCGTTATGTTGAAAGCAGCCCGCTTGTGCGGTCATCTTATCATGCAGAGCGACATGTGAATGCTTAACCCGCAATTTTAAGAAATAATGGAAAAGACGGTACACCATCTGACGGAGGTTGAAATACTGACACCCGAAACCTTTGTCCTTCACTTTGAACGGAAGGGACTTCTGTTCATACCGGGACAGTATGTCGTTTTACGTGACCCGGAATCAGGCGAAGGACGCGAATATTCCATTTACAGTTCGTTACAGGATGACGACATTTCTTTTCTTGTCAGAGAAGTGATCGGGGGCTCTTTTTCCCGCTTTCTGATGCATTTAAAGCCAAACAGTCCGATGTATATTGAAGGTCCTGCCGGATTTTTTATTCTGGATGAAGCTTTGAAGAATGGTCACCCTCTTCTTTTCATTGCTACCGGAACCGGGATTTCTCCGTTTCACTCCTTTGTCCGTAGTTTTCCGGAGCTGAATTATACGATCCTGCACGGGGTTCATTTTGCCGATGAAGCCTATGGAAAGGACGCTTTTAATCCGGCCCGTTATTGCCTGTGTACCTCCCGCGAAGAAAAAGGAGATTATTTTGGACGGGTTACTTATTATTTAAAAGAACATCCCGTTGCTTCCGGGACGATTTGCTACTTATGCGGAAATTCAGAGATGATCGATGAGGTGACCGAAATTCTTGAAGCCGGTCATATTCCTCCGGAGCATATCCGCACCGAGGTATTTTTTTGATGCCGTTCAACAGGTTCTTTTCTGGCATAGCATAATTTTTTATTTATCGGATGTTTTCTATTTTTGTTCAGGAATAAACGTTCAGGAGCATCATGAAACGAATTACAATTACCGATGAGCTTTCGGGCTGTTGTCCGCATATTCATTTGTTTTGCATCGAATGCAATGTATCTGTTGAGAGTTGCCAAAGCGGACTGAAAGAGCTGATGGAGAAAAGCTGCGCGGAAATTTCTGAGCGCCTGAGCATGGAAGGCATCAGCAGCATTCCCGAAATCGACCGTGCGAGAAAAGCATACAGGGCCTGTGGAAAGGATCCGGCCCGTTACCGGTTGTCTGCCGAAGCCTTATTAAGGCGCGTGGTGAACGGGAAGGGACTATATCATATTAATAATGTGGTTGATGTACTCAATCTGGTTTCGGTCGGTACAGGCTTTTCTATTGGCGGTTATGACGCCCATACCATTTCCGGGGATATCCGGATGGGAATCGGGATGAAACGGGAGCCATATGACGGGCTGGGACGTGGAGAACTGAACATTGTGAATATGCCTGTTTTCCGGGATGTCCTGGGAGCTTTCGGAACTCCGACTTCTGACTCGGAAAGGACAGGTGTACGGGACGAAACGAAACGGTTTCTGATGGTGATCATTTCTTTTCATGGCCGCGAGGGCCTTCCGCAGGCAAGTGAGTTAGCTGTTGAACTGTTAACCCGATTTGCCTCTGCATCTGACATTGAAACAGCCGAAGTAACCTGTAAAAACGAAATACTGTTAAAACGGTGATCGTATGAAATATGCTTGCCGTTTCCTGTTGAAATTATTTGGATGGAAAGCCGTCAGCGGCGTGATGCAGCATAAAAAAGGGATTATTCTTGGTGTTCCCCATACGAGTGCATGGGATTTCGTGATCGCTTATCTTTATTATACTTCTGTTGGCGGTACTGTTCATATCCTGGTCAAAAAAGAATTTTTCTTTTGGCCGGTCGGTTTTTTCCTGCGCAAGTCAGGGGCCATACCGATCGACCGGTCAAAGGGAGCTACCGTGGTGAAGCAAACCATTGACCTGATGAATCAATTCGATGAATTTCACTTAGCGATAACTCCTGAAGGAACACGTGCGAAAACCACGCGCTGGAAGGCCGGGTTTCATGCCATTGCGAAAGGAACCGGGGCTACTGTTTACCTGGGATACTTCGATTGGGGAAAAAAAGAAATCGGCTGGACCGATACCCTGAAACTGACCGATGATCCGCAGGAAGATATCCGCAGGATGAAAGCCTATTATAAGTCAAAGGGAGTTGTCGGTAAAAACCGCGGCCAGTTTTCATTTGAAGATTAAAAGGAGATGACTTTAGCCTTCATTTATAATCTGTCTCTTTTCAACTTGATCCTGTTCATGTAAAACAGGAGTGCCTTGCACAAACATGCCGTGCCCGTTATTGTAGGTTGTATGTAAACTAGTTTTTTAGTCAAATAACTAATAAAATAGTTGTAAAACTAATAAAATAGTTTTAACTTTGGAATGAACGTTCAGAGTCATTCAACCTAAAATCAAATCATGATGAAAACCGGATAAATTTTCTTTTCACCCGCTCGTTGCCGGCCACGCGATGCCTGAGGTGAGGCGGGCAGATCAAAAAATCAACTAAAACGATAGTAACAGAACTGTTTTTTTAGTTTAAATTTGTTTGTGGGCTTACACCAAAAAATGATACAGACATGATCAAAGAACTTACACGGGCAGAAGAACAGGTAATGCAGATTTTATGGAAGCTGGAAAAGGCGTTTGTCAAAGATATCGTTGAAAAAATACCTGAACCAAAACCTGCATACAATACCATATCGACTGTTATCCGGATCCTGGAGAAGAAGGGATTCGTTGATCATGAAGCTTTTGGAAAAACCTACCGCTACTTTCCCAGCATTGGGAAGAAGGAATACACCAAAGCCTTTTTTAAAAATTTTCTGTCCAACTACTTCGGAAATTCTTTCCAGGAAATGGTTTCATTTTTTGCCAAAGAGGATAATATGAGCCTCACGGAACTGGAAGAGCTGATGAAGGAAGTGGGGCGGGACCTTGAAAAGGACGACACAGATGAGCACGGAAAATGACAGATCAGCCGGGGTAAAGCGCGGCGGCAGTCATCGTGGTTTCTGGTATGTTTCAAGAGGCAGATTAAGTTCAGCGTGACTTTTAAAGCAGATGGATATGAATAGCTTTGTCAATTACCTGTTCGAATCGGGTATCAGCCTGTGTTTATTTACTACACTGTATCTTTTGCTTCTTCGGCAGGAGACATTTTTCCGGCTTAACAGGTATTTTTTGCTATTTGGTTTGTTTTTTTCATTCTCATTACCCCTGATGCATTTGCGGGTTTATGAAGCTCATCCGGTCATGCTTGGTGAAGTTACCGTACTTCCTTACAGGAATATGCTTGCCACCGTGTCTGTTTACGGATCCGCTGTTTCCGAGCATTTTGTCCATACCATATCGACCCGTACCTGGTTAATTGTCCTTTATTTGTGCGGGTTCGTTTTTTTTTCGGGTCGTCTCCTCATCAGGCTTTTTCAGATCGCGCTGTTAGTGCGGCGGGGAAAGGTGATCCGGGAGCAGGGGATGAAACTGGTGTTGCTGGACCGGGAAACAGGACCTTTTTCCTTCCTGTCGTATGTTTTTGTCAGCGGGCAGCTAAAGCAGCAGCTTGGGTGGCAAAAAATTCTGGCCCATGAATTTGAGCATGTCAGGCAAGGGCATTCCTTCGATGTCTTAATCCTGGAAGTCATTACTGTTTTCCAGTGGTGCAATCCGTTTTTTTGGTTGTTAAAGCGGGCTTTGAAAGAGAATCACGAGTACCTGGCCGATCAGGCTGTGTTAAAGCACGACGCTGATCCTTCCTTTTATAAGCAGGTCTTGTTAACCCGGTTTATAGGGCCACAGATGCGGATGGCTAATAATTTCAATTATTCGATCATTAAAAAGAGAATTAAAATGATGTCAAAAATAAAATCATCCAAATTATCCAATGTCAAGACACTGAGCGGGGTATTGACCGCCATTGCTTTGATCATTGTTTTTGCCTGTGAACAAAAAGAGGGATTGCCGGAGGAACCGGACAAGTCCGATAAAGTGATGTCGTTAAGCCTTGCAGATGGAAGCAAAGTGCAGTTGAGCGGCGACAGCAATGCCATTCGGAACCTGCAGACCTTACTGTCAAAAAATCCTGAAATTGAATTAACTTCGGTAGGTGACAGCGAGTTGAAAGTCACCTTGAAACCGGAAAATGCCGAAAGCAATGCAGTTACCGCCAGTCAGGATGAAACTGAAGACAATATGGATCAGGTCTTTTTCATTGCCGAGGAAATGCCCGAATTTCCGGGGGGAGAGCAGGCTTTGCGTCAATTTATTGCCAACTCGATCGTTTATCCTAAGGCCGCCGAAGAAAAGGGGATCCAGGGTAAAGTGTATGTTAATTTTGTCGTCGGCAAGGACGGGAGTATTACCCGCACGAAAATTGCCAGAGGGGTAGATCCGAGCCTGGATCAGGAGGCGCTGCGTGTAGTCGGGACACTCCCAAGATGGACGCCGGCAAGGCAAAAAGGCGTTCCTGTTGCTGTTTCTTATACCGTACCCATCAATTTTGTTCTTCAGTGATTTTGTAATCCGAATTAAAACCAGACTGTTATGTTGTCAAAAACCGCTTTATTCATTGGTTTGGTCCTGCTGATATCCGGAAAAATCAATGCACAGGAGATTGACCTGCTTATACTGAACAGGGATTATCAGCGAGCTTTAGTCCGGATTGACCGGATGCTCGAAAGTGAACCGACCGCTGACCTGTATTTCAAAAAAGGCCTGGTGTGCGAAAAACTGATGGATTTTGACGGAGCCGTGACAGCATTCCGGTTGGCCTTTGCGGCCGACAGCACCAGTACAATTTATCTGGAAGAACTGGCTGAGGCATATTCGGGACTTGGAAATTATAATGATGCAGCTCTTTGTCTGCAAAGGGCTGTTCATCTTGATCCCGAAAGGCTCCCTTTAAAAGGAAAACTGGGCCAGTGTTTGATTAATCTGAAGTCTTACGGGGAAGCTTATACCTGGTATGATCAAATTTATAAAGTGGATTCCACCAATGCCTATTACAACCGGTATTTTGCATATGTCGCTTTTCAAACCGGGAAACTGGACCTGGCAGTCAGGCTGTATGAGCGACTGGTTAACCAGAAAAGCCGCGATCTGAATGTATATCTGAATCTGGCTGGTATCTATGCCAATAAGAAAGAGAACAGAGACAAAGGAGAAGCTGTTTGCGCCAAAGGACTCCTGATTTTTCCGGAACATCCCTTCCTCCTCTTGAAATGGGCTGATGTCTGTTTTAAGAACAAGGAATATGCGAGGGCGGTATTACCTTTTGAACGGTATCTGGCTAAAAACGACTCCACCTATGAGGTATTAAAAAATTACGGTGTTTGCCTGTATTTTAACCATTTGGAGGACAGCGCGCTGCAAATCCTCAATAAATGCTATTCCCAGGTGATTAATGATCCCATTGTGAACTTCTATATAGGCGCATGTTATAAAAATTTAAAACAATTTCCGGAAAGTATCGAATTTTTTAAACTGGCGATTGAAACAGCAACGCCGTTTTATCTGGATGAAATTTACCAGCATATGGGCCAGGCTTATGGTTTACTGCGGGAATATGAAAAATCGATCGAAGCTTATCAGGAAGCTTTGGAGCTGAATCCCACCAATGTGGAATTATTGTTTGAGATTGCCACCACCTACGAGGAATTTAGGTCCAAAGAAACGATGGCACTGAATTACTATCAGATCTACCTGAAGGAAGCAGGTGAAAAAGCCAGACGGGCCGATTACGCGCTCGACCGGATAAAAAAGCTGAAGGAGGATTTGTTTTTTGAAAACTGATCAGGATTCTGCGATCAGTTGCAGCGCTTCAGGCTTTAATACCGTTGGTAACTGAATTTTCCGCCGCTCGATGCTGAGCAGCCACTTGCGGATTTCATCTCCGTTTAAGGTGTACAGCACGTCCCGGAATTCTTCAATCTGACTGTCGTCGTACTGGTCTGCACGGATTCCCTGATAACGGTCGAGCTCTTCATCTTCAAAATAAACAATTTCATTCGGATTTTTCAGCATCTCTTCAACTTCGCAGATCTCATGCGCTCCGCAGCAATCGAGTGGTATCTTGATCCCGGATTCCTCCTTTTTCTCTTCCGGAGTTTTCTTCCGGTACCGGTTACTTAACCAGGTACCCGCGGCAAGCAAAACAAACACACCAAATAAGATTCCCAGTAAAATCAGCATAATCTAATCGGTTCAATATATGGGTATAAACAAACGGTAAAAAAGAGAGTTGTGCAAACAACCCTCTTTTTTGTGAATCAAACAGTGCAAATATCCGACTTTTTTCTCCATGTTTTACAGCTTTTTTGTAAAGTTTAGGATCATCTTTTTTTTGTTTTATTGCTTGCAAGAATTTTGTAACTTTACTGTTAACCATTTGTTCAATGTTGATTGAAATTATACATTAAAAATATGGTTTGTATCCGCTGCCAGATGGTAGTGAAGGCCGAACTTGAAAAACTTGGCCTGCCTTATGTCTATGTAAAAATCGGAGAGGCAGATCTTATCGGGAATATTCAGCCGGAGCAATTGGAACAATTGAAAACGGGTTTGAAAAAAGCCGGATTGATCCTGATGGAGGACAGAAAAAGTATTCTTGTTGAAAAAATAAAAGCTGTAATTATTGAATTAGTCCATTACTCCGAAGATCAGATCAAGGTGAACCTCTCTGATTACCTCAGTGAAAAGCTCAATTATGATTATACCTATCTGTCTAATCTTTTTTCAGAAGTAAAGGGCACGACCATTGAAAAATTTTATTTGACCCACAAAATTGAAAAAGTAAAAGAGCTGATCGTTTATGATGAGTTGAATCTTTCGGAAATCGCCTGGAAAATGCACTACAGCAGTGTCGCTCATCTCTCAAATCAATTCAAAAAATACACCGGACTGACTCCCAGTCATTTTAAGATGCTCCGCCACAAACGCCGTGAGACACTTGAAGATGTGTGAATCATGTAAATATTGCATCGAATTGTGTAACATGGTCCCGCAACAATTTCACGAATTTTATTTTGCTAATGAGGCTTAATGACTATTGCCGGATCATACCGGCATTTTCTGATATATGAATAAACATGAAGGTGTTGGAATTGTGAAATTAATGCAGAAATGAACGTATTATTGGTTTATCCGAAATGTCCGGATTCCTTTTGGAGTTTTACTCATGCCCTGAAATTTATCTCAAAAAAGGCAGCAGTGCCGCCGCTTGGATTAATTACCGTATCGGCAATGCTTCCGTCGGGCTGGCATAAAAAACTGGTGGATATGAATATCAGTGCGCTTCGGGCGAGTGACATTCAATGGGCTGATTCCGTTTTTATCAGCGCAATGTATATTCAAAAAGAATCGGTTGACAAAGTCATTGCAGAATGCAAAAAGTGGAGTAAAAAAATCGTTGCCGGCGGTCCCCTTTTTACCCAGGAATATGTGAATTATCCGGAAATAGATCATTTTGTTTTGAATGAAGCCGAGATTACCTTGCCTCTTTTTCTGGCTGATTTAAAAGCCGGGCGGCCACAACGGTTGTACACGACCACTGAATATGCCGATCTGTCGCAAACACCGGTGCCTGATTTCCATCTGTTATCAGTAAAAGATTATGCTTTTATGAATATCCAGGTAACCCGTGGTTGCCCGTTTGCCTGCAATTTTTGCGAAATTACCTCTCTTTTGGGCCACACGGTCAGGATGAAGAGTACATCACAAATTATTCAGGAACTGGATGTGCTTTACCATACAATCAAATGGCGAGGGCCGGTCTCCGTTGTCGATGATAACTTTATCGGGAATAAAAATGAAATAAAAAACAACCTGCTGCCCGCCATTAAAAAATGGATGCAACTGCACAAATTCCCGTTTTCGTTCAATATTGAATCATCGATCAATCTTGCCGACGATGAAGAACTGATGTCAATGCTTGTAGATGCAGGCTTCAGTTCTACTTTTATTGGTATTGAAACCCCGGAAGAAAAGTCGTTGCACTATTGCAACAAAGTACAGAACAGAAACCGCGATCTGTTGGAAAGTGTAAGAAAAATACAAAAAGCCGGAATACAGGTCTCCGGAGGGTTTATTGTTGGTTTTGACAGCGATACGCCTACCGTTTTTCAGCGTCAAATCGATTTTATTCAACAGAGTGGGATCGTTTCAGCGATGGTTGGTTTATTAAACGCCCCCAAGAACACCAAACTGTACCGTCAGCTCGAAGCAGAAAACAGGTTGACAACCGATGCTACCGGTAACAATACCGATTCGTCCATGAATTTTATCCCAAAAATGGATTACAATGAACTTCTGGAAGGGTATAAAAAGATCATTCATCAGATTTATTCGACCAGGCCTTATTATAAAAGAGTCAGGCGGCTACTGTTAAACTACAAACGCTTATGTAAGAGTCAGACAAAAATCAATTTTTCATTGCTGATGGCATTTCTGAAGTCTGTTTTTATTATTGGCTTTCTCAATAAAGGAAGAAGTGAATACTGGAAATTGATTATCTGGACCCTTTGCAACCGGCCCAAATCGATGGTTGAAGCCATCACCTACACGGTTTATGGTTATCATTTCAGAACGGTGTACGGGTTGCGAAATTAAAACCTTGCAAACTGCCCGAATGTGTGAATGATGTAAAATAAAGCCCCAATTGTATAACACGTTCGAAAAAAGTAAGGGTAATTTTATAAAGCTTACTTTATACGGAGAAAAATGCAGACAAATGAGCTGGAGAAAGCGAAAATTCATATACTCATTGAGATTATTGAATATGCTCCCAATACGGTGGTTAGCAGAAGCATCATCAGGAAGACTACCGGAAATATCAGTATTGTAGCGATCGATACCGGCGAAGCGGTGGTCTCGAAGATTTTCCCGTTCGATACCTTTATTCAGGTCATAGAAGGAGTTGCTGAAGTGGTCATTGATGAACTGTCAAATGTACTTCATGCGGGACAAGGCATCATTATACCGGCACACAGCCCTCATATTATTAAAGCGAACGAACGGTTCAAGATGATTTCGACGGTCATTAAGAGCGGCTACGATGTCATCTGATTTTCAGTAAGGACCATCCCGAGAAAACAAATTATTTATACATGAAACTAGCTTATATTGCCACCTACCCACCCCGCGAATGCGGGATTGGAACTTTTACCAATAACCTTTACAAATCGATGCTGAGCGGAAACCAGGAGGGGGAAGTCAGGCATCAAGGCTTTGTTGTTGCATTAAACGACAATGATCTGAGCTATAAGTATCCCGAAGAAGTTAAACTAAGTATCAGGCAGGATTATCAGGAAGATTATTTAAAAGCAGTAAAATATATCAATCTTAGCGGAGCTGATCTTTGTATCCTGGAACATGAATTTGGTATATTCGGTGGCCAAAGCGGGGTTTATATTCTTCCTTTGCTTCACCGGCTCGAAATTCCGTTCATTGTAACTTTGCATACGATCCTGAAAAATCCTTCGTATAACGAAAGAGCGGTTTTGAAGGAAATATGCAAGATGGCGCATAAAATTGTGGTGATGAGCCATAAGGCAATTAACTTTTTGGTCGGTATTTACGAGGTGCCCGAAGACAAAATTGTTCTGATCGAACATGGTGTTCCGGATATTCATTTTAGTCCTGAAAAGTCGAAAAAAGAATTTAAGCTCGAAAACAAGACCGTGTTGCTTACTTTTGGTTTTATTGGCCGCAACAAAGGCATTGAAACGGTTATTAAGGCATTGCCTAAAGTGGTTGAAAAAAATCCGGAGGTCATTTATATTGTTTTGGGAAAAACCCACCCGAATGTGTTACGCCATTCAGGAGAAGAATACCGGATCTTCCTGATGCGCCTGATCAAAAGCCTTCATCTCGAAAAACATGTTTTGTTTCTGAATGAGTTCATTGACGAACAGGATTTATTCAAATATTTATATGCATGTGATATTTACATCACGCCTTATTTAAATGAAGCCCAGATTACCAGCGGGACCCTTTCATATGCAGTGGGAGTGGGTGCGGCCGTGCTCTCAACTCCATACTGGCATGCTGAGGAATTGCTCAGTGAGGGGAGAGGCAGGCTTTTTAATTTTAATGATCCGGACGACCTGGCGAAAACGCTGACCGAACTTCTGGATAAGCCGGAGGAGATGAACAGGCTGAAAAAGAATGCGTCGGGCTATGGACAGAAGATCACCTGGCCAAAAACCGGCGAAAAATACGTTGCCCTTGCTGAAAAAATACTAAAGGAAGAGCCTCACGTCATTGCCGGGAACGAAAGCGTACTCGATTTACTCCTTCTTCCGCCTTTCTCTTTAACCCACATCAATCGTTTAACTGACGATACCGGCATCATCCAACATGCCAAATTCGGTATCCCAAACTTAAAGGAAGGTTATTGCCTTGACGATAATTCACGGGCTTTACTGATGGTGTTAATGGCCTACCGGCAAATGAAAGATCTGCGCGCACTTGAATTTTCTCCCATCTATTTAAGCTATATCCATTATATGCAGAACCCCGACGGGACTTTCAGGAATTTTCTAAGCTTTAGCCGGAATTTTTTGGATGAAATAGGGTCTGAAGATTCGTTTGGACGGACCATTTGGGCCTTGGGCTATCTGCTGGGAAATGCCCCGAACGATGCTTATTATCAGACAGGCAGGTTGGTATTTTTCAACGCGGCGCCCAATTTTGAAAAATTAAAATCGATCAGGGGTATTGCCAATACCATGATTGGAATCAGCTATTACCTGAAAAGCAATCCGTCAGATGATTCCATGACCGAACGGTTACGGAATCTGGCCAATCTGTTAATAAAACATTATCAGGAGAACAGTACCTCCGGCTGGAAATGGTTTGAAGCGTTGCTGGCCTACGACAACGGAATTTTACCCCTGGCGCTTTTACATTCTGCCGAGATACTGCATGATGATCAAATAACCGAAACAGCGGTCGAGTCGATGGAATTCCTGACACAACATACCCTTAAGGATAATTATCTGTCCATAATCGGGAATGAAAAATGGTATAAAAAAGAGGGAGAGCGTTCTGTCTTTGCCCAACAACCCATTGACGCCATGGCCATGGTTCTCATGTACCACCAGGCCTTTCACGTTACAAAAGATAAAGAATACCTCAGTAAACTGTATACCTCGTTCTTGTGGTTTTTAGGTGAAAACGATCTGCGAATGAGCCTGTATGATTTTGAAACCCAGGGTTGTTGCGATGGTTTTGAGCGTTACGGTGTAAACCGAAACCAGGGAGCTGAAAGTTCATTGGCTTATCTGATTTCGCATTTAACCGTATTGCAGGCTTATGAGGAATTCCATAAATCGGATTGAACCTGGTCAAAAATCGTTTGCTGCTTGATATCGTTCTCCGGTATCATTTCTCATCTCATCGAAAAAAGGCGTACTTTTTTCTTCCACGCATTTTACGGCATAGAGATAAAGCGCGGCGCTCCAGGTTTGCCAGTCCTGTCCCTTCGGTTTTCCGTCCTGAGCTTTGATCCATTCATTAAATCCGAATTCCAGGTTTTCTGAACGGGTTAATTTTAAACAGTGGGTAAGAGCAACCAGCTTCTCTTCAGCCAGCTTATACCGTTTGGCAGCGACCAGAGCCGCCACATAAAACCCGCATATAAAAGGCCATATTCCTCCGTTGTGATATTCCCCGGGATTATTATAGGTGGCATATCGTTCATGCCAGTCCGGATCGCCGGGTTCAATAAAGGGGAAGAAATTGGGTGGCAGATCCAAAACCAGCTCTCCTCTTTTTTTCATGTTTTCACATTCTTCTTCAATCCATGAAACGATATCATCAGCCCGTGAGGGGGTTGCTATTCCTGACAGAATGGCCAGGCTGTTCCCGAGAAGGTCGAACCGTTCGCTGCTGTGTATTTTATAGGACCAGAAAGCATAGTAGGGCTTGTGTTTTACCACATGCCCTTCGTGCTTATGATGGTTTAGGGTGCCGGACGTAATGGTGAAACGGCCCATTGTTTGGCGCAGGTCGTCTGCTTTTTCATGTCTTCCCAGCAACTTCAGATAGCTGTAAACAAGCGTGTTGACAAACAGACCATAACCGATCACCCATTGTTCATCGCGCCAGTCGCTGGTGGGTTGCTGTGCCACCAGGCACCGGTCTGAAGGACTTTGATAGCTCATCCAGACCAGCGCTTTTTCAACGGCCTCATCCAGAAATTCAGGCTCTTCCGAGACTTTTCTGAAAATGCCGGCAGCAAGCAGAAACAGTGGTGTTGTGTCGCTGGCCCCGCGGTCTTCCGCGTCATGTACAAGCGAAGGGATGTGACCATGTCCGGTCTGATTTTTCGCCAGTGTTTCCAATACTTTCCGGATACTATCCAACAGCTTTTGATTACCCGAAACAGCAATTCCCAAAATGGAAATCATCAAATCGCGCGTATAGGGCTCCGGATAGCCCCAGCCAGCCGTACGCGGAAGTCCATGGTACGGTCCATGCGCGTTATGAACAAGTACTTCCAGCGCAATTTTCTTTGCCCGCTCAATCTCCATCCGGTCAGTATCATGCATCTGAATTAATTTTCGAATTAACTGATCCCTAACTTGTCTGTTATAATCCGGACAAACTGTTTCGCAACAACCCGGTAATCGAAATTTTCAACGACCCGCTCCCGGCCTGCATCGCCCATTTTCTTTCGTAAGTCAGCGTCGTTCATCAGTTCCAGGAGGTATTTGGCAATATCCTGTACATTAGCCCGGTAGTCTACTGTCCGTGGCGATTTAAAAATCACTTTATGCTGATCCGCGTATCCCGATTCTTCTCCCAGCAGCACCTCGTTTACGGCAATTTTCCTTGCTATTTTTGCCAGGAATGCCGTTTCTCCGTGAACAAGGGTATCCAGCATCCCCATTGCTTTAATACTGACAACCGGCTTTCCGCATGCGCCGGCTTCCACCTGGGGCATACCAAAACCTTCTAACCTGGAAGGTGCGGCGTAGATATCGCAGGCTCCAATCAGGTAGGGCATAAAATTCCGCGATATCGTGTTGGTAGCATAGGTGACATTTTTTTCAATTCCAAGCTGTGTGGCCATTTCCAAATCGGCCAGGTTTTGTTTTTTTGTCCGCGGCTGTGGCCAAACCTTGCATACATATTTCCAGTCGGGCGCTTTGGCATCGATGATGGCAAGCGCCTGCATCACTTCCTGAGCCCCTTTTGATGCGGCATCGCCCCCTACGGTGAGAATCATGATCTGGTCGGGTGAAACGCCCAGCGCTTCGCGCACGGCTAAAATCTTAGGGTCGTTTTTATCGTATGGAATAAACGTATCCGTATTGCAGCCTACCGGCAGCACTTCGATCAGATCAGCGTTGATCCCGTCGCGGACATACATTTCCTTCACCCAGTTTGATGTCACCAATATTAAGGGCAACGCATTCAAAACCTCCTGGTAATTTGCAATATAACCGTCGGCGACTAACCAGGGTACCGGCTGAGCGCCGTATCGCTGCGGATGCAATACCAGTTGAGGCGTGTGCCCCCAATAACCGACACCGGTCACAACATCGGGTTCAAACCAGCGGTAGTACCACTCTTTTTCCTGTGCCGATTCGAAATGTACCGCGTGCGCATCCACACCCATTTCAAGAAGTCCCTTGTATAAAAGATCGCCCTGTGTTGCAAGTCCTCCGGGTGAAGGAGGATAATCGTATAATACTAAAACCTTCATTTGTAAGTTCCTCCATGATTTAGCCATTTTAAAGCGCCTGACGAATCTGTAAATTGCCAGAAAGCTTCGTTGCGGGGAGTCGTTTTTGCTTCCCAGCTATCCTTATCAAAGCCATACGTATCTGTTATGATGCTGAGTTTTTTCAGCCATACAGCTTCCATCAGTGTGCTGTAAACCGCGGCATCCTTTACAGGTATAGGAAGATACTTTTTATAGCCATCTTCATAGGCAAACGTCCTGAGTTCACGCATCGATATTTTATTGGAGGCCCATAGCCTGATCACTGCTTTACTCACTTCTTCATGCCGGATGTGCCGGGTATATTCACCTGATGGATTATGCGAGATAACCAGATCAAAACGGGTGTGGGGCAACGAGTCAAGAATAGCCTGTTCAACTTCTTTGTCATCTAACGGATCCTGACCCGGACTGTCGTCCAGGTCGCCCATGGTGCCTTCCGATTGAAGCGCTTTTAACGCATTAAAAAACTTAGGAGCACGTTCCGGATCACTTCCCCTGCACAACGAAACAATAAAGCAACTCCAAGACGGATGGCTTAGTATGGACCCGCCTGCCCACAAGGTTTCATCGTCAGGGTGGGCAACAATTACTGCAACAGACTTCGATTTTCCACCCGTCATAATTTGGTAGACTTATAATTCTTATAATTTGACCGTTATCCCGAATTTTCCTTCTGAAAATGCATTTCCGCCGCCGAACTCAAGATTAATGCCGATATTATCATTAAAATAGTATCGGCCGCCAACCTGGGCGCCAAGGCCAAGACCTGATGAGTGAGAACCGTCATAATCATCCGGAGAACTCCAGTTATAGAAACCCAGGTTTAAGCCTGCATAGAAATCCCAGTTTGAAGGAATATTCAATACCCTGTTAAAATGATAATTTGCATTTCCTAAAAAACCTGTTACGGAATGGTTGTAACGATGTCCTGACCAGTTATCGTGATAGGACCGGTAAGATAACTCAGCCCCCAGGGTAATGTCGTTGTGTACCCCATAATCAAATCCAAAATAGACGGGAACACCCCAGGAAGAAAGTCCGACACCTGCATTGAGCTGTGCCTCGCCTTTTGCGACCGGACTTTGAGCAAAAGCGCTGCCTGTCATAACAAACAGAAATAAAATCAAAAATTGCTTTTTCATATTGATGTAATTTGGTTTTTAATGGTAGTATGGAACTCCATGTTACTGAATTTTATTGTCGTACCCTTGGGGTTACGAAGCAATACGTTCGTTTTATATGTTATTTTTAATTGACTGATTAAAAATACATTAAGCAGAAATAGGAAGGCTTACATAATTTATCAAAAAAGTTGCATCATTCACACCTTTATTAAATGCCCTGTTTTACAGGCTGTGTTTTGAAAATGGCTATTTTGAATTTTTCAGTTCATTTAGCAGTTCCCGTAAATTAACAGTAGCATAGGTCGATGCATAATCAGACATGGCATAGGGTATGATTAAATCATCATTGTGGACCATTGACCCGCACGAGTAAACGACATTTGGTACATAACCTTCTCTTTCCTGTGCGTTGGGTACCAGCAGAGGAGATTTTAATCTCCCGGTTTCTTTTTCAGGATTTTGAAGATCGAAAAGCGATGCTCCTAAAACGTATTCACGCATCGGACCAACCCCATGGGTGATCATCAGCCAACCCTCCGGAGTTTCTATCGGTGAACCACAATTTCCAATCTGAATAAACTCCCAGGGGAATGTAGGTTGCTGCAATAACTTGGCTTCGCGCCAAACATTGATGTTATTTGAAAAGGCAATATAATTGTTGAAACCATCCAAACGGCACAGCATGGCATATTTCCCGTTCACTTTGCGGGGAAACAGAGCCATTCCCTTGTTTTGTGCAATTTCACCATGAAGGGGTAATATGTGGAAGTGGTAAAAATCTCTGGTGTCAAGCAGTTTTGGCATAACAGCGGCACCATCATAAGCCGTGTAAGTGGCATAATAGACTGTTTCATTGTTATCGTCCGTAAACTTCACAAAACGGGCATCTTCTATTCCGTTCTTTTCGTTTAGCGAAACGGGGAAGATAACCCTTTCAGAAATGTTGGTATCCATCGAAAAGTCAAGTTCGTAATGCGATGATGCCAGCCAGATGATCTGATTAAAAAGGATTTCTTTATCAGCAACCAGGTGCAGCGTCTTCCGCGCTTCTTTAATGCGGTCACGAAGCTCCCCATAGGTAAACGGATCCTTTAGCTGATCAAGGATTAAACCCGATGGAATAATAGCATGAATATCTTTCATTTCATCCAGTTTCTTTTTAAAAGACGCTTTATCGTAAACGTTTCGCCGGATATGCTCAGCCTCTTCAAGCATCCTGCCTACCGGTTCGATAGAGAGGTTGTTGTTTTTGTCAAGTATACCGGTCCGGAAAACGATTGAAGAAAGATGTCCTTCGCCGGTAGCCCTGAAACTGAGGATGACTCTTGTCTCATTCGTTCCGGTTTCTGACTGGTCGGGGTGTTCAATAATAGACGGGTTAAAAAAGGCCGCCGATTCGATCGAATATTCCATGGTGAAATAGGACCCGATGAGTATTTTCTTTGAAATGTCGAGCGATTCGGGATCGACACCTGATTCTTTAACGAGGTATGCGATTTTGTTAAAATGGTTTTCGAAAATTCTGGACAGATGCCTGTGTCGAAGTGAATAATCCCGTAGTATCGGGCTTAGTGCAGCCGATGTCTCATTGTTTGTCATATTCAGTACAGCCCGTATGGTATTAAGGCCCCTTTCATCTCCGGTATAAAGGAAACGAGCGATGACCCGGGAGGCATCAGGAATAAACCTGACATTTTTTCTGTTTACAGCAACTTGCATCGATTCTTATTTTCGCTAAAGGTAATCGCTAAAGTTTAATAAGAGTATTTTTATTTAATTTTAAACTTTTTTAAGATCGGCTTAATTTTTAATAAGGGTGGCATGGTGTCGCCCAACAAAAAGCCCCAGGGTTTTAAGGGTTCAATATTGTCGAAAATGAGTTTTACAATGGCAAGAAGCGGTATGGAGAGGAACATACCGGGGATGCCCCATAAAGCATTTCCGGCGATGACCACAATAATAGAAAAAAGAGCATTGATTTTTACCTTTGAGGCAACTATTTTGGGAACAATGTAATTATTATCAATGAGCTGGATAAAGAAATAGGCTATCATGACATAAAGCAGATAAACCGGCGATTTGGTCACCAGGGCAACAATCATGAACAGTGCCATGCTGATCAGACCTCCCAGGTAAGGTATAATATTAAGCAACGCCCCGATAATGCCGAGCAGGATGGCGTATTCGATCCCCAGAATCAAAAGAGCAATCGTGTTGAGTGTTGCAACAATAAGAAATTCAAATACCAATCCTACCAGATACTGTTGGATAACTACTTTGGTTTGGGTAACCATTTTGCTTACCTGACTTTGTTTATTTTCGCTGAATAGCCTGAAAATAAAATCATGTAAAAGCGGTTGGTAAAACAACAGCATAAAAACATACACAGGAATTAGAAACAAGACGACTAAGCTATTGCCCAGTATGACAAGTGTCTGGCCTATCGCGGCGCTTCCTGTATTAATAAGTTCTTCTCCTGCTCTTGAAATCCATGCGTATATTTTTTGCGGATCGATATCGTAAAAGGCGGAAGCATCGGCAATTGTTTGATTGATCAGAACTGTAATTTTGTTGGCCAGTATCGGCCACGATTCAAGAAAGCGGCTTCCCTGCCGGAACAGAAGAGCGCCGAATGTGGCAATAATCAAAAAGGTTATTAACAGCACAAGGACAATGGCGACTACCCGGTGTATTTTTATCCGGACCAGCAGGTCTACCGCGGGGTGAAGTACAATAGCGATAATTGTTGCAAAAACCAGGGGTACAATAATGCTTTGAGCGATATACATGATTGTAAAAAAGACAAATAAACCGATGAGGATCAGTATTGTCTTTGCATAAAGGGGTATCTGTATTTCTTTATCAGTCACGATGTCGTATAATTTTTTGTGTGGATGATGTGTTGAAAACAGAGGCCTGCGATGCAGCCTCTGTTTTTGTTATCAGGGATTGTAATTGATTCGAAAATCTATTGAGCCGGAATAATATCGATGATAACAGTCCTGTTATAAAAGCGTTCTTCCGGGAATTTGTTGTTGAATGGAGCCAACTGCTGATCTTCACCAAATCCGTGTACTTCAAATTTAACATCCTGTCGTCCGATCTTTTTAAGTCCGTTTTCAAGAATATTTCTGACATCGTTAGCCCTTGCCTCTGATAATTTCAGGTTGATATCTTCGCCGCCGATGATATCTGTATGACCATGGATGATCGCTTTCGCTCCCACAGGTATTTTCGGAATAACGACTTCAGTCAGGTACTTTTCATACATCATGATGGCCTTTGAGTCATTGAATTCATAAAGCACGCTGAACCGCATCATCTCTTCGGTTGCCGGGGGAGTCCAAAGCACCAGGTGCGCAGAAGTCTCCTTCTTCATGGTTCTGCCATTCTTTAATTGCCCGGTCATGATGACTGTATAATCGCCATCAGGACGTTCGCCTAAAATAGCTTGTCCGGGGATACTCACCGTTTCCTGTGTATAGGGTCCGAAGTTCTTTATTTCGCCATCATTATCTATCGTTTCCAACGACCATGAGCTGAATGCTTCATCTGCTCCATCTGCATGGAAGGTAACGTAGCTGTCAACCGGAGCTTCCTGAACGACCATGATTTCGACCGGCTTAAGCGGAGCATCCGGACCGCTTTGGAATTCCATGAGCAATTCCGGAGAACCGCTGGTAACAGAAACCCTGCGGTCTCCTTCGCGGAGGAGTACCAATTCGAGTTGGCCGCCTGGCTGTTCTGATGGGATCCTTGGCTTAACCCGTCCTTCTGTTGCGATCCGGGAAGCGTTAATTCCAAATATCTCCGTCAGGTATTGTTTGACCGATTCAGCCATCGCTGTTCCGTCTTTTGATCCCTCCATCGACGATCCGGTCAGGGTTACCTCAGTTCCGGAGTTTTTCATCATCCGGTCTCCAAGGATGTTCAGTACATTATAGTAAACCGTCATCTGACGATCAGAACGTCCGGATAATTCTTTAGGTGCAAATACTTCCAGTTGCTCTTCCCTGAAGTCTTTTACCTGGTTTTTCTGAAGCAGGACATAACGGTTCGGGATCTCTGCAGATCTTTCGTTGAAGAATACATAGTTACGAAGCGGGAATGTTTCCCTTACCCTGCGTTCGGCAGGGATGTTTTCAGGCGAATTGACAGAAAACCTGACATCAGGATCAATGATCATGACTTCTTTCACTACGGTTGGGACTTCCTCTATTATATGGCCGCGCCCAAATTTTAAAGCAAGGCCGGCTCTTATCGTCGTCACATTCCATGATTCGGTTGAGCGGGGATGCTGACCAAAATAGGGATGAAAAGCGACAAAAGGAGAAAGCATAACCTTTGTGTGTTTACGAGATCCCGAAAGAGGAATATCATAGCCTGCACCGACCTGCATCGAGATCAGTGATTTGTCTATATTGCTGAAATCGCCCTTCACTTCCGGGTTAGCTGGCTGCTCCGGGTAGGCAGGATTGATCCCCTGCTGATAGGTAAATTCCTTATTGAGATTGAAAGCCAAACGGGGGCCGGCATACAAATAAAAGTTTGATTTAAAAGGGGCGAAGCGCAAGCTTGGCTCAATGGTGATATACGCCAGATCAGTTTTTAAGTCTTCCGGGCAATTACATGGCGTATTCTTCTCATCCCACTTGCCTTTCCGTCCATCGAATCCGCCCTGTAATATGAAGCCAAACAATGTTTCGGGTTTATGAAACTCAATGAGGGGAAGCGCAAAAAATCCGATACCCTTACCGTCATGAAAAGCTGTTGGAACCATAAAGTCAGACGTCAACTGTTGCGTGGTACCTTCGTAAAAGTTAAAATTGACGCCACCAGCTACACCAAACCGCCAGGATGGTTGTGTGAACTTTGCCTCCGGGACTTCCTGAGCCTGAAGAGGTGACAAAAAGCCAGTCAGGATCAGAATACCGGCAATAGCGCTTATTACAGCCAGGCTATAAGGGAACCGTGCCATGCACGGTCCCTTTTTAAAATTTGTAATCGGTTTCATATTTTTCATGATTTATGGTTTTGTAACTGTACTGGCATCTATGGTAACTGCGGCAATTCGCGTTAAGGCTCTTCCGTTAAGTACTGCGCCTGTGTTGAGCGTGATTGATTGATCAGCCAGAATGTTTCCGTAGAAAACAGAGGTTGTTCCAAGTGTTGCTGAAGTACCAACAATCCAGAAGATATTTGCCTCTTGTGCGCCACCTGCCAAAACAATACTGGTCGCAGGACTTGTTGTAAGTGTAGATCCGATTTGGAATATCCAGACTGCATTTGCATTACCTTGTGCATCCAGGGTTAAAATTCCATTCGCTCCCGTTCCTGATATTCCACTCGTTGATGAGTTTGTGTACAGACCAGGGGCAAGAGTAAGTCCTCCGAGTTGTCCAGGCAATGAAATGGCATTTAATGATCTGCTTTGACCATCGTTGTAAGCTGATGTTAAACAGAGTTTTGCCTCGGCAGCCGTTGGAGTTGTAATTTGCAGGGTTCCATTAATTACGCCTGGAGGGAAACCAACCAATGCAGATCCTGGACTTAGTCCAACATCCCCATTAACTATTGAGAGACCTGTGCTGGTGATGGTTGAGCCGGCAAGTATGGCAAACGGGGCAGCGCAACCAAGATTGATCGCTAACGGACCTGACGGAGGTACCAGAGTAAAGTTGGCGGTTATATTCTTATTTGAATTCATGGTCACGGTTAACGGATTTGTGGAACCCGTAGCGTCGCCGCTCCATGATGTAAAGGTATAACCGGGACTTGGCGTTGCCGTGAGCTGTACCGTGGCCCCGCTGTTATAGGCGGCCAGGTTTGGATTTTTCGCGACAGTACCGTTGACAGCCGTTACATTTAATGTGTAGGTCTTGATTGCAAAGTTGGCAACTAAAGTCGTACTTGCATTTAAGGGAAAAATATAACTTAAAGTGGCAGAGACGATCGTTCCGTTTTCTGTCCAGTTCACAAAGTTATATTCCGCATTCGGAGATGCGGTGACAGTTACTTCAGTGCCTGCATTATAGCTGCCTGAACCGGTCGTTGTTCCTCCTTGTTCCGGATTTGAAGACAAGCTTACAACGTATTGTACGGTAAAGTTTGCCACTAAGGTTCTGTTCCCGGCCATTGTAAACTGATAGCTTGAATTCGTAGAGACGATTGTCCCGTTTTCAGTCCAGTTGCTGAATGAATAACCCGGATTCGGCGTTGCGGTTACTGTAACCGAAGATCCCTGGGCAAATGCTCCTGCTCCGGTAGTTGTTCCGCCGGCGACGGGTGAAGATGATAATACGACCTGAGGAATGGTTGTGAAGGTCCAGACATAGTCTGTTTGTAAGGCATTTCCCATTAAATCCCTGGCCAGTGTTTTCACTGTGCCTTTATAGACTGTAAAGGGAGAAAGAGGAATGGATGGTACAAGTGATGCCGTTAATCCATTGTACGAAACTGTTCCGGTAATTAGTGTTGTCCCTTCCTGCAATGTAAAAGATGTTTCAGTGATCGTTTCAGGATTCATCTTTTCATTGAACGTTGCTGTAATGACCTGATCAAGAGGTACATCGACGGCATTATGAATGGGGACGGTCGATACCACAAGCGGGCACACTCCAACCGTTTCTTCGTACTCATCTTTTTCGCATCCGGAGAAAAAAACAACCGATGCGATTGTAAGGGTTACTAAGAGTTTTTTCATTCTTGGATTTTTAAGGTAAATAATAGTGCATTTTTAGCGTGAATTAATTTGATTGATCTATTTTGTTTTAAACATAATTTAACAGAAGAATTTCATCATTCTCCTATTCATTAGGGATGGAGGGATTATACCTAACAAAGGTGAGATTCCGTGTATGAATAAGCGTTACATAATTCCACAGAAGATTTACATTATTCACACTTTAACAAACGAATGCTCAATTTTTAAATTCCCTTCCTGAGAATGAAGGGTATCCGTAATCAGAGGTTCTTCCTGTAGATGAGACTGTTTTGCTTATTTGTAACCACATTATCCGGTACTGAATGGCCTTTTTTAACTAGTAATCTTTTAAAATATGTGAATGATGTAACTCTTAATAAAAATTATGTAACAAGAAGATAAATTTATAAGCAGATCTTTACCGGAATAAAGAGGGATCACTACCGGTCAGTCACAATAGGGTGGAATACAGCAAAAAGGACAGGTAGATCTCATTACAATTTAATAACAAACAGGATGAAACGAACATGTTGCTTCACAACGCCCGAGGGCAGCATAATAATTTTCAGCAACATGGAGTTCCATACTACCTTAAAAAAACAAATTATCAGAGTATGAAAAAAATCAAAATGAGCGCTGTCATGATTCTAAGTACAGCATTATTATTTTCCGGCTGCGCATCGATGAACAAAACACAAAAAGGTGGGGCAGTAGGAGTTGTGGCTGGTGGAGCCATGGGTGCGGTAGTTGGTAAAATTGCCGGGAATACTGCCTTGGGTGCAATTATTGGAGCCGCAGTGGGAGGAACTGCCGGTGCAGTGATTGGCCATAAGATGGATAAACAGGCCGAGGAAATCGAAAAGACCGTTCCCGATGCAAAGGTTGAACGGGTAGGCGAGGGTATTGTTGTTGAATTCAGCAGTAATGTTTTGTTCGGGTATGACAGTTCAACCCTGTCGGCTGATGCAAAGAACAATCTGGATAAACTGGTTATCGTTCTTAATTCTTATCCTGATACCAATATTGAGATACAGGGGCATACCGACAGCAGCGGGAGTGAAGCCTATAATAAAACACTTTCAGAAAAACGTGCTGGTGCAGCGTCCTCGTATCTTTCGGGTAAAGGAATAGCTTATAGCCGGTTAGGAATTAAGGGATTTGGAGAAACCATGCCGAAATACGACAATAACTCAGAGGCCGGACGCACTCAAAACCGCAGGGTTGAGTTCCTGATCACAGCCAATGAAAAGATGAAGGCGGAAGCAGCAAAAGAAACAGCGAACTAGCTGGGTACTGACGCTGGATACGCAGATTGTAGTTTGTAAATTGAAAATATAAATGTATGAAGAATAAATTAATTCTAATCGTTTCGGTACTTGTATTGTCAGCGTCTTTTGCGGCCGCTCAGGACCGGACAGCTTTTGGTATTCTCGGCGGTATTAATTTCCAGGATCTGAACGGAAAAGCGACAAACGGGGATAAACTTGAAAATGAGATGCAGTTGGGTTTCCATGGTGGTGTAAACGTTCAGATACCGGTTGCGCCCGAATTTTATTTCCAGCCTGGCTTGATGTATTCAACGAAAGGCGCGAAGAATTCTGAAGGTTCATTAACCAGTAAGACAAAACTGAATTACATTGAGATGCCCTTGAATTTTGTTTATAAAGCACCCCTGGGCAATGGATTTTTTATGCTTGGATTCGGGCCCTATCTTGCTTATGCGATCAGCGGTAATGTAGAGACCAAAGGCGGCTCTGTCACCCTGGATCAGGATATTGAATTCACCAACGAAGTAAAATCGGGTGATCCTTTATTGACGCCATATTACAAAGCATTTGATGCAGGCGCCGGCATTTTTGTCGGATATGAAACAGCAGGCGGGTTGTCTTTGCAGTTGAACACGCAATTAGGTTTGCTGAATATTAATCCGGAGTACGAAGGATTGACGGCTGATAAGTCGGCAGTTAAAAATACAGGTTTTGGTTTGTCTCTTGGATACAGGTTTTGAGAAAAGGTTAATTAGGAAGGGGCGGTTCTCTGACAAGAGACCGCCTTTTTTTGAAGTGTGAATCATGTAATAGATTTAAATATTTATGTAACATAAGGGCCCTGGTGAGACCCTATTTTTGTAGCATATTAACAAGCTAAGGAAGCAGGTTATGGGAAAATTCAATCCGGTCATTAAAGTAATTCCGAAACTTCGGAATGCAACCGTGCATTCGATGACGAAACTCAGCGAAAAGACACTGGAAAAAACAGATCTGATCAGTCGTTTCCTGATGGATATTGCGGATGTTTCCTTATTTTTAACTCATCTGACAAAGGAATTATTTTCACGCGACTTTGAGTTCAAGGAATTCATGCGGCAATGTTTTCAAATCGGGTATAAAACCCTGCCGCTTATTTCAGTTACCGGTGCAATTATGGGTTTGGTTCTGACCATTCAGTCGCGGCCGGTACTTGTCGATTTTGGTGCAGTAACCCTGCTTCCCGGAATGGTTGCCGTTTCAATGATCCGGGAAATGGGACCCGTTATTACTGCTCTGATCTGCGCCGGAAAGATTGGTTCGGGCATGGGCGCAGAATTGGGGTCGATGAAAGTGACCGAGCAAATCGATGCCATGGAAGTTTCGTCAACCAATCCGATGCGTTTTTTAGTGGTCACCCGTGTACTGGCGGCTACACTGATGATACCCTTTTTAATTCTGTATGCTGATTTATTTGGGATCCTGGGAAGTTGGGCCGGCGCCAATATCAAGGGTGACGTATCCTTTACCTTGTTTTTTGCTCAGGCATTCAGTCATATTGACTTTATGGATTTCCTTCCGGCTTTTGTGAAGTCATTTTTTTTCGGTGGCGTTATTGGCATAGTCGGGTGCTATAAAGGATACAATGCCGGACGTGGAACAGAGAGTGTAGGCGTAGCTGCCAATTCGGCGGTTGTACTGGCGTCACTCCTGGTCATCATTACCGATATGGTTGCTGTGCAAATTACCGATATGCTCATGTCATGAACACAGATCAAAAACAAACAGAAAAAAGCACCGATCCGGTTATTGAGATCGATAGGCTGCAAAAATCATTTGGCGCTCAGGAGGTATTGAAGGACATATCATTAAAACTTCAAAATAAGGAAAACCTGGTCATCCTGGGCAAGTCAGGCTCCGGCAAATCGGTCCTCATCAAATGCATCGTGAAATTACTGATTCCTGAAAACGGGACCATTCACGTATTGGGTGAGAATGTAAGTTCATTGAGCAGCGATGGTTTGAAAGAATTGAGGAAGAAAGTCGGGTTCCTTTTTCAGAGTGGTGCCCTGTATGATTCAATGACTGTAAAGCAGAACCTGGAGTTCCCTTTACGCAGAATAAAGAAGGAATTGACTGAAAAAGAAATTTCCGAAAAAGTAGCTGAAGTTCTTGAAAACGTGGGTTTGGCCGATTCCTTAAATAAAATGCCGTCTCAGCTTTCAGGAGGAATGCGGAAAAGGATCAGCCTGGCCCGAACTATCGTTGTGGATCCGCAGATTATGCTTTACGACGAACCTACGACAGGACTTGACCCGGTAACATCGGATGAGATCAGCGAACTCATCAACGATGTTCAGAAAAGATATAAAACCTCGTCCATTATTATTACGCACGATATCGAATGTGCCCGTCATACGGCAAACCGGATTATCATGCTAAATGATGGTGAAGTTTATCAGGAGGGAAAATTGGACGATTTTGAGCATTCGACCGATGACCTGATTAAATCATTCTTTAAGTAAAATCAACCAATTATGGATACACATACGTCAAAATTTAAAATACGCCTGGGGCTTTTTGTCGCCGGTGGTTTGGCACTTTTTATGCTTGCCATCTTTATTATCGGGAAGCAAAAAAATCTTTTTGATCCGGTTTTTAAAATTACCACGAATTTTTACAATGTTAGCGGCCTGCAGGTGGGGAATAACATCCGATTTTCAGGCATCAATGTCGGAACGGTCGACAATATCACCATTATTAATGATTCAACGGTTCGGGTAGATATGCTGGTTCGAAAGTCGGTCCAACAGTTTATGAAGGCAGACTGTGTCGTGGCCATCGGTTCAGAAGGGCTGATCGGAGACCGGCTGTTGGTCATTTCTCAGGGAAGTGCTGATTCTCCTTTGGCAAGAGATGGTCAGCATCTGGATTCTGTTGAACCTGTTGAAACAGATGCCATTATTTCAAGTTTGAAGGTGACATCGGGACATATCGAAATTGTAACCAAAGAACTTTCAGAGATCATGCTTGAAGTAAACAGCGGGCACGGTACGCTTGGCCGGTTAATACGTGATTCGCTTATTGCACAGAATATTGATCAGACTCTTGCCAATTTCAAGAATACGTCAAACGAATTGGATAAGATGGTCATGACCACCAAAGACAATGTATCGGCCATCATGGAGAGTTTCCAGCTTACAGCCGACAATGCTGAAGGTTCAACCCGGCAACTCGAAGGGATCATGATTAAAATAAACAGCGGGCAAGGCACATTGGGGCGGTTGATCCATGACACCATCACTTCAAACAATATCGATCAAACCATCCTGAATCTTAGGAATAGTTCCAAAGGATTGGACGAAAACATGGAGGCACTCAAGCACAATATCTTTTTCAGGGGATATTACAAGAAAAAAGCAAAGGAAGAGGAAAGAAAGCGGCTTGAAGACGCAGAAAAGGAACTTCCGCAAAATATAAAATAAGCGAGACAAATGTGGTTTAGAAAGATCCTCATCATTTTTATTTTTTCAGTCTCAGCCAGCGGTTTTGCATTTGCCCAGCAAACGCCTGAGAAAAAAGATACGACCCATCTTTATGAGCATATTCAAACCTATTCTGAAGGCAGTCATTTTAAGAAGTTCATGTATCGTTTATTTTTCAAACCGGTTGTTCCTCAATCACACAAAAAAACAGCCGGAGCAAAAATTTATAAGAAACTGGTCCAAAAGCCGTACAGCGCTTTTGAAGGTAAAATCATCAGGCACATCAACATTGAAACACTCGATCCCTTTGGCAATTCAATTGCTGACACCATTGTAGCGAATCAAAATTTCTTTTCAAAGACCGGGAACAGGTTACATATCAAATCTCAGCGTATGACCATCCGTAACCTGCTGCTGATCCGTCGAAATCAACCGTTTGATTCGTTGCGGGTAAAAGAATCGGAGCGACTGGTTCGCATGAAGGCCTATATCCGTGATGTTTCATTCTTTGTGAAGACTGCGGCAGGCAGCCCTGACTCCGTTGATATTTTTATCCGGGCATTGGATATCTGGAGCATTCTTCCCAAAGCCAGTACCTCTGCTTCAAGCACTACTGTAGGATTGAGAGACAAGAATTTTTTGGGCCTGGGACATGAACTGGAGAGTGATTACAGGCGAAATTACACGGAGAAAGATAATACCTTTCATGCGAATTATTCCATTCCAAATATCAAAAACACGTTCGTCAGTACTGCGGTAAACTATGGAATTGACGGTGACCGGTCGCACAATAAAAGTGTGACCTTCGATCGACCGTTCTTTTCGCCGTTGGCCCGGTGGGCGGCAGGGGTCAATTTCACCCAACGGTATTTTAATGATTCCGTCCCCATCGATGATCTGCAGGATGGGCTGCTCAGGTTTAAATTCAATTCCCAGGATTACTGGGCAGGCAGTGCCATCAAGCTTTTCAAAGGGCGTGCTGATTACTCCCGTACTACGAATTTTATTTCAGCAGTGCGTTTTTTAAGGGTCCGGTATATGGAAAGACCGGATGAGCTGTTTGACATCAATCACTTATATTCGAACGAAAATTTCTATTTGGCAGGTGTCGGCGTTTCTGTCCGAAATTATGTACAGGACAGATACATTTTTAAATACGGCATGAACGAAGATGTACCCGTTGGAAAAGTATTTGGTCTGTCGGGCGGATATCAGGAAAAAAACAACTCAGGACGTTTATATCTTGGCGCCCGGTTTTCAATGGGAAATTATTACCCCTGGGGATACCTGAGTTCCAATTTCGAATACGGAACGTTCTTCCGGTCATCGCGTGCGGAGGAGGGGGTTTTTGCGGCAGGCCTGAATTATTTTACCCGTCTCTTTGAGATCGGCAAATGGAAAATCAGGCAATTTGTAAAGCCGGAGGTCATTATTGGAATTAACCGCTTTGATTCAGACAGTCTGACGCTCAATGACGGATTTGGAATTGACGGCTTCCACACCACAGCGATCAAAGGTACAAGCCGGTTGTTATTTACGTTTCAGACCCAGTCGTATGCGCCATGGAGTGTTATTGGTTTCCGGTTTGGTCCTTTTTTTAGCTATTCCATGGGTATGCTTGGCGATGAAGCACATGGATTTAAGAACAGTAAAATGTATTCACAAATAGGGGTTGGTCTTTTGATTAAAAACGAAAGCCTGGTGTTGAATACCTTCCAGATCTCTCTTTCTTTTTATCCCGTTATTCCAGGGATCGGATCGAATATATTCAAGACAAACTCCTTTAGCACAAATGATTTCGGCTTCCGGGATTTTGAAGTCGGAAAACCCGGACCAGTGGTTTACCGATAAAGGGAAATCAAAACAGGCTGTATACATCTTCTGCAAAAATCACGTTATTGTCTACCACAGTCGCAGGCGCATAGATCAGGAATACCGGTACCTTTACAGGCAAAGTCAGAATATTCGATTCGGTGTCCTTTTTCCCGGTTTTTAATTCCTGAATATCAATCTCACCCCGAAGTAAGGCATCAGCCAGTTCAAAAGGTTTTTCCAGACGGACACACCCGTGGCTCAAAAACCGGAAATCTTTTGCGAAAACACCGTGCCAGCTTGTTGCATGTAAAAAGATGCTGAATGGGTTTTCAAAATCAAATTTGACCACTCCAAGCGAGTTATCAGCTCCGGTTGATTGCCTGAAAAAATAAGGGAAGTTTTTCTCCGTATAGCCTGCCCAGTTTAGCTCCGAATCGTCCAGTACGTTTCCTTTGGCATCGACCACCTCAAAATTGTGCTGCTCCAGGTAAGACTCGTCCTGAAGCACTTTCGGTAAGATTTCTTTAACAGCAATACTATGGGGCACATTCCATGCCGGAAAGGTTACAATGCTGGTAATATAAGATGCAATCGTTGGCGTTTTATTCTTTTTCTTACCGGGAACCGTGCGCATTTTTAGCTTAAGTCGTTCATCTTTGTAATATTCGGCTTCAGCGGTTGGAATATTCACTAATACGTATTCCGGTTGTTGATTAACTGTAAGATATCTCCGGTAGTTCATGGACCTAACTACTTTTTTGTACTTCATCGAATCGGCCGGGGCGACGGAATCATTCAGGTATTTTTTCAAAACCAGGTAATCAGGATCTTTACAATCGAGTGTTGAAATGAGTTTTGAAACCTTTTGCGAGGGCTTTACATTGATCAACTGATCAATGTAAATGGAATCACGCGGGATGCTGACTTCATCGTAATCGAAATGAATATTCCCTTCCTGCAGCTCTTTCAAAAAATTTAAAACCAAAGCTGTTATCTGTTGATCCGTTTTCTCCTTTACCGTATCGTCTGTTGTATTTTTGTTGGACAGGGCCATGCGGATCTGATCAATTTGGCGCTTATCGGAAGCTAAGCCGGAGCTGTTCGCCGAATCAATCGCATTGAGCCACTCGTTAGCTTTTTTAATCGTTTTACCCGATGAGAACCAGTATGACGATTGGTGATTGAACGCGTAAAACTTTTGTGCCAAAGGATCTTCTGTTGTGATCGTGATTGACTGCGGTTGTTGTTTACAACTGAAAACCGCCAAACAAATAAACAGTAGGTACGCAAGAAATTTCAAATTTATTGCTGTACCGGTTTTTTTTGCAGCATGAAACATATTATACGAATTAGATTGAACCCAAAGGTGCCTGTTTTACCCCGGAGAAGTTTTATATATTTTCGGAAAAGAATTACATGATTTACATGTTGACCTCAGAACGGATAACCGATCGCTACGTTCAGTACCAGGTTATCGCTTCTCCATGCTGCGCTTCCGAAGTTGATCTTGTTGAGCACCCACCTGTTATTTTCTTCCAGCCAGGGTTTCCGCAATGGCATGGCCAGGTCGAAACGCAAAATGAAGAAGGAAACATCGATCCGTAAACCCAGACCAGTGCCAACAGCAATTTCATTCATAAATCCAGCTATTTTGAACGGGGTGCCGGTATTGGCCGGATTTGATTTTAACAGCCACACATTTCCCGCGTCAGCAAACAGCGCTCCTTTAAAAAAACGATAAATTGTAAAACGATATTCCGTATTCATTTCCAGTTTCAGATCGCCACCCATTTGCAGAAAGCCTCTGTTCCCTGTGTCCTGATAAAAAGTGCCCGGGCCAACGGAATTAATTTGAAAGGCACGCAGGCTGTTTGGTCCGCCGCTGAAAAACTGTTTGGTGTAAGGCAGGACCGAAGAGTTTCCAAACGGATCGGCGACACCGACGAAAAACCGCGCGGCCAGTTTGTTTTTATCTTTAAAATTGTAATAGGCGCGGCCGTCCAGACTCAATTTCGCGTATTGGGAATAAACAGAACCAGCCACTTTGGAGGGATTGTCTGATGACACTTTACTGCCGCCAATAATTTTTGCCAGTGAAAAAATATTTCCGGCAAGTTCAGGGTTTAAATGAAAATAGAATTGCATTTTTTTTCCGGTTAACATTTGCTCGTTGTAGGTGAATGAGTAACTTCCCCCGGCAATAAACTGCTCTTCATAGCTTCTTTTCAGAAACGGATTTGCTTCCAGCAATTCATTGAAAAGAACCGATTTGTTACCTACGGTCGTATAACTGATGTCTATCGGATTTAATTCATGTTCTTTCCGGATATTTTCCTTCCACCTAAAGCCATAAACCAGACGGAATGTGCGCATGTCGAAATAATTGACCCGTTTCAGGTAATTGTATGAAAGCAGGAGACTTGTTTTTGGGATATAGATACTGCTTGTTCGTTTGATTGCAAACGGAACAAGAAAGCGGGGGAAAGTCAGCTCTATTTGCGGGTTATAGGAATAGGAATACAAATTCTCACCCGTTCCTCCCAACTGAGCCTCAAATGACCCGGCCAGCTTAAGGTTGAGTAATTCCGCTCCACCAAAGGTATTTCTGTTCAGAATACTTATATTGACCCGTGGTCCTGCATAATTATTTGATTTCGATACCAGGTCCAGTTCAGCCATGAATGTCCGTTTGGGCATGGGGGTCATCAGGATATTAACATCCAGTAATCCCGGCCCTGAATCATTGTTTTCGGTAAAGTTTACCTGCACGAGTTTGAAAATGCCCATCGACATCAGGCGGTTCAGGGTAATGATATGATCCTGTCGTGAAAAGACCTGCTGTTTCCGTAAATAAATTGATTTTGAAAGTGCTTTGGGCCTGATCGCCATTCGCTCCTCTTTCCCCAAAAATATAACATTCTCAACCATCACGGTGTCCTGTGCACTGCGGGTCCGCCTCTCGTTTAACGAATAATTCTGGTTGACATACACGTCGTTAATGCGGTAAACGGTCAGGGCGTCCTCCGGAATACTGTCTTTTAAGGTTAGCCGGAATGTGACCGTCAGGTTGACGGTTGAGGTATCTGCTTTAAAAAGGATATAATCGGGGTTGAAGTAGAAGTATCCTTTGTTTTTTAAGATCGCATCGATCCGGATCCGTTCGGTTTTCAACAGATCGAGGTTATAATCCTTCCCGGGTTTGATCAATGACCGGTCCTTCTCCGCGAGAATCAGGCGGCTTATACTATCATCCGAAACAGCATAAGTAAGGTCCTTAACAACATACGGCTTATGAACATGGCTGGTATAGATGACTTTGGCGGTACGTTTTTTTTCAACAATTTTCGATTCAGTAAAGCTTTCGAAAATTCCCAGATTAAAAAGTTTGGCATCGATAATCCCGGACGTAACCCCAGGCTTTACACTGCTGATCAATACCGGGGTTTCTCCTTTTTTCTTAAGCCACTTCTGTAATTTCGTTTTGGGTACTTCTCCTGCCAGATTATTCCGCCACAATTTAGGACGAATCCCAAAAAAGCCTTTGTTCGGGGAGGGACGTACTGCCCCTTCTGCTGCAGCTTTAATCATTCGGCTGTCAACCTTATCGGCTGATTCCAGCTTTATTTCCGCACCGGTATAGAGCTTTTCACCCTCCGGTAAATGCCTTGTACCACTGCAGGCAGCAAAAAAAATGCAGATGGAAATGAATATGAAAATTTTTAAATGCATCATCGCTTGTTGTTTCGAAGTTCTCCCTCCTGAGATCTCAAAGCCCTTCTTCCCGATTTGAATAACCTGCTCCACCGGTTAAAATCGCGCACGTACACAACACCCACTCCGGTTTCAACCAGTTGGCCTTCTATCGCTCCTTCGTATTGATTATGTCTGAACCCTTTCATCCTGAAACGGCCATCTTTTGTCAATTTATATTCTACGGTTACATCACTGGTAATATCGCTTGCTGAATTCTGTTTGGCCTGGTCTCCTTCAACATCAACTGAGCCCCCAAGTTCTACAGATAAACGTTCATTAAAAAGTTGCTGCTTCACGCCAATTTCAACCTGGGTCCGTCCCTGGGCCTGCCCCGTTTGATAATCTTCATACGATTGAATGTCGAAATTCAATTCCATTCCGGGAATGATGTTTGAGCTCAACTGGTTTAGTTGTGCCGATAGAAATTTGCTCACCGTTGACCGGATTAATGTTGAAGTTCCCGTTGCCGATTCGGTTTGAAAGGGATTCTCCTGAACAAACCTGCCTAAGACCAATAGCGCGAAAACCTGTTTATTCAAAGCCGATTCATCGTCATTCAACATGTTCAGTTTCTGATCGACGGCCCCGCCCAAAATTCCTTTATCTTCCGGTGACAATTGGATCTCAAAGCTAATTGCGGGATGTAAAATCGCTCCACGTAGTTTAAGGATGACAGAAAACGGATAACGTAGTTTGTATCCGCCTTTATCAACATCGCTTAAACCGGATATCTGATCAGCTACCAGATCATAGGGTGAAGTCCGGACGGTGTAATTCGCATCGATCGATATATCGGCGTCCAGGGGATCCCCGTTCCAGATAATCGTGCTTCCGGACTCAATGTCGAATCGCTTTTTGATAACCGATTCGAGCGAAACCATATAGCTGCCATCACTTAAATGATAGGCGCCGGTAAGGCTCATTTTCCCGCTCTGATCCATTGTGAAACTTAATGCAGCCTCCCCTTTAACCACCAGGGAGTCGGTCGAAGCGGGATCCATTAATAGCCGGAGTGTGGCCTCTTTGTCGATTTCAACAATCGAAGAGAGGTCAAAACCAGTTGTTCCGGTTGTCTGGCCTCCCTTTTTATCACCCCTGGTCAGGATAGGGTGGAATTTAAACGAATTTTCAAATTCAACCACATCTTCTCCCTTGTCGGTGGTCAGTTTGCTTTCAGGGACTGCAAAGGTAAAATTCGAGCCTTCTTTCAATTTCACTTTTGCATTGACAACAGGAAGGCTCATTGGGCCGGTTAAGTTGATTTTGCTGTCAATGACCATGCGCCCGAAAAACTCCTTGTTGTTTTTCGCCGTGGTATTGAATAATAAAAAATCAGTGGTATTGACCTGCAATGCAAAAATGAAGCCGGAGAATTGCTTCATTAAAACTGATCCGTCAATAATGGCTGTATGCTGATCACGATCGGTCAAAGTAAAAGTATCGAAGTAAATTCCGTCTTTTTTCAGACGAATCGTTTCATCTTTTATTCCCAGTCGGTTATTCAGGAATGAAGGCTTCAAAAAAGCATTATTGAAAGCCAGTTCGCCCGTCAGTTCAGGCGCGGCGGTTGTTCCTTCTATTAGAAAATTTCCCGTCAGTGTTCCTTCAGCCTCGGTGATTTGCCCCATCGAAAACGCTTCAATTGTTTTCAGTGAAAGCGATTGGATCACGGTTTCTATCCGGATCGAATTCGTATTGCCGGTCGGGACAAAATATCCATTTGCAGTAAGATTATTGTCTGGTCCGGATAAACTCAGATCAACGTCAAATTTCTGTGCTTCCGCACGTGCTGCCTTTAAGGTCAAATTTCCGATCGGAGCTTCACGGACAATCAGGTTATTCACGCTGATATCAGCAATTAAACCGTACGATTGGGCAATCCGCTTAAGCAATACATTTCCGTTTACGGTCCCTTTAATCATGGCGGTATCTTTTTCAATGATACGCGAAAGGTCTCCGAGCCTGAAATTGGTGACCTCAATGTTCAGATCATCATTGAACTGATCATTCACTGAGGCAATATTGATCTGGCTTTCTGCATGATCGATGAAAAAATGATGGACCTTAAACCCCGGTTTACCGAATTCAATAAAATTATCGGCAGCAATGTTCCATTGGCTGTTCACTAAATAGAAATTTGCCGGATCAAGCGTGAGCTTGTAATTCCCATTCTCTTTTGTAACCTGAGACATGATCAGCAGCTTTTTATTTTTGCCATCGGTTGAGGAAATATTAGCGGTTATCCGGTTATCAGCCAGTTTTCCGTCGAACGAAAAATTGTCTAAACTGACCTGGGCATTGGAAACGGCGCTGCTTGAAATTTTATAGTTCAGCGCTGTGTCATCCGAATTGACAGCTACTGCAAAGTCGTTAATTTCGGTGGTTCCATAAACAATTTTTTTCATCGAAGCATTCAACTTCAGTTCCTTTTTCCCGCTGTCAAAACTTCCCTGAATCATTCCCGGCTCAAATTCTTTCAATTGAGGCAGGAGAACTTTTGAAAGAATGGGATGATTGTGGAATTGTATCCCGAAATTAAAATTAGACGGACCGCTCTTCCTGGTTTGCAGAACGGAATCGCTTATCTGGAAATAGTTATTCACGAATTGCTCAAGCAAATCAGGAAGGGCAATTGGCGAGACCGTTCCCGAGTAGTTGATGTCGATAAGCGCGCTGCTCACATTTATTTCACTTTTATCCGGATCATTCACAGTGGCCGTCAAAAATGAATCGAGCCGGTATTTTTTTCCGTCACGGTCAATACTGATATTGTTAATTCCGGCCATTCCGTTTATCCCGCCAACCGATGCGCCTTTTAGATCGGCCTCTGCCACAAAACTGATCTGCACATCATTTTTGGTTAATTGGAGTTTTTGAAGGTCCGCCCCCAACACATTCAACTTAAATTTGAAGTTTTCCTGACCGGGATTTAAATTCACCAGGCCGTCAAAATCAAATACCGCATTTTCATCGTCCAGGTTTATTTTCCCCTCGAATTGGCTGCCGGAAACGGTACCATCCATCTTCAGGTTATGATAGGCGTATTGATTCAGGTAAAGCTCCGTGACTTCAGCCTTAATTTTTGCCTGGATCGTTTCTAAGCTCAATCCGTGTCCGTCTGCTTCCGCGGTTAGCGACACCGGACCGTAGAGCATGGAGTCTTTGAGCAATTGCCCTAAATTGAACCCTCGAATGGCTATATTGGCATTAAAATTTTCTTCCCTGTCAGCCGCTGCCATCAGGATTGCATCGCCAAAACTACTGGTCATCCCCGCTGTTGATTCGAATGACTTTATTTGTCCTTTAAAAATCAGTTCCACACTGATCTGCTCAGGAAGTTCAATGTTTTCCGGAATTGAGGAACCGGCCAGCATGATGATATCTTTTTTGCCTGAACTTATTTTCAGATTGGGAAGATGGTAGGAAGCTGTTTTTAGATCCGGCAGTCCCCGGATATTGAAATCAGTTTGCAGGACGGTATTTGCCCCGGTTTTAACAAGCAGGTTTTTACCGGTCAAATCATCCGTTGATCCGTTTACTTTTCCGGAAATGCTTGTCACGTTCATCCTGTTTTTAAAGAAGGGTTGTTGTTCTGCCAGTTTAGGGTTGAAATAAAGAATATCGGAATTCCGGATGCTTACATTGCGAAAATCTAAATTCAGGTTCCTGAATTGCATGGAATCCGTCAGTGCTGACAAGGATGAATATTCGATGGTAAAATCAGCATCAAGTACCGAGTAAGGAGTCCTGAGCTTCACTTTACGAGCAGCGATGCCGTATTGATCCATCCTGAAATCCGTTTCAAAACCGGTGATTTCAAACTTGTTTTTATCGATGGCACTGAATTTTGTGATCGAAGCTTTTGTCAGGGCCGATGAATACTGAAAATCAGTTGCCTCAAGCGACAGATGGTCATACACCAGATGGTAAGGATCGAATCTGTTTTTTATTTCCGGTTTGTCTCCGGTTTTAAAAATAAGTGAATTGTCTGACAGATGAACGCGGTTCACGATGATTTTCCAGCTTTGTCCGGATGATGGGACCGGCGGCTCATCGATCGGTTCTGACGGTTGTTGGGGCGCGAAGGTGTGATAGCGAATTTCGCTTTTTGAAACGTATAAATAACCGGAAGCCAGTAACTGCTTTGATAAATCGATCGAAGCCTCTTTCAGTTCAAGTTCATCGATAAGCGAAAAAACAGATAAACTGCCAACCGAATCGACATAGCTGATCCGTGAGTTACTGATCTGAAGTTTTTGGGCTGCTATTGTCGGTAAGACATTTTTTGAATTATCAGACAGAACTTTTGCCGATGGTACCGTCCTGATTTTTGCAACCACATTTTCAATCTGAAGGTCGTCAAAACTATAGATGGATTTTTCGGGAGCGATCTCATTTACAGTTAATTTCGATTTTTTGAGGACAACAAACACATTCATCCCCGAATAAACATCATTGTACGAAAAACGGATGTCATTTAAATATACCCGGTCCAGACTGAATGACCATTTGGAGGCCGTTAACGTATCGGTTTTTACCGCGTTGGTTGTATCTGCAAATGCAGTGATCAGAAAATTATAGTTGAACAAGGGGTCAGTTTTGGTGCTGTAAAGCTTAACAGTTGCCCTTGTCAGGTTAATGGAATTTAAGGTTATCTTATTGGATAATAAGTCATAAAGAGCAATGTTTACCTTCACTTTTCCGGCATATAACAAGGTATCCTCTTGGGTATCTTCCAGATAAAGCCCTTCAATAACAACTGATTTAGGGAAAGAAATGCTGATTTTTTTCAGTTCAACGGTTGTATGGGTTTTATTGCTGATAAAGGATGCGGCGTATTGAACAAGCCTGGTCTGAATGGCAGGAATCCGGATAAGCCCGGCTATTACGAGGAATAAAAGCACAAGGATCAGCGTGACCCACATGATCACTTTAAGCGTTTTCCGTATAGCTGATTGCACTTGTCCCATGTCATTGAAGCCGGTTTCTATATACGATTATCCATAGCTGTCGCTTCATGTTCAAATTTATCTCTTTTTTTGAGGAAATGCCCAAAAATAAACTGACCGATCGATTTTATCGTGGCAGGGTGTTGTGCAATAACAGTCGTAACGCCAAGTTGTAATAAAGAGCCTAAAAGTTTTCTCGCGATACTGGCAGAACCGCCGGTAATTATTTTTTTTGAGATATAGCCTGAGGCCAAACCGACTGTCACGCCTAAAATGTTATCGATCATACCCGGAGATGATCCTATTTCCTGCAGGTTATTCCTGATCAGATTGGAAAGTTTTAAGTTTTCGGAAAGAAGGTTAACCTGGTCTCTTATCAACTGTTTTTTCACGGCATGGTCAATTTCTAAAATCTGAATGGCATTTTTAAGTTCTGTAATAGACGTTATCGGTTCCATTGGCTTTATTTTAGTATCTGTTTAATGAACACGTCGCCAAAAATTCTTTTTAGCCATTTGTGCATAAAAAGATGGATCAAAAACCCTGTAATGGCATAAAACCCGGCGATTGCGAATAATCCGAAATAAATCTCCCCCAGGATTTGGCCAAGCCAGACAGCTAATCCTAAATTGAGGAAAAGCATAAAGGTCAGAAACAGAACTATAACAACAGCGTGGGCAAGCTGTGACGACAGCACATCCGATGTTTTGTCTATGGCTTTAAGTTTTTCTAATTCATAGCTTGCTTTGCCATATTCGCTGATTTTTTTTAACAGTGTTTCAATCATTGTCGTATTATCCTCCTTGTTTGCAAATATTTAACAGATCTCAGGCAGCTCTAAGCGCGTATACGTATTGAAACTGCATCAGAAGTTCCAGCAAAACATTCCGAAGCAGTTTCAATCGTTAGAATAATCTAAGAAGACCTAATTTCGGGCCGTTTTTGCATTTTTATCAGACTCTTCTGATTTGGCCATCTTTTCTTCGGCAAAGCCGGTGACTTCTTTCTTTACCTGCTCAAATTTTTCTGTGATACTCTCAACAAATTCGTTGAATTTATCTTTCAATCCCTCAGCATAGTCTTCTCCGCGTTTAACGATTTTTCTGCGGGTTTTTGAACCTTTAGCCGGAGCGAATAAAATCCCTGCCAATGCGCCTGCTGTAAGGCCGGCTAATACGCCTAGTAACAATTTTCCTGAACTCATAATCTTTGTTTTATTGTTTGTTTATATTGTGAAGATCTTCGATGTCTCTAACTAATCAAAGGTCGATATCTTTAAACAATGTCGTGTTACAGAATTCCGGATATTCGTTACATGATTACCACATGATCCTGCCGTAAGCAGTCTTAACCAAAGAGGGCTGTTTGCGCCAGCAAAACAGCCCTCTTTGGTTACATCCGCTCCATATACCATTTCAGTTCTTTTTCCATTTTATTGAAGCGCAAGGCTGCACCGATAATTTTTTGCAGCCGTAAAAATGCGGTTTCATTCTTCACTACATAATCAGTAGCTTTGTGATGCATGCAGCTGATCGCCACATCGATTTTATCCTGGGAAGACAGCATCACTACAGGAATATCCGGGTCGAACTCTTTTATCTTATCTAATGTTTCAATTCCGTTCATGGCATCTTTTTCAAGGCCATCAAGCTGATAATCCAGGATGATTACATCCGGATTGTGAGACAGACTTGCGATGCAAAGCTCTCCTGTTGCAAATGTTTCAATGTAAAAATCAGCTTGTTGAAGAAAATCGATTTCCAATAATTTTAAAAACAGAGCATCGTCATCAACCAGGAAAAGCGTTATTTTACCATCATTGCTCATAATCTGCTGTTTTTAATTGTATCATATTCTTCAGTTAATTCAATACATGCCTGTTCGCATACGTTCTCAAGCTGAAGAACCATTTCCTGAATTCCTTCCGATCGCAATTGAGTACTTGCATAATCCTGAACTTTTTTTGCCATGTCTTCAAAATCAGAACTAATTCCCATGATTGAAAACGAAGGGATCATTTTATGAACTGCTGAATACAATGAATTCCAATCTTTATCCAGCAGTCCTTGTTTCATGGCATTGATTAACGGAGGGGTTTGTTTTAAGTAAAGGGAGATCATCTCCATCATCAGGATCCGGTTCGATTTGGTGCGAATGTTTAGATACTCCAGGTTTGTGCATTTGGTCTTTGCGTATTCACCGATTACGTTCGTATCAGATCCGGTAACCGGTGATTTTTTTTTCATGAGGCCGATCATTTTGCTATACAATAATCTTTCGTCGACTGGTTTTGCAATATAGTCATTCATGCCAACTGCATTGCATTTTGCCAGATCAACAGTGGTCACATCAGCGGTTAAGGCGATGATAGGAATGTCAGATTTTATTCCGTTCCGAATGTACTCGGTAGCTTCAAATCCATTCATTTCAGGCATTTGCAGATCCATCAAAATGATGTCATACGATTTGGTCCGCAATTTCTCGATGGCTATTTTTCCATTGTCTGCAATATCGCATTCAAATCCAAAATCGTCCAGTAGCGTTTTCATCAGTAATTGATTGAGCGCAATGTCTTCCACGACCAATACGTTGATATTAATTATATCAGCATCCAGTTCAACCAGTTCTGTTTCTAATTCAGCTTTTGCATTCGTTTTCAGAAAGCTTAAAATAAAACTAAAATCAGAGCCCTCATTCACCTTACTTTTTACATGAATACTTCCACCTTGCGATTCTACCAATTGCTTGACAATGGCAAGTCCCAATCCCGTTCCTCCATACAAACGTGATGTGCCACTGGATGCCTGCTGAAAGTTTTCAAAGATCTTTTCCAGTTTATTTTCGGGAATTCCGATACCGGTATCGGCCACTGCAAATTCGATGCTTACCTTTTCATCATTTTCATCCAGAAGTCTGACACTTACTGTGATCTTTCCTTTTGTTGTAAACTTCACGGCATTACTCAACAGGTTTAAGATGATCTGGTGTAATCGCACCGGGTCGCCAAGCAATACCTCCGGTATTCTTTTGTCATATTCCTTGACCAGTTTTAAATTCTTTTCCTGGATCTTAGTCTCGAATAAATGAAGCATGGCTGATAAGGATATAGCCATTTTAAACGGTATTTTCTCAAATGTCATTTTCCCGGCTTCCACTTTCGCCAGATCAAGTATGTCGTTGATGAGTACGATCAAGGCCTCGCCGCTCATTTTTATTGCATTTAAATATTCTTTTTGTTTTACTGTCAGATCAGTTTTTAGCACGACCTTTGTAAAGCCGATAATGGCATTCATGGGTGTGCGGATTTCGTGACTCATGTTTGACAAAAATTGCTGTTTTGCTTTTACTGCACCTTCGGCAAGGATAGTGGCGCTTTCGGCCCTGCTTTTTGCTTCCTCGGCAATCTGGGTGGCCATTTCAGCATATCCGATCGCTTCTTTCAGTTCTGTGGCGATTCTTTTTTGCTCCGTAACATCCCGGGCAACAATCACTACTCCAAGTACATTTCCACTGTCATCTTTGTAAACCGATCCGTTGAATAAAACGTCAGTCAGCTTACCATCTTTGTGGCAAATGGTGAGGGGTGAATCGGCCACCGATCCGTTTGAAAATACCTCCTGATAGACTTCACGGGCCTTTTGCGGTTCGGTAAAATAATCAAGAAAGTTGCTGCCTGTCAGTTCTTCCCGTGTCAGTCCTGTAATGTCAACAAGCGCCCCGTTCATATCTGTGATCTTACCCTCGGCGCTAATGGTGATTAAAGGGTCCAGACTGGCTTCGATCAGGTTGCTCGACAGCGTTAATGTTCTTTCCATCTTTTTTATTTTAAAATACCTTGGTCTTATGAATTGATATTTCCAATCTCTTCAATTGGACTTCGTCTTTTCTCTTTTAGTTGTTTGAAGTGAGAAGGCGTGAGTCCGGTCATTTTTTTAAACTGGTTGGACAAATGCGCTACGCTGCTGTAATTCATTTTCCATGCAATTTCTGTTATGTTTAGTTCTCCGTAAATAATCAGTTCCTTAATCCGTTCAATTTTGTGTGAAATGATGAACTGCTCAATCGTAGTCCCCTGTACTTCCGAAAACAAATTGGACATATACGTGTAATCGTGATTTAATTTTTCGCTTAAATAATTGGAAAAATTGGTTTTGATGAGCTCGTTGGAATAATGGACCATTTCAATAATGGTATTTTTAATCCGTTCAATCAGGACAGCCCGCTTATCGTCCATTAATTCAAATCCTGTGTTGAGTAAGGCAATTTTAAGCTGGCTTAGCTGCGTGGCAGAGAGGTCTTCCATAATCTCTACTTCACCTAAATCGACCACGATAAAGTGCAGTCCGAGTTTTTTCAGATTCTCCTTGACCGCCATCTTGCAGCGGTTACTTACCATGTATTTGATGTATAATTTCAAATGTTTTTCCGATAATAAGGATTATTTCCCTTGAGTTGAATTTTAAAGCTGAATTCAGGGGCATAATACGCAATTAAAAGCGCCGGTGAATTACACAACTTTGTAAATAAGTTACATGATTCACACATTTAAAAAATCCACCTCTCAGAGCGTGGATTCTTTTGGGGCAGGCAAAGGAGATGCCTGCTGTTACAAAGTAACCTGGGAAAATACATCATTGACTATTACTGGTACAAAAGCTTATAAAGCTCTTTCAGGTCAGGCGATAGAATAACTTCAGTCCTTCTGTTGCCGGCACGTCCTTCAACTGTGTCGTTCGATTTTACAGGGTGGAACTGGCTCCTTCCGGTGGCTAATATCCGAATCGGGTCAACCGCATTGTCAATGGTCAAAATACGGACAATTGATGTTGCCCGGGCTGTACTCAGGTCCCAGTTATCTTTAAACTGATTGGTTTTTATGGGTACGTTATCGGTATGGCCTTCAATCATAACCGTGATATCTTTCGTGTTGTTCAGCACCTGTGCAAGCGATTTAAGTGCTTCTTTTCCTTTAGGGTCTACGACGGCGCTACCTGACTTGAACAGCAATTTTTCCTGAAGTGAAACATATACGTTTCCATCCTTGGTGTAGACCGACAGTTCATCGGTTTTATAGTTCAGCAGGGCGTCGGCGATTGAATTTTTAAGCTTAGCCATAACATCCTTTTGGGTTTGGATCATATTCTGCAGATCGCTTAAGCGCTTTGCCTGAGCGGCAATAGTCAGTTTTGATTCAGTTGAAAGTGAATTATTCTCATTTTTAAGGGATGCCGTTTCCAATTGGAGTTTTTCTACTTTAGAGTAGCACTCGGTCAGTTGAGTTTGTGTATTGGCACTGTCTTGTTGCAATTCATCCACCCTGGCTTGTGAAACCAGAAGTTTTTTGCCGGGCCCGCATGAAACAAATAACAAGCTAATAGTCAGGAATAATAATGGAATAGCGTGAAATGTTCCTTTTAATTTATTGGTATTCATGGTTTAATTTTTTTGCGTGAAGACATTTTCACTCTTCAAAGGTGATGCTTTCGATGCTGAAAAGTATTATATAATTTCAACTAAAAATTACATGATTTACAGGATATTACCTTCCATTCGTTTATAACAGCATCGCCAGGTGGCCGGTTGGAAGTGAATTCAAAACAGCGGTTCATTCAGCACCCGTTTATCGGCTTTTTATTCCGTTTTTTTATAATGCGTTTATCATTTTGATTAATAAGGTCGGATTAAGCGGTTTCGCGATGTAGTCATTACATCCGGCTTCGATTGCCTTTGCCCGGTCTCCTGACAATGCATATGCTGTTTGCGCAATAATGGGCACCTTATTATTAAACTTACGGATCTGCCTGGTGGCTTCATAACCATCCATCTCCGGCATCTTAATGTCCATAAGGACCAGATCAATATCAGGGTGATTGCGGCAAGCCTCAACAGCCTCAACTCCGGTGACCGCCCTGATTACTTCTTTAGCGATTTTTTTTGTAGCAATTGTAATGAGCATTTCCGACAATTTATCATCTTCGGCGACCAGTATTTTTAGGTTTTTGACATGACTATCTAATGGATGATCATCTGTTCCGGCGAGAATGGTCCTTGCTTCCTGCGCAGGATGATATGGAATTGTAAAATAAAATGTAGAACCTTTCTTTTCAGAAAGTCCTTGAGCTATGAATTTATCAAAGTCACTCTCAACCCAAATTTTGCCGCCCAGCATTTCAACATAAGCTTTGGAGATAGCCAAACCCAATCCCGCTCCCTCGTAATTTCGGGTCAGTAATTCGCTGCCCTGTCTGAATCGTTCAAAAATTAAATCTTTATGTGCCTGAGGAACGCCCATCCCGGTATCTTTCACAAAAAATTCGAGGTAATCGCCCTTTTTCGTATAACCAACTTCAATTGAACCTGTTTTCGTAAATTTTATCGCGTTTTTGACAAGGTTAGAGAGCACCGCAAAGACTTTTTCCTTGTCTGTTTTAATCCGGGTATCCTTTGAGGGGTGCAGATTTTTAGAGAAGATAGATAATTTTTTGTGTTCAGCTTCTTTTGTGAAGAAGCTTAAAATGTCCTCAATCTGCTCGTTAACATTCGTATCTGAAAGAAAAATTTCCATTTGTCCGGATTCCACTTTTGAGATACTGATGATATCGTTGATGATATTGAGCATACGGGCACCGCTTTTTTCTATTATACGAATATACTCCTGCTGTTTATCGCCGGCTAAACAAGGTTCTTTAAGAAGTCCGGTAAAGCCCAGGATGCCATTCATGGGTGTTCTGATTTCATGGCTCATATTCGCCAGAAAAGCTGATTTTAAACGATCACTTTCTTCCGCTTTTTCTTTTGCTTCTATCAATTCTTTCTCAGAACGTTTGCGCTCGGTGATGTCCCGGATATTGCATTGAATGACATTGCTGCGGTCCACTAAATAGACATTACTGACGAACTCAACGTTGATTTTTCGACCGCAAGCCGTTTCGAGAGGTAAGTTATCATAACGGACGTATTTTGTTTGTTTCAATTCTACAAATTTTTCTTCATTTGCTGTGATGTCTTTAAAGAATCCGATTTCCCATAGCTGCTTATTTATAAAGTTTTCTTTTGAATAACCCAGTAACTCGATTAGAAAGGGGTTGACGTCGATAATTTTTCCTGTTTCTGCATCAAGGATGAGAATGCCATCCTTCGCCGATTCAAAGAGGCGGCGATAACGAATTTCGGAAGCGATCAATGCATTCTTTAATGTCATTTTCGGGTTTTCTTTTCCGGATTTTTTCCCCTGATCCTGTTTTTCTGAAGCTTCCATTTCAGTTATAGTAATGCAAATTTGATCAGCTCTGCATTAAACTTTTCAGTTTCCTCCAGAAACAGGCTGTGTCCGCTATTCACAAAAGGAACGAGCGTTGAATGAACGATTCCCGCTTTCATTTGTTCTGCCAAATCGAAAGAACAAATTTTGTCTTTTTTACCGTGCATAATCAAAGTTGGAATGGTTATTTCAGCCAGATCAGGTCTTAAGTCGGTATCACGTAATGCGATTAAACATTGAGCCGTTGCATGCGAAGAAGCGCTTAACCCAATTCCGTTCAGCCAATTGCCAATCCCTTCATTTAGTGCGGTTTCGGTAGCCGAAAAAATCTTTGCGAAATCAGACAATAGCTTCGGCCGGTCTTTATAATTCAGTGCAATCAACTCGTCAACCACACTTTTTTGCAGATTGTATGGAAAATCTTCACGTTGTGTCCAGACAGGAACTGCTGCACCGGCTAACACCAATTTTGAAACACGGGTATCTTTATATTTTGAAACATAGCGAACTGCAATCGATCCTCCCATGGAAAATCCGGCTAAAACCGCGTTTTGTATGTCCAGTTTTTTCAGAATCTTTTTGATATCCGACGCATGAACATCATAGCTGTATGACCCGTAAGGCTTATTCGATTTACCAAAACCGCGTAAGGTAATGCCAATAACACGAAATTTCTTATTTATCAGATCATTGTATTGATATTCAAACATTTCATCACTCAGCGGCCACCCATGGATGAGCACAATCGGTCTTCCTTCGCCCGCATCCGTGATATGAAGGCGTAAATTGGGTTCTACTTTTATATATTCTTGCCTGACTATAACTGTATTTATCTTGTCTTTAAATTCCTTCATTATTTTAGATATTAAATTTAGCTGTCGGACGTTGTTGTCTTTATTAAATTGCTTCTACTGTAATTGCATCTTTTTCAATTCCCAGGTTTGCCAGTTGTTTTTGTACCGCTTCCATCATGGGCGGAGGTCCGCATATGTATACGTTTTTAACAGAACTATCCATCTGGGTTTTGAGAAAGCTTTCGGTAATTTGCCCATGTGCATATTGATCCGACTTTTCATCAGACAAGATATTGATCAGATTTTCGCCTAATAATTTTTTAAACTCCCCGTCAAGTATAATGTCGTCAAGCGTTTTATTTGCAAAAATGAGTTTGTTATTGCCGGTCTCATTCTTTGACTGAAGATACCTGAATATGCAGATAAAAGGGGTCACACCTGCGCCGCCGGCAATAAATACGCCTTCTCCTTTGTATACAATAGCGCCAAAAACACGATGCAAAATCAGCTCATCATCCTTTTCAAGTTGCAAAAGTTCGTTGGTGACACTTTTATGCGAAGGATAGATTTTGATTGTGAATTCCAGAAAACCCTGATCAGGTAAGGACTTAAAGGTGAAGGGCCTTTTTTTTTCTTTCCATCCGGCTTTGTTTATCGCTATTTCGGTAGCCTGACCCGGGGTAAAGGTGTAATCATGCGGTTTTTCTGTTACAATCTGAAGTACATCGTGAGTGATGTGATCAACTGATTTTATTTTTACAGTATATTGGTTCATATTTTCCGGTTTGCTTCTGTTTCTTTGCGGATGAATAACCAAATTGAATCAGGCAGGATCGGAATTCCTGCAGTGAAATGCAGAGACACTTATCACTTATTCTGCTTGCAAAAAAGAAATTGTAAGTAAATTTTCTGCACCGTCTTTACTCCGGACTTTCAATTTTGATTGACCAGGTAGTTCTCCAGTCCCATTTGTTCAATCTGAACATGTTGTATCTCAGCCCAATCGACGTGACCTTCTTCCATTTTGAGGATTTTCGTTAACAGGTCAACAGTACCCTGATCTTCAACCTCCCGGGAGAGTTTAAATTGCATTGTTGTATGCGTGGACTGCGTCAAGCTCATCGTTATTGTCATTGCTGATCATTTCCTCCACAGTTTTGCCAATTTTTATCGGGTTTAGTTTAGAAACGGTTGGTGTTCCCTCAAAAAAAATAATTCGTTCGATAAGCCACTCTGCATGATGCATTTCGTCCATTGCTTGTTTTCGAATGGCAAGATGAAGTTTACCGTAACCCCAGTTTTCCAACATTTCAGAGTGAACCATATACTGGTTTATGGCAGTCAGTTCATCTGCAAGCAGTGAATTCAAAACGGTTAGTAATTCTTTGTTCCCTTTCATTGGTGCGCGTAATTAATTAATTAATTAAATGATGGATGAATTATTGAGAGAACTAAGTTGGGAATCTTTAACGCCAAAAGGGTTACATAATTTTTTAGAAAAGTTACATCATTCACACATGATGCGTAAAATTTTACCGTTTTTTCAGCATTTATCCGGGAATGCTAAAAAATTCTTTTACAAAAGCCTGTTGTTGATTTTCCGTCATTTTATCAGCAGATTTAACGTCAATCTTTATTTTTTCAAAATGTCGATCATCTTTTAATAAGTTGAATAATTCATTTTTTGCATTAGTTGGTCCAAACAGGAGTACTTCCTCGTAGTCTTGAATAACATCGCTCAGTATTTTGAAATAATCTGAAAGTTGACTTTGCTCTTTGTTGTTCATAAGCGTCTCATCCATCCTCAGGTTTTGTCTTTGCTCCGGAAAAGCAGAAGGTGATTTTAACGTTTTTGTTACAACTGTACCATTTGTGAAACTTACCAGATGAGCGATTGAATGGTCCATCCAGATACCTAATTGTTTTGTTGTTTTCATTCGTATATAATTTATTTTTTTTACTTATTCATACAGGCGAAGTCTGTTGCGTAGTAAGGTAATTTCATCGTGCAAAGCATCTATACGCTGCAACAAATGTTTGATAGAATCGATCCCTTCGATATTAATATCCAACTCATAGTAAAATTGAATATATTTCTCTAATTGCCGAAGTTGTTCCGCATTCAGAAATCCGGCTTCTTCAACCGTAGTAACTTCTATCAGTCCGGTTTGCTGCAATGAACTAATAAATGAAACTTCAATGTCATGATTTGCACAGAACTCATTTACGCCCATTAAATATTCAGTTTGCATGGCTTATGATTTAGACAATTGTGTAAATAATTCCTTTTGCTTATCTGTCAGATTCGTTGGGATTTTAATAGACCAGGATACCAGTAAATCACCAAATTGCCCGTCATGCCGGTAAACCGGAAACCCTTTGCCTTTGAGCTTTACCTTACTTCCGTTTTGTGTTTCAGGCTTCACTTTTAATCTTACCTGGCCATTCAATGTATCCAGAATAATTTTGCCTCCCAGTACAGCCGTGTATAAATCCAAACCCACCGTGGCATATAGATTGTTACCCAACCGTTTAAATACATGATGATTGGCAATTGAAAATGTAATATATAAATCGCCATTTGGTCCTCCGTTCATGCCAGGACTGCCGTGCCCTGAAATTTTTATAGTCTGTCCATTTTCAATTCCTGCGGGGATCGTAATTCTGATTTTTTTCCCGTTCACGGTCAGCGTTTGCTGATGGGTTTTATAAGCATCGATGAGGTTGAGATGGATTTCAGCGTTGTAGTCTTCCCCTCTGAATTTCATTTGCCGGCTTTGGCTGGCACCTGATGCCCTTCCAAACATGGATTCAAAAAAGTCAGAGAAATCGGCTTCGGACTGTGCTCCTGAATTTCCTGCCCTTCGTGAGCCGGCCGATTGTTGCTGATCCTGATTTGCCTTTTCATATTCTTCTGCATGTTGCCAATCGTTTCCGTATTGATCGTATTTTTTTCGTTTTTCGGGATCGCTCAATACCTCATTCGCCTCATTGATCTGCTGAAAATTTTTCTTCGCATCCGTATCATTCGGATTCAAATCGGGATGATACTTTCTGGCCAGTTTCCGGTAGGCATTTTTAATGTCTTTAGGCGTTGCTGATTTATCGATCCCCAGAGTTTTATAGTAGTCAACGAAAGTCATATTCTTTTTGAAATGAGATTATATTACCTCCCCCAGATGTTTATAATTGGACGAGATCATTTTAAATACCTCATCCATGCGACCACCTAGCATCATTCTTCCCATATACAGAGCATAGCCTTTCATCTGGTCAAATTCCAGTTTTGGCGGCATTGCAAGGGCATTCGGGTTTGTCCATACCGTAACCAGCACAGGCCCATTTTGGTGAAATGCCTTTTCTATTTCTGGTTTCACCTTATCGGGATTATTAATGTTAATGCCTGGCATTCCCATCGCTTCAGCTATTTTTGCAAAGTCAGGGTTTAGCAAATCAGTTTCCAGATCAGGAATTCCGGCTACTTCCATTTCCAGTTTCACCATTCCAAGCGAACGATTGTTAAAAACGATAATTTTTACGGGTAGTTTATATTGGACAATGGTCATCAGGTCGCCCAGCATCATCGACAGGCCACCGTCACCGCATAATGCAATCACTTGTTGTCCGGGACGGGCAAGCGCTGCGCCAATGGCCTGGGGCATCGCGTTTGCCATAGAACCATGATTGAATGAACCAAGCATTTTTCGCTCACCTGTTCCTTCGATGTAGCGTGCTGCCCACACACAGCACATTCCGGTATCTACCGTGAATATGGCATTGTTGTCAGCCAAATCATTAATCACAGAGGCAACAAATTCAGGATGAATCGCATTTGGTTTTCCGGGATCCTCAACATAAACCTGTAATTTTTTTTTGACTTCTTTATAAAACTCCAGTTGCTGAGAGAGAAAAGTGCCATCCCCGTTCATCCCTATCATAGGCATGAGTGCCTGCAAAGTATCTTTCACGTCACCACAAAGTCCCATGTCGAGTTTAGCCCTTCGCCCGAGGTTTTCAGGTTTAATGTCAATTTGTACGATCTTATTTTTTACCGGCATGAAGGATGTGTATGGAAAATCGGTGCCTAATAACAGGAGCAAACCGCATTTATGCATGCTGTGGTAAGCCGATGGAATACCCAGTAAACCAGTGAGTCCCACCTCAAAGGGATTATCATACTGAATAGCCATCTTTGCTTTATAGGAATAAGCCACCGGGGACTTTAACTTTTCGGCCAGCTGAATAATTTCGTCATGTGCTGCTGCAGCGCCCAGTCCGCAGTAGATAGTGATCTTTTTATGTGAGTTTAACAGTTCAGCCAGCTGCAACAGCTCATCTTCTGATGGCCTGATGACTGGCCGGTTACGGAAAAGTGCAGTAGTAGTTTCAGTTGCTATTGCAGGAAGATTGGTAATATCGCCCGGTATTCCAATTACAGCTACACCTTTTCTGTGCACGGCATGTTGCAGGGCAGCCTGCAACATGCTTGGCAATTGCGCAGGTATATTCGCCATTTGGTTATAGCAACTGCAATCGTCAAACAGTTTAATGGGGTTTGTTTCCTGAAAAAAACCGGTACCAAATTCTTTGGTAGAAATAGTAGAAGCAATAGCCAAAACTGACGCTGAGGAACGGTGTGCATCGTACAAACCGTTTATCAGGTGAACATGCCCGGGACCACTGCTGCCGGCACAACATGCCAATCCATTTAGCTGAGCCTCAGCTCCGGCAGCATATGCAGCAGTCTCTTCGTGCCGCACATGAATCCATTTAATTTTGCCGTTACGGTGTACGGCTGCATTTACGTGATTGAGACTATCGCCTGTTATTGCATAAATTCTTTGGACGCCTGCTTCAACCAATATTTCCACCAGTTGATCCGATACATTTTTGCTCATAAGTAGTTTTTTATACCTTAATTTAAAAGCGTTAATTTTTGCAAATTGTTAAAAAGCACGTTTAAGGCGATAAAAAATTAGGTACTGATTACGTACAAAAGTGTGATACGACTTTTGAAAAGGTATACATTATCCGCACATTTTGGGCATTTGAAATTTTGGGTTATCTACAGAAGAATACCTTTTTCTTCAGATGATGGTTCCAATTGCATGGTCAAACATTTTTGACCCATTTTTGTGAGTTCAACCTCGCATGAAATCTCGATCTCATCGCTGACCATTTTACCTCCTGATTCAGTCGCGGTGTTCCAGGTCAAACCCCAATCACTTCGGTTGATTGTTGCGGTAACTGTAAATCCAGCTCTTTCATTTCCCCACGGGTCGTTTAGCATTCCTCCAAATTGTAAATTTAATTTTACATTTTGAGTAATGCCTGCCATTGTTAATTTTCCCCATAATTCATGATTGCCATCTGCGTTTGCCGGTCCGATGGTACTTGAAGTAAATGTTATTTGTTTATGGTTTTTTACATCAAGAAAATCACGACTCTTCAAATGCTTGTCTCTTTTCTCATCGCCTGTGTTTATTGATGACGCGTCGATCCAAAGATCAACTTCGGCAGTTCTAAAATTTTTGGCATAGGTAGAAATATTTGCATCAAATGTCTTGAATGCTCCTCTGACATGTGCGATCATAAAGTGCCTTACTTTAAAGCTAATTTCACTATGGGACTCGTCAATTGACCATCTTGTTTTTGTGCCAACTTTTTCTTTTTTCATGTGTTTATTTTTATAAGGCTAAGTTGTAAACCTATCATTGGAAATGTGTTACATAACTTTTGAGAAAAGTTACATCATTCACACATGAGGTGTAAATAAAAAGGAGAATATTTAGGAAAAGAAATTTAGCGTTTGAAGCCTGAAATATCCAATACCGACAACATACATTTCTGGTCGTCGTCAGTCACAATGCCTTCCATATAAACCAGGCACAAAGGAGTATTATCATAGCCGAGCATCACTTCGCACGATTCTTTGGCATGGCTGGTATAAACCGCTCTGAAGAAGTTATTAAATACATTCCGCGATTCTTCTGAAACAAATAGCTTAAAATTACTGTTTATCAGGCTAAAGCGTTTGTCTTTCAGCAGTTCGGCTCCTGTGAAATTTAGCTCGCAGATGCCGCCATTTCTGTCGAGTGTAAAATAACCCATTGGCGCAAAATCATACAACATGGTGTATTTTTTAAGAGCGGTTTCTGCTGTTTCATAAGCCTGACGCAGTTCTTCGTTCTGCATTTCCAATTCAATCTGGTGAACCTGAAGCTCGTGCAGGAGTCTTGTAACATCAGTCCCCATATCAGGAGCAGCCTTCTTTTCTTGTTTTATCTTCAGTTGTTCTTCTGCTTTTTTACGCAGGTACCGGGCATCTGTAAAATCGTGTTCTTCGTTCGTCATGGCATTATGGTTTAAAGTTAAGAATCATTCCTGTTGGGAGCTCCATTTGATCATGAAGTATATTTACGGACCATTCAATTGTTGGTTCATTTTTTCCCGCTGCTGCTACCGGTATTTTAATTTTGTTATCCGGCGTTGATTTGAGTAGTTGATACATCGATTTTTCGGTCTTTTTTTGCACTGGTTCAGGAATAAAAATCCGGATGAAATTTTGATTTAGCGTATCCTCCCTTTTCCTTTTGAAGAAAATTTCGGCCTGGGGGTTGAATTCAAGTATTTTCAGTTCGGCCGACAGTTTAATGATCACATCTGAGGCTGAATTCAGGAGGAAGCGGTTCGTCTGTTCACTGTCGAGTAATTTTACTTCCATCTGCTTGAGATCGGAAATGTTGATAAACGTGATGACCAGACCGTCAATCCGGTCATCGAAAGTACGGTAGGGCATAATGCGGATGGAAAACCATCGTCCGTCTTTGGTCGAAATTTGTTTCTGTATAAAAACGAGTGTCCTTAAAACTTCGAGGGCATCTGCTGCCAAATCCGGGTAAACGAGGTCGGAAACCTGATCCGTAAAGGGACGGCCAACATCGCTTTTTATGAGTTTAAAAATTTTGGTGGTCTGATTGGTATAGCGGCGGATATTCAGTTCTTTGTCGAGGAACAAAGTCGCAATATCCGTACTGTTTAACAGGTTCTTCATGTCGTTGTTCACCCTTGAGAAGTCGTCAACTTTCGATTGCAATTCGGCGTTCAATGTTTGAAGTTCTTCATTCAGACTTTGCATTTCTTCTTTTGAGGTCGTTAGTTCCTCATTGGTCGATTGCAATTCTTCATTGGTCGACTGCAGTTCCTCGTTTGTTGATTTCAGTTCTTCCTGAGAGGTTTGCATTTCTTCCAATGTGCTCTGCATCTCTTCACGCGCATACTGCAACTCCTGCTCTAACTCCGATTGCCTGATGCTGTTAACCGTCTTTCTTCCTGTTCGTTGTTTGTTTTGGGAGGTTTCGGGTACATCAGTAAAAATGATCAAAATCATACCCCTTAACGGCTCAGGCTTATCAATCCATTTGATGTTAACGGTTAAGTTTTGTGAACTGCCATTTGTGCCGACTTTGACATGGGGCAGGACTTCTTGTCCCTTCGTGATAAGGGCTTTGCGAAATGCAACCGGAAATTCGGTACGTAAACCCTCGCGCAGCATGGCAAAAATATTTAGGTTGGCCTTACCTACTGCCGGTTCCAGGTATTTTCCCGTACGTCCGCTGATGTAAATAATATCGCCATTTTCGTTTACTAAAACTGCCGGCGGAGAAAAGTGCTGCACCAGCATTTGCTCGGCAAGTGTTTGAATGTTTGGTGGCAATTTCGCGGGTAATTGCTTTTCAATCGTGCTCATTTTTGCTCGGGAAAAAGATGAAGGGAAATTAGACAGTTCGAGCACTGAAGTGTTGTTATTGCGTTTGTATATTTTCAATTTGGAATCGACTGTTGCAAATAGCGGGCTTTGTGTCCCAATTGTTTCAGAACTGCCAAGCAGCATAATGCCATCAGGATTAATGCTGTAGTAAAATAACCCGAGTAGCTTCTTTTGTAATTCGCTATCCATGTATATCAGCAGGTTTCGGCACGTCAGGATATCAATTTTGGTAAACGGCGGGTGCATAATAATGTTGTGTTGTGCAAAGACGATCATTTCCCTTATTTCAGTATTGATCCGGTAACCGTCGTCCGTTTTGATGAAAAAACGGTTCAACCGGCCCTGGGATACATCTGTTGCTATGTTTACAGGAAACAGGCCTTTCCTGGCAGCCTCTACCGCGTCGTTGTCGAGATCCGAAGCAAATATCTGCAATGAAATGTTTCCATGCGGATTGGCTTTTTCCAGTACTTCTTTAAAAATGACGGCCAGCGAATAAGCTTCTTCTCCGGTAGAACACCCGGGAACCCATGCCCGCAGGATTGAACGATCCTGTAAGTTGGAAAGTATATCAGGTAAGATGTCCTCTTTCAGCTTTTCCCATACCTGCGGATCCCGAAAGAAGTTCGTTACGCCAATCAGCAATTCTTTGAAAAGAATTTCAAGTTCTTTCGGATTTTCCTGCAAAAAGTGGACATATGAAATGATCCTGTCAATTTTATGGATGCCCATGCGCCGTTCGATGCGGCGGTACAGGGTATTTTTTTTATATAGCGAGAAATCGTTTCCGTTATGGGCACGCAGCAGGATGATTATTTTTTCGAGTGCGCTTTTGTCTTTGGTTTCCATTTCCGCCTCCGACCGGATGACAGGGATATGTTCGACCAAATTCAGGAGTTTTCCCGGCAACTCGTTGGCCGGGGCGATAAAATCGACCAGCACAGAATCGATGGCATTGCGGGGCATACTGTCATATTTGGCCGTAGAGGGGTCCTGGACCATTACGATTCCATTCTTCTCTTTAATGGCATGGAGTCCGATACTGCCGTCGGAACCCATACCCGAAAGAATGACGCCGGCACTTTGTTCCTGCCGGTCCTCGGCAAGCGATCGCAAAAAGAAATCGATTGGTAAACGCAACCCTCTTATTTCCAATGGTTCAAACAGGTACAGCGTGCCCTTTAATATGGACATGCTTTTATTTGGAGGAATGACGTAAACGCAGTCTTGCTTAACAGCCATTTTATCTTTTGCCTGAAAAACCTTCATTTTGGAGATACGTTGAAGCAATTCCGGCAACATACCTTTTTGCGTAGGGTCCAGATGTTGGATAACGACATAGGCCATACCACTTTTTTCAGGTACGTTTTCCAGAAATTGCTCAAGGGCTTCAAGCCCCCCGGCCGATGCGCCGATACCCACTATGGGGAACACGCTGGTGTTCCGATCAGGAAATTTTTCTTTTGATGCTGATGCCGATTGCAATTTTTCAGATTCCACTCTTATCTATGTTTGCGTTTTGAAAAAATGCCCGTTTTTGACCCTATCCATTTGTTTCCATACAAAAATATCATATTTAAACCAGTGTTTGTCCATAAAGCAGTAATTATAACTTACATCATTCACACATTTTGGATACATTCTCCTTCATTTTATCCTGTTTTACGGTTTGATTTTAAATTTAGGCCGGTTGCATCGAAATGCATCCTGTGAATGATGTAGTTTTTTTCAGAAATTATATAACATTTTTGCTAACAAGTTGTTGCATCTTCGGCTCAAAACCTGATTCACATGAAACATAAATTATTATTGAAGATTTTATTCGGGGCAGTTACTTTTGTTTTATTGCTGATTCTCATGGTGACGTTCGTTGTCGAGCCTTGGGTAGGGAAAAAAATTGAGACCACCGTAAATAAAAATTCCGCGGATTACCTGTTGAAAATAGGCAAAGTTCGTATTTCAATCATTAAGGCAGGGATAGCAATGGAAGATATCAGCCTGAAGTCAAAGCAGGAAAACAGGAGCCAGGCTGACTTAACAGGCGAAATTTCATCCATAGCATTCAAAGGGATCAATTTGTGGAAGGCCTTAGTCAAAAGGGAGATCGTTGTCAGGGAGGCAAGCATTTCCAATAGTCGGATCACAGGGAAGGTTGCTTTTCCGAAGAAAGCCGGCCCGCCAAAAATTTCATCCTTAAATATCCGGATTGATAAGCTGTTTATTGATAAACTTGCCGTAGATATTAAAAGCACATCAACCGCACAGGCCTATTCAATAAAAGATGGCGTTTTGAATGTATATGAGTTACAAGTTGATAAGTTCGACACGCTATCGCCCAACATGATTAAGCAAATTGAGTTCGATGCGCAGGAACTGATTGCAGTTTCTCCTGACAGCATGTACACAATTATTGCCAACGGGATTAATTATTCAGCCACTTCAAAAATCCTGGGGGTTGGCAGCTTTTCAATTCATCCAAATTACACAAGTTATGAATTTGCAGACCGGCATCAGTTCGAGACCGATCGTTTTGAAGCGGCGTTAAACCAGATTTCCTTTCGCGGTTTTTCTGCGATCGATTGTGTCCAATCTGGGAATTTGATCAGTTCTTCTATCGAAATCGGAGAACTGGATATGAATGTTTTTCGCGATAAACGGAAAGAATTCCGGCATGTGAGCAAACCTGCATTCCAGGAGATGATATACAACTATCCTGGCACGATCAACATTGATTCAATTGGGATTTTAAGTGGGAACATCACGTACACGGAGCATGAGGAAAAGGCAAATGAGCCGGGAGTTATCCGCTTTAGTAAAATCAATGTTCATCTCTACAAAATGACGAACGACACAATTTACAAAACGGAAAAGGCTTCTTTAAAGCTTAAGTGTGATGCCTTGTTAATGGGAAAAGGCAGGTTTGCGGTTTTATTGGAAGCGCGAATATTCGACAGGCAGAACACATTTTCGGTAAAAGGCAGTCTTTCCGCGATGGAGGCAATGGAACTGAACCCCATGCTGGAGAAAAATGCATTTTTATATGCTACATCCGGCAAAATAGATGCAATGGATTTTAGTTTCACAGCGAATAACACGAAAGCAACCGGCAATATGACTCTTCTTTATCATGGATTGAACATCGCGGTTAAAAATAAACAAACAGATAGGACCACCGCCATTAAAGAACGGATTCAGTCGGTAATTGCCAATTTGAAGGTGATGGATGCAAATCCGATACCAGGTGAGGAAGTAAGAGCGGGAGTCATCGACGTTGAAAGAGATCCCGAAAGATTTCTTTTTAATTACTGTTTCAAATCGATGTTGTCAGGAATTAAATCAGGCATTACAGAAAGTTCTCTGCGAAAGAAAAAATAAAGGATGGCTTTTTATACCATCCTTTTGTAACCAAATATAAAACTACATGCTGATACCTTGTTATACTCCCTAAGCGCGCTTTTTTTGTCAGTTAAAACGATTACAACGCCACTAAAGAGTAACACTAAAGTGAAATGAGTGCTCTCACAATTTTGTGGGTGCAGCCTGTGGCGGATGGTGGGAAGGGCCGGTATGCAATACCCATACGGAATCCCTGTAGTTTTTCCAAAACAGGAATTGTTTCAGGAAATGCTTTACAGGATTCATTAAAATGACGATGATATTTCAAATAAACCGGTATTGTTTCTTCTTCAGGAATCTCCCTGCCACAAATTCTGAAAAGTTCTTTGATTCGCTGTGTTCGTTGCTCTCGCTGGCTTATGACGTTCCTGAAAAACAAATTCAGGTAATGGTCGGTGATCTTAATCCAATCGGCGAATATTTTTTCGGGATCCGCTTTAAGCGAATAATCGTCGGCTATTTTTGTTAAAGCCGCTTGATGTGCCGACTCACCGTCCAGTAGCGTATCATCAATATCGAAAAAGATCATCATAAGTCAGAAGGTGTTTCTTTTTATTAAACGGAAGTCGCTCCGTATTTTCTTCATTGTTTTTTCGATGATCATTTTAGCGGCCAGTTCACCCATTTGCCGGAAATCGGTCGAAAAAACCGTTAGTCCGTCGAGGATGATTTCATTTATGGGCGACTCGTTGTATGAGATAATGCCGATGTCTTTTCCGATGGTGCAGCCTTTCGTTTTTGCGGCCCGGACCAGTTCGATCAGTTCAACATCCAGCTGGCTGTTCAGAATCAGAAAGGCTTCCTGCTTCTGAATTTTTCCGGTGTCGATATTTTTATGAATCCCAAACCTGATCTGGTGTTCCTCGCAGAATTTCCGGATCCCCTTTTCAATTAAGGGAGCGTACATACTTCCCGGCATGGAAATGATATTCAGCTTTTTGAAATTTTTTAACAAGCCGATGTTCCGGCTCAAGCCCTCAAAGATATCCTGTTCAAAGTCCTGATATACGGAGCCAAAGTTTCCGGGAAGTCCGTCGATCAGACGGTCGAGCAGGATCAGTTTCCGGTTGGGTATCTTTTTCAGGATTTTAATCGCCCTCTTTTGAATTTCCGGCCTGATGGGAAAGTGAGGGGTGATGATATAATAATCGAAATGATCGAGGTTTTCATCAATAAAGTGCTCAAAAAGATCGATGTCCTGGTTATGCAGCCGGATGGTGATCTCGGAAATATCGCCGATATGCGATGTAAGCGAACTGAACAGCACTTGTTTATACGTGCTGATCTTGTCGAACAGTAACAATACTTTTATCTTGTTGTCAGCCTTGCTGGCTACATAAAAACCTTTTCCGTGCGACGATTCGATGACTCCTTTCTCCCGGAGAATGGAATAGGCTTTCTTTACCGTTTCCTTTGAAATCTCCAGCTCGCTTGCGAGTTCATTCATGGAAGGGATAAACTCCCCTTCACGATACTGTCCGGTGGATACCAGATCCTGGACAGACTGAATAAGCTGCTTGTAAACAGGCGTCTGTGATCCGGTATCAATCTTAATCTTTAGCTTCATATCGTACTCATGTTGATGCTTATGCCGTAAAAATAAATCACATTCAGTTGCAAAAGTAATAAATCTCATTTATATTTGCACCACACTACACTACACTACTATTATACTTGTTTGTAGTGTGATGTAAATATAACCAAAAGTTAGCAGGTATGATCATGGAAAACAAGCAATACAAATGGGAGGTACTCGCGCTGTTATGGGTCGCTTTCTTCCTGAACCAGGCCGACCGGCAGGTTTTCAATGTGGTTTTACCCCTGATAAAAGCCGACTTGCATTTATCCGATCTTCAGATCGGCTCCATTGCCACTGCCTTTAATTTGGTGTATGCTTTGCTGGTTCCTTTGGCGGGATACGTTGGCGACATTTTCAGTAAAAAATGGACTGTGGCGTTGAGTATTTTGTTTTGGAGCATTGCCACCATGTTTACGGGACTGAGCAATGGAGTGCTGATGCTGGTTCTGATGAGAAGCATAGCAACAGGAGGAGGCGAAGCTTTTTTCGGCCCGGCCAATTATTCCCTGCTGGCGCAATACCATAAGGGAACCCGGGCTTTTGCCATGTCGATCCATCAGACGTCTTACTATGTCGGGATTATCCTGAGCGGTTATATTGCCGGTTATATCGGTGAGCGTTACGGATGGCGGAATGCTTTTTATGTCTTTGGCGCCGCGGGGGTTATTCACGGGATCGTTTTAATTTTCAGGCTAAAAGATAAAAAAGATCAACCGGAAGAAAAGCAGGAAGAGAAAGTCCGGTTACTGGAAGGTTTTAAAGTGCTTTTCGGCACGCCCACTGCACTGATGCTTACGATCGGTTTCAGCGGCCTTATTTTCGTGCTGACCGGCTACCTCACCTGGATGCCGACTTACCTGTATGAGAAGTTTAACATGAGCCTTTCTTCCGCAGGCTTCCATTCGATGTTTTATACCCATTTATTTGCCTTTATCGGGGTTATTCTGGCCGGAAAGTATTCCGATAAGTTTGCCAAAAAGAATCCGGCCTCGCGCATGATGATGCAGGGGTTCGGTCTGTTGATCGCGGTTCCCTTCATCGTCATGATGGGTAATTCGGACGTGCTGGCGACGATTTATATTGGCTTTGCCGGTTTCGGCTTTGCACGGGCATTTTTTGATGCCAATACCTATACGGTGCTCTACGATGTGATTCCTGAAAAGTATCATTCGTCTGCATCGGGTGTCATGATTATGACCGGCTTCCTGGTTGGGTCCATGTCCCCAATTATCCTGGGCTATATGAAGCCCTTGTTTGGCCTTTCATTGGGCCTTTCCATGCTCGCTGCGGTTTGGGCTGTTTGTGGCCTGCTGCTGGTTTTTACTTCAAAATACCTTTACAAAAGAGATTATGCCCGGGTTCACTGATTATAGAAACTGGAAGGCTTGGCTGCTTGAGAACCGGTGGGTCAGACTGTATGCCGTTCCGCAACTGGGCGGCAGGTTGATCCAACTGGAAATGGACGGGCACGGATTTTTCTTTGTCAATCCGTTGCTTACAGGGAAAGACCCCGGCCCGAGCCGCCTTGGCGAGAATGGTACCTGGCTGAATTTCGGCGGCGAAAAAATATGGCCTGCTCCGCAGGGGTGGAATTCTGCGGACCAGTGGCCGGGCCCGCCCGATCCGGTACTTGATAGCGGTGAGTATGTCGCAGAGCTGGGCGATGGCAGCAAAAACGAGCTGCGACTGACCGGCCCCATCGACCGGTATACGGGTTTGCAGATTATCAGGGAAGTATCGGTTTCCGAAAACCGCTCGGAAGTAAACGTTGCCGTCACCTTTAAAAATACAGCAAGCACGCTGAAGCGCTGGTCCGTTTGGCCGGTCCTGCAAATGAGCACGCCCGGGGAGGGGGAGGGACAATATCGGGTGGTTTGCCCGGCAAATCCGGGGAGCCGCTTTCGCAACGGATATCAGGTGATGCACGGACTGGTGAATAACCCTCAGTTTTCGGTTAATGCTCAGGGGAATGTGCAGGTTGATTATCAGTATCTGGTGGGAAAAATAGGAATGGATACCGATGCAGGTTGGGCGGCTTTCAATGATAAGGAAACAGGAAAGGTTTTGGCGGTCATGTTCCCGTGCGAAAAGGACAAAACCTACCCTAACGACACTTCCTTTCAGGTTTGGACGGCAGGGCGGGGGATGGTTTATTCCAGGAATGTCATCCGGCAGTATGCCGACGACCGGACTCTGAACCCGCCTTATCTGGAAATGGAGTTGCTGTCGTCGCTTCGGGAGATCATGCCCGGGAGGGAAGTTCAGTTTGAGTACCGGATGCCGGCGTCGACCATTCCTGACGGAGAGACGGTGAAAAGTGTCAACGAAACGGGTGTTATCGCTTCCTCCTTCACCTGGACGCCGCAGGAAAACGGAATCTTTTTGAGCGCTGCATACGGTGTTTTCTCAGCCGGGACCCTGAAAATTCAGGTGCATAACGCCTCGGGTCGCGAAGCAACCCTGCACGAAACAACAGTGTCTCCGCTGAAAGGGATCAGGAGCAGGTTATTCGTTCCCCGGGAGTTCCTGCCCGGCGATTTTTGCATCACTGCCCGGCTCTTTGATGCTGACGATCAGCTTGCCGGTGTGCTGGATGAAGGCGTAATTCCATTTAATCTTTAGAAAACAAATCAGACAGATATGAATACCAGAAAATTTGAAAAAGCCAGGGCCGGGTTGCTGCTAATCGCCTCTCCCCGTTTTAAAAACCTGGGAGAAGGTTTGTCCCGTGGCACTTATCACGAACGGAAACTGAAAGAGGTGGACGAGATTGTGGCATCTCTTGAGGATTCGCTCGAACTGGTTTACCCCGGAATTGTCTACAGCAGGGAAGATATGGAGAAAGCCATGAAGCTTTTTTTCAACGGGAAAGTCGATTTTATAGTGGCCAATTTCCTTTCCTGGTCCGAGGATTTTGCCTGGATCCGGTTTTTGCGCGATATGCCCGAAATCCCGATTCTGTTTGTAAACATCGCCAGAGACAAGGTTTCTTTTGAAGATACGCTCGATGAGGACGATTTTATCGACTACCTGTGTGCCGGAACCCTGGTCGGGTCGCTCGAAGGCTCAGGTTCTGTTTCGCGTATCAACCGCAAAGACCTGCAAGTGATCATGGGCAGCAAGGCCGAAATCCGCGACCAGATTCTCTTGTTCGCCAAAGTGGCCTGGGTTCGAAGTATATTACGCAATTCCACTTTGGGATTGCTGGCCAACTACAACGAAGCCATGTGGTCTACCTACATGGATCCTTACAATCTGTTTACCCGCATCGGACCGGAACTGCGTTTTATCACCTACACCGCACTGAACGACGAAATCAACCAGGTTCCCGATGCCGAAGTGAATGCTTATAAAGCTGAACTGGAAGCGAAATATCCGGTGATGGAAGATGTGGACGACGGGAAATTCCGGGCTGCGGTTCGCGGATCGCTCGGACTGGCCCGGCTCACCGAACGGCTGGGCATCGACATCATGGTTTTCAATGATATCGATGTGGCCATGTTCGAACTGATCGGTCACCGCCCGAGCTTTTACCCGGAAGCTTACGAGCGGATGAAATCGGTTTTGGTTCCCGAAGCTGACATGGGCGCGGGGATCATAACCTACGCGCTGAAGCTGATCAGCGGCAAACACGTCAACTTTATCGAGCCGTTTCATATTGAAGCTGAAAAAGGCACTTTTGCCGCGGGACACGCCGGCCCCAACGATCATACCGATCCTGATTTTCAGAAGAATGTCATCATATCGAGGGACGTCCGCTTTGCCAAAACCCGGTATAAATATGCAGGCGCACCGTTTGCCTGGTACCGCATTCCGGCGGGACGCAAAACCATGGTCCAGTTAGTTGAGGCAAACGGAAAATATAAACTGGTTGCCACACTGGTCGATTCGCTTGAGGGGAAACACTTGTTCGCCACCTATTCGCACAGTATTTTCCGGCCGCTTGTGCCGGTCAAGGAGCTGTTTGAACGGATCCTGAAAATCGGCACCACCCAGCATTTCGCCCTTGTCGACGGCGACTACCTGAAAGAACTTTCCGTTTTTGCCGAAATGATGGGATTTGAATATTACGAGATAGCATAAGGACAGAGAATAAAAACTAACGAAAAGGAGAAAATTGCAATGAGTTTCATGTTTAACCCACACCCTTACGATGATCCGACAGCGGTCAACCGCCCTAAACTTTCAGACGAAGTGATCAATTCGATCGTTTCCGGCACAAAAGAAGCTGCGGGTTATCTGGCGAATGCCATTCTGAAAAAATTTGAAAAAGGCAATGTCGTTGTGGCATTGGACGGATATACCGGCGCCCGGTTCGACCAGGTCATTCACCTGCTTTCGCAAAACCTGAAGCAGAAATCGGTCGAAGTAAAAGTCTTCGATTTTAAAAACGTGCTGAAAACCGCAGGCGAACTGGACGGACTTTTTGCTGAAAATCTGGCGGAGGACAGGGAGAAGGACCCGGTTTTGCTTTACGGGAAATTATTCAAAGGCAGTTACGAAGATGTGTTTGATGCTGAGAAGCTGGCCCAGTTTGAAGCCAGCGTACGCGAGTTCAAAAAATCAGGCGGACAGAAGGTTTTCATCGTTTCTGGCTTTGGTTGCACCATCGGGCAGTTGCGCCCCAATTACGACCTGATCTGCTATTTTGATGTAACTCCCAAAGAAGTGATCCTGAGGGCGCGAAAAGGGATGTTTGCCAACCTGGGTGATTGTGTGGCAAAACCCATCAAAGCGCTTCTGCGTAGGTGTTATTATATCGATTTTGAATTGGCCGGTCATCTGCGTTGGGAACTGATTAAAAGTAATGCGATCGATTATTATGTTGCCGCCAACGATCTGAATAAGCTGCAGCTGATTCCACGCGAATCGTTCGATGCACTGACCGCTGCCCTGGTAAAATGCCCCATGCGCTGCAAACCGGTTTATCTTGAAGGTGTATGGGGAGGGCATTACATCAAAAAACTCAGGAATCTTCCCGATAACATGGTCAATGCGGCCTGGGTGTTCGATCTTATTCCGCTTGAAGTCAGCATCGTGGTCGAAGCAGGGAAAAATCTGATTGAATTGCCATTTTTTACATTCGTGCAAAAAGAAGGAACAGCACTGATGGGCGGCGAATGTGTCAGGAAGTTCGGCGGTTATTTCCCCATCCGTTTTAATTATGACGACTCGTACCACAGCAGCGGGAATATGTCGATCCAGGTGCATTCGGGCCATAATTACAATGTTGAAAATTACGGAGAATTCGGGCGCCAGGACGAAAGTTATTATATTCTTGCAACCGGGCACGGGGCAAAAACCTATGTGGGCTTTAATGAAGGGATCGATCCCAAAGAGTTTATTGCAGAGGTTAAAAAATCGGAAAAGGAGTTCACTCCGGTCGATTATCAGAAATATGTCAGTCATGTCGAATCTGTACCCGGAGTACAGGTGATGTTGCCGGCCGGAACCATCCATTCATCGGGCCGCAACCAGGTGATCCTGGAAATAGGAAGCCTTTCTGTCGGCTCGTATACATACAAAATGTATGACTACCTGCGTGCCGATCTGGATGGAATACCACGGCCTATTCATACGTATCACGGCGAGAAGGTATTGCGGACTGAACGCACCACCTCGTGGGTGAAGGAAAACCTGGTTCAGGAACCCCGCCTGGTTGAAAGCGGCGAGGGTTGGGCCGAATACATTGTGGGCGAGCACGACCTGCTTTATTTCAGTCTGCGCCGCCTTGAATTCGAGAAGGAAATCAAGGGCAATACCAACGGGAAATTCCATGTATTGACGCTCGTTGACGGTGAAAAGGTTGAGGTTCAGTCGCTGGATAATCCTGAACTGAGCTACACCCAAAACTACCTCGATGTGGTGGTCGTTCCCGCAAACATGGGACGTTATGTGGTGAAGAACCTGGGCAACCAGCCGGTGTGTATCCATAAAACAATGTTAAAAGATGGCTTCGTCGATGACTGCGTACTTGATTATTGATGCCGGCGGAACCTTTTTGAAATCGGCCGCGCTCGACTTCTCCGGGAACGTTTTTCCCGGTTCGGCCCTTTCGGTGCCGTCTTTTTCAGACGGAACCCGGGAGCAGGTTCTTGGGGCATTTGGTGAAATTATTGGGGAGTGCTTGAACTATATTGGAATGAGGGAGATGGAGTTGAAAGGTGTCGGGATTGCGTTTCCCGGCCCTTTCAACATTTATCAGGCAACCCCGCTGATGCAGCATAAATTCAAATCGATTTACGGGCTTGACCTTCGGGAGCATTTTTATGAAAGGGCAGGGATCCCGCGGAATATTCCCATCCGGTTTATGCACGATGCCAATGCAGTGCTGCTCGGCGAGATCTGGAAAGGCAACGCCCAGGGACACGCCAATGCGGCTGTGGTGACCTTGGGTACCGGGCTCGGATTTGCAGTCTCTGAAAACGGAAAGGTCCTTTGTAATGGAATAGGCGGACCCTTTCTTTCGATTTTCAAGCTTCCATATAAAGACGGGATTCTGGAAGACTACACCGCCAAGCGCGGCTTTGTGCGGATATACCGGGAACTGAGCGGGAGAATCGCAGACGAAATTGAGGTGTCTGAGATCGGGAACAGGGCCGGTCAGGGAGATGAAGCGGCTTTGCAGACGTTTCAGGAAGTCGGGAAAATCCTGTCAGAAACACTGGGCGGGATTTTGGCTCAGCGAAAAACAGAGTGCCTGCTTTTCTGCGGTCAGATTTCACGTTCATTCCACCTGCTGGAACCCTCGCTAAGGGAAGGCCTGAAAGAAATTACCTGCCTGCAAAAGATTTCGATCGTGAAAAGCATTGACCATGCTGCTTTGCTGGGTACGCTCCGCAATATCGGGGCAGACCTGAATTGACTTTTGCCGGATCAGACCGGCAGGTCTTTGAATCTTAACCTGCCTGCCTGTAACGTCGAATTGCATGTCATTGAAAAGCTGTCTGGAGGCAATGAAACCGGAAATGCAAGTTGTAATTGGTTAAAATTGAAACTAAAAACATATGAAGAGAGTCATCGTTTTTTTTATCAGCATCACGATCAGCAGCCTGACTATGGCGCAATATCAAAACATTAACTGGGATTCATTCCGGTATTCAGGGCCGGGACTGAAACAGGCGGGCTGGCTGGCCACGCGACACGCTGGTGAGATCCAATCGTCACCCTGGTCGGTGGGCTGTGAAACCCTCGACCGCGACTATGCCAGATTCAGCGTCTATAAGAATTACGTGGGCGAGCTCGGCGTAAAGCATGCCCGCCTGCAAAGCGGTTGGGCCAAATGTGAAAAAGAAAAAGGCAACTATAACTTTGAGTGGCTCGACAGTTGTTTGTAGGGCCTGACCAAACAAGCTGTTCAGCCCTGGATGTGCCTCTGTTACGGCAATCCGCTCTATGGCTCCGACTTTAACCTGCAGGCGAAAATCTTTACCGATGAAAAGACGATGGATGCCTGGCTGAAATATGTGGAGGCAACCGTGAAACGTTACAAGGATGTCGTCAATGAATGGGAAATCTGGAATGAGGCGAACAACGGGAACAAAGATCCGGGAGTGTATGCATCTCTTTTTATTAAGACAACCGAAACAGTCAGAAAAATCCAGCCCGATGCGGTAATCATTGGCTTGTCGACTTACCGGATCCCGCTCGGCTACATCGGGGAGTTTCTTGACATCCTGAAAGCACAAAGCAAGCTGGATCTGCTCGATTACGTCTGCTACCACCCTTATCTGAATAATCCGGACGACAGTTATGAGGATGTCGACAAATTAAGTGCATTGGTCCGTTCTTACAGTTCGGATGTTAAACTCTACCAGGGCGAAAACGGATGCCCGGCCATTCTGGAATGGGGCCACGCCCTGAAATATTATCCATGGACGGAGATCAGCCAGGCCAAATGGCTTATGCGCCGGATGGCAGGCGACCGCTTACGTGATATCCGCACCAATGTTTTTACCCTGATCGATTTGAAATATACCAACATGCTGCAATCGTTCGGCCTGATCCGTTCAAACCTGTTGTATGAAATTATCTACAAGCGGCCGTCATATTACGGCGTGCAGCACATGGTTGGTTTTTTCGATGACGCCGTTGAACCCGTGGGGGAACTGAAGCATAATTCATCAGCATCTCAAAAGATGACTGTTGCCGGATTCAAAAAAGAGGGCTCACCTGTCGTATTGTTGTGGTACAAAGATCAGATCCCGGGCGATGGGTTCAAATGGGACCTGATCAAGCTCACCATCGAAGATCTCAACTTCAGCGATCCCGTTTATGTGGAGATGATATCGGGCAAGGTGTATGAGATTGACAAGGCTGACTGGGAAAACAAGGGCAATAAGCTTGAGCTGCGAAACCTTCCCGTGTGGGACAGTGTGATGATGATCGCCGAACGCCGGCACACCCTCACCCAAGGATCAGCGAAGGACCAGAGCTGTTATTAAATATATTTCGGGTTCATTTTTGCATTGCTGACAATGAAATTATGTTTGCTGTTTGTATGGATTTCTGCCACAGTGTTAATGGAAAAAATAAAGGATGGCTTTTTATACCATCCTTTTGTAACCAAATATAAAACTACATGCTGATACCTTGTTATACTCCCTAAGTGCGATTTTTTTTGTCAGTTAAAACGATTACAACGCCACCAATGAGTAACACTGCACCAATGATGGGTGACCATTGTACGGGGTGGTTAACTTCCTTGTTGATCTCAATCGGTCCCAAATCAACTACTTTTTCTTTGGTAATATAGTTGAACCCGGTATAAATGATCATGATCAGACCGATAACCGCAATAATAATTCCTGTTGTTTTCATACGTTTATATTTTCAAATTAACCAACTACAATTTGCGTATTCCGCGTCGTCACTTTGAGACGTTTACCAACGGTATGGAACTCGCCAAAATAATCATTCACTTGGTTGAAAGCTAAGGCTTTAATGGCTCGTTTCATACGCTGATAATTTGGCTTTTTATGGTCGTATGGAACTCCATGTTGCTGAAAATTATTACCGTATCCTTGGGCGTAGCAGAGCAACATATTCGTTTCATCCTGTGTGTTTCGGTTCATTTAAATGGATACGCATAACGATTTCATTTCTATAGGATTTTTCGTCCCTGGATCACTCTTAGTATGATTGCAATAAGAGCAATAACCAGCAGAATGTGTATGATCCCTCCAACGCTATAACCAATAAATCCAATGAGCCATGCGATGATTAAAATAACTGCAATAATGTAAAGTAAGTTTCCCATGATCGTTATTTTTAATGTAAATTCCTTAAAGTAAGATGATCAGTAGCAATGCAATAATGATTGCTGCTCCTACAGAAATAAAAAATCCACCCTGGCGACCTTCTGCAGAATTGCTCTCGCTATTTGCTTTTAATTCGCTTTTTATCGAACGGACTTCTTTCCGGAGCTCCTTTTTTTGCTCCGGCTTTAATGTTGAAATATCCATTGCTTTGATCTCTTTTAACCTGACAAGCATTGCTTCGGACTCAGCGCGTTTAACAGCCTCGGTTTCTGTTGTCGGGACCTTTGCGGGTTCATTCTCAGCCTTCAATTGTGGCGGACAAATTAAAAACAGCATGAATACTGTCATTAAACTAATCGTTAATTTTTTCATTTGCATCGATTTTATTTTTTTAAAGATCAACATCTTAAAAAACAGTCGTGTTATACAATTTCTGATATTCGTTACATGATTCTCACATGCTTCGCCTGGCAGAAGTCACTTAAATGGTTCTAAAACCTGTCTGTTGACAAAACAATTTGTTTGTCCGGGTATTGCGCATTGATATCGTTCTCTGCGGTAACAAATAATTTGACCGGTTGATATGAGGACGCTGTTTTCAAAGATGCCTGATGTTGTTTGGAAAAGAAACTTGTTGAGCTTTTTAGTTGCCCGATATTTACAAAGTCTCCTTTGTCTGTCTCCATCCAAACAACATAGGTTGCTTTTGAAGATTGCAGTCTTTCCACTTCCGCCAAATCCGATATTTGTATTTTAATGATGTAATTCTTGTTGCTGTCCGTTTTGATATTGACTGAGCCTTTGGCCGCGGGCACAACCGAAGAATTTAAGAAAGATATTTTTTTTGTACATGTCGTAAAGAGAAGTATAATCGTTGTAACTAAAATACCGGATAAGATCTTTCTTGTCATTTTATTTGATTTTTGTGCATTCATAATGATTTGATTTTAAAAAATTTTGGTTAAGAGTTACATGATTCAAACATTCAGCACAGACGAAACATAAAGGCATTTGTCCTAACCGGCCAGATGCCTATTTATAATATTTCAGGGCTTCAGGCATAAATTGTTTTAACTTCCTGATCCTGGTTTCATCGGAAGGATGCGTGCTTAGAAATTCCGGTTGACTTGCCCCGCCTGCATCTGACATTCTTTGCCAGAAAGGAATTGCTTCCCGTGGATCATAACCGGCCATAGCTGCAAAAATTAATCCGTATTGATCTGCTTCCGTTTCCTGCTGCCTTGACCAGGGCAATATTGCTGCGACCTGGCTTCCAATGGCGTATGATTGTAAAAATAAATTCTGAGTCTCCTGGGGTTTCTGGGACAGAGCAGCCCCTAATGCGATACCGCCCATTTGCTGAATCATTCCCTGACTCATCCTTTCACTTCCGTGTTTTGCAATAGCATGGGCAATTTCATGTCCGACGACAATTGCAACTGCGGTTTCGTTTTGCGTAACAGGTAACAGCCCGGTATAAACAACAACTTTTCCGCCAGGCATACACCAGGCATTAACCTCTTTGCTGTCGATCGTGTTGAATTCCCATAAATATCCTTTCAGCACCGATTCTTTTTGCTGGCTTTGATAATATTTTGTAATTGCGTTGGCTATCCGGGCGCCAACCCGGTCAACCATTGCTGCATCTTTGCTGCTTCCCGGTTTTAACACCTTGTGTTCTGATAAAAATGTATTATACTGGCTCGTGGCCATCAGTTGTAACTCTGATTCCTGAACCAAACTCAGTTGTTGGCGTCCTGTTACCATATTCAACGAACATCCCGTGAGGAAAACAACAATAAACAGGTAAAACAGAATAATTTTTTTTTCTTTCATTTTTGTCAAGTATTAAAAAGAACCGATCAGCTTCTGCAATAGCTTTTTCCCTGATTAGCCAAGGGTAATTGTAAAAAGAAATGGGTTTCATGTACCCCCGGCGGTTGCGAAGCAACATCTTCGTTTCAGATTTTTAATTAAGCATCTGACAAATATCCCACTTAGTCATTTTTGCATTATTTTCGGGTCCCTTCCGTAAAAAATCGGAAGTAACCATTATTTGTATCCTCCAAACCCTTGTTGTTAAAACAACAGGGCGTTTATTTTTTCTCAGATTAAAAAAAGATCGTGGTTTCATGTGTCATATCATTACGGTTTACAGATTATTTGGTATGGCTGAAATGAAATCAGGAATATTTTGTCCGATTCATGCCGGTCAGGTTTAAATTCGAATTAAACTCTGACCCGCCTTACAAAGTTATTTCACTTCATTTCGGAAACTATTATATAACTTTTGAAATAAGTTACATCATTCACACATTCTCCAGTTTGCGATTCTGCAATACCGTCCGTTAGAAATGAGGGCCTTGCTGTTTGAGTATTGAAGAACTTCGGGAAGTCGCACGTACAAACAAACCGAATTATCCGGTCATCAACAAACGAAAAGACGACTACACATATTTCCGAAAAAAGTTTCAAATTTGTAAATCATATGGGTCTTAGGGCGAAAACAACAGAATCACTTGAACAGTTTTACAGGGATAAGTATGGTCGCTTATCTGACGATTTCCAAAAGAACATGGGGCATTTTAATGTTTTCCGGATTGAAGACCGGATTCGCACAGGTACCACTTCGCCAACTTTTATCCGCAGGGATTTTTTTAAGATCATGCTTTTTCAGGGGAATACATTACGGCAACAACAGTATCCCGATAAGCGGAAATACGCTTTTTTTTAAATCCCCAGGTACCTTATACCTATGATCCGCTGACTTCCGATACCCGCGGTTATTTCTGTGTATTCAAAGATGAGTTTTTTAAAGAGAACCTGCGCCTGAACTTATTTGAGCTGCCTTTGTTCGCTGCGGGTTCACAGCCTGTGTTTGAACTGGATGATGAAAAAGCTCACGAAGTGAAAAGCATTTTTGAAAAAATCAGCAAAGAGTTTGATGCGGACTACTTCTATAAATACGAACTGATCAGGAACTACGTCAGCGAACTGATCTATTTGGAGATGAAGCTCCGGCCTGTAAATAAATCCTTTGAACATCCGGATGCCGTTTCCCGGATCACCTCTGTTTTTAAAGAATTGCTGGAGCGAGAGTTTCCAATTGAATCGCCCTCGCAGCGTTTTGAGGAGCGCTCCCCCAAAGTTTTTGCAGACAAGCTCTCCATCCATGTCAATTATCTCAACTGCGCCATAAAGAAAACCACCGGGCGCACGACTACCGGTCCTATTGAGCGCCTTACGGCGGAAGCCAAAGCGCTGCTAAAGCATACGAACTGGAGTGTTGCCGAGATCAGCTATGTCCTCGGGTTCGAAGATCAGGCACACTTCAATAACTTTTTTAAGAAACAGACCTCCACCAGTCCTTCTGGTTTCAGATCGATTTGAATTTGACAAATAATGGTTTGGATACAACAAAAACAGAATCTGGTCTGCAGGCTAACTTTGCTTCAAAAGAAGATGATGAACAATACAAAAGTCTGGTATATCACAGGCGCATCCAATGGAATGGGTTTATCGCTTGTAAAACAACTAACTGCAAAAGGCCACAGGGTGGCTGCAAGTTCGAGGTCAATTACCGGGTTTGAAGCGTTTCAGGGGATTGGTGACAGGTTTTTGCCATTGGAAGTTGACCTGAAAAGAGAACAGTCCGTCGCAGCTTCGCTTAAGAAAGCAGTAGAAAAATTCGGTCGTTTGGACGTCGTCGTCAATAATGCCGGCTATGGACTAGGCGGCGCTTTGGAGGAACTCAGTTATGAGGAAATCGACGAAAATTTTCAGGTTAATTTTTTCGCTGTTGTACGCGTGGTTCAGCAGGCGTTACCCTATATGCGGAGACAGCGTTCGGGCCATATCATCAAAATTTCTTCGATCGCAGGCTTTGCTCCAGGGACGGGGTGGTCCATGTACTGCGCGGCGAAATTTGCGGTGAGCGGCCTTAGCGAAGCATTGGCAAATTTTTAACCCGTGTTTTTCCCGTAATTTCCTTTTGGTGTGCTATCCCCCAGCCTGTCAGATTGTTGATTATGGTCTTTAATATTCTGCCGTGTTCCGTGAGCTCATACTGGACCGTTACCGGGTGCGTGTCCAGAACTGTCCGTTTAACCAGTTTGTTTATTTCTAGTTCCTTGCTCAGCATTTTGTTCGAGATTCCGGTAACATCATTCAGAATATCGGAAAACCTTCTTTTGTTGTAATGGCAGATCGATGAGATAATATGGATCTTCCATTTTCCGCTCAGCACGTCCATCGCATCGTGAACTGCCATCATCTCCTTTTTACGTTCCTGTTGAAATTTTTCGCACTTACTCTCTTTTCATGGCTTCATGATGGTTTAAAATCTCGCAATGGAGTGTCTTCATGTCCATTCTGTTGCCTTGATCATTATTTTAGAAAAATTTTCGTATCAGTTAAAAATCCCGTATAGTCCTGTACCGTTTTATCCTGTTCCGTATTAGCTAAAAAGCCATCCCAACAGTCCCCACAGCATCAAGGCCAGGGCTATCCATTTCAAGACTCCTTCCACCCAAAGAGTGATCAGCCCGGTGAAGTAATTGCGGAAATGCTGCAGGCCACCCGGGCCCCTGCGGTTGAACTGCCGCATCCCCACCAAAAGCAATATTCCCAGACCGATGAAAAACAGCGTCGGATAGGACAGACTTTGAAAAAATTTTATAAGTACTTCGATGATGATTTATGTTTTCTGTGTTTTGTTTTTGGCCTGTTTGTTTTGCAGTTCAACCAGTTTGCGGTGGATGTCTGTCTAATATGTTTGCCGTTTTTTGTCCGCTGCCGGGTTGGGCGGTACATGGTGAAAGCCCCTGAACCAACGTGCCTGTGCTATTGCGGCGGCAGGGTCTGTAACATCTACGAAAAATAATCATTTTTACTGAACAGACCGATACATCTGTTTTTGTGAACCATTTTGTTCTGCATCTTGTATACAGATAGGGGGCCACTAAAGCCTATCTCGCCTGATTTTAAGACACGTTAATTTTGCCAGGGTTTGTTCAATATAAAGTCCCTGTGATGTACCTCGTAATAATTTTTCAGCTTTTCAATGATGATGTAATCAGAATCCGGATTAAGAGCTAAGTTTTTTATCAGGGTTGAATCAAAGTCCACTGAAAGTGAGTCTGATAACCTGATATCTGACGGGGAATTATTTCCGGCCTCATCTTTTGCCTTGAAGCATAATCCGTAAGACATGGCTTTCAGTATCAAATCGTACGGCATCCGGTATTGCATTGCAAGGTGTATCGCTCCCATGAAACGGTCATCGGTTCCAAGCTTACGGGTCAAATCCTGGCCTACTCTGAAAATGGTATCCTGCAAAGCTTTATTTCTGAACCGGTGAATCAGG
>Ga0074195_1000296_pt1 | contig 108697 bp, 106 predicted proteins | sample EPASupsiteHSE623_FD_64525 | JGI IMG/M metagenome (GOLD analysis project Ga0074195, IMG submission 64525) | Bioremediated contaminated groundwater from EPA Superfund site, New Mexico - Sample HSE6-23 | ecosystem: Environmental > Aquatic > Deep subsurface > Groundwater > Contaminated ... | reverse complement strand
TTGTCCTTATTGCGGATTATCGATAGATAGAGATCTTAATGCAGCAAAGAATATTCTCAGACTGGGGCTACAGTCTGTGGCATCAGCCTAGATGCCCGCCAATTCATTGGCGGGAGTAGTCACAGCTTGACCACGAATCATGATCTTCAGTTGAACGGATAAACGACCAAACAAGAGTGATTTAAGCCTCGGGCGGGATTCGAACCCGCGACCTCGTCCTTACCAAGGACGCGCTATACCGAGCTAAGCTATCGAGGCGCCAAGAGCCCCTTGTGCTCACCATTCATGAACCTTTCGGTTAAAACTGCAAACCGACAACTCTGCACTTCGTGCATCGCGTCTGGATAAAATGGGAAAAAAGCCATCTAGCTGCCCTGTTTCAGGTTTTGCTCATAGACCTCTTCCGTTCTCTTGGCGATGCGCTCCCAGCTGAACTCGGCGTCAATCCTGCTGCATCCCGCCAGCGCCAGCTTCTTCATCTCCTCGGGATTGCTGAGCAGCCGGTTGATGCACCAGGCGATGGACTCGGGCTGCACATAGGCCAGGAGGCCGTCCTCGAAGTTCTTGATGATGCTCACCGCCTCCGTCGCCACCACCGGCTTGCAGGCATCCCATGCCTCCAGGACCACAACGCCGAAGGGCTCATTGCGGCTGGGAACGCACATGAGGTCGCAGGCGTTGACCAGCTCCTCCTTGTCCGAGGACGATGTGTACCCCAGGAACCGGCAGGCATCCGCCACACCAAGCTCTCGTGCCCTGCGCTCACATTCGCCCCTCATGCCGCCCTCGCCCATGAAGATGAATCGAGCATCGGGCCGATTTCTCAAGATGCGGGGAACGGCCTCGACCAGGAGATCCGGCCCCTTCTGAATGCTCATCCTGCCGCAGAAGAGCACCAGCGGCGCGAGAGGATGAATTCCATACTTCTCCTTGACCCTTCCCGCATCCAGGCCGTGCCTCATCTTTCCCAGAACTATGCCGTTCGGGATGATGTGGATCTTATCCTCAGGAAGAGAGTATATCCACATCAGCTCGTCCTGCATGCGCCTCGTGGTCACTATCACCGTCGCAGCTTCATAGCAGCCGAGCCATTCGCGATGGGTGATCTCTTCCGAGATGCCGTATCCGAAGTTGTTGCCGTTCCTGCCCCATTCCGTGCTGTGCATGGTCAGAAGGAAGGCCTGGCTCAATTCCTGCTTTATGCGCAGCAGAGCCGGCACGGGGTGCCAGTCGTGGCCGTGCACGATATCGAACCGGCCGAAGAGCTTTTGCACCGCCTTGAAGCGATCGACGAAGGCATTGCACATCAGGTCCATCTGGGCGACGATATCTCCGGATGAGTCCACATCCACCCTCTGGTAGTGGACACCGTTGATCTTGTCATAGGACTCAAAGTCCCCTCTGCGTGTAAAGACGTGCACCTCATGCCCCCTTCTCGCCAGAGCTTCGGATAGCTCCGAGACATGGGGCGCTACGCCGCCTACCTTTAACGAGTATAGGCTCTCCCAGGAAAACATTCCTATTCGCATCTCTTCACCGGTTTGGACATCGTACTTGCGGTCGATATTGACAGTTCGCTGCTATTATTATCACCAATATGAGGAGTTTGGAGCTTTTTTTCTCCCATGGCCCCATTTTAGCAAAAGTCATGGGCAATGAAATAGACATTTTGTAATACTTTGGGGTTTGATAATTGATTAACCTTTCGGCGCTTCCACCAAGCTCCGGCGCAGCTCGGTTGCGGCCTGCTCCGGCGGGACGGAGTTGATGTAAATGCCCGTACCCCGCTCAAAGCCCGCAATCTTTGCGAGAGCAGGTTGTATCCTGATGCTGAGATGATATCCCGATGGAAGCTGGTAGATCATGAGGTTGTAAGGCGGATCATCCAGGAGTGAGCGCATGTTTTTCAGGGCCAGGCTCAGGATAGACGCGAGGCTGTGCATCTCACTTTCCCTGATATCCGATAGGTTACGGATGTGCCTTCGGGGCAGGATCCATGTCTCGTAAGGTGTCTGAGAATAAAATGGTGCGATAAGGATCCAGTTATCATTCCTGGCAATAAGCCGATTGGACGCCGTCTCTCGCTCTACAATATTGCAGAAATGACAGAATGATGCCGAGGAGATCAGATCGAGTTCTCTCTTGATCAGAGGCGGCATGACGGGCAAGGCCACGACCTGAGAATGGGTGTGGGTGAGGGATGCTCCCGCCTCTTTGCCCCAGTTCTTGAAGATGGACACATACTTGACACCGCCGATGCCGCAGTAATGAGCATAGCGATCCTGATAGGCATGCACGAGCAGTTCCATCTGCTCCAGGCTGAAGTCTGCCGGGTTATCGTTGTGACAAGGCGAGTCCACGATCACCTCGTGGTGCCCGTGACCAGGCAGTGCAATCCATTCGGCTATGGGCGGAGTGGGACTTGGCACCATGGCGGCGAAGAGGTTGGGGAAGACCCTCATCTTCCAGTCTAAAATTCGCTCGAGATCTTCGGTCTGCACTCCTTGATCAGTATAAACGACAGCTCCCGGCGGGGTCATCTCCTCATTGCCGGGACAGAACGGGCAGACCTTGCCGTCTCCCTGCTCCGCCTTTTGCATTCGGAAGTCCGAGGGCCTCTTCTTGCGCTCGGCGGCGATGATGCAGTACTCGTCCAGAAAGTAATGCTTTCTTATCTCCGGCATCAGGCAACTTCCTTGTAGATTTGCAGGGTCCTCTCCGCCGCCTTTTGCCAGGTGAACTCGTCCAGGGCCCTTCTCCTGGCATTCTTGCCCCAGCTCTTCAACCGTTTCTTATCCTGCAGGGCAAGATTGATTCCCCAGGCGATGTCCGCCGGATCACGGGCGTTGACATGAACGCCCGTAGGCCGCGCTGTTGCCGGGTTCTGCACGATCTCCCCCAGGCCGCTGGTTCCGGCTGCCCCTACTACCGCAGCCCGGCCCATAGCCGCCGCCTCCAGAGCCACGATGCCGAAGGGCTCGTAAAGGCTCGGGAAAACGCACAGATCCGCCAGGGCATAGATGTGAAGCTTGTCTTCTGCATCCAGGAAGTCGGTGACGAGCGCGACGCCGCCCAGCCGCTCTGCCTCCAGCCTGGCAAAGCCTTCCAAGTTGCCCTTGCCCACGACCAGCAGCTTTACGCCCGGGTGCTCGGCCCGAACCTTTGCCAGTGCCGAGAAGAGCTGCAGGATGCCTTTGACGGGCTCCAGGCGGCCCATGAAGAGCACGACGATGTCATCCTCCGCAAAGCCAAACTTCTGTCGCAGAGCCGCAAGGCGCCCCGGATCGGCTTGATCCGGATCGAAGAATTCCGCATCCACACCATGGTAGCAGACGCGAATCTTCTCCTGATCAGTCCCCAGGCTCACAAGCTCTCGTTTCATGGCTTCCGAGACGGTGATGACCAGATCTGCTACATCGGCTCCTTTCTTCTCCAGGGCCACCAGCTGAGCATTGGGACTCTCCGACCGGCCGGCTTCCAGGCCGTGCACATGAAAGATGAAGGGAACTCCTGCTTTCTTCACGGCCATGCCGCCCGATAGGCCCAGCCAGTCGTGAGCCACGGCCAGGTCGAAGGGGCCCTCCAGCAGGAGATCCGAGGCGGAGAGCTGGTTGTAGCTGAACAGATCCAGCATAAAATTCAGGCCCTCTCCCCAGGATCGGCTCTCCTGCGACAGGAAGATCTCCAGGCTGTCCCTCATGGGGACGGGAGTCTCCCGGAAGACCTCCACTCCGCTTGCTATCTCATGTCTTGGCAGCTTATCGTTTCCCCAAGTGAAGACCGAGATTCTCTGATCTAGATTGATAAGCTGTCGTGATATGTTGTCCACATAGACTCCCAGGCCGCCGTAGATGAGCGGAGGAAACTCCGTGCTGAAGTAAGCGATTCTCATCTTTCCACCACCTTACGATTAAATTCAGACATATTGAATACGCCTGAATCCAGCAATGGTTACATTCTTGCCCGCATGATCCCTGTCGAATGATTCCAGTTGGCGAGATCATCGCGATAAATCATTGCGATGCGCGAATATATCAGTTCCTCATTTACATTACCAGGTTCTTGTAATATTCCAGAACCGGTTCGTTCCAGCTGAACTGCTTGGCCAGAGAGAAGGACTCCTCGCAGAGCAGCCGGTACTTGACCTCATCCTCCAGATAGGTCCAGGTGAAGTAGTCCATGGCCAGGGCATAGTCCAGGACGATCTCCTGGGGCTGGGCCTCCAGATTGTCAACGATCACCACGCCTCCCAGACCCGGTACGCGGCGCTTGATCTTCTTTAAGGCATCACTGTATCCCGCCGCCCGGCTGACGATATTGGGCGTGCCCTCTTTGCCGGCCTCAAGAGCCGTGAGCAGGAAGGGTTCGTACTGCGAGGGGAATACACCGGCTACGCACCCCGCCATGATCTCATCGGCCCGCATGCCCAGGCCCCCATCATTCGGTCCTACCCACTGGGGGTAAAGCAATGCCACCACCAATCTCTTGCCGGAGATAAGCTCCTTCTCATCGAGGTCTCTCTCCTTGATCATGTTCTCCAGACGCAGTTCCTCGCCCACCAGAATCTCGGGTGTCAGGTTGATGGGAAAGCCCTCGGGCAGCTTCTCTTTGTCCTTGGGCCCGTGTGCTGCGATCAGGAAGCAGACCACGCGGGTGTCGTCGGCATGGCGCTGTCCTATCAGGCGGTGCTTGAGCAGATGATCCTGCAGCATCAGGGCATCGAGGAGCTGAGGATAGCCCTTATTCTCGATCTCGATGCGGGAGATGGTGAAGATGGGAATGATGCTCTCCTGATTAACGCACTGGCCATCGCAGAATTTGTAGAGGTTATCGGCGAGGAACTTCTGAATCCGGGCCCGGCAGCGGTCTTTCTTGTCCCAGTCGATGTCCTCCACATCCAAATCGATGCCATTCCTGATCACGATGCCCTTCATGCGGTGAAAGAGCATGGCCTCCTTCATGGTCGAGTCCCCGACAAAGGTGACCGCATCGGCATAGCGGGCCAGCGCCTCCAGGGCGGCAAAGCCTAAAGGAGTTCCCGGATCCATGATCGAGTCGTTCTTGACGATCTTTTGCAGCGCCCTGTAGCCTGAGGTCCTGCCCGGAACCGTGGCGTGAAGGGTGCATACCGTTCGAACGGGAACGCCCAGCTTCTTGAGCCTCGCCACGGCATAAAAGACGCCGAACTCGTGGCAGTGCATGGACACCCGAACTTTTGGCATCACCGATTTGGCGAAGTCCGAGACTGCCTTGTCCTCATACTTCTCGGCCACCCCTTCTTGAGCCCGGGAGAGCCTCATGGCCAGATCGGAGACTGCGTAGGAGAGGTTCAGGTAGTGATTGTACTCGCTGCCGTATTGCGCTCTCTCATAGTTCATAGAGTCCAGGCCCAGGAGGGTGAATGCCTCCGTCTTGACGGCATTGTTGAGGATCATATCCTGGCCCTTCCAGCGCACCACATGGGACTGATAGTAGTTGGTGTTGAATAGAACATAGCCGATGGGAATGCCCTCCACCGTTCTCTGTCCGGTTACAGTCTCAATGCCGGCGGCACTGAGGTCAGATAGGACCTGTTCGAGGGTTGGGCCCATGTTCAGCCTCTCGAATCCTGAAAGGTCCGTAATGCGGTTCTTTCCGGCGTTCCAGTCCGATCCTGCGGATGGGTAATTCGGCCCCAGCACCAGGATCCTGAGGCCTCTTTCGATAGTTCCCGAAGCCACCAGCTTGGCGAGGGTCAGGGCCTCGGCATCTATGACATTCCAGATTCCACCCATCTTGTTCGAAGATGGGCCGCCTTCCTCGCCCGCCAGAAGAATCCACCTCTCGATCATTCTCACCTCAGGGATAAGGCGACAGGGAAGACACGGCCATCCCCTCGTCCGAGATATCCAGAACTCTGATGCTGTTGGCGATCCTGGAGCCACGCATCTTCATGACATAGATCGATCTGATGAGCGTATTGCCGATGCGCTCTCGATTGAGCATGGTGGCGGAGTCGGCACCGTATTCCAGAAATTGGTTCATGCCGAAGGCGGTTCCAATGGTCACGACCGTGGTCACGCCGCTGGTGCGAAGGGAGCCGAAGAGGTCGTCCGTCAGCGACCGGATCTTGAAGGGAGCCTCTACGGCCATAAAGAATGCCGTCAGGTCGTCGATGAAGAGCCGGGTGGGCTTTACCTCCTCCAGCTTCCGCTCCACCAACTTTCGGAAGTTAATCAGAAAGTCCACCGGGTCGACGTCGATGCTCTTTTGCAGGCGAAGCACGGGATCCGTGACGTCAACTATGCTCAGCATTCCATTCTTTTCCAGGGCAGAGTAATCCCAGCCAAAGGATGACATCATCTCTCGCTTCAGGTATTCCGCACTCTCCGAGGGAGTGATGATCATCCCCCTCTCGCCATTCTCGCAGCCGAAGTGAATGAACTGGCTGGCGAATACTGTCTTGCCCGTGCCGGAAGAGCCGGTTATAGTGTTCACGGTTCCTTTATGAAAACCGCCATCCACTAATTCATCATATCCCGGTACGCCCGACTTGGCCCTGGGAAACTTGCTGCTCTGTCCTCGATCCACTGATACTCCTCTCCCTCTTGCCTATTGCTCTTTAATTCATGATGCTAATCCTATATAGTTTCTGGACAAAAGTAAATAGTCCTTTCGGTGACGCGCACGAGCGCGAAGCTCATGAGCACAGAGCTTCCCAACTCTGCCGTCAACTGTTCCTGAATATCCTGATGATCCACCGGAATCGCAAAATTTAACATATAATCGAGAACAAATGAGGACCACACAATATGGAGGGATGACGATATCGATAATCGAAAAAGGAATGATCTGGGCCTTTCTGTTTGCGTTGCTTATATCGGCCTCGATTTCAGCGGTTGAATCAAAGCCTGGGATTTGTCCAAACTATTATGGTCCGTATGAACCCAACCCCATAGGGCAACCGGAGTACTGCGAGAATATGATGTCCCCTGGAATCTACAATATTCGATGGGCGCACGGGGCTGAGAGCGAATGGGATTGGCAGTATTGGGGTCAACTGGACATGAAGCAAGACACGAGATACGTGCTCGTATATAACTCCTGGGGGGAGCTATCGATTGAGGAATCGGATGATCCCAGTCTGACCGGATATACAGTGATCTGCGGCAGAAATAATGGGCCTGATGCGATTGTTTTCTGCCTTGAATCCGCTTAGGGCGAGAAAGGGATGCGATAGATAACTGGCAGGAAAACTTGTTAGTTAGCGCGAAGGATGTAAATATTTTGTCAGCCGGATATAGAAACTATGACCGATATATCCTTCTGCTTCGAGGTCCATCAGCCCCTCCGGCTAAACAAAAATTTTTTCTGGGGGAACTCTCCGCTCAAAGAGGTCGTGCCGGATCTTTGGGATTTTTATTTCGATGATGCCGAGAATAGAAGGATCTTCGAGCGCGTTTCCGACAAATGCTATCTTCCTGCCAATGAAGTGATCCTGAAGTGCATCAGGGAGCATGAGAGTTCGGAGCGGCCTTTCAAGGTCGCCTACAGCTTCTCCGGCGTCTTCCTGGAGCAGTGCCGCCGGTACCGCCCGGAGGTTCTGGACTCCTTCGCCGGGCTGGTGGAGACGGGACATGTGGAGGTGCTGGAACAGACGTATTTCCACTCTTTGGCGAGCCTCTACGAGGATAAACAGGAGTTCTATGAGCAGGTGAAGATGCACCGGGAGGCCGTCTGGGATGCCTTCGGCACCAGGCCGGGCACCTTCGAAAACACGGAGCTCATCTACAACGACGAGATTGCAAGGATGGTGGACGGCCTGGGTTACAAAGCCATCTTCACCGAAGGCGTGGTGGCCCATCCCAATTACGTTTACAGGCCCAAAGGGACCGATCTTGCCCTTCTTCTGAGAAATTTCCAGCTTACGGACGACATCGGTTTTCGCTTCTCCGCCCGCTCCTGGTCCGAGTATCCCCTCACCGCGGACAAGTATGCTTCCTGGCTGGCACGCACGAGCGGCAGATGTATCAACATCTTCTGTGACTACGAGACCTTCGGGGAGCATCAGTGGGTCGAGACAGGCATCTTCGCATTCCTGCGACGTCTCCCTGAAGAAGTGCTCAGCCACAAGAACCTAAAATTCGCCACACCGGGCGAGATTGCCAGGGACATTGCCCCTGAGCGGGAGCTATCCGTGGAGGAGTACGTCTCTTGGGCTGACCTGGAGAGGAATACAAGCTGCTGGCTCGGCAACGGCCTGCAGCATGCCTGCTTCCACTACCAAAAGAGGCTGGAAGCTCCGGCCAAAGAGAGCGGGAACGGCGATCTCCTGAAGATCTGGCGGGTCCTGGGGCTGTCCGACCATCTTTACTACATCTTCACCCACGGGGGGGGGCCCGGTGAGGTGCACAGCTACTTCAGCCCTTACGGCATTCCTTACGATGCCGCCGTAACCTACTTCAGCGTTCTTTGCGATCTGCACTACCGGCTCAAGAGGCGGATTCGTCTGGCCGACTCGCCCTTCCGGTTTGCCGTCGGCAAAGATCAGTTGACGGGCCATGTGGCCTGGAGTCTGGCCGGGCTGAAGAGCATGATCGAAGTCGTCGATATCGTCTCGCTGGAATACCATAACCGGAATGGAGACCTGGCATCCTGGGCCCGCACGAGCCTTGGCGATGAGACGCTGGCGGAAAGGCTGGAGAGCCTGAAGGATAGTCGAGGCGAGAGGCTGCGTGAGCAATTGCATGAGTGCGTGGAGGCGGCGCTAAAATGGTGTTCCCAGTGACCGACGCTTTCCCAGCTCCTCGTGTTCTTCATCCGCAAAGCTACGCCGAGGGCGCAAGCCGGGAGTGGCTGGTGGCCAACGGGATCGGCGGCTATGCCTCTGCCACCGCCGTTGGCAGCAACACCCGATCCTACCACGGCCTTCTTGTGGCAGCTTTGCAGCCGCCTGTGGATCGGTGGCTTCTGCTCTCCTCGTTGGATGAAGAGATCAACGGTGTTTCATTGGCCAACCATCAATATCCCGGCACGATCCATCCGCAGGGCTTCCGGCAGCTTTTGGAGTTCCGGCTCGATCCTTTCCCCAGGTTCGTTTATGAGGTTGGAGACTGCCGAATTGAGAAGGCCGTCTTCATGATTCATGGCGAGAATACTACCATTATCCGCTATTCCATCCATAACGGCAAAGGATCGATGCGCATCGTGCCTCTGGTGCACAGCCGCAGCTTCCATGCCGCCTCCCTTCTGCCCGAGATCGGCCAGGAACCGCGGGCAAAAGGGACCGTGATCCATTCCGGCTGTGAACGCTGCGACTTCGACTTCGTCCTCCTCTCCGACGCGGCCCGCTTCGTCCCGCAAGAGACGGTTTACTACAACTTCGAGTACGAGGAAGAGCGCCGCCGGGGCCTGGCCTGGAAGGAGAACCTCTTCTCGCCCGGATTCTTCGAGCTGGATCTCTGCGGGGACCTGTCTTTTGGCATCGCCGCCTCAACAGACGGAGACCGCATGCCAGGCGCTGCCGATGAGGCGAAGAGAGAGGAAGAGCGCCTCCTTGCTTTGCATTCGCCCTGTCTGTCGGCTGCGGCAGACTCTTTTGTGGTTCGGAGGGGTGAAGGATTGAGCATCATCGCCGGATATCACTGGTTCGACGACTGGGGCCGCGATGCCATGATCTCTTTGCCCGGCCTGTTGCTGGTCACGGGACGCTTTGCGGAGGCGGAAGAGGTCCTGAATTCCTTTGCCTCTGCCATGCAGGATGGCGTGCTTCCGAACGACCTGGGAGCAAGATCTTACAACACCGTGGACGCCTCTCTCTGGTTTGTGCAGGCCGCTGCCGCTCACTACGACCACTCGCGGGATCTGGAAGCTCTGCAGCGCATCTGGCCGAGCCTTCTGCGGGTGGTGGCGCGCTATTCCCATCGGGAAAAGGACTTCGGCATGGATGAGGATGGGCTGATAAGTTCCGGTCCCGCGCTCACCTGGATGGACGCGCGGGTGGACGGGCAGCCGGTCACGGCGCGATCCGGGAAGTGCTGCGAGATAAACGCTCTCTGGTATTCGGCCTTGCGGAAGATGGAGCATCTGGCGGAAGCTTTGGGCGAACCCTGGGACTCATCATTGGCCGGAAGGGTCAGGCAGAGCTATCAACGCTTTTGGAATGGCGATGCGGGATGCCTTTTCGATGTGATTGACCCGGACGATTCATCCATCAGGCCCAATCAGATAATAGCCGCTGGAGTTCCCGATCTCCTGCCCCTCTCGAAGAGGAGAAGTATTCTTGAGACGGTGACTCGCGAGCTTCTCACGCCCTTCGGCCTGCGCACGCTCTCGCCGCGCGATCCTCGCTACATCGGAAGATACGAAGGAGGGCCGCGGCAAAGGGACGCTGCTTATCATCAGGGCACAGTCTGGCCCTGGTTGATGGGGCCTTACGTGGATGCGCATCTCCTGGTGAACAACTACTCCGAAGAGTGCAGGATACGGGCAAAAGGGATCTTGCGCCCCCTCCTGGAATTGAATGCCGGTGGGCTTGATACGGTTGCCGAGGTCTTCGACGGCGACCTGCCGCAGCGACCGGGCGGATGCATCTCCCAGGCCTGGTCGGTGGCTGAGGTGTTGAGGGCCTGGGCGAAGGCAAGCGAAATGCACCCATGATCGACAATGGCGAGCACATGCGGGCGGATAGCACATCGAGTCTCTGCCGGCTAATTACAAGCCAGGCTCGGGACATCATTCTGCTGATGCATAGAGACGGACGCATCATCGAGGCCAATGAGGCTGCGGTTAAGGCTTACAGCTATCCGCACGAGGAACTCCTTCGCATGAACATCTCAGATTTGAGGGCTCCGGACACCCTTGATGAGATGCCGGAACAGATGCAGCAAGCCGATGCCGACGGCATACTCTTCGAGACTCACCACAAACGCAAAGACGGCAGCCTCTTTCCCGTGGAAGTCAGCTCGCGCGGAGCCGCTATTGACGGCAACCGAATGCTCTTGAGCATCGTACGCGATACGACCGAGCGAAAGCGCGGCGAAGAGCGGCTGCGCAAAGCCAACCGAAGTCTGATCGTGCTCGGCAGGTGCAGCGACGCGCTCCTGCACGCTGCAGACGAGTCGGAGCTTCTTCGGAACATTTGCAAAATAATCGTAGAGGCGGGTGGATATCGTATGGCCTGGGTGGGATATGCCGAGCAGGATGCGGAGAAGACCGTCAGGCCGGCTGCGTGCTGGGGTGATGATGATGGATATCTTGATGCCATCAGAATAACCTGGGATGACAGCGTGACCGGTCGCGGTCCATCGGGCAGCGCTATTCGCTCGGGCAGGCCGTCCATCTGCCGAAACATAATGACGGCTCCATCTTTCGACCCCTGGAGGGTCCATGCTGCCCGCCGAGGTTTTTGCTCATCCATCGCCATTCCCCTCATCACGGAAAGCCGGCCTTCTGGGATATTGAATATCTATTCGACCGGGGAGGACGCTTTTGATGAGGCGGAAGTGGAGATGCTGGTGGACATGGCCGGCAACCTGGCCTACGGCATCCGATCCTTGCGCGCCCATTCGGAACGAACGCATGCCCGGAAAGCACTTCACGAATCCGAGAACCTGTATCGCGCCATCTTTGAAAATACGGGCACGGCCATGATAATCATTGAAGAAGATACCTCAATCTCTCTGGTCAATCTGGAATTCGAGAACCTATTCGGCTACAGCAAAGATGAGGTCGTCGGCAAGAAGAGCTGGACAGAATTAATCATCGAGGAAGATCTGGAAAAGGCATTATTTCAGCATAGTCTCCGGAGAATAAATCCGGAACAGGCGCTCAGGTCCTATGAAGTTCGCGCCAGAGATAAGAAGAACAGCATCAAGGAAATTTTACTGCATGTGGATATCATCAAAGGTACCAAGAGAAGCGTTGCCTCATTCACAGATATTACGGAGCGCAAAATGGCCGAACAGAAGATCAGGCGCTACTCTGCACAGCTCGAAGAATTGGTGCAGGACAGGACCCGTCAGCTCGGGGATAAGGAGCGTCTGGCCGCGGTGGGCGAGACCGCTGTGATGATCGGCCATGACCTGCGCAATCCCCTGCAGGCCATCGTCACCACAATTTACCTGGCCAAAGCAAAGCTGGAATGCCTCAGTCTGGCCGAATGGATGAATTTGAATGGGCTCGGCCTGATGGATGACCTCGCAACCCTTGAGAAGCAGTCGGAATACATGAACAAGATCGTCTCCGATCTGCAGGATTATGCCCGTCCCTTGAGCCCGGACTTAAGAGAGTTGAGTCTCAGCTCTTTTGTAAAAGATGTCCTTGCAGGCGTGAGAATACCGCAGAACGTCGAGGTACAAAGATGTATTGAAGAGCGATTGACCTGGGCGGTCGACCCGATTTTAATGGATCGGGTCCTCACCAATCTGTTCACCAATGCCGTGCAGGCCATGCCGGACGGGGGCCGTCTGATCATCAGTGCGACGAAGACGCAAGACAAAATAGTCCTGGCCATCCGCGATACAGGAGTGGGCATTTCGCCTGAGATCATGCCCAAGATCTTTCAGCCCCTTGTGACCACCAAAGCCAAAGGCATGGGCATGGGGCTTGTAGTCTGCAAGAGGCTGCTGGAGGCTCAGGGGGCCGAGATCAAAATAGAAAGCAAGCCGGGTTCAGGCACAGTTGTGATAATAAGCATAGCATTCAGATTGCATACAGACAGCATCCAGGAAGATGCCCGATACAAAGAATGGGATTACTGAACCATTCGATCTTTCGACCAGTTTCTCTTCCTATCTTCTCATTTTTATGAGATCATTCACTGTATCCTCATAGTGATTGATCTCTTGCTCCTGTTCTTCCAGCTTTTCCTTGACAAACTCCAGAAGCCTGCCGGGTGTCACAGGCTTTTCGAGGTATCCATCTGCTCCCAAATTTAGGGACTCAATGGCATTCTCGCGGGAGGAATAGCCTGTCACGACGACTTTCTTCATCTCAGGAGTGAGCTGCTGAAACTCTGCGAGAAGGGCGGTCCCGTCCATATCAGGAAGTTTGAGGTCGATTAACGCCAGATTATAAAAATTGCCGCGCACCATCTCCAGGGCATCATTTCCCGTCTCAGCTGTGCTAACCTGATAGCCCTTTGTCTGCAAGAGAAGCTTAAAACCCTTGAGAATTACAGGATCGTCGTCTATCACCAGTATGCGTTTTTTATCCATCATACTTTTCACCTCATCGGTTGCTGCAAAATGTCCGCCTTCGCAAGCTAACCATGATCTTGCTGACTCGTTCATGCTTGCTGCATTTTGGAGAAATCACGACGCGAATTGCCCTGCTCCGTCCGGGATGAGATCCGGCACATGGTTACAATTAGGCCAATCATGTGCACGTAGCTTCGACGCAGGAACTGATTTATTTGGGAGTCCTCAATTAAATGGTTCCTCCGCTAAATCTTTTGACGTAATCCACGCTGTGTTGCTCTCGATCTAAATCCCCCAAGACGTTCTAAAGTTATTTGCATAAAAGAGTTGCGGATGCTTAGAGCGTTCGCGTGCATCCTCGCTCCTCAGGCTGACAATAATGAAATAAATTCCGGCAGTTGGCACAGAACAACATGGGCGACCTTCGAATGCAGCCTTCTCAATATTCCCGATCAAGTTGCCTGAGGAATATATTCATTTCAAAAAATATATCCATTTTCCGCTTATTCCTTTATCTTCTTCAGCAGCCAGGCCATATTCCTGCCCAGGACTCTCATCGTCTCCATTCCTTCCTGGTCTTTTTCCACATCTCCTTCTTCCAGGCCGATGCCGACATTCCAGTAGTTTGAACCGGGGATGATCATCTGGCTGATGAGGAAGAAGTGATTTATGGAGTCGAAGGCATGGATCGCGCCTGCTCGCCGGACGGCCACCACCGCAGCACCGATCTTCTGCTTGAACATGTCACCATTGGCCTTGGCCACCAGTCCCGATCGGTCGATGAGCGCCTTCAGCTCGGGCGTGAGATCGGAGAAATAGGTGGGCGAGCCCAGGATTATCCCATCGGCCCGGGCCATCTTCTCGATACAGCTGTTTACGATGTCCTTCTCCAGTGCGCATTTGCCGTTCTTTTTCTCGAAGCATCTGTAGCAGGCGATGCAGCCGTGGATGGGGCCATTTAGATGCACAATCTCCGTTTCTATGCCCTGAGCCTCCAGCTCAGTTTGAACCACATGGATGAGGCGGCCGGTATTTCCGTCCTTTCTCGGACTGCCGTTGAACGCGATAACCTTCATGCTGATTGACTCCGTATCGACTCCATCATTTGGCTTCATCATTTGACTCAATCATTTTATCTTCTCGATCAGATCTCTGAGCCAGAGCGACTCTCGCGAGATATTTTCTCTCGCTTTCTCGACTCTTTTTCTGAAGCAGTTTCTAGATTTCTATCAGCCTGTACTCTTTATGGCCAAGGCCGATCTCATCTCCGTAGTCCACCTGAATATTTCCAAGTGTGTTCTCCCAGACACCCAGGAACTTGTCCTTTCCCGGCTCGTGGTTCCTTTGCAGCAGGGAGTTTTCCAGTCCTCTCTGCCGGTTCACCAGATCGAAGCTGGCCTGGTCGATGGCCACCGGGTCTTGGGAGGCGAGGATGCCTATGTCCGGAACGAGGGGAGCATCGCTCCAGGGGACGCAGTCGCAATCGGGGGTGATATTCAGGAGAATATTAAAAAATCCCACCCGGCCCTCTTTTCCGGTAACAGCTCCCAGGGCGTACTCGGTAATCCTCTCCAGGAAGGGCTCGACCTCCACAAACCAGTTAAAATCGATGGCATGCGTCGGGCAGACTCTCAGGCATTTGCCGCAGCCGGAGCAGACGTTATAGTCTATGGCCGAGATCTTCTTTTGTACGATAATGGCCGAATTTGGACAGTTCTCCCGGCAGGCCAGGCAGCCGGTGCATAGCTCGGCATTGAAGATGGGCTTTGCGGAATGCTGCTCCGACTTCCCCAGGGCCGGAGCGCAGCCCATGCCCAGATTCTTTACGGCACCGCCGAAGCCCGCCGGCAGGTGCGCCTTGAAATGAGACACGACGATCATGCTGTCTGCCGCTGCGACTTCGGCGGCGATCTTGACCTTTTGAAAGTGCTCCTGGCCTATCTCAACCTCCCGGTATCTGTCGCTCCGAAGACCGTCGGCGATGATGACCGGCGCACCGGCGACGGTGTACCCGAAGCCGTGCTCGGCAGCAGTTTGCAGGTGGTCCACGGCGTTGGCTCTGCTGCCGCCGTAGAGCGTGTTGGTGTCGGTGAGAAAGGGCCTGGCTCCAAGATGCTTGATCTTATCGACAATCGGCCTGATGAGGATGGGATTAACGAAAGAGTCGTTGCCCTGCTCTCCGAAGTGAAGCTTTATTGCGGTGATATCTCCTTTGCGGATCACATCATCGAATCCGGCGGCGTCAAAGAGCTTTCGGATCCTATTTTGCTTGTTTTCCTTATCGCTTCTCGCCCGGACACCGGCAAAATACACTCTGCTCTCCATATCTTCCCTCCCCGCTAATAGCTATCGAATGCTTTAATGTGCTTTAATGGTTTTTTAGCTGCGAGCATTAATGAAGATGGTGCCCAGGGCCCAGGATTTTACTTATCCCTGATATAATCATACTGATTTCCTGTTCATCTACATCGTCCATAAGTTCTGCTGTTATTTTGGACAGATTTTGTTTTTATGAACAAATTCTCAGACAAAGCTTTATTCGAATAAATTGCAAGATTCTATGGGAGATGATGCCTGATGACCGCCAGGAATTATGAAGCATGGGATGTACTGGAATCCGACTATCCATCTCGCAAAACCATGCAAGAAAAGCTGATGTTTCTCTTGCGCTACGCCATTCTTGCGCCATCCGGTCCCAACACGCAGCCCTGGAAGTTCGCAGTTGGTGACGGCACCGTTTCCGTCTTTGCAGACCTGAAGAGAAGCCTGCCCTTTGTTGATCCCAGCAACCGCACTCTCTACATGAGCGTGGGCTGTGCCGTGGCCAACCTTCTCGCCGCCTGCACTCATTTCGGCTTCCGGCCTGAAGTGAGCTATTTTCCAAGCGGCCGGGAGAGCGATCTGGTGGCAGAGATCGGATTCAAGGAAGCGTCCGGGCAAGCCATCGCAAAGGGTCGGGATCCATTCTTGCAGATTCTGCGGCGGCATACCACAAAGGACCGATATTTGGACAGGAATCTTGAAGAATCCCTCTTGAAGGATCTGGAGAGCTGCATCGATCAACCGGGATTTCATGTTCAATATCTGACCGACGAGGCATCGCGGAGCCGTATGGCCGATCTCGTGGCCCGGGCCCATCGCATCCAGCTCTCAAGGAAGGAGTTTCGTCGCAATCTGGGAGAGTGGCTGAGGAACAACTGGACGACGGAGCCGGATGGAATGCCGCTTTATACCTTCGGCGTGCCCGATGCCGTGGCCCTGGGCTTTCCGGCAGCCTTCAAGGAGTTCGACTTGAGCGACGCGGTCATCTACCGGGATTCGGGCCTGATTCACGGCTGCGGTGCCCTGGGGGTCCTCTCTTCCGATCAGGACGACAGGCTGTCCTGGGCCAGGTGCGGCGTGATGCTGGAGAGGCTCCTGCTGAAAGCGACCAGCCATGATCTTTACGCATCCTTCTTCAGCCAGCCCATCGGCCTTCCCGAGTTGCGGGGTGAGCTGGAGGCTGCAATTGGCCAGGGCCATCCCCAGCTTCTCTTCAGCCTGGGACATGCAAAGCCCGTCAGGCATACGCCGCGCCGCCTTCTGGAAGATGTAATAGTAAAATGAAGAAATGAAGATCTGTGGACCAACCGCGGCATGAATTGAAACGCCCATGAGCCTAGGCTGAGGCTCACACGTGACGGATGGGAAACAAGATCTATTGACGTTAAAATTCAGTTTCCCATGGGAAAACTGCGATATGAATACTGCGATTGAAGTGGAATGGCAGAAAGTGATAGACCTCCAACTGATACTGCCATCGAATTGCATAACCGGCAACTCACAAAGGCGTGGGCCTTCTTCATAGAGTCGGCGCTTTTGCCGCTTATTTTATGCGTCCAGATCTCTGTTTGAGCCGTTTTTTTGCAGATTGTCCAGGGCAGTCTTCAGCTCTTCCAGCTGCACGGGCTTGGAGAGGTAGCCGTCCATGCCGGCATCAAGGCACCTTTCCTTATCGCCTTCCAGGGCATAGGCAGTCATGGCCAGAATGACCGGGCGCCGCTTCAGTTTCATATCGTTTATGAATCGGGTGGCTTTGAGTCCATCCATCTCCGGCATCTGCACATCCATGAGAATCACGTTATAATCATGATGCTTCAGCGCCTGCAAAACCTCCAGGCCGTTGGCGGCAATGTCGGCACTGTAGCCCAGCTTTTTCAGCATGAGAAGGGCCACCTTCTGGTTGACCAGGTTGTCCTCGGCCAGCAGTATTTTCAAATTCTTGTGCAGGTATCTATCGCCTGGAATCGTATTCCCGAGACCTTTCGGCTTCAGCATCCCTAGCAAGACGGAGTGCAGATCGGAGAGCCGAACCATGTTATTGAGGTCGCAATCCCCATTACCGCTCCTCACGGCGGTCTCCAGAGCGATCACGGGCAGAGTCTCTTGCAGTTCTCCTCTCAATCTTTCTGCCTCAGGCACCTTCATATCCAGAATAGCAACATCAAATCGGCTGCCTGCCAGATCCCGTGCCTCTGCCGTAGAAACTGCGGGATGAATCATCATGCCCCAGTCGCGGGCTTGATCGATGAGGCTTCTTAGACATACCTCATCGTTCACCACCGCCAGCATCTTCTTACCTGCCAGGATACGATCTCCGGTTTCGATGCCAACGGACTTCGCCAAAATGGTGAAGTGAAATTTGGAGCCGCAGCCCTGTTCGCTCTCTGCCCAGATGCGGCCTCCCATCAGCTCCACGAGCCTGCGGCTTATGGCAAGGCCGAGGCCCGTGCCGCCATATTTCCTGGATGTGGATGTATCCAGCTGGCTGAAGGACTGGAAGAGCTTTCCCATATCCTTGGGGGATATGCCGATTCCCGTATCTCTGACCGTGAACTCAATCATATCCGGCTCATGGGCCGGACACGCTGTGACCGTCACCCGGCCCCTTTCTGTGAATTTGACGGCATTGCTGAGGAGGTTGGTCAGGATCTGGCGCAGCCGGATAGAGTCTCCTCGAATGGAGATCGGCACTCCTTCTCTCAAATCATAAGTCAGGTCCAGCCCCTTCTCTCTGGCTTTGGCCGCCACCAGGTCCAGCGAAGACTCGATGCACCCTCTCAAGTCGAAGCTGCGGTGTTCGAGATCCATCTTTCCCTCGTCGATCTTGGAGAAGTCGAGAATGTCATTGATGACGGCCAGGAGTGCATCTCCGCTGCTGTGGATGGTCTCGGCAAAGTCGCGCTGATCCGGCGTTAAATCGGTTTCGAGCATGAGTCCGGCAAGACCGATGACCGCATTCATGGGGGTGCGTATCTCATGGCTCATATTGGCCAGAAATTCGCTCTTGGCTCTGGATGCGGCATCAGCCGCCTCCCGAGCCCGCCTGAGCTCCTCTTCCGTCTTCTTGTGCTTGGCCATCTCCTCATGAAGCGCTGCATTGGCCCGCAGGAGCCAGTCGGTCCTCTCCTGCACCCTCTTTTCCAGCTCTTCGTGCGCCTTTTTCAGCGATTCTTCGGCCAGCTTTCGCTCCGTGATATCATTGATGAATCCCTCCAGTGCGATAAGCTCTTTATCGGAATTGAATATGCCCTGTCCCTGCTCCCAGACCCATTTTGTGCATATCGGTGTGTTGATCCGGTAGATCAGACGATAGGAGCGTCCCTCTTGCAGGGCTTCTTGAACCTCATTCCAGACATAGTCCCGGTCGAGGGGATGGATCAGCTTCGCGTAGGATACTTTTGCATTCTGGACCAGTTCCGCTGCCGTGTATCCCGTCAGATCCAGGCATCCATCGCTGACGAACTCCATGGTCCCATCCCTGTTGTTCTGGCAGCGATAAGCCATGCCCGGCAGATTGCCCATCAGCGTGGCAAGAGCCCTCTGGCTCTCTAAAAGAGCATCCTCTGTCTTGCGGCGCAGTATGAGCTTCCACATGCCGGTCATGAGCAATGTGAGCTGGCGCACGTCTGCGTCATCGTACTCTTCATCCTTGTTGCCCACCCCCGCCACAATCACAATCTTGCCCTTGTCCAGGATGGGCACGTTCATGTGGCGCAGGACCTTTACGTGACCTTTCGGTGTGCCCTTTTTTAGAGGGCTGGAGGGGTAATCGTTGGTTATGACCGCTTTTCTTTGACGCAGAGCCTCGCCCCACAGGCCCGTCTCCGCCAAAGCATAAACCATTCTTTTATGCTCAATCTCACACTCTCGCATGGCGCTCTTCGACCAGGAGTGCATCACAAGAGACGTCTCATCATCATTCACAAAGGCCAGGTAGCCGAGGCGAGAGCCGGTGAGCTTCACTCCCGCCTCAAGAGCGAAGTCAATGATCTCCTGCAAGGATGCATCATCCATCTGGCTCAGTATCTGCAACGCTTCCAGCCTGGAGTCGTCCAGGAGAAGGGCGACTTCTGCGCGTTTGCGTTCGGTTATGTTATAGAAGTTGGCCAGGAAATAGCTGGGATTTCCGCGATCGTCCCGGATCAGGGCACAGATCATCTCCGTGATGTAAGTCCTGCCGTCGGTTCTTCGCAAGGTGAGCTCTCCCTGCCACTGGCCACGGGAAAATAGGGCCGGCATTACCTCGTCTTCCAATTTGTTCCTGTCCTCAGTGTCGGTGAACTCGAAAACCGACCGTCCCAGAACCTCGGAGGCACTATGGAATCCTGCATCTCTGAGGAGTGCGGGATTGACATATTCTATTCTTCCTTCCAGGCTGGTGAGCACAACGGCCGTCGGAGTCATCTCCACAGCCGTTGTCATCTTCCGGGTCTCTTCTTCCGCCTGCCTTCTGTCGGTGATATCTCGCGCGTAGCCCGCCAGGCCGATTATCTCCCCCGATTCGCCACGCCAGGGGTCGTAGATGATATCAAGATGCTTCTTCCGTCCGTCGATGGTGATACACAGCTCGGTTCGCTCTCTTGCTCCCTCCAAGACCCTCTCTTTGATGCTCTTCAGCCGTTCCGCCTCCGCCGCAGTAAATACTTGGGCCTCTTGCTTTCCAAGCAGAAGGGAGGCATCGAGGCCAAAGGGCCTCTCGGCCGAGAACCAGACATAATGCCGATCGCGGTCCTGCAGGTAGAGGCAGTCCGGTGACTGGGATACTAATTGACGGAGTGTTTTTTCTGTGGCTGGTGGGCAGTGCGGCGGTTCATCCGAGACCATGAGCTCCTCAAGGTCTCTCTTCAGGTCAAAAAGTGCCTCTGGCAAGCCATCTTTTCCTCGGGCGCTGCACTCCAGGTCTTCTATATGCTGCAGCGTTCGCCTGATCTTTGCGGCTAATCCTTTACTCATAAGCACCTCATAGCCCGATCATCTACCGCTGCCAACCATTTCTTTTGGTCAATGCTTCAACCATACTCTAACATGTATTTTAGGCTTTCAGAATGATTTTGTCTGGAATGTCTCATTTACAACTATGTTCTCTCGCACCACATTTTTCGGTCGGGACGAAGGTCATCTCTGCCTATGCATTATTCTTCGAGATAGGCCAGATCTCCATTCCGACCTGTCCTCTGAGAGAGTGCCCCGTCAATCGGAACAAAACACGAAGAGGAGCACGGAATCTGCAGTTGACGGATATCCTGGATTGAATTGGAATTTAAAGGTCTGGAAAATGGATCTATTGAATTTGAGAAGAGAATGGAGCTGCTGAATTGGATGAAGAATCCTCCGGCTCCTACCGGCCTGCAAAATATGTCTGCTCCGGGAGCCCGGGCATCTTGTGCTACTTGGATTCTTTCTCTAAGAGCTCAATCAGCTCATCCGTTGTGTACCTGGAGACCAGATCCAGTAATCTGTCGGTCTGCCTGTAAAAGTACCTGATCTTGGCGATTCTTTCCAGGATCGCCTCCGACGCGGGACCTTTGCACGCGAGCTCTTTTTCCGTCAGATCCAGGGCGACCATGATGTTCTGAATCTCGTTTCTGACGTTGCCGAGCATGGCTTTCTTCAAGGAATCATGGTCTGTGACCGGAATGTAGTGGTATCTCTTGTCTCCGGGCTTAACCTGCCTTCTGGCCAGCCCCAGGTTTTCCAGCAGGCTCATATTGGAGCTGACTGTCGACTTACTGTAGCCGGTCTCTTCTACCAGTTCGTCCATGGACATGGGCTCGTCTGCCAGAAAGAGCGTTCCCCGCAGGACGCCCACTGCATCTCCGCAGCCCTTGCTGTTAGCCGATTTGACGCAGGCATCAATTATATACCTCTTCAGGGTCCTCCTTTCCTCTTGGTTCATCTCTTTCCGGTAAGACCACAACTTTTAAGTACTTTTCGCATGTTTCGGACGTTTGGTAAATTCCGAACAGACCAGGATATGGGTGTCATCATTGAAGGCTGTAGAAAGGCTCGGCTACTGGGTGGCGGGCAACCCTCTCATCATCATTGCCGCGGCAGTGCTACTGACCGTCGTGTCGATTCATTATGCCCAATTTATCGAGATGCAGGGCATGAATACGGAGAGCATGGTGGGAAAGGATTCGCCGCTCTATCAATTATACGACCACCTCTATGTGGAAAAGTTCGGAACCGAGTCCATCGCTGTCCTGATTGAAGCAGGCGACGTGACAAAACCCCAGGTCCTCAAGTCCATGCTGGTGCTCTCCGACAAGATGAAAGATGCACCGGATGTCATCGGCGTAAATAGCATTGCCGATATCGTCGCAGATGGGCAGGCTTCGCAAGCAGGCGTTCGTGAAATTCCCGCCCAGGAGAGGGTGGATGAGATCCTGTCCGCGCCGGAGAGCCTGCAAGCAGTGAGTGCCATGATGCCCGACCGGAGCCACACCATGCTCTCCATCGAGATGCCGGTGACGCTCACGGAAAAGCAGCTTGGTGAGCTTTACACCGAGACCAACGGCCAGGTGAAGATGGCCAGCTTCCCGCCGGACGTAGTGGTTACCGTCACCGGCGAGCCCGCTCTGATGATGTCGATCACCAGCGAGATGGCCAAGAGCAACGGCCCCATCCTTGGCCTGGCGGGCCTGCTCATGGTAGTGGCGCTGCTTCTCACCTTCCGGCAGGTGAAATGGTGCCTTCTTCCCATCCCCATCGTCTTTCTGGGGATCATCTGGACCTTTGGGGCTATGGGATTCTTGCGCATTCCCTTCACCATGGTCTCCATGTCCGCCTTTCCCGTCCTGGTCGGCATCGGCATAGACTATGCCATCCAGTTCCACAACCGCATCGACGAGGAGTTCTCCAAGGGCACTCCGCCGGTCCAGGCGGTGGTTGAGACTATCAACCATGTCTCTGTCCCGGTCATGATCGCCCTGGTCATCACCGCCATGGGCTTCGTCTCCCTGCTGACGTCCTCGGTGCCCATGACCCGGGATTTCGGCTTGCTGTGCCTGATCGGGCTCTTCCTGTGCTATCTATCGGCGCTCTTCGTGGGAGTGACCGTGCTTTATGCGGTAGAGCGGAGGAGCTCTCACCAGAAAACGAAAAATCGCGAAACCAGCACCAGTGTGCAAGAGACTGCCATCGGCCTTGGCCTGGAGAAGGTTGCGACCCTGTGTCTGCAAAAATGGCAGGTCGTGCTGGCAGGAGCATTGTTCTTATCGGTTATGGGAATCTATGCCGACACGCAGGTTCAGGTAGATACCGACTTCAAGAATTACATCCCCCAGGATCTGGCTCCACTCATCGACTTCCGGCACATGAGCGATATCTTCGGAGGCACGGATTCCATCCAGCTGCTTATCCAGACCGGAGACGTCACCGATCCCCAGACGCTGAAATGGATGGATGAGTTCAGTGACTACCTGCAGGAGTCGAGGGACCAGATTTATGGGGCAACGAGCATTGCCACCTATGTCAAGCAGGCCAATGGCGGAACCATGCCTCTGGACCAGACTCAGGCACGCAGCCTGATCGATGCTCTCCCGGCAGTGGTGCGCAATAAGTACATGGACGGTCATGATACGGCCATCATCGACCTCAATGTCGGCAAGATGGTGTCAAGCCTGGGTGCGGAGGGCACGGACCGCTTCATCAAAGAGGTCGATAAGGATATCGCCTGGCGAACTCCTCCGGCGGATGTATCGGCCAGGGAAACGGGCGATCCGGTGGTCATGACCACCGTCATTACCGCACTGACCACGGGCAGGACGGAGATGACTCTGCTCGGGCTCATACTGATATTCGTCTTGCTCCTGATCATTTACAGGGATCTGATCAAAGCCCTGCTGCCTGTGCTGCCCATGCTCGTCGTCATCGGCTGGATGGGCGGCGTGATGTACATCGCAGACATGAAATACACGCCTCTTACCGCTTGCTTGGGTGCATTGATCCTCGGCGTAGGATCGGAGTATGCCATCCTGATGATGGAACGCTTCTACGAGGAGTTGAACAAGATCGGTGAGCCCATGGAGGCGCTCCGTATCACCACGAGGCGTATCGGGTCGGCTCTGATGGCCTCCGGCCTCACCACAGTGTTTGGGTTCGGGGCATTGATCGCCTCACCCTTCCTCATCACCAATAACTTCGGCCTGATCACGGTGCTCGCAGTCGTCTTCGCCCTGCTTACCACATTCACGGTATTCCTGGTGCTGATGTTCCGCATGGAGATCCGGCGCGAGATAGTTGATAACGCAAAACAGCAACTTCTAAAATCCCTAAAATTCATGAACGCAAGAGGAGGATAAATGAAAATAAATCCGGCATTGCTTTGCCTTTGCTTAATTACCTTTCTGGCCCCATCCCTGGCTCAGAACACCTACATTCCCTTTGAGCTGGGTGGCGATAACTACTACACCATGTACGGCAGCCCCAGCATCTCTGCCAGCGTGGCCGGGACGAATGAGTTCGAGCGGGGAGATACCGTCACACTGTATGTGGACCTGACCAACTATGGAAGAATCATCGGCTTCAAAGAAGACCTGACTCCCCAGAACCCCAAGGAGTTCGCTTTAGCCGCCGCCGAGCTGCAGGAAGAGTACAAGAAGCCCACCGCGCTTGGCATCACGGCCAGCCTGAACTCCAATAACCAGCAGATCGATGTAAAGTCCGGTGATCAGGTGGTCCAGTCCCTGAAATCAGGTGACAAGACGCAGTCGCCCTTGAAGTTCACCATCAAGATCGGTGAGCATGCGCCGGCCGGGAAATATCCTCTGGATCTGAATATGTCTTACGATTACCAGGACAATGTCCGGGTCTATGCCTCGGCCCTGGTTACCAGCGGAAGCTCGCCCACTCTCGCCAACTTCCGGGAGTCCTACATCTACCAGAAGGCCAACCAGACGGTGCCCATCACCATCGTCGTCAAGAAGCAGGCGGACTTTGAGATCGTCAATTCCACAGCAAAAATGGCCGCCGGAGACAAGAAGTCCCCCGTACAGGTCGCTTACAAGAATATCGGCGAAGACCCCATCAAGGATGCCGTTGCAAGGCTTTCCATCTTCAAGCCTTTCTCGTCCACCGACGACCAGGCATTCATCGGCACCCTGCAGCCGGGAGAATCGAAGACCGTGGTCTTCAGGCTTGACGTGGACTCCGATGCCACTCCAAAGGACTACGGAATCAACAGCGAGATCAAGTACACCGATGTCAACGGCGATACGGTCATCTCGGAGAGCATGAAGATACCTGTGGTGGTCAACGCTCCCTCCGCATCCCTGCTCCTGCCCGCCGCGGTTGTCATCATCGTCATCGTTGCCATAGGTGGGTACATGTACCGCAAGAAGCAGAAGAAGGCCTAGAGCAAAGGCTCATCCTCTGCGTCTTTTTCTGAAATATTTTTTAGGTTCCTCGCTATTTCGAGTGGGTGCGATAAGGGCAAAAACCCTTACTGAGGCTAATCATGCCGTTCGGACTGAACGAAATAGCTGCCCTGCCAGCTGATTTTCTTGATCATTTCATTAAGATCTCGTTTCGCGATAACTTGGAGTTAGCAACAGGAAATAGCGAAGAGCCATTTTTTAGAAATCTTAAATCGTAATCAAGGGGCTAAGATGTTCTCTCCCTGATACTTCCCGGCATAGACCTTCTCCGCATCCTTTTCCAGCCGCATGAACACCAGTTGCATCAGCCGGGCGTTCTTCTTCAATTCGAGGCCGTGTGGATTGTAGACCACCAGCAAGCTCTGGCTCCGGCCCCGGTATCCCGGGTCCCACAGCGCCGTCTCAAGCGTTGCTCCGCAGCGCAGGAGCGTGGAACGGGCGCGGGCCATTGCAGTCACGTCCCGTGGAATGCTCACGATCTCATTGAAGGTCACGAGGTAGGGGCCGGGCGGGAGCCGGACCCAGCCGGACCCGTCGAAGTCGATGGGCCCCGTCTCGGGCAGCTTTCTCTCTTTATTATCAAAGGCCACCGCTCCCGCGGAGGCGAAACGCTCGATCTTTTGCAGCGTCAGCTCCATGCCGCACATCTGCGTCTGAGTCTCGGGGTCGATCATGGATTCGACCAGGCCGCGGGCCTGACTTCCGGTAAGAATGGTCATGCTATAATCACCTTTAATGCTCGATTAATGCTGTCCTCCTGAAAAAATCGGCCCTGGCCATAAGCATTGCGCATCTGCCGGAACAGCCGGCAAAGAAAGCTCTATTAACCATCGCTGCCATCTCTTTATGGGTGCTCAAAGTTGTTCGAATTCCTGTTTCTCCCTTTTAGCCTCGTCATCCTGCTGCTCATCCTGGCTGTGCCCGTCATCATCATCTACCTCTTTTTGCGCCTCTCCGAGACTGCCTTTGAGATGGTGGGCATCGACCACTGGCACGCGTCCCTGGCCGTCTTCGGTTCCATCCTGGGCAGCCTGGTGGACATCCCCCTCAGCACGGCTGCGTTCTCGACTTATCCTGCCTGGTATCTGTCGCTGCTGAGCCTTTACCCGCAGGAGGTCTCGATCGCATTCCATCCGCTTTACCTGGCGGTCAACCTGGGAGGATGCGTCGTTCCTCTGATCATCACCGGCCATCTTCTTTGGCGCGGCCGGGCACCTTTCGGCAAGGCCCTGCTCGGTGTTCTGGTTGTGGCTCTGGTGACCTACTACATGGCAGCGGCAGTGCCGGGCGAAGGCATCGTCCTTCCTTTCTGGCTGTCGCCGCTGCTCGCGGCGGTCTGCGGTCTGCTCCTGGCCGGCGGCTACCGCAATTCCCCGCCGCTGGCTTACATCAGCGGCACCATCGGCACTCTGGTGGGAGCCGATCTGCTGAGCCTGATCACGCCCGGCATTCTGCCGGCTCTCTCGCCTACCTCTCTTGACCAGACGAAGCCGCTGGTCCTTTCCATCGGCGGGGCGGGAGTATTCGACGGCATATTCTTGACGGGAATCATCGCCGTGCTGCTGGCCGCAGGCATCGTCTGCCTCTTTCGCGGCACCTGCAGGGAATTGGATCAGCAAGCGAAATCCTCCCATGAAAATGGACCGCCAAAATAGGGCGGTGAAGGAGAAAAATGATGGTACGACTTAAGTGCTAAATTTTTGGTGCACTCTCATTTTTAAAATGCTATTCCGAGAAAATGCATCAGTATCACCAGAAACGCTCCCAGGATTCCTCCGATGCCGCAGATCAGGATGACCAGCCAGCTGTAGCCGATGTCAAGGCCGGCCACGGTGTTGGCCAGGAAGAGAATCACCAGCCCAACCACGGCGTTTATGATAAAATTCTTGATGGATCTCAGAATCAAGAACGCGCCGAAGACTATGACGATGATTAGCAAAACGAGTCCTGCTTCGATCATAACTACAAATTAAGGCACACTAACTATTAAAACATCTCTCTTTTTATGTAGGAAGCCCTGCCTATTCAGGGGCATGGGAGGAAGTCACTAAACCTGCAGCGGCTCAAGCTCGCTTGCCAGTCTATGAAGCTCTTTTGTGTCCAGTGATAATGGATCGATGTGCACCAGCATGATGGCATTCTTCAGTGCGATCTCATCCCTCTGGGACTGAATGAACCTGAGAACGGTCTCGTAGTTGCTCTGGGTGATGAGATATCCCAGGCCCTCCAGCATAATGATCGGATAGCTGGCCTTCTCTAGGAAGTCGGAGATCATGCCGCTCATGCGCGGGAAGTTCGTCGGGTCCACCGTCTTGTATCCCGGTTCGCTCTTCTGGGTCAGCCAGATGACCGTTCGCTCGGGGACGCTGTACCTCTCGCTAAGCGTCTCGGGATTATACCTGCTTATGCACAGTCCATCCATGCCGTGGCCCACCAGCTCGGAAAAAAGCTGCAGGCTCTTTTGCGGCTTCTCCTCCTGCAGGACATAGGTGGTTCCGGGAAGGAGGGATATCTCGTAAGGGCTCCTGCCGTAGCTCGTCATGAGATCTGCCACGGACGCCGTGAGGTCGAAGGCAGGATCGTGCTTCTTGATGATCTTGGCGAGCCTCCGTACCGCCATAAAGAATCCGCGCCTGCTCAGGGCCGGGCCCTTTTCGATCATCAGCGATGAACCGGACGCCGCAGCCTCTCGCATATCGGGCTCGCACCCGGCGCTCTCCTCGTCCTTCTCCACGTTCAGGTCGCATGTTTTCTGCAGCCATGAGGACTCAAAGAAGCTTTGAGCCTCTATTTGCATATTGACCTCTTCAATGGCTGCGTTTCTCGTCTCCACGGCAAGGCGGGACAGCATGGCTTCGGAGAAGAGGTGGAAGAGGTACATAGATAGGGGTCCGAGGGTGAAGAGCAGCTCCTTGATCTCGTTGATGGTTGCGGCCACGTCTGCGTGGACGAACTGCGGTCTCTCCGCCAGGATCAATCTGGTCTTTTTGCCCAATAGCTCCATCTGGTAGACGAAGTCCAGCATCTCTCTCTCCGGAACAGCTCTCTCGTTCTCTCGCGCCAGCTGCTCCAGGCTGTCTATGAGGACTATGCTGTTCTTGCTGGAATCCACAAAGGACTTGATGGTCATGAAGAGGAGCGGAAAATTGCTGGGCGAGATGTAGCGATCGCTGCCCTTCTCGTCGCTCAGCTTGATGATGGGCGTCTCCTTGAAGCCCCACTTGCGCCGCACCTCCTCCGGGGCCTGGTGGGTGATGCACAGCCCCTCCACGCCATGCAAAACCTGGTCGGCAAAGACCTCGTATGCCTTCTCGGGCACCACATAGATCTTGCCCATCTCCAGAACATAGGTCGGCACTGTGGCCTTGGCCTCCTCCATCACCGGCTTGACGGGAATCTGATCCTCCACAATCATCCTCGTCGCGGATGGTCCCACCGAGCCGGTGAGGGTCTTCTCGAACCTGTTCCACAATTCTTGGAGCTGGCGCGCATCTATTTTCTCCCGGCTGATGCCGAGGCGCTTGAGGTCCCCATCCACTTGCTGCCTGGCCCTTGCCTCGCCGATATAAAGCGCAAGAGTGGCCTCCAGCTCCTCTATACTTCCCATGCGCATAACTCGGGTTTTTTTCTCGGACGCTTCGAATGCTCCATCCCCTTTGGGAGCGGCTGTGAGCCCATCTACGAAATAGTTGGCCGTGGCCTGCTCCTCCGGGCTTGGCCTGGATAGTATTGATACGAGAACATAGAGGCTGCCGTTGACCAGGAGCGTCCAGAACATGGAGTTGGTCCAGATGTCCAGTCCCAGGCCGAAGAGGTTCGTGGGCTTGAGGAGAGCTATGCCGAAGGGGCCATTTTGCACGAGATCGCCCAGTATGCCGCCTTCGCCCGATATGGTCGGGATCAGCGCCGTGTAAGTCCAGAGCAGAAAGCCCGAAGCCAGTGCGGCCATGGCCCCCTCCCTGCTTCCCTTCTTCCAGTAAAGGCCGCCCAGAGCCGCCGGCGCAAGCTGGCTGACCGCCAGAAACGATACGACTCCAATCTCGGACAGGATCTGATATGCCACAGCGCGTGAATAAAGATAGCCCAGCAGCACAACCAGAAGAATATTGAGCCTTCTCGTATTGAGCAGTGTTCCCGCCAGATTTTTGCCGTCTCCTGCACGCCTCAGGAGATAAGGCATCTCCAGATCATTGAGCAGCATGCTGCCCACTGCCACTGATTCCACGAGGATCATGGCAGTAGCAGCCGATGTTCCTCCTATGAAGACGAACAGGGCGAGCCAATCCTGGCCCTGGGAGTATGGTATGGTTATTATAAAAGCGTCCTTGAGACCGGGGGTATTGAGGAGCAATCCACCCCAGGCGATGGCCGGAACGAAGATGTTGATAAAGAACAAGTAGAGTGGAAAGAGCCACATGGCCTTCTTCAAATGCGCCTCATCGGAGTTCTCCACAACCATGACATGAAACTGCCTGGGCAGGAATAGGATGGCAAAGACGGATATCAATGTCAAGGAAAACCATAGCGTATAGTCAATATCGACGAGCTCCCGGTAGGCTTGGCTTCCTGAAGCCAGATCTGCCATCTTTCCCGCAATGTCTCCATATCCAGCGAAGATGCCGTAGGTGATATAGATCCCGGCCGCCAGGAAGGCCACGATCTTCACCAGCGATTCAAAGGCAACCACTGCAATCAAACCCTCGTGGCGCTCCATGGGGTCCAGATGTCTCGCCCCAAAGGTAACGGCAAATGCTCCCAGCAGCAGTGCCACTATCAACTTGCTTTCCAGCGGCAGTCCGAAAAATATGTGCTGGCCGCTCAAAATCTCTAAAGATGTGGAAATGGCGATGAGCTGCAGTGCCACATAAGGCGTGACCATGATCAGGCAGAAAATCGCTACTAACGCCCCGATGGCATAGCTCCTGCCGTAGCGAAAGCTGATGAAATCGCTGATGGATGTCAGGCGGTACTCCTTCGAGACTCTTATCATCTTGCGAATGACCACCCAGCCGAGCAGCATGGCCAGGGCGGGTCCCAGGTAAATGGGCAGGAATTCTATGCCCGTGGAGGCTGCCCGGCCTACTGAGCCGTAAAAGGTCCAGGAGGATACGTAAACGCATAGCGATAGAGCATAAACATACGGATTGGCGACGATGCTTCTGCCCGAAAGCTTGCGGCGGTTCGCATATTGGGCTATGCCGAAGAGCAGGAGCAGATAAACGACCATCACTATCAGGGCCACATGCGATCCTATCAGTCTGAATTCCCCCGCTCGAATAAAAAGAGTACCAGTATTATCATAAGCCAGATGATGCTGATATAGACAAGCGTCATGGGCACTCCCCCAAGGACGTAGCCCTCCGCTATGGCGAGCATGGGCCAATTGAGCAGTATCCATCCTGCGATGAAGAGGAATGCCCAGAATTCGCTCTGCCGGAAGAGGTCCTTGGAGGATAGCGCCATGGTTTTGGGTCCTGATGGACGGTCTAAATCTCGTGATTTATTCTGCCATCGGCGGAGATGTCAATTCGGTTACTGCTTCCGCCGTTGCTGTTGTTATATTTTAGCTCATCGCTGTTCCTTAACTACTGCAGCACTTATCTTATTTGTCTTTATTCATCGGGTTGATCTTTTTGGGGGATCAGACGGCTTTTATATAAGGAATTCATTCTCGGATGGCGTGAGACGACTTGATCCTTAGAACTCATTATTCAGGTGAAATAACTCCGGATTTGGACGGAAAAGAGGTGACGCTGGCAGGCTTCGCTCATGAGACGCGCGACCTGGGCGGCATTGCATTCCTGGTGCTGCGGGACCGGATGGGCCTGGCCCAGATCACCCTCGTCAAGAAGCTGCTGGGCAAAGAGATGTTCAAGAGCGCTCGCACCATCAGCCGGGAAAGCGTGGTTTTGGTGCGCGGCCAGGTCAAGGTTGAGCCCAAGGCACCACGCGGCTTCGAGATCCTTCCCATCGAAGTCAAGGTTCTGAGCGCTGCCCAGGTGCCTCTGCCTCTGGACCCCACGGAGAAGGTGGAGTGCGAGCTGGACACCAGGCTCGATGCCAGGTTCATGGACATCCGCCGGCCGTGCGTACTGGCCGCTTTCGAGATTGAGAGCGCGGTACTGCGAAGCCTGCGTGAGTACTTCTACAGCCGGGGCATGACCGAGGTCTTCACGCCCAAGATCGTGGCGGCTGCGACGGAGGGAGGCACAGATCTATTTCCCATCAGCTACTTCGAGAAGGAGGCCTTCCTCAACCAGAGCCCCCAGCTCTACAAGCAGATGCTCATGAGTGCGGGCATGGACCGGGTCTTCGAGATAGGTCCCATCTTCCGGGCGGAGGAGCACGACACGCGCCGCCATCTGAACGAGGCCATATCCATCGATCTTGAGGTCAGCTTCGCCGACGATAAGGATGTCATGAATATTCTGGAAGAGGCGGTGGCCGGGGCTTACAAGTATGTGGCGGAGAACTGCGCCTACCAGCTGGGTGTGCTGGGTCTGGATCTGCAGGTTCCGAAGACGCCTTTCCGCAGGATCACCTACAGCGAGGCCCTGGAGCTGGCGGGAGAGAAAGCGGGCGTAAAGATGCAGTGGGGGGACGATCTTGACACGGAGACGGAGAGGTTCCTCGGCGAGACCATCGGCGAGCATTACTTCCTGACGGACTGGCCGTCGTCCATCAAGCCCTACTATACACTGCCTTATGAGGACAAGCCCGAGGTCTGCCGCGGATTCGATCTCATGCACCCGCGCATGGAGCTGGCCAGCGGAGCCCAGAGGGTCCATGACTACAACATGCTCGTGGAGCGAATCAGGGGGAAGGGCCTTGATCCAGACGGCTTTGAGTTCTATCTCAAGGCATTCCGCTACGGCATGCCGCCTCATGCCGGCTGGGGCCTGGGTTTGAGCCGCCTGGTCATGACCATGCTCAAGCTGGAGAACATCAGGGATGCCGTGATATTCCCGCGCGACCGGAGACGGCTGGTGCCGTAGGTTGCAGCAGGGACCGGATTCCCCTAGCGGCTTCTCGATTTTTTCCCTTTTCCCATTTTCTAAGCAAAATTCTTCGTGACGGCGCGCCGTCGTTATTGAATTTTAAATTAAATATGATTTTTAAGTAAATGTATTATGCCCAGCTCGGCACGACCTAAGTTTATCGTTACTCTATTTCACCAGTTTTTTGAATGAAAAAATATATATTCTATGTCTTCAAATATATGGTCAATTGCAAGAGGGAGACGAATCATGATCATGAAGGGATTTAAAAGAAATAAGTCGAATTTAATGGCTGCACTGGCAGGAGTGCTCTTCCTGCTGTTTGCGGCTGGGCTTTCCGCCGGCCAGCCGCCCGTATCGGACGAGGGCGGTCCGCAGGGCTGTTCCGCCTGTGAGCAGGAAAATCTGATCGGCCAGATCGATATCGGGTCTCCGGCAGTCGAGCCAGGCGCTTCGGCATCGAGCTCGTATGAGGGAACACCGGACGGCGGCACAGCACCTGACACATTCGGCGCGCCGCCTGCCGTGGTAACTCTGGTCTCTCCTTCCGGGCCTGTCAGCAGCGGCAACCCGACCTATGTATGGATTAAAGTTCCGGGAGCCCTGTACTACGCCTTAGAAGTAAAAAATTCCCTGAATACGGTCGTCATCAAGCAATGGTACAACGGGACTGAGACCACCGGCTCTGAGACGCCCTCCACAACCCTTGCCGGAGGCACCTACACCTGGCGCATCCTGGCCTGGAACTGCGACGGCTACTCCTGGAGCAGCCCCAACACGTTCGTCGTTTGCTCTTCCACATCTCTTCCCGGCAAGGCGACCTTGATCTCGCCCAAAGGGACCATTGGCACTGCGTTGCCGACCTATCAATGGAAGACCGTGAACGGAGCCACGCGATACCATCTCAGAGTCGTAAACATCAATGATCCGAGTACGTTTCTTATCGATACCTGGTATGATGCGTCAGTAGTGGTCAATGGCCTGAGCAGCTCCATTAAGCCCAATACCGCCCTTGCGGCTGGCTCTTACAGATGGTGGATTCAAACCGGAAACTGCTTCGCGGAAGGTCCCTGGAGCAGTTATGCGACTTTCAGGTTCGTCAACGTATCGCCCAGCAGGCCTACCGCACTCTCCCCCCACGGCCTCATAGCGTCGAATAATCCGACATTTATCTGGACCGCGGTGAATAATGCGGCAGGCTATTATTTGCAGGTGAATAACGGCACGGCAAAGGTCTTCGATCTGGAATTCTCAGCCGCAGAGGTGACCTCCGGGGCCAGGGCCTATGCCCGGTTGCCGACGGCGCTTCCGGATGATGATGTTGATTACTACTGGATGGTGCGGGCCTACAATGATGCAGGAAACGGGTCCTGGAGCAGCCTCAAGCATTTTGAGATTGTGTGCAGCGGCAGCTCGAGTGTGACGCATCAGAAACGGCTGAAGACCATGCGATAGACCAATCTTCCATAAGCCATCAAGCTATTAACTAAGCTTGCGAATTTGAAAGATTGGTATCCGCCAGAGAAGGAGCCTCCGCGCAAAGCGCGGCTTCTCTGCATCATATTTATTGGGGCGCGCAATCGGTTTTTCCGCAATCTCCAACTCGCGTTTTATTTTATTTGCAAGAAATCCCAAATATTTCGACAAAATATGGCGGGAAATGATTCGTAAGCCCGGCTCGAGATGGTTTCATCATTCCTTTGGAAGCACCATCGAGATTAACCTTGCTGGCATCGAATTCTTAGAATTAGGAGGGAGGCAAAAGTCATTTTTTTGGAGGGGGAAAGAAATGAGATTAACGACTCTTGCCAATCATTATATACGGCAATTGTCGGTATTTAAATCTTTTGATTATGCAATGATTCTAGTGCGAAATCAGGCCGAGAATCCTAATGTAGCAAATCGAAAGAATTAGCTGCCGAACATCTGCAGGAGATTATCCTTATCAACTTGGTCCGGTCGATCTTTTCCAAAATGCTTACGATAATTCGCATTTATAATCAAAATGAATTGCCCTGTTCCAAAATCAGATTGTTTGGCGTTTTCCCAAAGCAAATTAGCAAGCTTCATCGCAGGAGATCGCGAGAAGCTCGTGCAAGGTTTGTATGCAGGCCTATGGCGGAAAACTGATCGGCCTGCGCGAGCATCCGGAGCTTAGAGCAGCTCTAGACCTCTTCCAGCTTCTCTATGCCCACCTTCTTCACCTTGGGCTTCCAGATCTTGTCCGGCATCCAGGCCGGCGCTCCGGCGGGCTTGTCTACCTGCACACGCTCTCCCACGAAGACGTGCACCTTCTTGGTTCCGCGCTCCCGCAGCTTGATATCCGTGTACCCCCGGTTGGCGGCCTTGAGTGCCGCTTGCCTGGGTGATTTTCCTGTAAAAACGCCGATCTCATTGCCCTGAGCATCCCTCAGAGCGAAGTTTCTCATTTCAGCCATAATTTCCCTCCTTCGTGAATATGAACATGCCTCGGCGGGATCGGTATATTAATTTAATCCAAATGTACCTCCTGAAAGGTGTTCCTTCGGGTCGATATGTGGATCTGATATCTGTCGCCTGCCTGTGAGAAAAATACAAAAAAAGTGGCAAGAAGTTTGTTGTGAACCTAAAAAAAGGTCTGTAGCCTGGCATTATCCGGCTGAAGTGCATCTTTTAGCCAGCTTTGCTCTTCCCGGCATCAAGCGCTCTTGCAGCGCCTCCCGTCGCCAGACTTCCGGCTACGTAGCCACGGTGCCGCAGATGAGGCCGATGAAGACGAGATGGATGGGCGGGTTGCCGTAAGAGTTCCGGGCCACCACGGATGGGAGGGATGCCAGGAGGCTGGCGATGAAGCCCATGAACCCTCTGATCATTACGGAGCGAAGAGCAGCGGCACAAAGGCGCAGCAGGTGATCAACTCCCATGCCGGCTGATTGATTCTCCTGAATCATCTTGAACTGGCAAACATTAAAGAGCTCATCAGCCTTATGAGGAATCGACCATGCCACTCATCAAATTCTTCAGCACCAACGGCCACACCGAGCGCGTTGATTTCCGCCGGGCGCTCCTGGTAGGCCAGGCCCCGGACAAGGGGCTCTATATGCCTGAGCTGATCCCTCAGCTTCCCCTGAGCAAAATTCGGGAATTCACCAGGATGAGCTATCCCGAGATCGCCTACGAGGTCATAAAACCGTATCTCGGCGACCTGGTTCCTGACGATGCCCTGCGAGCGATGCTGAGCGATGCCTACAACTATGATGTTCCCGTGGAGAAGGTTTACGACGAGAAGTACATCATGCGGCTGGACCGCGGACCCACCTGCTCCTTTAAAGATTTCGCCGCCCGCCTCATGGGACGGCTCATACAGTACTTCCTGAAGCAGGATGGAAAGAGCATCCTCATCCTGACGGCGACCTCGGGCGATACCGGCTCCGCCGTGGCCCACGCCTTTTACGGCCTGGATAATATCAAGGTCGTGGTGCTCTTCCCGGAGAAGGAGGTCACGGAGCGCCAGCGCCGCCAGATGACGACATTAGGGAAAAACATCTTCCCCCTGGCCGTGAGCGGCAAGTTCGATGACTGCCAGGCCCTGGTCAAGCAGGCTTTTGTAGATCCTGATCTGGCTGCCCTGAACCTCTCCTCGGCCAACTCCATCAATATCGGAAGGCTGCTGCCTCAGGCGGTATACTATTTCTATGCCTTCTCGCGTGCATCGCCAGCCAGCAAGGATGTGGTCTTCTCCGTTCCCAGCGGCAACTTCGGCGACCTCATGGGCGGCCTGATCGCCCTGAAGATGGGCCTTCCCGTGCACAGGTTCGTAGCAGCGACAAATGAGAATGACGAATTCCCGAACTTCGTTCGCACCGGGGTTTACGAGCCGATCAAGCCCAGCAAGAACTGCATCTCCAATGCCATGAACGTCGGCCATCCCAGCAATTTAGCTCGCCTCTTCCACCTCTATGGCGGGAGAATGGATGAGACCGGACAGGTGAGCCGCCAGCCGGATATGGAGCGATTGCGCCGCGAGCTTTACGCCGTCTCAGTCACCGACTCCGAGACGCGCCAGACCATCCGCGATGCCTATCAGAAGTATGGCACTCTGCTCGAACCGCACGGAGCCGTGGGCTTCGCCGGGCTAATGAAGTATCTTGCCGAGTGCGGCGATTGGAGCCCCTGCGTATCCCTGGAGACCGCCGATCCGGCCAAGTTCCCGGATGAGATCGTGCGGCTGGTGGGCATAAATCCGCCCCTGCCTGCGGCCATGGCCCGGCTGGATGAGCTGGATGAGCACTTCGAGAGCATCCCTGGAAAATACGCCTCTTTGAAAGACTGTCTGAGGCGCTTTATTTAGAGCAGCGTTCGTGGGTGAGGAAGAGATGACACTGAAAGAACTGCAAGAAGATGGCATATTCCTCGACGACATAGGCAGCTATCCCTTGCCCAAAGGGGTGCGGCTAGAGAGCTTGAGCCGGGACCAATATCTACAACTGGTGCGCGATGTTCTGGCTCGCAAGACGACCGCCGGCGTCGAGGTCCCCACCTATCCTCAATTCAGGGACATGATTCGCATGTTCCTGGACCCGATCGAGAATCCGAAGCTTGCCGTGAGCCCTTACCTGATCGCGAAAGAGAACGCAAAGATCCTGGAGCTGGAGGCGGTGCCGCACGGCCAAAAGGTGCGCGTCTGCGTCACCGGTCCGGTGGAGCTCTACATCTCCGTCTTCGGAGCCACGAATTACACGGACATCCTGAGCAACCTTGCCCAAAGTGTGGCCTTCTTTCTGGAAAATGCCAAGGAGGCGGGCGTTATGGCCGTGGCATCCCTGGATGAGCCGTCTTTGGGCATGAATTCCAACATCGTATTCTCCGAGGACGAGATTTTAGATGCTCTGGAGATTGCCAGCGCGCCCTGCCGGGGCACGGACTGTGAGGTGCATCTGCATTCGCCTCTCTATGCCGAGGCCTGTGCCCGCGTCGCAGGCATCAGCATCGTAGGCATCGAGTCGGCGGCACACCCGGATTACTTGAAGCTGATAGACAAGAAAGTCCTGGAGGAGACGGATACCTATCTTCGAGCCGGCATTGCCCGCACGGATATCCTGTCCCTGGCGGCACGGCTGAACGATCAGATGGGCGTCAATCTCTGGGAGAATATGGCGAGACTGGAGCAGGAGATTCTCCTGCTGGAGTCGCCCACGGTCATGAAGAAGAGGCTTGAGGCAGCCTACGCACAGTTCGGAGCGCGACTTCGGGCAACAGGCCCCGACTGCGGCCTTGGCTCCTGGCCGAGCCAGGATCTGGCGGACAGACTCCTGGCAAACTGCTCCCTGGCCGTGAGGGACTTCCGCGCGGACAGGGGGCTATGATCCTGCAACATTCTCATCTATAACTCCTTCCCCATTTTGATAAAGCGATGAGGAAAGGCAGCTTTTTGTATTCGATTCTCTCTTTGGCGATTTTTTAAAGGGTTTTTCCCCTCAAGGTCAACATTCCGGGGCATCATTTGTCTAGATTCATGTCGCTCAGCACTTCTGCGCACTCAAAGCGCTAACTGGGCAACTGCAAGCTTCAAAAATATAGAAATTATCGTATTATAAAAACAGATTGAAATACTTAACATAATTCTTACCATATTTTCGCCTGCTCGCACTGATACATAAATATTTTCGAACCCTAATTTCTAATCTCAGTATATCTAATTAAGGATTACTATGATTACCATTATCTATAAATATTTTAAGAGCATTGCTAAGTACCATGAAGCTGAGGGTAGTAAGTTCCAAGAATGAGATTGTCGATCTCAATAGAAACGAGCAGGTAGTTCATCTGGCATTTCGAGCCTCCAACATGGACGTGATGAACCTGGTTCAATCCTGTCCGCGCCTGCGGGCTGTCCAGATCCCTCCCTCCTATCATGAGACTATGTCCAAGGCCGCTCAGCAGTTCCTGGATATTCAGGGGGTCCAGCTCTTGAAGGGCGACGTCTGGGGTCACCGCAAGGACATCGATGAATACTACACCGTGGGCGACAAGATCGTGCGCAGAATATCCACGCTCATGTCCGAGGGCAACAGCATCGATGAGACGGTGAAGAGGTTGCAGCGGGAGACCAAGCTCTCTGAAGATCTGATTCGATACATCCTGAAAGAGCAGGTGATGGTCTAGGCCACTGAAGTCGCCGGCCTTCAGCCTTTTTATAGTCTCATCTTGGATTATGTATTAAATGGGTCTCACCAATGGATCTGATGTATTTCACTGAATGGATCTGATGTATTCAGCCTTTGCACCATTACGGTTTTATGGAATGAGTGAAAACAAGACCGCTCATGGATCTCATGGCACGGGTGCAGGGATTCATAGCCATGAAGCAGAAAAAGCTCGCCGGGGAGTTGGCCGAGAAATATGGCGTTCCCGAAGATGAGGTGTCTGAAGTAGTGGAATCATTTTTAAAAGATACCTACGGCCAGGCGCTGAAACTGGCCGATGAGATCTGCGGCAGAGAGCGTACTGTTCTGCTCTTCATCGGCAGAAAGGACTGCGCCATCTGCAAGAGATGCCGCCCTGACTTCGAGCGTTTCCTTCTGGACCACAAGGAATTAGAGCCGGTTATGCTCGATTACTCCCAGGCCGAGGGGTTGCTCTACCACATGATTCAGCAGCAGGATAAGGGTATGCTGCCATTGATCTCCATGATAGTGCAGGGCGACATTAAGATGATTTTTACCGGGGAGTGCGTCGGCCAGGATGCTTATGAAAAATATTATCATGACCTTCATAGAGAATGCAGCCAAAATTTATATGCACACTCAGAATAACATGATTTCCAGCGAGGGAGACTGTGACATTAATTGTGCTCAACTTCAAGACATACCGTGAATCGACCGGCGTTGAGGCTCTGCGACTGGCTGAGATCTGCGAAGATATCTCCAAGGAGTACTCCGTGCAGATGGTGGTGGTCCCCCAGGTGGCCGACGTTCATGCCATCTCGGAGGCGGTGAAGATACCGGTCTATGCCCAGCATGTGGACGGCGTGGGATACGGCGGCTTCACGGGTCATGTGACCGCCGCGTCCTTGAAGGCCGCAGGGGCCCGTGGATCGTTCATCAATCACTCTGAGCGGCGGCTGAAGCTGGCCGACATCGATGCATCAATTACGGCCTGCCGTGCCTCTGGCTTGAAGTCCATCGTCTGCACAAATAATGTAGCAACAACCCGGGCTGCAGCCGCATTGTTGCCTGACTATGTGGCGGTGGAGCCGCCCGAGCTGATCGGCAGCGGAATTCCCGTCTCCAAAGCCAATCCCGATGTTATTCGCGGGTCCGTTGCGGCGGTGAAGGAGATCGCTCCGCAGGTGGGCGTGCTCTGCGGCGCAGGAATAACTCACGGCGAGGATCTGAGGGCGGCTCTTGAGCTGGGATCGGTTGGCGTGCTGCTGGCATCAGGCATTATCAAGGCCAAGGACCAGCGAAAAGCCCTGGAAGATCTGGTGGCCGGAGCGCGATAATGATCTCTGTGCACGTTCGCGTCTCGGGCAGGGTGCAGGGAGTCTATTATCGCGCCTTCACCCAGGACAAGGCCAGGGAGCTCGGCATAAAAGGGTGGGTGAGAAACATCCCAGGCGGCGGAGTGGAGGCGGTGCTGGAGGGGGAGCGGCAAAAGGTGGGGGAGCTGCTCAGGTTGATGAAGAGCGGACCTGCCGGTTCAATGATTTTAGGTATGGAGTTCTCCGAGCTGGAGAGCAAAGGCTACGAGGATTTCCAGATAGAATATTAGCTAAGCATTTGATAACGGTTAAACAAAATTAAATGCAATATTATGTGCTATTCATAATCCTCATCATATAAATATAATTTGGATGTGATCTCTTGCTTACCGTCAACAGATACAAATGCTGCTATTGCGGTGCCTGCGTCGGCGTCTGCCCGACATGTGCCCTGGAGCTGGTGGAGACCTTCATCGAGGTCTCGGCTGATTGCAAGGAGTGCGGCATCTGCACCAGGATATGCCCGGTAGGGGCCTTGGAGATCAGGGCATGAGCATGAAGTGCGATGTGGTCGTGGTGGGTGCAGGACCTGGGGGGTCTATGGCCGCAAAAGCGGCAGCGCAGGCCGGCTTAAGTGTCATAATGGTGGAGAAGCGCCAGGAGATCGGCGATCCGGTGCGCTGCGCCGAGGGCGTGGGCAAGTGGGCCCTATGCCAGATGGTGAAGCCTGAGCCGGAATGGATCGCGGCCGAGGTTAAAGGGGCCAGGATCTATGCGCCGGACGGCACGAGCATCGTCATGTCCGAGGACAAGGCCGGTGCGGAGGTGGGCTATGTCCTGGAAAGGAAGATCTTCGACCGCGCCCTGGCCATGCAGGCCGCCCAGTCTGGCGCAAAAGTCATGGTCAAGACCCGCGCTCTCGGGCTGCAAAAGAAGGACGGTGTTCCTTGCGGTGTCTCCGCCATGCGCGCGGGAGAGATGCTGCAAATCGATGCACCCCTGATCATCGGTGCGGACGGCGTGGAGTCCAAGGTAGGACGCTGGGCGGGCATCGACACCACTCTGCGTCTGCAGGATATCGAGACCTGCGCTCAGTTCCTGGTGCATGACCCGGCTATCGATGACGAGTACACGGAGTTCTTCCTGGGCAACAGCATCGCACCGGCAGGTTATGCCTGGTCCTTTCCCAAGGGCGAGAAGCTGGCCAACGTGGGCCTGGAAATCCTGGGCAGCCGCTCCAAGCCCGGCGAGGCGACGAGGCTCCTGAAGGAGTTCGTGAAGACGCACTATCCGGGCGGCAGGGTGCTGGAGATGGTGGTGGGCGGAGACCCCTGCACCGGGCCCATTGAGTCCGCGACGGCTGACGGCGTGATGCTGGTGGGTGACGCCGCCCGCCAGAGCGATCCCCTCACCGGCGGAGGCATCTTGAGCGCCATGCAGGCCGGCATCATCGCGGGACAGGTTGCGGCGAAGGCATTGGCCGCCGGCGATGTGAGCCGGGCGGGCCTGAAGGAGTACGAGGATCGCTGGCGGGAGGACATCGGCAAGCATCTGGCCCGCAGCTACGAGTTCAAGGAGTTCTTTGTGAAGCTCTCGGACAAAGACTTAAACCAGCTGCTCGGTTCCCTGCAGAAGGAAGATATCTCCAAGATGGATCTGCGCGGCATGCTGCGCGTTCTCTTCCGGCTCAATCCCAAGTTGCTCTGGGAGCTGCGGCATCTGGTGGTGTGAATAAATCTCTCGCTTAACTGCCCCCAAAGTCGTGGGTGGGCAAGGATTATTATTCTCGGGGCAAGTCACAGGTCCAATGGATGTGATTTCCTGCTTACCATCAACAGATACAAGTGCTGCTATTGCGGTGCCTGCGTCGGCGTCTGCCCGACGAGCGCCCTGGAGCTGGTGGAGACCTTCATCGAGGTCTCGGCTGATTGTAAGGAGTGCGGCATCTGCACCAGGATATGCCCGGTAGGAGCCTTGGAGGTCAAGGCATGAGCATGAAGTGCGATGTGGTCGTGGTTGGCGCAGGACCTGGCGGATCGATGGCAGCAAAAGCGGCTGCAGAAGCCGGCTTAAGCGTCATAATGCTGGAGAAGCGCCAGGAGATCGGCGATCCGGTGCGCTGCGCCGAGGGAGTGGGCAAAAGAATCCTATGCCAGATGGTGAAGCCTGAGCCGGAATGGATAGCGGCTGAATTGAAGGGTGCCAGGATCTATGCGCCGGACGGCACGAGCATCGTCATGTCCGAGGACAAGGCCGGTGCCGAGGTGGGATATGTCCTGGAAAGGAAGATCTTCGACCGCGCCCTGGCCATGCAGGCCGCCCGGGCTGGCGCAAAGGTCATGGTCAAGACACGCGCCCTCGGGCTGCAATGGAAGGACGGTGTTCCTTGCGGCGTCTCCGCCATGCGCGCGGGAGAGAGCCTGCAGATCGATGCGCCCCTGATCATTGGCGCGGACGGCGTGGAGTCCAAGGTGGGACGCTGGGCGGGCATCGACACCACTCTGAAGCTCAAGGATATCGGGACCTGTGCCCAGTTTCTCGTGCACGATCCGTCCATTGATTGTGAGTATAGCGAATTCTTCCTGGGAAACACCGTCGCGCCTTCCGGGTATGCCTGGGCGTTTCCCAAGGGCGAGAAGCTGGCCAACGTGGGGCTGGGAGTCCTGGGCTCGCGCTCGAAGCCCGGCGAGCCGATGAGGCTGCTGCGGTCGTTCATGAGGTCTCACTATCCCAATGGAAAGGTCCTGGAGATGGTAGTGGGCGGCGATCCCTGCACCGGGCCCATAGAATGCACGACGGCGGACGGCGTGGTGCTGGTAGGTGACGCCGCCCGCCAGAGCGATCCACTCACGGGCGGCGGCATCCTGAATGCCATGCAGGCCGGCATCATCGCCGGGCAGGTGGCGGCGAAGGCATTGGCCGCCGGCGATGTGAGCCGGGCGGGCTTGAAGGAGTACGAGGACCGCTGGCGGGAGGAGATCGGCAGGTCTCTGGCTCGCAGCTACGACTTCAAGGAGTTCTTCGTGAAGCTCTCGGATAACGACTTAAACCAGTTACTCGGGTCTCTGAAGAAGGAAGATATCTCCAAGCTGGATCTGCGCGGCATGCTGCGCGTGCTCTTCCGGCTCAATCCCAAGCTGCTCTGGGAGCTGCGCCGTCTGGTAGTTTGAGCTCGAAACTTGAGACCGTCGAGATCGCGAGGAGGCGCAGGGGACTCTAGAAAGAATGGTGGAGCAAGATTCCATCACCGCCGCGCGAATCCGGAAAACAGAAATTCCGGGGTCACCGGCCTGCCGATAGTTCCTTGCTTCTCCTTATGCCTTTATTCAATGCCTCTAAAAACGAGCTTCCAGAATTGAGGCTCTGCACGATGACCTCGGTGATTCCGCCCTTGGTGCACATTTTGTTGATGTATTTCTCTTGCTCTTCCTCTGTGGCGAGATCCGGCAGGGCATGCAGGGCCCAGGCATAGATGTCTCTAAACGGAGGATAATCCCGGGCAAAGCACTTTACCGCAGGCCCGGCATCCGTTCCACTCTTCTTTGCCGCCAGAAGCGCAGCAGTGAGGCATACCCCGGCGGTGAATGTGTGCATATACTCCTCCTCGGGCAGCGCAAATACCTTGAGACCCATGCCGGAAAGCATGGCTGCGACTTCGTCATTATGCGGGTAAACCGCTGCAATCCCCTTTCTGGCGGCAATGGTGTCCGGCCCGCTGGGCATAATGCGCACGCAGTCCGCCCCCAGTCCCTCTTTTAAGGCGGCGGTGCTGATGCCCGCCATGCAGGAGACGACCAGCGTTTCTTTTGGCATGGATAGCTCTTTTAGAGTCTTGAAAGACTGAGGCCGGACGGCCAGGATTATAAAATTCGCCCTTCTGATGATCTCCTTGTTGTCGGATAGGTTCGCGAACAAGCCCGCTTGCTTGATATCATCGAATGTAGCAGATTTCCCGCCGTAAGACACCAGAAGCCTCTTCCGGGGAAGGCCGCTGCCCAAAAGTCCTTTCGCCAGGCTTCTGCCCAGGTGGCCGCATCCGATGATGCCGATGATGCGGTCTTCGGGAGGATTCCAGGCAGATTCTGCATTTTTTGCCATATCGATGAACGATCCCGGACACGAGCCGCCAATAGATAATTTCAGCCTTTTTCCTCCTCAGCGCTATTCCAACACACAAGTTCCATCCGCCTTTTTTGGCAGCCTCTCGGGATCAAAATTAACAATTATCCTCTCGTCATTTGCTTCGATGGAGGCCACGCCCATGTGGAATATGTAGCGCAGCGTCCTGCGCCCATCGGGGATGCGAAGCCTGTGCTGCCGGCGCAGTATCATAGCGCAGGCGGTCTGAAGAGCCGGGCCGCTCTGCAGGAATAGAAGGCCGGGAAGGTTGAGCCGGTGATGGTCCGTGGTGGGATACCGCTCGCCCATCAGCGCCCCCAGTTCATCGCGATGAACCTCCACAGCCTTTTCGCCGCGCTTGACCCGGATCAGATTCTCGTCTGCCTGCACCTCGTCGATATGGGCGCGAAGTGCGGAGAGCACATAGCTGTCGCCCCGTCCTCTGCTCTCCGCGGGCAAAACCTCTTCCATTTTATTCATGAAAGGCTTCAAGAGCGGACTGGTGCCGGCGAAGAGCGAACCCGGAAGATTGCGGACGGTCGTCTTGGTCAGCTCATTGAGATCCTTCTTACGGACCTCGATGCTTATCATAGACAGGATATTGGTTGCGGGAAATATATCTCTGTTGGGCCTTCGGACCTCGAAATTATTTTCTCTTACTAAAAAAATTTATGGCACAATAGAAAATTATTCTCTCTAAATTAATTTTTAAATCAATGCGAGGAAAATACCGATAAAATGCTCTCAAAAATATCGCATGTCTCCTGCCTGGTTTGTCCGCCTCCGGAAATCGTTACAAATATAAATTCCCAATAACGGTGCCAAAGGCATCTCCAATCATCTAACTGTAAATGATGATCGCATTTTGACTTATTATCTAAAGTATTAGTCTAATTTAGTAAATTTAATAGCCATTGCCTTTCAAAACAAATTATTTATATCATTAAGTTATTGTGTGCAGAAAAATATGGTGTCGATTATGAGAGAGTCCACCGTAAAGATCCTGGACGACAAGGATATGGAATTTGTCGAGACGCTTCGGTCCCTGGGCGTGCCGCGCAACGTTGCAACTCTGATCACATTCCTCGCAAATGTGGATGAGGCCTCATCCCGCGAGATTGAGATGGGTTCCGACCTTCGCCAGCCGGAGGTAAGCATCGCCATGCGCACACTGCGCGACAACAGCTGGATTGAAGAAAAAGAGATCAAACGCGAAGGCAAGGGAAGACCGATGAAGGTCTACTCGCTGCGGGCCAGCATCGATGAGATCATCAAGCATTTCGAGGAGGAGAAGCTACACGAGTCCGCCCAGGCCATGGAGAGCATCCAGAGGCTCAAGCAGCTCATATCAACCTGAAATCGTGCATCTTGGTTGGACCCGAGACGGGAGGGGAGATGGGGTCTAATTCTTAGGAGGGATTGGAAGAACCTCCACCTCGATTTTTGCTGCGATTTTCTGGCCCAGGGATATCTTCGCGCCGTCGACTTCTGTTCGTCGCCCGAAGGGCTCGGCAGGAGATCTTGCGCATTTGCCATCCTTTTCTGCATCCCCCTGGATTCGAACTTCTTCACCCAGAGTTCCTCCTCGCCAGTGTCCATTACCAGCAGCGTCTGATCGCAGGGAGCCCTGGTTAGCAGCATGGACCCCCCCTCTCCGCTGCATCCTCTTTTGCCGCTACAATAAATCTGGTGCTGGGGTGTCTCGGCTTCAAACCCGGACGTTCACTCCCCGCTCTTTCAGGTATCTCTTCACGTCTGCGATGTTGTATTCGCCAAAGTGGAAGATGCTTGCCGCCAGGGCCGCCGAGGCATCGGTCTTCTGGAATACCTCCAGCATATGTTCCGGGCTGGCGCAACCGCCCGAGGCGATCACGGGTACCCTCACTCTCTTGGAGACGGCGTCCGTGAGCGGTATGTCGAATCCGTCGTAAGTTCCGTCCCGGTCCATGCTGGTGAGCAGAATCTCGCCCACACCGAGAGAGACTGCTTTCCTGGCCCAGGCGATGGCATCAATTCCGGTAAACTCGCGGCCTCCATAAAAGGAGCACTCAAACCAGCAGGGTCCTTCCGGCGTCTGCACGACCTCTCGCCCATCCTCCAGGGTGTAGCGCCTCTTGGCATCAATGGCCAGGACTACAGCCTGATTTCCGTATTTGCTGGCGATCTCGGATATCAGCTCCGGGCGTTTCAGGGCAGAGGTGTTCACCGTGATCTTGTCGGCTCCGGCGTTGAAGACCTCTCTCGCCTCCTCCACGCTTCTGATCCCTCCGCCGACAGCCAGGGGCACGAATACCGACTCGGAGGTCTTCCTGATGACGCTGGTCATGGTCTCCCGTCGCTCATGAGATGCGGTGATGTCCAGGAAGACTATCTCATCAGCCCCGTCTTCGTAGTACTTTCCTGCCAGCTCCCAGGGAATGCCCGCATACCTGATCTGCTTGAACTCTATGCCCTTGACGACGCGACCGCCCGGCACCTGCAGGTCGCAGTCCAGACATGGAATGATCCTTCTCGCTAACATCGCGCAGACCTCACAAAGTTCTCCAGTATCTTCAGACCTTTTGCTCCCGACTTCTCCGGATGAAACTGCGTGGCAAACAGATTGTCTTTGACCACGGCAGCGGTAACTTCCACACCATGCTCCGTAGTGGCTGCGATCACCGACTTGTCTATTGGCCGGCCGTAGTAGGAATGCACAAAATAGAACATGTCTCCGTCCGAGATGCCATCGAACATCTGCACAGGGCGCTTGATGGTGAGGCTGTTCCAACCCATCTGGGGAATCATCACGCCTTCCGGCAGGCGCACTACATTCCCCTTGATCCAGCCAAGGCCTCTTACCCCCGGGCTCTCTTCGCTCTCTTCGAAGAGCACCTGCATGCCGATGCAAATGCCGAACATCGGCACTCCATCCTCGAAGGCCCTCCGCAGAACGTCTGCGAATCGGGAGAGCTGGTCCATGCAGCTTCCAAAGGCACCAACGCCCGGAACCACAATGCCGTCCGCACCTGCCAGCCCCTCTGGATCGCAAATGATCTTGGGATCGGCTCCGACCCGATCCAGAGCATTGTAGATGCTGAACAGGTTGCCCATGCCATAGTTGACTATCGCTATCATCGTCTTCTCCAGTCCTTCCTCTCTCGCCTCTATCTAATCTTTCTGCTCCGGCCCTGTGCGTTGGCAGCAGGTGCAGCATAGCCTGATCGATGCAGTTCATGCTCTATTCGAAAGTCTCTCTCGGCCCGTGACCGTTCCGCTGTGAATGCCAGATTCCCGTTTTAGTGCCGCTTCTTTACCGGAAAAGGCTTTTCCTTCCTCGCTTTTCATAAAGATTATGAAGCATTATGAAAAGAAATTTATTTGAGGCATAGGGGGGCATTTACCGCCGGATGGGCACTTCCTTCGGAGTAGTTCATAAAAATTATGATAATTTATGAAAACGTATTTATAGCGGCAAATAGGAAGCCACCTGGTGCCAGACCAAAAGGAGGAGATCAGCCCAAAGTAAGGTTCGAGCATGCGCATTGTTCGCGGCAAGAATCCTTAAATCCTGCATAAATCATTGTTAGGCTGTTTCTTGGGCAGAAGCTATTGCCCGGTCTGCCATAATATTATAAAAGGGTGGAGATCATGAACCTGAGAAGACCAAATGCCAGTGCCGCCACTGGAACTTTCAACCGCTCGCGAAGCGTCGTCCCCATGTCGGGAATATGTTCTGACTGCCTAGATGGATGCCGGGGAGGCTGTGAGACCTGGCTGGCTTCCTTCCGGGGGCGAGAAGTGCTTTACCCCGGTCCCTTCGGAGAGATCACGGCAGGAGCAGACAAAGATTACCCCATCGATTACTCTCATCTCAGCATTCAGGGGTACGCCGTGGGAGCGGACGGCCTGCCCGAGGGCGTCGAGGCCGGTCCGGATACGGCGCTCTTCCCCGATGTTGACACTGTTACTGAATACGGCTGGTCCAAGAAGGTCAAGATGCAGCTGCCCATCTTCACCGGCGCTCTCGGCTCAACGGAGATCGCCAGGAAGAACTGGGAGCACTTCGCCATCGGCGCGGCCATCGCCGGCATCACACTCGTCTGCGGCGAGAACGTTTGCGGAATCGATCCGGGCCTGGAGAGGGACAGCAAGGGCAAGGTTGCCAAGTCTCCGGAGATGGATCGCAGGATCAACATCTACAACAAATTCTACAACGGCTTCGGCGAGATCCTGGTGCAGATGAACGTGGAGGATACCCGCCTCGGCGTGGCCGAGTACGTCTCCTCCAAGCACAACCTGGAGACCATCGAGCTGAAGTGGGGCCAGGGCGCAAAATGCATCGGCGGCGAGATCAAGGTGAAGACCCTGGAGCGCGCCCTGGAGCTCAAGAAACGCGGCTATGTCGTCTCTCCCGATCCCACGTTGCCCGAGATTCAGGCCGCCTTCAGGGACGGCGCCATCAAGGAGTTCGAGCGGCACTCGCGCCTGGGCTTTGTCACCTACGACGGCTTCATGGACGAGATCGACCGGCTCAGAGACCTCGGGTTCAAGCGCATCACCCTCAAGACCGGCGCCTATTCCATGGTGGAGCTGGCCATGGCTCTGCGCTACGGCGCCGAGGCCAAGCTCGACCTTCTCACCATCGACGGCGCACCGGGCGGCACGGGCATGAGCCCCTGGCCCATGATGAACGAGTGGGGCATACCGACATTCTACCTGCAGTCTTTAGCCATCGAGTTCGCCAATAAGCTCACCAACCGCGGCCTGCGTGTTCCCGATCTGGCCATGGCCGGCGGATTCTCCACAGAGGACGGCGTCTACAAGGCTCTGGCCATGGGCAGCCCGTACTTCAAGGCGGTCTGCATGGGCCGGGCCCTCATGATCCCCGGCATGGTCGGCAAGAATATCCAGGATTGGATAGCCAAGGGCGATCTGCCCAAGAGCGTCTCCAAGTTCGGCAGCAAGCCCGAGGAGATCTTCGTAGCCTATGAGGAGCTGAAAGCAAGGTTCGGCAACGATTTCAAGGACATCCCCCTGGGTGCCGTCGCCATCTACACCTACGGCCAGAAGTTCAGGACCGGAATGCAGCAAATCATGGCCGGAAGCCGCAACTTCCGCCTCTCCACCATCTCCCGCGACGACCTCATGGCCCTCACCGAGGAGGCGGCCTACGTCTCAGGCATTCCTTACGTGATGGAAGCACGCCGCGAGGAAGCCGAGCGGGTGCTGGATGCGCTGGTGCCCTGAATATCACCAAAACCACCATAAGCAACTCAAGCCTCGCTTCGAGGCTTGAGCTATTTTTTCGCTCCAAAGTTCAAATTCAAAAGATCTGTTCTCGATAAGGATTCACCTAGTACAGCGATGCCGAAATAAACCAATTTTTTAACTTCGCGGCTTCGCGTGAAACCGGACCCTGTTGAATCTCATGCGAAGCCGCGAAGGCGCGAAGAACAACCAGCCTTTCACAAAGGCACGTTATCCACTCGCAATCATGGCTTTAATTAGGATTAGCAGGGGAGCGAATGCCATAAGTACGACCCATGCAGCTTTTGCATCACGCGAGGGTCGTGAGCAGCTCATGCCAAGCGCAAGCGATTCCTTCGAAACCGACGTGTGGAATGAAATAGGATAGGGATTTGATTTGGCGCGAAATACCACCGGCGTTCTGGCCGTCCTTGGTTGCTGCGTGGCCATCTTCTGGCCCGGCGCTCTCACCTTCGGCTTTCCGGGTGTGATGGCTCCGGAATGGCAGGACATGTTTCATGTGGGGCGAGCGGCTACCGGCCTTGTCATCTTCTTCATGCTCGCTGCGGTGGGAGCCTTCATGTTCCTGGCAGGTCGCTGGCAGGAGCGTTATGGTGCCAGGAAAATGATCTTTCTGGGGGTCGTCCTCACCGCCTTCTCTTCCTTGGTCGCTGCCTACGCCTCGTCGATCTACATGGTTTATGCCTGGGCCTTTCTCAATGGCCTTTCTTCCAGCTTCGTCTATGTCCCGGCCCTGACCCTGGTGCAGTGGTGGTATCCGCAGAAGAAGGGGCTGGTGGCGGGGACGGTGAGCATGGTATTCGGCCTGTCCGCAGCCGTAATGTCTCCCCTCTTTGGCAAGATGCTTCTGGCTCTGGGGTACGTATCCATGAACCTGGCCGTCGCCGTACTGACTCTGGTCATCGGCCTTATGGGTGCCTATTTCGCCCGCGCCCCGCTTGCAGGCGCTCCGGTCGTAAAGACGAGCCCGTCTTTGGGAAAAGAGCCGAACTCAGGTGGATTGGAAGTCTTGCTGAAGAAATCCCTCACTGTTGGGGAGAGCCTGCACACGAGAAGCTTCTGGTTCCTCTGGATCACCTGGACGTTTGCCGGTGCAGCGGGCGTCTCCATGTCCATCCTGGCGACGGCTTACGGCCTCTTTCGGGGATTCGGCCTGGATTCGGCCATCCTCGTGCTTACCGCCTTCAACCTCACCAACGGCACAAGCCGCGTCATAAGCGGCATCCTGTCTGATAGGCTGGGCCGAAACCGCATCATGAGCATGGCCTTTCTGGCAGCAGGAATTGCCTATTTCGCCCTGCCCTACGCAAAAGGTCTGGCCGCCTGCGCACTTCTCGCTGCGGTAGTGGGATTTGCTTTCGGAACCCTTTTTTCCGTCTCGGCACCGCTGGTGGCCGATTGTTTCGGCCTCAAGCACTTCGGGGCCATCTTCGGCCTGACCTTTGCAGCCTACGGCTTCGTGGCCGGACCTCTCGGTCCCACGCTCTCCGGCTACCTGCTGGATGCGACAGGAGACAACTTCTTCCTGGTGTTCATGTACCTCGGCGTGTTTTTCTTGCTGGCGAGCCTGTGTATCCGCATGGTGGTGCCGCCGCAGGATGGCCAAGATGGGCCACGCCCATAAAATTGCTCCGGCTCTGGCATGAGGGGAAAAAATTTGCGGTTGCGGGCGCAAGACAACAGCAAAATGCCGCAGATTCTTCTGCTCTTAAAATCGGACATCCACTTCCACCAGCGTTGCTCCCTGGCGCAGGGCCTCCTGCACGGATGCCTTGTCCTTCATGAGGAAGATGCGCCACTCCGGAGTCTCGATCTGGGCCACGGAGTTCTTCAGCACGGGGCCGTATCGGCTGTACCTTTTCAGCTTGACGACATAACCTCTGGCGCTCTCCACCTGCGCCACATCAAAGCCTCTTCTCTCCAGCAGCTTCTGGGCCTTGTTCCTCTCGCCGGGGGTTTTGAGCACAAAGCGAAAGCCGTCTCTGTCGTAGTAATCGGCCAGCTCGCGAAAGGTCTCCTGGTCGTCAAAATAGTGCTTGAAGATCCAGTGGTTTCCCGCCTTGAAGAGGGTGACGTGCCTCTTCTCTTCAGCTGTTGCTAAGGCATCTGTTTCCATGGATAATCACTCGATACAATTATCACCATAATTCGATATAAATTTTTGGATTAGAATGCCTCATGAATGCAAGCTTAAACCGCGCTCTTAAGGATGGAGTGAAATTTTTAATGCAACAAGGTACATTTAAATGCCAAACATTCGGGACTCTACAGAGCAAATCCCGCATCTGACGCTGTGCAATCACCAAACTTTGCATCAAGTAACGGACGAAAATTGATTATGCGAGTTTTATGAATGTTTCTCCGCATATGCCGATGCCGAGTTCGTATCTTCGCAACTCTTGGCATTTTTGGAGAAATGCTTTTATGGTTTAGATGATAGAATGATATGCATGTCTAAAGAAGAGTATAAGCAATTCTCTTGCAGTGATATAGGCATGGCATGTGGATTTCAGCTCCGGGCAAAGACGGAGGCGGAGGTTATGAAGCATGCAAAGATGCATGCCATGGACGCCCATGGAATGAAGGAAATCCCGACTGAAGTTGCAGAAAAAATCAAAGCCGCTATCAAATCAGTACAGGTCGATGTACCAAAGGCGTAGCAGATCTCCTTCACTTCTTTTCTTTGAGATCGGATGGTTTTCATTATATTTTTGTGGGCGGTATTTATCTGCTCCAGAATCGCTCGATAGATAATGGTTATAGTCGAATGAGAGCACTTGTGAAAGAATTCGCCCTGGAATCAAAATCGATTATCAAGCCCGACCTATGCGGACATTCTTGCCGGTATCTGCATCTTATATGCGAGTATCAAATGAATAAGAATAAAAAAGAAAAAATCTAGTCCGCTTTCTCGCAAGAATCGATAAGTGCCAACAAGATGTCGCTGTCCTTTAGCATCCCCATCAGCATCTGGCTGGATGTGACCACCGGCATCTGATCTATTCGCTTCTTGTGCATCAGGGCGGCACATTCGCTGACTCCTGCATTTTTGGAAGCCACGATCGGCTCCACCATCGCCTCGCGAACCAGGATGTTGCGCAGCTGAATCCTGGAGACCGTATAGTACCGGTTGATGGTTTGCATCACGCGGTCCCACATCCAGATGTCCTCTCCGTCGTTGCTGGACATGTCGGACTTCTCCACCGAGTCTTCGATAACGGTGGCCTTGATGAGATCGCGATCGGAGATGATGCCCACCAGTTTCAGGTTGGTGTCGATGACAGGACATGCTTCTGCAGCCGCAAACTCCATTATGGCTCCGGCCACGGGCAGGAGCGTCTCGCTCCAGAGAACCACCGTCTCTTTCTCCAGGTATTGCCCTATGCTCTCCTTGATGTTGAGGCCCGCCGCCACCCGGACGATGTCGGCGACGGTGATGATGCCCACCAGCTTCCTGTCCTCCACCACGGGAAGCCTTCGAATGGCGTGCTCGATCATCAGGCGAGAGGCATCGACTATGCTGCTGTCGGGGCTGATAACTACCGGCTCGCGGGACATGAGCAGAGCCGTCTGGTCCTCCTCGCGATTTTTGAGCAGATCGGTCCTGGTTATCATGCCTATGACCTCGCCCTTCTTCACCACGGGAACGCCTGAGACCATCTTTTCCTGAAGGGTCTTCAAGACGTCGTCTCTGCTTCCGGGTATGGTGACGTATGCCACATCCCGGACCATCACGTCCTTCACGAGCATATGCAAGCCTACTCCCTCGGAACGGTCAGGACAGGAATCTTGGAGTTGCGAACCACCTTCTCGGCCACGCTGCCCAAGAGGAACTTGTCCAGGCCCGTTCTACCTACGGCGCCGATGACGATGATGTTCATGCCTGCCTTCTCGGCAAAGCTGATGATCTCGCTTCCCGGATTGCCTTCCACAATAGTGCTCTCAAATTTCACACCGGCATCCTTGGCCATTCTCTCCACCTGCTTCACCGCTTCCTTTCCTTCTTTAAGGAGAAGCTCTCTAATGCTGAAGAGGAGCATGTCGTCAGGCAGATGGCTTGTCCGGTTCGTGTCTGCCACATAAATGACAGTCACCGTCCCTCCTGATATTTTGCCAAGCTCCAGAGCCACCTTGGCAGCTCTCGTCCCATGCTCCGATCCATCGGTTGCCACCAGAATCTTCTCAAACATGATTTGCTCCTAAAATATCGTCAGTATGTCAGACGGCCCGGCTCTGCGCACAACGCTGGCTAACGGTTGAATGGTTCCCCAGAGGTTATTGGAACACTCATTTAATACCATCAATCTAGCCTCCTTTCCTTCCGAGATTGAGCCGACCTTCTGTCCGATCTGCATTATTTCTGCACCATTTAGCGTGCACATCTTAAATACCTGTCTATCGTCATGCAGCAGGGCCTTGACAATGAGCTGCATCTCTTCAAAAATATTGGGTGAATTGAGCATGACGTTATCGGTCCCCACGCCGACCACAATGCCAAGGTCCGTCATCCTCCTGACGTCCGGCAGGCCGGTAGCAGTCATCAGATTGGATCTGGGGCAGACCACCACCGGCACGCCTGCCCTGGCCACCTTCTTCAGGTCCTGCTCGGTTGCCCTGTTCAAATGCACCAGGAAATCCGGCTCAAGGGCGAGAGCATCCTCGATATCGTCATTTCCCGCCTCTCCGGCGTGAATGGCCACCTTTTGGTCCGCCGACCTTGCCGCTTCGGTGACGGTCTTCAGCCACGAGGGATCGTGATCTCTGGTGCTGCTGATTCCAATCCCCCAACATCGATTGGAGATTCCCGTCTCTCCGGGCCCCGGCCTGCCCAGAATGCGAGAGAAGAGCGGCAGGTCCTGCTGAGCTTCGAGCAGCATCTTTACGCCGTCCCCTCCCCCCTCACGAAAATCAGCGAACGCGTAAGTTCCCGTGGCTGCCATCTCCAGAAGGCTGTGCTTCATTCCCTCGACCAGTCGGCTGCGGGGTGTCTCGGCCAGGAAACGCTGCTTCAGGCCGCCGGGACCGACGAGATCACAAAGCGGCATGAATGGCGGGTCCTTGAATGCGGAGTCGCCCACGTGGACATGCGCATTCACGAAGCGCGGGCAGACGATGCCCTCAAAGTCTGCCTCGACATTCTCTTCACCCATCTCTTTGATGATCCCGTCCCGAATGCAGAGGTAACCCTGTCTGGGCATAAAATCGTCGCCATAGATTATGGTTCCGGAGAGCAGAGTCTCGCGTGGTCGAGCCATCATCCGAAGAATGGCTCTGGGAAGTTATTTAGCTTCTCCTGGGCATTTCTGGAAACGGTGATGAATCTATGCAGAGGCCCTTCGTCTTCATCAATAGCGCCATTAGCGCGGACGGGAAGATCAGCAGCTTTTTGCACCGTCAGGTCCGCATCTCCGGGCCGGAGGACATGGCCAGGGTCGACGCTCTGCGAGCCGGGAGCGATGCCGTAATGGTGGGTGTGGGAACGGTTCTGGCCGACGACCCCGGACTCAGGGTGAAGTCAGAGGAGCTGAGCATAGCAAGGCTTTGCAATGGAAAGACGGAAAACCCGCTTCGTGTGGTAGCCGACAGCCTGGCCCGCACGCCCCCAGGCGCAAGGGTCCTGGGGCCCGGCTGCCTGCTGGCCGTCTCTCAATCTGCACCGGCGGCCCGGCTGGCAGAGCTCTCCGACAGATGCGAGATCATAACATGCGGCAAGGAGCGAGTGAGCTTGCCGGAGCTCATGTCCGAGATCTTCCAGAGGGGCATAAAGAGGCTCATGGTGGAGGGAGGAGCTACCCTCAATTGGTCTCTGATTGAATGTGGACTGGTAGACGAGCTGTACGTCTACATGGGTGCCATGATCATAGGCGGAATGAATGCACCTACCCTCGTGGATGGGGCGGGCTTTCCCTCGGATTTCCCGAGGCTGAAGCTCATCTCTGCCCACAAAGTTGATGATGGCTTGCTTCTCAAGTGGAGCCTAAAGAAGCCATGACATCCGGAACCCCCGGCAATAATGCAGGTCTGCTCGACCTGTTTCCCCCAGGCCGCTCAACTGGCTCGCACCACCAATACCGGCACCTTGGAACTGCGTACAACCTTCTCGGCCACGCTGCCCAGCAGAAATTTTTCCAGGCCCGTAACCCCTATGCCGCCCACAACTATAAGGTCCATCTTTCTCTCTCCTGCCAGCTTCAAGATATCTTCCGCAGGATGACCCTCGATGATCACTCTGTTCACAGTCAGGCCCGCAGATTTGGCCTTCTCCTCAATCAGGCCGGTGACTGCTTCTCCCTGTGACTGCAGACTGTTCTTGATTCCCATGATCAGGCTATCCCCTTCTTTGGTTTCGAGGGCCCCGAGGGATGCATATTCCTTGCTGACATCTATGACATACAGGGCGGTGATCTTCGCTCCGAAGAGCCTGGCCATCTCAATGCCGACTTCCGCTGCCTTATCGCTGTGCTTTGAGCCGTCGGTTGCAATCAAAATGTTCTCCATCATAAAACTCACCAATGGGTTGTTTTAATGTTATTATGTTATAATTATTTTCATGATCCGGCTGATTCAGGAAATTAAGAAAAATTAAAAAGGTACTGATAAAAATGGTTTTTGTTCAAGTTCAACCGCGCATGAACTTATCCCAGCCCTGGGAATAAGTCTTCAGGACCGAGCAGATATCCTCCATCATCGCGAAGGGTATGCCGATCACAACGCTGTCATCTTCCAATCCGGCATTGCGCGCTGAGCCGTCGCAGCCGAGGGATATGTTCACCTCTCCCTTCAGGTAAGGCGATGCGGTGGCGTCCACGCAAAAGGATTGAATGCCGGCCGTGTTGAAGTTTGCCCTTCCGCCTTTCTTGAACATAACCGCCTGCACTATTCGTCTGGCATTGAGCGGATTTCCTACGAAGATCACCACATCCGGATTCACGACCATCTTATCCAGAGGTGCGACGTATGAGGCGACCGTGCTGCCTGGGGGGAGGAGGCGCGGCATGCTGGCGACCATGCTGGAGCCCACATCCTTGGTCTCGCACTTGTGGAGCTTGTCAAAGTAAAGCGCACCCGTCGCGATATTCTCCGGGCACTCCACTATTCCCAGGCCGGAGGCGCCACCCTTGCACTGGTGATAGTCTGCCCGTGCCAGAAAGCTTTCGCCCTTCAACCTGGCGGTCTGAATCATGGTGCAGTAATTAAAAGGCTTCTCAATCGGATCAAGGTCTTTGGGAATTTCTTCCTCGCTCTTGAACAGTCTCACGCCAACGATATTGTCCCTGATGCCAAGGGAGGATTTCAAAATGTCCGACATCTCTTCAAGATTCATCGCGATACACCTAAGAGATCTAGGTCGAGATGGCATTTCTCGTTTGCGCTCATCCTTGCCGCTTAATTTGCGAAATAAACGATTGTTATGGCGTTCTTCAAACCAAAGGCGTAAAATCCTTGGCAAGGGCCTGATTGAGAGAAAAAATGGGCCTTTAGGCCCCTTCGGACTTGGGATAACTGGCGATGATGTTCTCTGAGGCATCCTTGAGTGTGGCCACATCGCCGCTATTGTTCCAGACGGGCGTATTCTTGTTCCAGTAAAGGTCTTCTGCGGAATCATCACCCTTGCCTGTGTGCAGTTTGACCTTGGACCCGGCATTCAATGTGAAAGACCTGAATGTGTAGGTATGGTTCTGGGCATCTTCCAGCGTCCAGCCGGTCAGGTCCTCATCCACGCCGCCAAGATTGGTTAATTCTACCCATTCCTCATTCAGGTTCTCCTTCTCCGGACTTGGAGCTATGAAGCTGGCATTGCTGATGGTAATCCCGTTTTCTGCGCTGCTATCCTCTCCTTGAACCAATACTGTCCCGAGAAATAGGGCAAAGAGGGCTAAGGTCAGCACTCCGGCAAATCTTGTGTTACTCATTCGTGTGTCACCTATTGCATGGTACTTCTGTATAGTACCTAAGATACTGACCAAGCTTCAGTAATATAAATTTTTCTAAAGAGTGCTTGCGCTCGTTTTGTATGGACATCGAATACCATCTGCAACATGCAAAAATTATAATACAAACTTAATCAAATTGCAAAGACTTGAAATAAATATTTCATCCTGGGGGCTTGGCGACGACTTGGGGAACTGTCGCAGGCTTCCCGAAATGGGCTTCGCGGTCAACAATCAAAAATGGAACCGCTGCCCGAGAAGAGCAGCTCATACCCCCGGATCGATCTCTCAAGGCATCCAATACTTGATCAAATTAAGCTTGATCACCGCATCGATCTAATATTGGATTTGCTTGGCTAACGGATCCACATATTTGGTCTGTATCTGGACAGCAGGAACACTATACCTGGATATTGTGGTGCCATCTGCATCCTGGAGGGAGACCTCATTGTCGGTCCACAGGGGTGAAGTGCTGTTGGTGAACATATTAGCCTTGTCGCCAGCGCCGTTGCCCTCGTGAATCTGGATAGACTGTCCCATATCCAGGGCGAAATCAGGGAACGTAAAGGTTGCATTTCCTGCGGAGACGAGCTTCCATCCCGACATGTCCCAGGAGCCTACGGCCTGATTGGTTACCTGAACCCACTTATCCCCGGCGATGTTAACATTGGTGATGGCAACCTTTACGGATGGTGTAGTTGCACCGGCTCCGCGAGCAAATACAGCGCTTGTATCTGCAGTCTTGGTTACATCGGAGTACTCCTTGACGAGTTCTTTGCCCAAGACCTGTGTTTTCGCAGGCGTTGCGTTGGACAGCTGTGTGTACTTGGAGATTGTCTCCTGGGGCGCAGCCACCGTCACAGTCGTGGCGTTAGTATCGTTCGTTGCATTTGCGTCAGTTGCGGTGGGCATGGCGCTCTGGGCGTCCTCTGCAAGGACAGGTCCACTGGTAAATGCCATTAATACCGCTAATAGTAACAACACACTCTCACTTCTCATATTCACACCTCGCTCATAGTATTCCCTGAAAAATATAAGCCTTCCTAAAAGTCTCTTGCATACTTCAAATATGCAGGGATTAGCTAGGGGATATTAATACGTGTCGATTTTAAATCTGAAAAAACAGCTAGCAGGGTTGGCCTGCATAGTCTTAACCCTCAATGGGCATTAAAATCGGACGAGATAGATTTACTCAGTCTCGTTGACGGCAACTTCTGTCTCAGCTAAGGTCTCGTTCTCGGTTGCGTTCATGGTCTCATTGAGAGTTTCGTTGACGCTCTCGTTGACGCTCTCGTTGGCTTCTTCGGTGACGTTTTCGGTTGCTGCGACTTCAGACTCTGCGTAGGCTACTCCCAGGGAGAGAGCCATCAGGAGAGAGAAGAGCACAAGTCCATTTGTTATTTTGCTCATGATATACACTCCATTTGCTTTGCTAACCCTACAAGGGAATTGATCTAAATTTAAGCTTTTCTCCAATAACAGATTATATATTTCTAGATCAAAAAATAATCAGTCAAGTATTATTATCTCCTCTTCATAAATTATTTACAAAAGATCTATATAAATCTTTAAGATCAAAACAACTTTAAATGTTTGACTGCCATAGAAAACAGACCATATTTAGGAATTATGGCTCAATGAACTCTCTGAATGATAAAATAAAAACTTGTTTAGAGCGTTATCTAATTATCAATATCTATACACTCAGCCCGCAGATGCCTGATTCTTTATTATTATGAATAGTGATCCGAAACCGGGAAATGCGCACATTTTTGCTTGAATTATCTCTGCTTATAGCTCTTGGCGCTCTCGATAAATCTGTCCACCGAATAGGAATAAAAATGGGCATGCAGGTATCCTCCCAGGGTGTTGTGCTCTACAAGGCCGTCTTTGCCGTCCCGGATTCCTTTGCCTCTGCGCAGCCGATAAGCGAGATGTGCATCTCTTGCGCAATCGAAGCGTGAGTAGTGAAACTCATGTCCCCGAACGACCTTGCCCATCTCCGCGGCTGGATTTGAGGCTACAACCTCCGCTTCTACATATCCCAGCGCCTGAAGCTTTTCGGTCATGATGGTGGTGCCGGGCAGGGCACCGACCATCTCATGGCTGCCTGCGTCGGACTCGATTCCTTCTCCCAGGTACATCAGGCCGCCGCACTCCCCATAAATGGGCATGCCGTCCTCGGATGCCTTCTTGATCTGCCGCCGGGCGGGTGCCGCCTCAAGGCCGGCTGCATGCAGCTCCGGATAGCCTCCGCCGATGTACAGCCCATCCACTTCCGGAAGGCTGCCGTGCAGGGGGCTGAAGAAGACCAGCTCCGCTCCGCCCTTCTCCAGCTCGCGCAGGTTCTCATGATAATAAAAACAGAACGCTTCGTCCTGGGCAATGCCTATGCGCACGGATTTTTCTGCTGGCGTGCCGTCTTTCTCTGTCGGACAGGCCGTAGGGCTTAACTTCAGGACCTCATCTATGGCGGCATTCTCTTCCAGGAAAGACGCCAGGGCCTGCAGATCGTGATCAAGCTCATAGCCCATCACCAGTCCCAGATGCCTGCTCTTCATCTCCAGTTCCCTGTTCCTGGGCATCATACCGAAGACCGGTTTTTGCATGGTGCTCTTCAGCATCGCGACGTGCCGCTCGCTTCCCACGCGGTTGAGGATGGTTCCGGCCAATTTCACGCCGGGATCATAGCCGGCAAAGCCAAGCTCAATCGCCGCGGCGCTGCGCGACATGCCGTGCACGTTGATCACCAGGATGACGGGAATGCCGAGCGCCTTGGCCACCTGCGCCGTGCTGCCCGTCTCCGACGCTCCCATGCCGTCGTACAGGCCCATGACGCCCTCCACCACTGCCACATCCGCACCCTTCAATGCGGCGCTAAAAGAGCGGCGAACGCCGTCCAGGCCCATCATAAACGGGTCGAGATTGTAGGAGGGACGGCCGCAGACTGCGGTGTGATGCGACGGGTCGATGAAGTCCGGCCCGACCTTGAAGGGCTGCACCTTCAGGCCGCGCCCACGCAGCGCAGCCATGAGGCCCAGAGTAATTGTTGTCTTGCCAACACCGCTGTGGGTGCCCGCAATGAGCACTGCCGGGATCATAGGGAAAGAAAGGTTTCTTTCTATTAAATAAACTTGTTCTGCAATGCAAAGGATATTAATCATGCTCGCAGAACTTCGATCCATGCTTGTAGGCGTCGTAAAGCGGGGAAAGTACGGCGAGCGCCTGATTGAGACCATCAAGAAGCACACGGATTTTCAGGTTGTCTCCGTGGATGTTCCCCTGGTGCTGCCGGGCTTCATCGAGGACCCGGAAGAGTTCGTGGCGGAGCTGAACCTGAATCCCAGGATATTTCAGGCGGACCTGCTCATCCTCTACACCTTTCATCCCGACCTGACTCCGGAGATCGTGCGGCTGGCCGGCGAGAGGGGCGTCAAGGCGGCCATCATCCCCGGCGGCATAGGCCGGGCCGGGTCCATCGGCGAACTGGAGAAGATCGCCGAGAAATACGGCATACATATCGAGGTGGACGAGATCTGCTGCACACTGGAGAAGTGCGGCGTTCCGGTGGTGGACGAGTTCGCAGATAAGCTCGGCAAGCCGGAGATCGAGGTGGAGACAAGGGAGGGACGCATCTCGTCCGTCAAAGTTTTGCGGGGCTCGCCCTGCGGCGCGACCTGGCATTCCGCGGAGGGCCTGATCGGAAAGAAGGTGGATGAGGCGCCATCCATGGCCGGACTATTCTGCCAGCAGTATCCCTGCCGGGCCGTGCGCGGCACGCCCGGCGGCATTCACACCTCAGGAGACCTGCATAAGGATGCCATGGAAAGAGCGCTTGGCAAAATGACGAATCTGAAGCTGCCCGAGCAGTCCAGGCCCATCAAGATCGAGCCGGGCAAGAAGGGGCGAAAGAATTGAGGGCCAGGGTAGTGGAGGCCACGGTGCGGGCCCTGCAAAAGGCGGAGACATCCTTGCCTTTGTGGGTCTTGAAGCGCATTGAAGATGCGGCGCTGCAGGAGACCAATCCCATAGCCAGGTCCCACCTGCGGTTCATGCTGCAGAACGTGCAGATCGCCGAGAGCACAGGGCTGCCGCTCTGCCAGGACACCGGGCTTCCCATTTTTCGGGTGCAGATGGGCCGGGATCTTCGACTGGACTTTGACCTGCATGAGGCCGTGGCAGAGGGTGTGATAATCGCCACCGAGAAAATTCCCCTGCGGCCCAACGCCGTCGATCCCCTGACCCGAAAGAACAGCGGCAACAACACCGGCCCCGGCATGCCGGACATAATTCTGGATCTGGTGGATGGCGCGGGCCTTTCCCTAACCGCTTTTCCCAAGGGCGCAGGCTCGGAGAACATGAGCCTGGTGGGCATGCTCAACCCGGCGGACGATCCCTTCGATTTCATCCTCAGAGCCGTGGCGGAGAGGGCGGCCAACGCCTGCCCGCCCCTCTTCCTCGGCATCGGCATTGGCGGGACCTTCGACCTGGCAGCAAGGCTGGCCAAACGGGCGCTCCTCAACATGCCCGGCACGGCACCGCAGGAACTGGAGCTGCTGGCGCGTGTGAACAGGCTAGGCATCGGTCCCATGGGCCTGGGAGGCGACACCACCGCTCTGGGAGTTAGGATAGAAAAGGCATGCTGCCACACGGCCTCGCTGCCCGTGGCCATCAACTTCCAGTGCTGGGCGCATCGATATGCCACGGAGGTGATACTGTGACCGAGTACCACCTCAGGACGCCCCTCTCCGCTGCGGATGTGGAGATGCTTCATGCCGGAGATGTGGTATTCCTGAGCGGCAGGATCCACACTGCTCGCGACAAGGCACATGCCCTGATGCATAGGGGCGGCAGTCCGGTCTCTTTGCAGGGCGCGGCCCTCTATCACTGCGGCCCGCTCATCCAGGAAGGCCGGGTTCTTTCCGCCGGGCCGACCACCAGCGGTCGCATGGCCCGCTACACGGAAGAGATCCTCGAGCTCGGCGTTCGAGCCATCATCGGCAAGGGCGGCGTGCCGGGAGAGCCGTTCCTGGGCAGGGCGGTTTATCTGGCATTTCCCGGAGGCTGCGGCGCGGCTGCTGCTCTACGGCTGAAGGTTTGCGGCGCGTATTTGCAGGAACTTGGCATGGCCGAGTCCATGTGGGAGTTTGAGGCAGACAACTTCGGACCCATGATCGTGGCGATTGATGCGCACGGAAAGGATCTTTACAGGGATGTGAAAGAGTCGGCCCAAAAGACTTGGAAGCATTGAGTCGGGCGGCGGAGGAAGCGCGCTACTTGCTGGATCGCGGATACCCCAAAGACTCCGCCGTCCGCTTTGTGTCCAACCATCACGGCCTGCCCGAGGAGCAGAGGTATGTGCTGGCGAGAGCGGTCCTATCGAGCCGATCGGCCGGAGAGCGGAAGGCCAAAGCTGTGCCCGTGCAGGCCCTGCGGGGAAGGTATGTGATCATCGACGGCTACAATGTTCTCATAACTGTGGAGAGCTTGCTGGCAGGCTGTCCAGTTTATCTGTGCGATGACGGGTTCTTGCGGGATGTGCGAGGGATCTTTAAACGATATCGGCCCTCCAGATTCACGGAAACTGCGCTCTCTATCATACTTGATCTCCTGGCTTTGGCAGACCCCGGTCGAATTGAGTTTCTTTTAGATCAGCAGATGAGCCGCAGCGGTGAGCTGGCCGCAGGGATCCGAGAGCAGATGGCCGGTCGCAGCCTGCCCGGAACCGCCTGCACGGCCAGAGATACCGATCACCGACTAAAAACGAGTCCTGGAATTGTGGCGAGCGCCGATGGAAATGTCATCGATGCCGCAACAATTGTTGTTGATCTCCCTGCGGAGATCGCGAGGATGCGGGGCATAAGTCCGCTGCACATCTGAAAACGCCGGGCCACTCGCACAGGCCCCTAACTTGGAATAATTTGAATTCTCCCTAACGGCATCGAAACACCGTCTTTTTATCGTTGACCGATGCAGCAATCCTAATTGCGATCCCATTCAATCGTCATCTTTTTATGGTACAGTTAATTATTATACTATTGGGGTCGCAATAAACTTTCGAAGTAATGGTGAGTAGCAATGAGAACGAGAATTCTAGTATCAGTTGTCCTGGCCTTGTTGTTCATAGGCGGAGTGGGGCTGGCATCTCATCCCTTGTTCTTTCCGCTCAGTGAGCATACCATTGCCAAAGTGATCAGCGATAATGGAATGCCGCTTTACAGAACCACCACATTCACGGAGGACGATGAGCAGGTCGCTTCCTGGCTGCTTATCTGGCGCGATGCCAAGGTGCACACGGTGGAGTGGAGATGGTACTATCCGGAAGGAAGAACCTACGCCCGCACCTTCAGCAACATCCCGCCCATCGACGGATTCACCGGAATGTGGGCTGCGCCTGTCTGGTCCTGCCTCCAGATCAAGGGGACCGATGTCGCCCGCCTGCCCGGAACCTGGAAGGTTGATGTGATCGTCGACTATCGGAGGGTCCTCACGGAGTACTTCACACTCAACAGTCGGCAAGCCTGCTGAACGGTCCTAACGGTTCCAAAACTCTGAGCGCACCACGCTGATTTGGGCATAAATCATCATTGCTAGCTTTGCTTACGTCAGCTTTGAACCTCTCAAATAATGTGACCCCTCGAGATAATCATATAAATCCAGACATCATCTAGGTTATCTGGTGCTTTTGAAGATGGACCTGGAATTTGGCGGCAAGAGGCGCGAGCCCGATATTCGCCAGCTCTTCGATATGCGGGAAGTGATCCTCGATCAGAGCTGGCTGAAGACGGCAGAGAACTTCGAGCTTTATTACATGTACCGCGACCTTTTCTTGAGCAGGTCCGATGCACAGCGGCTTCGCGATCAGGGCATCAGGTACGACATCACCATCATCCCGCCGCACATGCTCGGTCGCGAATACATCAAGACCGCGGGCCATTACCATCCCAACATTCCCGGGGGCAGCATCACTTATCCCGAGCTTTACGAAGTCTTGGAGGGTGAAGCGCTCTATCTTCTGCAAAAACCGGACTTCAGCGATGTCGTTGTGGTGCACGCCTCTGCAGGAGACAAGGTGCTGGTGCCGCCGAACTACGGTCATATCACCATCAACCGCTCCAACAGGACGCTCAAGATGGCCAACTTCGTCGCCCGGAACTTCTCGTCGCTTTACGATCCCATCAAAGAGAAAGCAGGCGCCGCTTATTTCTTCACCAAAGAAGGCTGGATAAAGAACGAGCGCTGTCCCGAAGCGGCAGAATTGCGCCGCATTGAGGCACCTACAGCCGCGCAGCTCCGTCTGCTGGGTTTAGGCAAAGGACGGGAGATGTATCCTCTGATCCGGGAAAAGGGCAACCTGGAGTTCCTGACCCATCCCGAGGAGCATCCGGATCAGTTTGAGGGAATGATTTAAGCCGGGCAAAGGAACTGTAGCCTCGTGCAAAACGGCCTTTCCAAGTTCAGAGCGCATATCGAGCTGCTGCGCCCGCCGCTGGCCCCGATGGACCTGGCCATGCCGGCCGCGTCAGCCCTGCTGGCGAGCTACGCCGTCAGCGGCGCTCTTCCGCCTCTGCTGCCCTTCGTGCTGGCCACGCTTGGCGCTTATGCCGCCATCACCAGCTCTTACGTCTTCAATGATTGCTGTGACATAGATGTGGACAGGATCGCCATGCCCAATCGGCCCCTGCCTTCGGCCGTGCTCAGCAAGCGCGAAGCCCAAATCTGGGCGCTGCTTCTCTTCATCTTCTCTGCGGCGGTGGCGCTCTACCTGAATTTGGAAAGCTTCGTGGTCCTCGCCCTGGCCACGGCCATGATCACCATCTACTCCGCCTGGGCCAAGAGGAGTACGCCCTTCTCCTGGATCTTCGTGGGATTATCTTTCGGCCTGGTGCCCCTGGGCGTCTGGCTGGCCATGGAGCCTGCCGGATTTCTCAAGCCGGGCCTCGGCCTTCATCCCGCTTCGGTGATCCTGGCGCTCATGATCGGCATCACGGATTGGGGATTCACCAACTGCGATGCCTCGCGGGACGTGGCAGGAGACCGGGAAAAGGGAATACCGACCACGCCCGCGACCTTTGGAATACCGGCTACTGCAAAGATGGTGGCCTTCTTCTGGCTCATCGGCGTGGCGCTGTCTCTGGCTTTGGGTGTTTTGGCGGGACTGGGATGGCTCTACCTGGCTGTGGCGGCGGGGGCCGGAGGATGGCTGCTGCGGCAAAACCTGGACTTTGTGAAAAATCCGACAGCAGAGCGGGGCGACCGGCTGTTTTACCAGTCGGCGGACTACCGCGCCGTGCTCTTTGCGGCGATCATCGCCGATGTGCTGCTGAAGGCGATGCTTTCGGGAACTGCATTTTAGGCTCTCTCCATCTCTTAGAATTTTCCAGACCGAATCGCACTCTACCTGCACACGCTCACCAGACGGCTCACGCCGTCGCTGGTGACCATGCCGATGACTTTTTTGTCCTCATCCACTACCGGCAGAGCCGAAATGTTGTGCTCATTCATGCGCTTGGCCGCCCGCTCAATGGGGTCTGCGACGCGGGCGGTGACCACATCGCGGGTCATGATCTCCTCCAGCCGGGTGTACTTGAGGGCCACGGCTTTGGAGACATCCCAGGCGGTGACGATTCCCGCCAGGCTGCCGTCTCTGGCAATCACCGGCAGGTGAGTGACGCCTTCCGTCATCATGATTCCCGCCGCCTCCTCCACGCTGGAGCCCTGCCTGATGGTCACCACTTCCTTGATCATGACGTCGCCCACCGAGGTGCGTGAGAGGAAGTTCTGGATGGTGTAGTTCATCTGCCCCGATTCCAGAAGGAAGGAGTCGTGGCCGTAGTTGGACTTGATCTCACAGTACCGGACGTCGATGTCATTGGCGGACAGTGCCTCCACGATCTCCTTGGACTGGTAGGAGGGATAGAGCCAGTCCGAGCTGATGGAGAGGATCAGGAATTTGGCCTTGACGTCCTTGAAAGCCTCGGCCAGAGACAGAGTCCCCTTTCCTGTCAGATCGAAGTAGTCGATGGCCTTGGTGATGTAGAGATAGGAGTTGGCGTCAAAGCGCTTCACGAAGGTGTCGCCGTGATAGCTGAGATAGCTCTCCACCTGGAAATCAAAGGAAGCGAAGTCGAAGCTGTACTCGCTCTTGTCCTGCAGCCTGCGCCCGAACTTCTGGTGCATGGACTCGTCGCTCAGGTAGGTGATGTGGCCGATCATGCGGGCAAGCGAGAGGCCGCGGGCAGGCTGAGCCAGTCCGCAGTAGTTTCCCCCATTCCAATCCGGGTCCGAGGTAATCGCTCTCCTGGCAACCTCGTTGAAGGCGATCTGCTGGGGAGAGGAGCAGGCACTGGTGGCGATGGCCACCGCCAGTCGAACCATATTCGGGTAGGAGACCGTCCACTGCAGGACCTGCATGCCGCCGAAGGAGCCGCCCACCACGGCGAACAGCTCGTGGATGCCGAGATGCTCCAGGAGCTTCTTTTGCACATCCACCATGTCCTTCACGGTGATGACCGGAAACTCCAGGCCGTACGGTTTTCCCGTGCCGGGATTGGGGGATGAGGGGCCGGTCGTGCCCTTGCAACCGCCGAGGGTGTTGGAGCAGATCACGAAGTACTTGTCCGGGTCCAGGGCCTTGCCGGGGCCGATGATGATATCCCACCAGCCGGGCTTCTCCTCGCCCCTGTGCCAGCCGCCGGCATGGGCATCTCCGGAAAGAGCATGGCAGACCAGCACGGCATTGCTCTTCTCTTTATTCAGTTTCCCGTAAGTCTCGTAAGCCACGTCGACCTCATGGAGCCGATCTCCGTGCTCCAGATGGATTTCGCCGGGAATTCTGTAGATCCGGGTCTCGACGAGGCCCGCCGATTCTCGCTTCATTGCGCCGCCTTGGCCAGAGCCTGGTCCAGATCGGCGATGATGTCTTCCACATCCTCGATGCCGACGGAGAGGCGGATGAAGTCGGGCGTGACCCCGGTTGCCGCCTGCTCCTCCGTCGTGAGCTGCTGGTGCGTGGTGGAAGCAGGATGGATGACCAGGCTCTTGGAGTCGCCGATGTTCGCCAGATGGCTGAAGAGCTGCACGGACTCGATGAACCTCTTGCCAGCCTCAAGCCCGCCCTTGATGCCGAAGCCCACCAGTGCCCCGTATTTGCCGCGCAGGTATTTTTCCGCCAGAGCGTGGCTCGGGTGCTCCGCTAAGCCGGGATAGTTCACCCAGGAGACCGCCGAGTGGCTTTGCAGGTGGCGGGCCACGGCCAGAGCGTTGGCCGAGTGCCTTTCCATCCTCAATTCCAGCGTCTCCAGGCCCTGTAAGAAGAGGAAGGAGTTGAAGGGAGACAGGCACGACCCAAGGTCGCGCAAGAGCTGCACCCGGATCTTGAAGGCGAAGGCCACGTTGCCCATGCCCGGGAAGTTCCCAAAGGCATTCCAGTACTTCAATCCGTGATAGCTCGGATCGGGATCGGTAAACTCGGGAAACTTGCCGGATGACCAGTCGAACTTCCCCCCGTCCACGATCACGCCGCCGATGGAGTTTCCGTGGCCGTTGATGAACTTGGTGGCGGACTCGGCGATGATGTCCGCGCCGTGGTCCAGAGGCCGGACGAGCCCCACGGCGGAGGTGTTATCGACCACGAGCGGGATTTTGGCGTCGTGAGCGATCCTGGCCAGCGCCTCGAAATCGGGAACATCGAGCTTGGGGTTGCCGATGGTCTCGGCATAGACGGCACGGGTCCTGGGAGTGATGGCTTTTAAAAAAAGCTCAGGCCGGGTGGAGTCCACGAACCTGACCGTTCGCCCGAGCTTCGGGAAGGTGTAGTGGAAGAGCTGGTAGGTGCCGCCGTATAGGTTGTTGGCCGAGACGATCTCGTCTCCGAGGCAGGTGATGCCGAGGAGCGCCAGCGATATGGCCGCCATGCCCGAAGAGACGGCCACTGCTCCGCTGCCGCCTTCGATGGCGGCCATGCGCCTCTCGAAGGCATCGGTGGTGGGGTTCATCATGCGGGTGTAGATGTTGCCAAGCTCTTTCAGGGCGAAGAGATTGGCGGCATGCTCAGTGCTCTTGAAGACGTAGGATGAGGTCTGATAGATGGGCACGACTCTGGACAAAGTCGCCGGATCGGGACTCTCCTGGCCGGCATGAACCGCCAGCGTGCCGAGCCCCAGTTTCTTTTCGTTCATTTTTCCTCGAATTCTAAACATTTGGCTAGTTAACATTCAAATTATACTTTTCTGCAATCTCGATGAACGCGCCTGAGATGTACTTTATCTGCTCCCAATTGAGGCCGTAAGTATTCAGCTTCCAGGTGCGCGTAGCGCCGGCGAACTCGCCGATGATGCCTCGCTCCTTGAGCTCATCGCTGAAGAAGTAGCCTCGCCTCTTGTGGGTCTTGGCCACGACATCGAACGATCCCGTGGTGTCCACCTTGGTCAGGGTGTGCTTGCGCGGCCACTCGCTCAGGACGCGAGAGCCCTCGATTCTCTGGAACTGCTCCAGGAAGTAGTTGGACTTCTCGACCTCTTCGTCCCAGTGCTGTGCTCGTTCCTGCACGCGCGGGAAGGAGGCGATCATGGAGAGAAGCGTCGCGCCCATGAGAGTGCAGCCCATGTTCTCCACCTCCTTGACGCCGAACTTTCTGCCCGTCAGGTCACCGACCATCTGCGTGGTCCTGAAAACCCGGGGAGCCCATTCGTCCGTGGTGGCCAGAACGCCGGATGGAGCCGCAGCGGCCATGCTTTTATGGCCCGAGCCCACGATGAAGTCCGCGCCGATCTTCTTGCCGTCAACGGGCATTACGCCGACGGTGTAGGCCCCGTTGTAGAGGAAGGGAACGGCGTATTCCCTGGCAACCTTGCCGATGCCGTGGACGTCGTGCTCATTGGCGAACTGATAGTCGAAGTGGTCGATTATTATCAGCTTGGGAAGCTTTCCCGTTTCTTTTTTGACTTCCTCGATCTTCCGGGCTACCGCCTCGCCGGTGACGATGTTGTTCTCGTCGAGGGGAACTTCTCTGACCACCCCTCCCGCCACCTCGACGGCCAGGAACTCAGTGTAGTGAGCGAGAGCTGAAACGATGACGCTGTCGCCCTTCTCCACCAGCGACTGTGCCACGGCCTGAAAGCCCCGGCGAGCGCCGGGAACGACGCGGGCCTGGTCCATGTTGAGGAATCCCGCCAGGCTCTGATGAAACTCCTCGATGGGAGGCCGGGTGATCCTGTCCAGGCGGAAGGGCTTGCGGCAGTAGTCGCAGGTGGAGTAGCCGTCGCCATAGGAGATGATGGCCTTGCGGGCTTCAGGCGTGAGCCGGCCCGCTGCCTGGATGGGATGGATGTTGATAAACTCCTCCTCGCGGGTTCTGGCTTCGAGCTTTCCTACGCGGTTGCAGGAGGGCTTGCCCTGGCCGGATTCCAGCTCGGCGACGATGCTCTTGACGCGGGCCAGGTCCTTGGAGAACTCCTCTTGCTGTGCAGGGCTAAAGCCCGGGGGTAGGGACTGGCGGAAGATCTCCCGGATATCCTCTAGAGCGAACAGGGCTTCGTATGTTTTCTGAATTTGCAGACTCTTTTTTGACACGCTCACTATGGCTTCCTCCGTTGGGACGGTTCGGGATCAAGCCGAATGCACGCGGCTAAGTCGCCTGCGTGAATTCACGATTGTGAATAATGCATTCACAATTGGCACACATATAAAGATATTCATTTGAGCAATCATTCAAACGGCAGCGGAAGAGCCAAAGTCATCTCGTTCACTCAAGGTCGCAGAAATCCAAACACAAGAGATAAGAGATGATGCAAAATGGATGATGCTGGAATAAAATCGTCAACTTAGAGTTTATGACCCTTCAGGCCTCAAATCCCGTCGAGGAAGTGTACAACTCTCTGATCTTCTCGGCCTTCTCACCGCCGAGCTTCTTCTCCAGCATGTCCACCAAGACTCTTGCCGACTCCGGCGAGATGCAGAGCAGGCACTCCGATCCATCCAGGATGCGGTCGGCCAGGTAGGCAAAGTCTTCTCCGGAGAGCCTTTGCAGGCGGTCCTCGAAGTCTTCCTCGTCTGCGGCGTAGTGGAAGGAGACCGGCGGCAGGATAGAGCGGTAGTGGATCGGCTCTCTTGCCTCCGGGGCCAATTTGAGGAGAATCTGGGTGTCTTTCTCAGTCAGCTTTCTCATGATAGTTGTTGATACTCGTTTTGGGATAAATGTTTTTTGAGAAAAGTGCAAGGACGACCGATCTGCATGCTGCTCTGAATGTCTCCTGCTGCCCTTTGGAGGATCGCTTTGCAAAAAGAGAAGAGCGTCCTCGGGTCTGCCGGGAACTGCTCTGCCTCCTAATCTAACGGATTTATCTATCTCGATTGCTGTCCGCTCAGGCCTTATGGCATTCAGGCTTCCCGCTGTTGGCACCAATTACAACCTGCGAGCCGATGGATGTCTTGATGAACCAGAACGGCTCCTGACATTCGGGCGTCAGTGGCCAGTAGAGCTCCATAGCAACAAAGCTGTCGCCGCAGTTCATTTTCTGCAGTATGTCGATGGCCTGGGAGAAATCCACATTGTAATGAGCGAAGGTTCTTATCCCCAGAGGGCAGGGAACCGGGATGGGCTGTGTCATGCCGCTAAGAGGCGACTGAGCGGCATAAAAGCTGTAACAGATGCCATCTTTTCCTCTCATAAGGTAGTCCCAGCCAAGGACGTCCTTGGCAGTCTTGCCCACAGAATTTTTAATCCTTGCCTTCTGGGACATCAGACCCTCAAAATCAACGCTCTTTCCCATCTGCTCCATTTTTTGGCTCATCAAATCCTTTATTCCTGTCATGTTATCTCTCCAATATTTTATTAATACGGCCTATTGATAAACCACCGACCACTTGATCCGATTTATCGAATACATTCAGATATTAATGGTCAGTATGATTCGTCAATACTTGTAATAAGTATCAAATTTGTTTAATAAGTTTTCTGTCTATCATCTCGATATACATGTTATAATAATATCAGAATAATTAATCCGTCATTCTCTGAAAATAATAATCATTAATCATTTATCATAATTTTTCACAATTCAAGATCTCCGGGTTGATATGATATAAAATAATATTTGGTCTAAAAAATAGTGGCAAAACAATCTCTCTTCTCTGAGGCGGCCTTTTGCGCGGAATTCGGTCCTGCAATCACTGCCACGAAAATCTACTCCTCTTCGGTTCAATCCCCTTCCCATTTCCTGGTTCTCGAAGGCCTGAGTATCTTTTGCGCATCGCCTCGCAGCAGCATGTTGGTGAGTGCGGAGAGCGAGCAGAGCGTGCCGCGGCCCTCGATCGTCTGGCCCTCCCCTTCCGGCCCCGGAATCCTGGCCACGATGCCGCCCTCCGCCGTGATCTCAATCTCTGTGCCGATCTCGCTCAAGCGGTGCAGAATGACGTTTCCCGTGGCGCCCATGGACTTCTCCATCCAGCAGTGCTTGAAGGGGCAGAGGTTGCAGTAGGTCTTGAAGAGCTTCGCGCTCGCCTCAGGCACCAGGCCCGCCACGATCTCGGCCTTGGCGGTCCCGTAAGCCATGCAGCAGCCCTGCACGTTCCTGGCCAGGATCTCGTCCTCCCTGGCCAGTGTGACCTTCACGCCGCCCCCCTTGACCACGTAGCGGTTCTCGATGCCCATCTCGAACTTCTTCTGGCCGGTGTTCGGGGCGTCTCTTAGCGCCTCCTTGATCCTTTCCGCCAGAAGCGGCGTCCGGGCAGCGCCGATGGCCACGGCACAGGTGGGGCAGTAGGAGGGCGGCGACTGGACGATGACATTGCCATCTTTATCCAAGAAGGTGGCCACGACCCCCAGCCCCGATCGCCGGATGAGCGTGCGGCCGCCCAGCTCCTTGACCGCCACCAGAGCCAATGCCGCTGCGGTCAGAACGCGACCATAGCCCTGCAGCTCGGCAGTGAGGCGGATGTCCTCTTCGGCGTTGATACCCTCTCGCCTGAGTGCCTCAGCCACGTCCTCCTCGATCAGCCCTGCGTCGATCTCGGCAGCCAGGACCGCGGGCGACCAGACCACGCCGAAGCCCTCGCCGATCACATTGCCCTGATCGTCGAAGATGCGGGCCAGGATGCCGCCGGGGCGCTCGTAGGCCACGATGCGGCCACCGACGCGGCAGATCTCCTCGGCTACGGCGTGGCAGATGCCGCAGGCGCCTTCGCGGGGACGGACGGCGGATTTGACCCGGGTGATGAGATTTTCTTTGAACTGGGACATCGATAGCAATATGGATTGTTCACGATCTATAATGTAACGCTTGAATGCGTAAGTGGCCGTCATTTCTCTCGATTCATGCCTTTCCATCGGCAGACTCTAACCAATAATTTCTTAACTTTATGAAGCACGCTACGATTATGAGGTGGCGGATATTATGAGAAAAGCAATCTTCGTATCTCTATTTATTCTGGCGACTATATTTCTATTATCGGGTATGGTGTCCGCTCAAAGTTCAGACAGTTGCCCGGTCCAGTGGGTTTCAGACTCGTACGGAGGCATTCCCTACGGTGCAGTCGTTTGCGGAAATGAGGCCGACGGGACGCCTCTCTATCTGGCGAGGGCATACTACAACGGCGGACTGCATCCGGGAAAAGTACGCCCCGAATTCGGCAGCGCGAACATCGGTTATGGTGACGATGAAGTGAAGGTCAATCCCTACGAGGTCTACTGCGGTGGGGGAACATGGGTCGCGGCCTCGGGCGGCGCCGTCCCGGCAGGTGCTGTGGTCTGCGGATACGACACGAACGGGGAGCCCCTTTATGCGGCCAGGGCGTATTATGCGGGAGGCCTGCAGATAGGAAAAGTGCGCCCGGAGTTTGGAGGCGCGGACATAACATACGGTGGATACGAGTACACCGTCAACAGCTACGAGGTCCTTTGCTGCGCTTGGGACTACCCGGTCTATCCATCGCGCCGCACGCTACAGATAGGATAAAGCGGGCTTTCACCTCTTCAGCCTTTCCAGCAGCTCACAGGCTTTGCACAGATCCTTGACACACGGCTCGCCGCACTCCCGGCAGACGCCAAGGTCGATCTGTGCCCACCTTCCTTTCTTTTTTGCTATCTCGGCGATCTTCTCGAAACCCTGCAGCGTGGACTGTTTTGTGCCGGGAAACTGGCTCTCCAGGCTGTTCATCATGTCCCTTACATCGGAGCGTAGCGAAAGATCCGCATACGGGCACTCCCGGGACTCGGTGAAGACCCCGTTTACCATGCAGTAGAGGGCGGTCTCCTTCTCCGGGATCTCTCGCAGCGGCTTGATCCGCGGGACGAGGCCCGCCTGAGCGCGCCTGGGGCGAAAGCGCATGAGCCGCTCGATGTCTCCCTTCAGGTAGTTCATCATGATGGACTGGGCCTCGTCGTCGAGGTTGTGGCCCGTGGCCACCCTGTTCGCGCCGAGAGTCTTGGCCGTGCGGTTCAGCGCATTCTTGCGAAAGACGCCGCAAAAGGTGCACGGAGCCACATTTTTCCCCTGCACCATCTCGTCCAGATCGTAGCCAAACTCTTCCCGGAAGGATACAATCTCCTGCCTGATCTCCAGCCGGTCAGCGATCGCCCTGGCGGCCTCTATCGTGTCGTCCCTGTATCCGGCGATCCCCTCATCGACGGTGACCGCCACCAGCTCCACATCCCTGCCGGCCAAGACCCGATGCAGGCTCAGCAGGAGGGCGGTGCTGTCCTTGCCGCCGCTCACGGCCACGGCTATCTTCTCGCCGTCTTGGATCATGGCATTCTTTTGGACTGTCTCCGCCACTCTTTGCTCGAAGTCCTCAAGAAAATGGTTCTGGCAGAGATGCAGACCGGAATAGCGCTGGGAGACGACGGCCCTCTCCGAGCACCTGGAACAGAACATGCCGCCCTGGATCATTCCCGGATCTTGATCCTCTGGCGGTTGGTGTACACGTTGAGCCTCTTTCCCCGCACGAAGCCGACGATCGCTTGGCCCGTGCGTTCTGCGATGGAGATGGCCAGGCTGGTCGTGGCCCCGCGCGAAACGATGATGGAAATGCCGGCCACTGAGCACTTCAGGGCCATGTCCGAGGATATGCGGCCCGTGCAGGCCACATAGGTTCGGCTGAGGTTCACATCTTTAGCCAGCGCATAGCCAATTGCCTTGTCCAAGGCATTGTGCCGTCCGATGTCCTCGATGATGCAGACGGGGCCCGATTGGTCGAAGAGGCCCACGGAGTGAACCCCGCCCGTGGCGATGTGAATCTCGGAGAGGGAGATAGACTTCATGGCTGCCCGGATGTCGTCTCTTGTGATCTGCAGATCCGATTTGATCTCCGGAAGCTTGGACTCATCCAGGAACGACGCAATTCCGCCGCAGCCGCTCACGATCGGTCGGCGCGGGACGATGGCTCTCATGGGATGGGAGACGATGGCCCGGGCCACGTTGCCCTCGATCTCCAGGGACTCAATCTCCTGCAGCCCGGCCACGATCCTCTCCGTGAAGAGATGCCCGGTCACAAACTCCGCCCTCAACTGGGGGCTGGTCATGGCCGTGACGAAATGCCTGCCGTTGATGAAGATGGAGAGTGGCACCTCCTCCACGACCTGGCAGGTTGCGTCTTCCGCCTCGTCGCCGTCCAGCCTCAGACAATTGAAATCCTTCTGCATTTTCCCGCCGCCTTTGCCTTCTTTGCTATGCTTTGCCGCTGTCTTTGGGCCGCTATCCCATCTTAGCGATCTGCTCCATTGCCGCCAGGAGCTTATCAATCTCTTCCATCGTGTTGTAGAGGTAAAGCGATGCCCGCACAGTGCCGTATTTTAGCCCCAGATGCTTCATGAGAGGAATGCAGCAGTGGTGGCCCGACCTCACCATGATGTTCGCTGCCTGATCGAGCATCATGGCCACCTCGTGGGGCAGGAGGCCGCTGACGTTGAAGGATACCACGCCGCCCCGCTCTCTGCAGTCGTGCGGCCCTGGGCCGATGATCTCCACGCCTTTCAATTCAGCCAGGCCGCCGAGAAGCCTCTCCGTGAGCCGCCTCTCATGACTTTGAATCTCCTCGACTCCCACTTTGCCCAGATAGTCCAGGGCGGTGCCAAGACCGATGCCTCCCGAGATATTGGGCGTGCCGGCTTCAAAGCCTTCATAGCCTGCTTTGATGCTGAAGTCGCAGCCCTCGACATCCTCCACCATGCCGCCTCCGGCCAGGAGCGGCTCGACCTCTCCGGCATTCTTCATCCAGAGAACTCCTATGCCGGAGGGGCCGAGCATCTTGTGTCCGGAGAAGCAGAGGAAATCGCAATCAATGTTTTTCACACTCACGGGCATGTGCGGCACGGACTGAGCCCCGTCCACCAGCAATCTCGCGCCCTGATCGCGGCAGATCCCGGCGATCTCCTTTACCGGGAGCACAGTGCCGAGGACATTGGAGAGCTGGCTCACGGCCACCAGCCTCGTGCCCGGCATTATCGCGGCTTCAAAGTCGGCCAGCTCGAACCTTCCCTCTGCGTCCGGCGGCACGACCTTCAGCTCCACGCCGCCCTTCTTCAGCCTCATCCAGGGCAGGAGGTTGGAGTGATGCTCCATCAGGGTGGTGACGACCCGATCGCCTTTCTTCCAGTCCAGGCCGCGGGCGACGATGTTGATGGACTCGGTGGTGTTTCTGGTGAAGACCACCGCTCCCTCGCCCTTTGCATCCACAAAGTCTGCTGCCTTGCGATGAGCATCCCGGTAGCGCTGGTCGGCAAGCTGGGCCAGCCGGTAGACGCCGCGGCCCACGTTGGCCTTGTAGCCTCGATAGTAATCCAGAACCGCCTGCAGGACCGGCTCCGGGGTCAGGCTGGTGGAAGCGCTGTCCAGGTAAATGACCTCTCTCAAGATGGGAAAATCCGCCCTTATTCTTTGGACGTCCATAGCACCTCGTTCATGCTGCCGCTCCGAAAGCCTTCCAGGTCCAGGGTGATGTACTTGAAGCCGATCTCCTTGAGCTTCCCGGAGATCTCATGCCTTATTCCCAAAGCCTTTTCCATATCCTGGTCGGTCAGCTCGATCCGGGCCGTCCTGTCCTGCGCCCGCACCCGAAGCTGCCCAAAGCCCCGGCTCTTGAGGAATTCTTCCGCCTCTTCCACCATCCTCAGATTGTCTTCCGTGATCCGCTCGCCGTAGGGAATCCGTGAGGACAGGCAGGCAGAGGAAGGCTTGTCCCAAAAGGGCAAGCCCATCTCGCGAGCCTGGGCGCGGATATCGTCCTTGGTAATCCCGGCCTCGACGAACGGATGCCAGATCCCTTCTTCGTTGCAGGCCTTGATTCCGGGACGGTAGTCCCTGTAATCGGAGAGATTTACGCCATCGGCGATGCAGCCGATTCCCTGCGCCTGAGCGACGTCCCGCAGTTTGCGGGCAGCCTCTTTCTTGCAGATGTAGCAGCGTGTGGCAGGATTGCAGGTGAATTGCGCATCACCCAGCACGGAATATTTTGCGACCAGGCAATTCAATCCGAGGCTCTTTGCCAGATCCAAGGCATAACCGAGCTCGCTTCTGGGCATGGTCTCGGTATCAAGAATAACCGCGAGAGCATTGTCCCCCAAAACGTCGTGCGCCACCTTGGCCAGGAGGCTGCTGTCCACACCTCCGGAGAATGCCAAAACGAGCTTTCCTTTTTTGGCAATGCTCTCCTTCAGCTCAACCCACTTGCTGAGGATCATTTTGGCATCACTTTCCTTCGAATTGGCGCTCTCGATTTACCATCGACATTTTCATCAACATATCAATTGAATCAGTTAAAAAAGCGGAAGCGAAAGACAAATGCCATCCGGCTGAGGCAGCGCTGCGCTTTTCCTCATTCGCATTCGCACGTGTTTGCTCCGCAGGTTGGTTCGTCACCCTGCGCCATCTTGCAGATCTCGCAGATCCTTTCCACAAGGTTGTTCGCTTTCTTTTGCGTAAGATCGTCCGCCAACCGGCAGATGGCTGCTTTGACATCCTCATCGAACTCGATGCGGTAGCCTCTCTTCTTGGAGACATACTGGGATACGGCGGGGGGAGTGATCCCAAGCATCTTGGAGACATCCTTTTGCGATATCTCGCGACGGACCAGTTCTTCAGCTAGCGCGGCCCTGATACTGGGCAGGACATCCCAAACTATAATTTCGCAGGGAGATTTCATTTCTTCTAACCTTTGCTATTGCCAGTCGATCAATTGAGATTTCGGCTGCCAATCGTTATCAGAGCTGTCAACCATATAAATCTAGCCGGAACCATATCAACATTTGCCTTATCCCCGTGATCATCTTGACAGAAGGATTTGCCAGGCGTCCGGACATGCCAATGCTTCATCCGCCTCTGGGCCAGTACATGATGATCGCAACCCCGATCAGTGCCACAAGGCCTCCCAGGAGGTCGAACTTATCCGGCGCTACCCTGTCGATCTGCCAGCCCCAGAGGATGGACAGGACGATGAAGACGCCGCCGTATGCCGCATAGACGCGACCGAAGGACGCCGGCTGAAAGGTCGGTATGATGCCGTAGATGGCCAGGATCAGGGCCCCGAGCAGCGCAAACCAGATGGCTCTGCCATCTCCAGAGCCACAGCCACATCAGGTATCCTCCGCCGATCTCACAAAGGCCGGCGAGGATGAAGAAGAAAAGCGATCGGGCTATCTCCACTGTCTCCTCACATTTCCTCAAAATTTACTGGCTCTTGCTCACGCCCTCAAAGAATACCGGCCAGAAGGGATCTTGCTTGGGTATTTGCAGAGGGACCACTCTTCCGTCGAGCCGCTTCATGGTTCTGCAACCCGCGTCCGGCGTGACTTTTCCGATAACCGATGCCTCGATTCCCTCTGCCTTTAGATTTTGCAGGATTTTTGCGGAGCTGTCCGGCCTGGCTGTGATCAGCAGCGAGCCCTCGGCGATAGCAGCGACCGGATCGATTCGGAAGGCGTCGCAGACCATCTTAACCTCGGGCGGATAGATGAAGAGATGCTCGTCAATCTCCATGCCCACATTGCTCGCGCTGGCGATCTCAAAGAGGCCGCCGATCACGCCTCCTTCCGTAGCATCATGCATGGCTGTGACGCCGCCCGCCTGCATTGCCAGGGACGAGTCCTTGACCACTGTCATCTCCTTGCAGAGCGCTTTCGCTTTTTCGATCAATGGTTCAGGATACACGGCCAGAAGCTCCTTTTCCCGCAGAACGGCCAGGATGCCTGCCGTCTCTATGGCCGGGCCCTTGGTCATGATCACATCGTCGCCCGGTTTTGCCCCTGCGGGAGTAACATAATCCCCTTTTCCCGCTACCGCAAAGACCGTCACTCCGCCGATGGTCGGTGCGGCAAATCCGGGATAGTAGCCGGTGTGGCCGCCAACGATTGCGATTCCCAGCTCCAATGCCGCCTGGTGAATGGACTGCACTATGGTCTTGAAATCCTCATCCTTTGTCTCCGGTGGCATGAGCAGCGAGTAGGTCATGAACTGGGGCCGGACGCCCATCACGGCAATGTCGCTGGCACCGATGTGCACCGTGTACCAGCCGAACATCTCCCACGGCTGCCCCGGCACGGCAAAGATGGGGTCCTCGGCGATGATGAGCACCTTGCCGTCTCCAATGTCGATCACCGCTGCGTCCACTCCCGTCTGCGGCGGCACCAGGACGCGATCATCCTTTTTGCCCAGGCGCTGCAGAAGGAAAGAGTTGAATGTGTCCAGATCGATCTTGCCGATCTTGGCCTGGACCTCCGGCGTCTCTCTTCCCTCTGCTCTTTCCGTCTCGCCGGTTCCGGTATCAATGTTCTCGTTCTTCACGATACAGCCTCGCGATCTCGCATACCTGCTCGACAACTTCTATGGGGTCTCTTCCCACCAGCACGGAAACGGGCTCCTTTCCCATAGCCCCCGTCTCATAGAAGATCCTGGGCGCACATCCGCCTGCCGCGCGAACGGCCTCGGCCACTTTCCAGGGCATGGATGCGCCTTCTTTTTCCCGGATCTCCTGCGGCTCATTTCTGCGGTCGATGACGCTGAAGGTCCAGCCCTTCTTACGGCAGTAGTCCTCCAGCCATCCGGCAAGAACGGGATCGTTGGCAAAGTCGATGCCCGCTCTTATCGTGGGATCGATCTTTCTGATCTCGATGAGCAGCCTGGCCATGTGGCTGGAGGCTCCAAAGCGGGGCTTTCCTGCGGCGTGGGGCAGGCCGCCGATGACCGTAATGCGCCCTTCGATGCCCAGGACTTCAAAGCGAGTCCTGGCATCCTTGCGGGCAAAGACCAGGTTGGTTCGTACCTCTGGGATCATGGCCGCGAAGTCCTGACAGCTCTCCAGAATGTTCAGGGCCACGGCCATCTTTCCCAACATCTCGATCTCTTCCTCAAGCATAATACTCCTGCCTCCTTCCGGTCCAGAAAATAATTTGGCAATGATAAGTAGTTTATTGCCAGCAGCCAACTGCCTGAGATCCTACCTTCGTTTCTATCTTTTCCCGCTGCAAATCGTTTTCCTATTCTCTTATTTCCCCGCACTCTTATTTTTTCTGCGCAGCTTGCCTTCTCGTGAACCGGTCCCAGTTCCAGGGCTCATCGAGGACCTTGACGTCCACCGTCTTGATGCCGTGCAGCCCTTCCACGCGGCGCTTGACCTGCTCGATGAGGTGGCTGACCAGAGGGCAGGCCTGGGAGGTGAGGACCATGTTCACCTCCACCCGATCGTCATCGAATACTACTATGTCCTTGATCAGGCCCAGGTCAACGATATCGATGCCCACCTCCGGATCGAGCACATCGCGCAGGGCCTCGCGGACCTCGTCTTCCCGGGCAAGCTTCGCTTTCAGCAATTCGGCCTCCGGGCCGGGCATTGCCTTTTCCATGGAGCGCAGCCGCTCCTCCAGCCGGTTCTGCCGGTCGAGCAGCCTGCTCATCACGCGCAGCATGGGATCGGGCAGATTGGCATAGTTCAGGTCCGTGCCGGTGGCCGGGCACTCCGGCTCTGCGATGCGACCGGGCACGCCCACAACCGTCGCCCCGGCGGGAACCGACCTGACCACCACCGAGCCCGCTCCGACCTTGGCACCCTTGCCGACGGTGATCGGCCCCAGTATGATGGAGCCGGCACCGATGACCACGCCGTCCTCAATGGTGGGATGCCGCTTCACCTTTTCCAGGCTGGTGCCGCCGAGTACCGTTCCCATGTACATCAGCACATCGTCCCCCACCTCGGCGGTCTCGCCGATCACCACGCCCATGCCGTGGTCGATGAAGAATCGCTTGCCGATCTGTGCGCCGGGATGAATCTCCACTCCGGTCAGGAAGCGGCCGATGTGGGAGCAAAACCTGGCCAGAAAGAAGAATCTATGCGACCAGAGGAAATGTGAGACGCGGTGTATCCAGAGGGCATGCAGTCCCGGATAGCAGGTGATGACCTCCAGGGTGGACCTGGCGGCGGGGTCCTTGGCAAAGACGGTTTGGATGTCTTCTTTAAAGCTCATTTTTAAACTCCAGGGGTTTGGTTGTTTGCTGTCTTGCAGCTAGGGCTTAATCGTTGCATGCTTCAACTGAGATTGAAAAATGTCTGTTATTGTCATTGGTCTGCAGCCTAATGATTCATCTCATTTCCATCACAATTGTGAATCGCGTTAGTATATAAGGATTCTCAAAGTGACAGATTCCTAAAACACCGACATCCTCCCATCACCCGACAAATTAATCCGTGCATAGTTGCCATAACCTTTGTTATCCTGTTCGTCCGTACGATCGGATGGAAGGAGGAGAGGGCCTGAGGCGGCAAAAGGTAAAGGTAGGGAGATTGTATTAAAAAACCGCCCCAGGCCACAAACCAGCCAGAAATCAGTTCCCCCTTATTAACCATGTCGGTTGAAGCTGCCTTAGCGATTGCTGTATCAGTTTGAAGCCCGGCGCTCCGGCAAGACCGATAATCCTAAAGCTTTTCTCATCCACCCACATTTCCATGAAACGCATTGGCATTGCCGACACCACCTTCGCCCGCGTCGACATGGCTCGAGCGGCTATTCATGCCATCAAAAAGGAAGCCTCAGCGGAGATCGTCCGCTACACCGTGCCGGGCATCAAGGATCTGCCCGTGGCCGCGAAGAAGCTTCTGGAAGAGGAGAAGTGCGACATCGTCATGGCCCTGGGCATGCCCGGAGGCGCGGAGAAGGACAAAGTGTGCGCCCATGAGGCATCGTCCGGCCTGATCATGGCCCAGCTCATGACCAACAAGCACATCATCGAGGTCTTTGTGCATGAAGACGAGGCGGCGGATGAAAAGACCCTCGCCTGGCTGGCGGAACAGCGGGCGGCAGAGCACGCCCAGAACATGGTGCGATTGCTGTTTTATCCGGAGCAGTTGACCAGATTGGCGGGCAGCGGCCAGCGTCAGGGATATGAGGATGCCGGGCCGATCGAGGGAACCTCCGGCGGCCACCTGGGGCATTGAAATATCCGATCGTTAGTTTCCATTGTCAGAACCCTGAAGTGAGAGCAATGAACAAAAAAGCAGTCTTTGCATTTGCAGTGCTGTTGATAGTACTGTTACTGGTCGGTGCCGCGATCGTGGATGCCAAATCGAAGGGCGGCGGAGGTGGCAGATCGGGCGGCTCAAGCAGCAAGGGCTTTTCATCAGCGCTGTCGTCATCTTCCGCGAAGGACACTGTGGCCAAGGCGGTAGGGATCTCAGCCATTCCCATGCTGACCAAGAGCACCAAGAAGAAGACCCACGTCGATGCAGATGACGCATTTGAGAATGAATCATTCGATAATGAAACTGCAGATGCACAAGAGGCGCCAAAGTCGCCCGGCTCCGGCATTCTGCCCTTCTCGGCTTTATGCCTGCTCCATGTGGCATGGCGCAGCCGCCACAGGCCTTAAAATCACTCTGCGACAAAAGAAAAAGTGGACCTCAGGTCAGCCCTGCGGTCCTGGTTTCATTATTCGTCATGGTGACATTTGTGGCGTTCCCGCCCAGAGCTGACGAGTCCATCTTCCCGGATACGAGGAGACTCTGGAGGAACGGCGTGGCGTTTCCGGCCTCTGAAGGCAGCTGCACATTCACGCTCTTATTCATGTCCTGGAAGACCATGGAGATGGTGGTATTCACGCTCATCGACAGATTTCCAGTTTCATTGATGGGCAAGCCCAGGGACTCCGGGTTCATGATGAAGCTCTGCAAAACCTCGGCCTTCTTGAGCTGGTGTGCATCTTTGGTAATCCAGTAGAGAGCCTCAATCGACATATTGCGGAAGAGCTGAGTGAGGTTCATAGACTGTGCGGGCAGGATGGAGGCGGCCTGCTGCGACATCTGCTCAGCAATTGCCAGGCTTCCCATCTCTGCCTTGAGCTTGTAGCACTCCTGGCCATCCACGACCTCCGATCCGAGCAGAGAGAGATTGGACCGGTTGAGCATGTCGATCTGCTGGCCAATGGTGTTTTGCTGGGACCAGCTCTCTGATATCACTGGAAGCTTCATGGATGTCCAATTCCCATCAACCTTGAGATAGACGGTATCGTTGAGGAGGTACTCCTCCAGAGCAGAAGCCGTGGCGTTTTCATCGTCGCCTCTGGGCAGAGTGAGGGATGCCATGACCAATTTGAGAGCGCGAGATGTCATATTCAGGGACCCGAAGCCTATGGTGTGGGTGTAAAGCTCCTGGGCCTCACCGCTGGTGAGGTTGGCGATGTTCGTGTTCTGCTCCATGTCCATTAGAAAGCGATAGGATTCAGATGGAATAGAGGCATCAGCTATCAGAGACTGCAGAGCAGAGGCGTTTAGCTCCCCGGAGGTGTTGTTCATCTGACAGAAAGCGCTCGAGCTGCATAGGAGCACAGCCAGCGCTAAAAGCATTAGATATCTCATAGTGAAAAGATAGTGACAGGAGGGTAAATCTTTTTTGCTCTGTCTCCATAGAAAGTTCGATAGAAATTCAACCGATTCGGCTCATCCACATCCTCCAAAAAACGATAGGATCACTCGACCTTCCTGAACATACTTCCCTTCACGCCGCAAACAGGACACTTCTCGGGCGGCTCGCGTTCCACGGTCATGCCGCAGACCGGGCAGACGAAGTAGGGGTATGTCTCCTTTTTGGCATCCAGGCCCTCCAGCATCTCATGGTAGAGCTTGGCATGGTACTCCTCCACGGCGTTGGCGTAGTTGAAGCTCCTCTCCGCATCCTTCACGCCTTCCGCCTGGGCTGTAGCAATCATATCCGGATACATCTCCTTGAACTCATGCGTCTCTCCGGTGATCGCCTCGCGCAGGTTCTCCTTGGTGCTCTTGATGGCCTTCAGGGCGCGCAGGTGATTGGCAGCATGGACTGCCTCAGCCTCGGCTGCAGCGCGGAAGAGCCGGGCCGCCTGAGGATAGCCTTCTTTGTCCGCCTGGACTGCGAAATTCGTGTACTTCCTGTTCGCTTGCGACTCGCCGGCAAAGGCCGCCGCCAGAGCATCTTCGGTCTTGGTCATCTCATTCATCTCCTCAATTGTCTGCATCTCCCAAAGAATTAATTCGTGTCGATCCCCGCTTCGATCAAGCGCTGGTTCATTTGCTGGCACAATTCTAAAAAACTTTCCCGCTCCACATATTTCCGGCAGGGTAGAATCTATAAATCCAATAAAGGTCATTTATATTTCAGAGATGTCCGAAAACATCATCGAGGTCGATGGCCTGGAATACAGCTACGGCAACTTCAAGGCGGTGGACGGTGTCAGCTTCTCTGTCCGGGAGGGCGAGATCTTCTCCTTCCTCGGGCCTAACGGGGCCGGAAAGAGCACAGTCATCAATATTCTCACCACCCTGCTTCCTCTTCAGAAAGGCTCAGCGAGCATCGCAGGATTCGATCTGGCCAAAGAGCCCGAGCAGGTGCGAAGGAGCATCGGCATCGTCTTTCAAGATGAGACACTGGACCGCGATCTCACCGTCTGGGAGACGCTGGAGCTGCACGGGCGGATCTACTCCATGCCGAAAGTCGAGCGTCGGCAGAGGATTGACGAGATAATCAAGCTGGTGGAGCTGCAGGAGAAAGGGGATGTTCGCACCCGCTACCTCTCCGGCGGCATGAAGAGAAGGCTTGAGATCGGTCGAGGGCTGATGACCCGCCCCCAAGTCCTCTTTCTGGATGAGCCCACCATCGGCCTTGACACCCAAACCAGGCGTCGGCTCTGGGACTACATAAAAATGGTCAATGATTCGGGAACCACCATCTTTCTCACCACTCACTACATGGATGAGGCGGATCTGGTCAGCAACTGGATCGAGATCGTGGACTTTGGCAAGATCATCGCCTCCGGCACCCCCCTCAGGCTCAAGGACGCTCTGGGCAGGGATGTGATTTACCTGCAAACCGACAATGATGACGCGGCAACGGGCATTATCAAAGCCCTCAAGGCGGTTTTGAACATCAAAGCCACCTCGCAGGGGCTGGTGGTCACCATCAACGCCGACGGCACGCGCTGCCTGCCCATCGTCATGAGCCGGCTTCGTGAAAGCGGCATCGAGATTAAGAGCGTGAATCTGAAGAAGCCGACGCTTGATGATGTTTTCGTCCACTACACGGGCCGCGACATAAGAAATGCCGGTGCGGAGAAGCTTCCCCGCATCCAGCCCAGAGGAGGGCGCTAAAAGATGTCCTATGAGTTCTTGACCATCTACTGGCGCGACATGCTCCGGTTCGTCCGGTTCAGGATTGCTCTGGTGGCGTCTCTCATCCAGCCTGCCCTGTGGATGGCTCTTTATGGAGCGGCCATGTCCAGCAACTTCTCCCGCCTCAGCTCGGGCATGACGGTTCCGGATTGCGCAGTCGCTGTCTCTTACCTGACCTTCATGGGTGCAGGTGTGATCGCTCTCACCACACTCTTCACCAGCCTCTTCGGCGGCATCACCCTGCTCTTCGACAAGAACTGGGGGCTGATGAGGGAGCTTTTAGCCAGTCCCATGCCCAGGAACCACATCATCATCGGCATCGGCCTTTCGGGAGTGACCAAGTCCTTCATCCAGTCCATGGTCATCATGGCTTTCGGCCTGGTCATCGGAGTTCGCTTCTTCCCCGGCTACAGCCTGCTGCAGAGGGCAGGAGCCATCATGGGGATACTGCTCTTCGTGGGGGTCTTTTCCCTGGGTTTTCTCTTCCTCTCCTCGGCCATCTCCATGACCATGGAGACGCCGGAAGGGCTGCAGGCGGTGATAACGCTCCTGACCTTGCCGCTCTTCTTTGCCAGCAATGCGCTCTATCCCATCGATGCCTTCCCCGGAGCGGTGAGAATCATATCGCAGTTCAATCCGCTGACTCACCTGGTCAACGGCGTGCGCTACTTTGCCATAGGGGATGACTTTTACGCTATCGGCGTCCATTATGTTTATTCCGTGAACGATGTTCTGATCTCATTCCTGGCCTTGATTGTCTTTGCGGCTGCCATGTTCCTGGTGGCATGGCGAGTTTTTAAGACGGCTGTGGTTACATGAATATGAAGCCAAAATTGAAGTGTGAAGAAGCTCGTCATTGATCTGTGAAATGTACGTGACAATAGTGAATGGAGGGTACTAGATGAAGATCTTAGGGATTTGCGCCAGCCCAAGAGGCGCGAAGAGCACGACCTTGAAGCTTGTCGAGAAGGCTTTGGACGGAGCGAAGGCTGCGGGAGCCGAGGTGGAGCTGGTGGACGTCTGCAAGCTGGATATCGAGTACTGCAACGCCTGCCAGGTCTGCTTCAAAACGGGAAAGTGCACGCATAAAGACGACTTCCTGGGGCTCTATGAAAAGATCATGGCCGCCGACGGCATGGTCTGGGGCTCGCCCAACTACTTCCACTCGGTGACGGCACAGATGAAGACCCTGATCGACCGCATGGCGGATGCCATTCACTGCCAGCTCTTCACCGGCAAGTATTGCTGTTCTGTCGCCACGGGAGGCAACAACTTCGACCAGGTTACGACATACCTCGGTGCCTTGCTGCTGAATTATGGTGCCTTCGTCTCGGGAAGTGCGGGCGCGCAGATGACCAAAGGGCCTGCGGCATTGCTCGAGGCCGAGAAGAAAGCCTTTGAGCTTGGCAAAACGCTGGCCGGTGATATCAAAACCAAGCGCGACTACATCGAGCAGCGGGAGATGCAGGAAGAGAACCGCAAATACTTCCAGAACCTGGTGAAGATGAACAAAGACAATTGGGAGCATGAATACGAGTATTGGAACCAGCTCAATTGGAATTGATAAAAAAGCTGATGCAGTAGGAGGAAGTGGCCTTGCGGTCTTCAGGCCTTTCTTCCTACCGGAATAACCGCTATGGGATCTTCGCCTTTGGCAAGTCCCAGATACTCTCTTGTCTTGTTCTCATCAAAACCGGCCGTGTAGGTAGCGCCGAGGCCTAATGATACGACTTCAAGGAGCAGGTTTTCGGATGCGGTTCCCGCTTCAACATAAACAAACCGGCCCAGGTCCTGGCCGGGGACCTTGTTGACGCGTTCGAATACTCCCGTAATGATGAAAACCGCAGAGGAGCCGGTCCTCCAATCCTGACGGCCTCCCCTGGTGGAGTTGAAAAGCTCGTTGATCTTATTTCCGCGTGAGATCGTGGTCAGATTATGGCCTTGCGGCGAGTAATGATAGACGCCTGCAGGAAGGTCCGCGACATTTCCAGCCAATAGGTAAACCTCCAGGGGATATGACGCCATAGCAGAAGGCGATGTGCGATGACCCTTGTCGTCCGTCACGCCCTGTGCCGCCCAGAGGAGCTGGGAGACCTCATCCAGAGTTAATGACTCATTCTTGAAGCTCCTGATCGATCGCCGCTCCGACAGAGCCTTCTCCACGGAGACGCCGCCATCGGTGCGCGGCGTGGGCAGTTTTACGACATTTGATGTCTCCGATTTGGAGCTGAAGGACACGGCCGGCACCGCCGTCAAAAGAATTATCAATCCTACGAGTGCGACGAATCCCGTTCTCTTCATTTTTTCCACCTGTCAAGATAATCTCTGCAGTATTGATGGTATTATTTAAATTGCTGGTACATTCAGGGGTCATTGATAGGGATCTCTGGACGGAGTAACTGTTTGCAGATCCTGCAGCCTTCAACCAATGCCACATAAATATTTAATAGCTTCCGCGTCCAATTAATATATATGTTGACTTTGCAGGAAGGTCGCCTTGCCGTCAGGCTGGCCAGAGATGCACTCACGAACTACATCGATAAGAAAAAGATAATCGAGCTGAAGGGCTTGCCGCCCGTCTTCGATGAACTGCGGGGAGTCTTCGTTACCTTGCATCTGGAAGGCGATCTGCGCGGCTGCATCGGCTATCCGGAGCCCGTCATGCCCCTCGGCAGAGCGATCGTGGACTCGGCCATCAATGCCTGCTCACGCGATCCGCGCTTTCCGTGCGTGAGGCCGGGGGAGCTGAAGCGGATCGAGATTGAGGTCACCATCCTCACCAAGCCCGAGGCTTATGATGCGCCCAAGAAGAAGCTGCCCGAGCTGGTGCGCATCGGCAAAGACGGCCTGATCGTCTCCAAAGGGCCGTTCTCGGGGCTGCTGCTGCCCCAGGTGGCTCCGGAGTGGGGATTTGATTCCCTGGAGTTTCTGAGCCAGACCTGCGTCAAAGCCGGGCTCTCACCGGATGCCTGGCTGGATGAGGATACGGAGGTGCAGCACTTCGAGGCCCAGATCTTTGCCGAGGTTGCGCCGGAGAGAGAGATCATCGAGAAGAGCTATGCCGATACCTCCTGCGGAACTTGATAGCAAAATATTTTTAACTTGTAGGATCGCGAAGGACGGAGCGAGATGTCCCCGTTCTTCAGGGTGGTCTCCCGGACTGAAGTCCGGGGGGAGTGGCTGACGAAAAGTCAGCCAAAGGATGAACGCGGAGTCCTTTGCCCCAGTTTCGTACTACCAATAACCATTTAACCTAATAAAGTAATCATCTATTATGCTTAAAACGTATCGCTACAGGGGCGGGTGGCCGGAGAGGGGGCTGTCCCTGGAGACTTGGACTGTCAATGAGGCGCAGGACTCCAGTTTTCAGCAAGAAAATGGAACCAAATATTTACTTTGATGGTATCATATCAAGAGTGACGCGCCTGGAAAAGCTATGCTCTGCGATGTATCATCGTGGGAAATTTTCATTATAGTATTTGTCTATAGCTTTTTCGCCGTGGCATTTCCCTTACTGGAAGTCAGCTCATCTGATTTCAAGACATAGGTTCCCGACAGAGTTTTGTCCACCCGAGATAGGTATAGATCGCATTCACCATATCTCTTGCTGACGTATTCGGACGTAGCGGACTTAACGGTCAGTGTGAGATCAGGATCAGTAAAAGATCCGGTTGCCGTCACGGAGTTTTTTGCATCCCCTTCCGTCATGGTGCCGTAACCCATGATTTTATCTCCTCCGGACGACCAGAGGGTCAAATCGAGCCAAATATCAGTTCGATCGCCGAATTTTATCGACCACTTGCCGCTCACGTCCATTGGCACAGCCTCTTGTTGCACAGGAATCACCTGAGTCGAGCCGATACTTGCGTTGCCGGTCTGGTTGAGGGTTTGGTCTGAATTGACATTTGGCTGGGTGAGTGGCCCCGTTTTTGTCTCAGGCACATTCATGGTCGGACTTGAGATCTTGGGCTTTGGCATATCCATATTCGCCGCGCTAATGCTAGGCACTGCGATATCGCCGGGATCAATAGCATAAGCTTGAATAGATAAACACGAAAGCAATATTGCTAATAATATTATATATTCCAATCTCATTCCGCTTACCTCCGTCTTGAGGTAGTTGTGGGTGAATGATCTTAAAGTTATCTTGCAGGCATAATTTAAAATTTTCAAAAAGAAATTTAGGATAGAAATGAACCCAAAGGCGCTAATTTGTGAAAGGCGATATGACATTTTACATGTAAACCAAAAAAGATTACGGCGGATTGCATACGCTGCAAGGTACATAACCGTGAGCACGAGCATTTGCTGAGCCGGTGAACCATATCTCGTTTTCGGGTTTGATCTTCTTGGCCCATCGGCAACTTGGATAGTGGTATTTATCTGATTTTATTGAACCGACAAACACTTTCTCCGTGGCTTTGAACACCGGGTCGGGAGCATTACCTATGCTCGTGTGCGACGCATCGATCGCCTCTCCTGCAAAATGCGTTTCTCCGTCGCTTGCCGGTGCTGAAAAAGCCAATGGGACCAGCAAAGCCAGGACGAGAAGAACCAACGCCAATTTCATAAAATTCCTCCTTTTATCACGATTATGCATGTCTCACGAAAAAGCTTTTTGGTGGTAAAAACAGGATTCACAACGGTCAAAGACCGCAATATGCAGACGGCTGGCAGCGTAGATGCTATAACGGGATTCGAGCCTTAAATGGATACTCGATAGCCCGATTTTGGGAAAATTGTCTGGGTGGGATGAATTTGGGCGGCGCAGATGGCTCACAGGAACCCGGTAGAGCAAAGATGGACGGAGTTACAGTCCTTTGTGGGAGCTCAGGGAAGCCGAATGCCCCGCCCGTGGCCCGCATTCTCGCGGTCAGGAATCGATAGCAGATACACAGTCTTTGCAGCCACCTCAATTCAGCTCATGACCACTTATCATCGGAGACTAGCAAGACCGTTGATGGGAAATCAGTCGATTGTGAAAACACATGGCAGATACGCCTGTGTGGGACTGAACCCTACTTTAGATTAGAATATCTACAATAAATAGATTTCTTAAACGATTTATAATTGTTGAGCGGCAGCATTTTTTCCTAAAAAGAATTAAAAAAATGCAAATCATCGGTTAAACAATAAAACAAATAATAATATATAATTATGTTTGGGGCCTTGACCGTATCTGCTAATCACCAGAATATGGGCGCATCAGAGATTTGTGAACCAAGTTGTTAGAGATCGGGAATAGACTGTAATTGCTTCAGGTCAAAACGGATATTTATAAAATAAAAATACCGGGTGCTGCGGCGTGCAGAGAGACAAGAGGCCAGCTCGACAGCCCCTAGTTGCGTTTAAGCCTGATCGCAGGTGGCTTCGCCCAGGCTGACGATTTTAAACAAAATCGGTGCTCCTGCTGCATCCATGCAGAACAGAATAGCCAGTAACCTAAGAAAGTGAGGCTTTCCTATCCGTCAGATTTCGAGGCATGGAACATTAAGCACTGAAAAAAAATACGGAACCGCTTCTCTCACAGCTTCCTATGACAGAACCACCAGTCCTCGCAGACCATGTCCCCGCCCGTCTTCCTGGTGGCCGCGGTCTTCTCGTCAGCCGGCGGCGGGATGATCACCTGGTCGCCGATCAGCTCGTTATTGGGCCAGTTGGCGGGAGCGGCTACCTTGTACTTGTCCGTGGTCTGCAGAGCTTTCAGGGCCCTCAGGATCTCATCCATGTTGCGGCCCACCTCCTGCGGGTAGAAGAGAATCAGCCGAATGGTTCCCTCCGGATCCACCAGGAAGACGGCCCTCACAGTGTTGGTTCCTTTGCCGGGGTGGATCATGCCCATCCTGGCGGCGATCTTTCCCTGGTCATCGGCGATGATGGGGAACTTGATCTCCACATGCAGGTTCTCCTTGATCCACTGCGTCCACTTCATGTGGGAGAAGACCTGATCGATGGACAGGCCGATGAGGCCGCAGTTCAGCTTCTCGAACTCCTCCCGCCTCTTCTCAACGGCCACGAACTCCGTGGTGCAGACGGGCGTGAAGTCTGCAGGGTGGCTGAAGAGGACGAACCACTTTCCGGCAAAGGCATCCGGCAGCTTCATCATGCCTTGCGTGGTCTTGACCTCCATCTCGGGCATCTTGTCGCCGATGAGCGGAAAGCCTCCTGCTCCCGTCATGTGATGCATCATTCCTGCATGCCCCATGCCCATCAGTCCCATACCCATACCGCCCATTCCCTTGTGCTTTCCCATTGGCATATCCATCTGACACATATTTTATCCCTCAAATTAATAATGAAGTAGTTTACCTTTGCCCGCCACGAATCTGCGGCACAAACATAAAAGCTTGCAAACTATTGCCGCCAATAATATGGTCGTACCACTAATTAAAGGTTACTATTGCCAAGTAATCACTGGTCGAAATGACGAGTTCTCAATCGTTTTCTTTTTTTGACGGTTAAGTTTAAGTCAATTGCCGAAGATATGGCTTGAGGCTAAATCTTATGATTAAAGCATGGGGCATTCTGATCTTATTGGTTATTCTGCTGACGGCATCCAGCGGAGAAGAATGGTTGGAAGGAGGATATGTGAGCAGTGGAGGAAGCAGCGAGATGGCGCAGTATTTCACGGACCCCATTTTCACCTCTCCTGCAGGAAGCTATCTGTCCTCCGATCCGGCTTTGAGGGAGATGCAGTTATCCTTGGACCGACCGCTATATGTAGGATCTGTGGTATCAAGGCCCGTCTCCAGTAGAAAAACGGCAACTGCCACCCAGACAACAAGCGCTGCCGGTCGCTGGAGCCTGTCGCTCTCCGAAGGCAAATCGATGTACCTGGAGCTTTACCAATCCGGATCCAGAATCTTCGGGCGCGGCAGCATGACCCAGGGCCAGACAACCTACGGAGCCCTGGCCAGCGGAACGGTTTCGGGAAGAAGCGTGGTGATGGATGTTGTTCCAGAGTCAGGAACCGAGCTGTATTCGATAAAATTTGATATGAGCAGGCTGCACCTTTCATCGGCCTACACGGTCTACAGAGCGGGAGGCCAACCGGGGTCCGGATCGGTGAAGGCGATCAGAATGCCTTGATAAAGTTTCAATCCTATTTTTCGTGGATTCGCTCTTGGGTCCTGCAGGTCCACGGTATCAGGTTCTGAAATTACGCGTTTCCATCCTTGTCTCGCAACTTTGGGCTTGCGGAGCGCAGCGCCCTTCAGCACCGGGAAGACCTGCATTGATGTGATCGAGAAGCAGTCTCATTATCTCAGCCCCTTTCCTTCAGCAGCATCCCGGCCCGTCGGTGTTCTTCGTCAGGTGGCGAGATCTTGCTGCGGACGGCAAAGACCAGATTCCAGCCAAGCGACCATCTAAGCGGCCGCCAGCGACGCCAAGGAGTTGAGGTTAAGGAAGGGCGTTGCGCCTCCCGTGACCTGCGGCATGTGGCCATCCCACTTATCGACGGCTGCCTTTTGAACCTCGATCTTGCGCAGTTCTATCAATTCAGAGGTTACGACCTCGCGTTGAGACCTCAGGGCCTCGGCCTCCGCCTTGGCGGTTGTGACTTTCTGCTCCGCTTCTACCCGGATTCTCTGAAGGTCCATCTCGGCCTTTTGCTTCTGCTGGACGGCGGTAACTTTGGCCTCAATCGCATCCTCAAACGATTGGCTGAAGTTAAAGTTGGTAATTGCTGTGCTCTCTACAACGATGCCATAAGGAGCAAGCCGATCTTTGAGCATATTCTCTATTTGGTCAGCTACAACGGATCGGTTGGTAATGAGCTGATCGGCACTGAATTTGGCGGTGGATGCTTTTACAACTTCCTGCGTCGTCGGCTGGATAATGCGATCTCCATACTCATAGCCCAAATCAGTGTAGATTTTCGGGACCGATGAGGGATTTAGATGATAGATGACTGCGATGCTGGTGTGCACCGTCTGCAGGTCTTTTGACGCTGCAGACGCATCCGCACTGTACTTCTGAGTCTGCACGGTGAATTTCGCCACAGACTGAACGAACGGCATTTTGAAATGCAGTCCAGGGCCTATGGAATCTGTGCCGGCTGCTCCCCAGGTAAGGAGCACGGCCCGCTCGCCCGCCTCTACAGTATATACAGGGCCAAATAAGAGCATCAAGAGTACAAAAACTATCAATAAACCGATACCGGATTTCATCTTTCCGCCAATTCTTCCTATTTCATCTTTGTACATTTTGTTCACCTTAATTCCAGCCCTTTTCAGTTCACCGTAATTGCATTTAAAGGAGCTTCACGCTCGGCACCTGATCTTCGAGCAGTTCAGCCCGCATGCGGGGCATTTGAATTAGGGCCGGGAAAGGATGGTTCAATCCTTGTTTTCGTGGAACTCGCTCTCGGACAGGAAGGAAAGAACGATTCCTGAGACGCGACCTGGCAACTCACCCATCTGCCTAAAATTAGTCGAAGCTTCCACATCTTCCGTTCTTTTAAATAGCGACAGGCTTCTGCGACCAATGGATTTTTGAAATTTGCCCGCGACGATTTCATGATCATTAAACGATAAATAAATTCTGGTTCTCTTCTGTTACATGGATGCTTATCACGCTCAGATGCAGACTTCTTCAGCCGAAAAACGCGTCAACCATCGACAGCCTCACCCACCCAAATGGCAGAAAGATCTTTATAGTTCGACAATCGTCTTATTTTAACCGTAATCACGATTGTGAATAATGAGCAAGCCGGATAAGGAGATGAAAAGAGAAATGATAAAAAGGCTCCTCGTGGTATTCGCCGTCCTCAGCCTCTTGTTGGCTCCCGCCCTCTCCGAAAAAGCCACCAAGAGCTGCGCATGCCCTTCCGGTGGCTGCCACGGATCTCACGGAATGAGCTGCTGCGATAAACCTCAGGATGCGCCTTCATCATATCAAAAATGCATCTGCCTGGGCCAGATTACATCCTTTTCCGGTTTGGAGTTCTATGATCCCGGCGAATCCTATTTCGGCAGGAGCAGCTCGCGTTCCTATGCCGGTCAAAGCATTTCCACGGTGCCAACCTGCTCGGTCAGCGCAAGTTCATTCTCCCGCTCCGATCAGGAAAATCCCCCTGGCATCGGACCACCGGATCTCGATGTCTTAGAATATCTTCCCGCTTCTGCGAAGCAGGTCTTTAGCGCACTGGCAGCAGGCGGCCCGCTAACGAAAAAGGACCTTATCGGCAAGACGGATCTGCCGCCGAGGACGGTCAGATATGCCCTTAGCCGGCTCAAAGGCGAGAACATGCTGGAGGAACGCTTCTGCTTCCGGGATGCACGCCAGATCCTCTACAGCGTGAACGGCTTGAATCAGAGATAGCGGCGAAGCGGGATGAGTCGTCGATATTTATTCCGTCCTCTATTTTTATCTTTTATATGGGGTATTGTTCCCAAGTCTAAAATCCTCTTACCCGCAGAATTTATATATCAAATATCGACTAACATTCAGTCACTGACTTAGACTTAGTCAGTAACGAGGAAGTGATGAGCAGAATAATCAAAGACCCGGAAGAGCGGCGTGAAGAGATAATTTGCACTGCCGAGCGCCTATTCCTGGCCCAGGGATACGAAAAGACCTCCATCGGCGACATAGTCAGGGACATCAATGTATCTCAGGGTGCTTTCTACTACTACTTCGAGTCCAAGGAGGATGTCCTGGTGGCGGTAATGATGAAGCAGATAGCACAAATGCAGAGCGAATTTATCCAGATAGCAAGCAGGGATGACATGGACGAGGCCGCGAAGATCAACTCCATGGCCAATCTAGTCCTTTGCCTCTCCGACTCCGGGAAAAAAATCCACGGCTATATTCACCAGTCCAAGAATGCCACGCTGCAGATGAAGCTCATGAGAATCAGGCCGTTTTCCGAGATTGCACCGGTTATGGCCGGAGTAATCGCCGAGGGATGCAATAAGGGTCGCTTTCATGTGGAGTGTCCCCTGGAAACCTCCTACCTCCTGCTCGCGCTCATGGCATCGTCCGTCCATATGTTCTATCAGAGTGATAGCTTTGCAAAATCAAATGAGCCCGGTCAGTCGGATAGGGTTTTTCTTGAGAACATGCGTGAGGCCATGCAGGACCTCCTGGCGAGAGCACTTGGCGTTTGCGATGGCAAATTCATCTTGAAAATCTAGGTTTAATGAGTCAATCGCAAATCAGTTAAAACGGAATTTGTGAAGGTGAAGAATATTCTAAGCGAAGTTGAGAACAACGGCGAATCGCAGTCTCCTGTTGTCCAGGAAGAGGCCGCCATATCCATGCACGACATGACCAAAGAGTTCGGCAGCATGGTTGCCGTGAATCACATAGACCTGGAAATAAAAAAAGGCGAGCTCTTTGGCCTTCTGGGAGCCAATGGAGCCGGCAAGAGCACCATCATCAAGATGCTCACAACCATGCTCAAGCCCACAAACGGCGTTGCCAGGGTTTGGGGCCATGATGTGGTCAGGGAGAGAAATGAAGTTCGCTCCTCGATCGGCGTGGTCTTTCAGGACCCTGCCATAGACGGCATGCTGACCGGCCGGGAGAACCTTGACTTCCACGGCAGGATGTACGGAATGGATGGGCCCCTGCGCCGGGAGAGGATCGATGAGGTTCTCCGGCTGGTGGATCTGAGCGACAAGGCGGACATCAAGATGGAAGACTACTCCGGAGGCATGCAGCGTCGGCTGGAGATTGCCCGTGGCCTCATGCATTACCCCCATGTGCTCTTCCTGGACGAGCCGACCCTTGGTCTGGACGCCCAGACGAGGAGATACCTCTGGCAGTACATCCACAATATGAACAGAGAGAAAGGCGTTACGATCGTCCTCACCACCCACTACATGGAAGAAGCGGATGCCCTCTGCGATCGCGTGGCCATCATCGATAACGGCAAGATCGTAGCCCTGGACACGCCCGAGAATCTCAAAGATATGATCGGATCCGATTCGGTCAGCCTGGAGGTTCAGAGCGGCGCTGAGGCTCTGATCCAGTCCCTGCAGGGCTTCTCCTGGATCAAGTCTGCAACAGCCGTCAATGGAACGGTTGAGCTGAAGGTGGATCATGCCCAGCAGAGGATCCCCGAGATCATGCAGGAGGCGAATAAATGCTCTGCCGTGATAACCTCGGTAGGGCTGCACAAACCCACTCTGGAGGACGTCTTCCTCAAATATACGGGCAGGAAGATACGGGAGGCAGGCGGCTCGGCCGGTCCTTTCGCCATGTTCCACAGGAGGAAGAGATGAAGCAGGATCTGTATGCTATTTACAGCATCTGGCTTCGCGAGATGCTGCGCTTCTTCCGTCTGAAGAGCCGCGTCTTTGGCTCCATAGCCATGCCCTTCTTCTTCCTGGCATTTATGAGTGTTGGATTTGGCGGAGGCACGAGCATGCCGGGCATCTCTTCCGGCGTCGGCTACGTCAGCTTCCTGACTCCGGGAATCATAGGCATGACGCTGCTCTTCTCCGCCACCTTTGCCGGCCTTTCCGTACTCTGGGACAGAGAGTTCGGGTTCCTAAAAGAGATAATGGTGGCCCCGGTAAGCAGAATCGCCATAGTCTTGGGGAGGACCGCCGGGGGCTTGACCACGGGCATCCTGCAGGCCGTGATCATCCTTGCTTCCGGGATACTCATGGGAATGGCGGTGCCGAGCCTTTCCGGGTTCTTGCTGTCTCTGGTATTCATGGTTCTGATAGCCGCGACCTTCATCGGCCTCGGCCTGGCCTTCGCCTCAAAGATGAAAGATATGTCCGGGTTCAGCCTGATCATGAACTTCCTAATATTTCCGTTGTTCTTCCTATCCGGTGCGCTCTATCCCCTGGATAGATTCCCCGATACGGTCAGGTATCTCGCTTATCTCAATCCTCTCACCTACGGAGTTGACGGATTGAGATACAGCCTGATCGGCACGAACGCCATTTCGCCGATCGCCGACCTGGCCGTTCTTGCCGTCAGCTGCGTCGTCATGCTGTTCCTGGGAGCGTATCTCTTCGAGAATACCGAGGTGAAGTGATCCTAAAACCCAAAAACCCAAAAACTTCAACGCAGAATTCTTGCTCGCAGCTTTTGCGAAAGGAAATGAAGTGCAAAATCCAGGTTGTGCCATGCCATAAAGGCATAGGCATAACCTTGCCGGGCTGATTGCCGCCGGGATTTCAAAGCCCGCCTGCAGGGGTTCGGCCCGGCAGCGCTCTCGCCAGCACCGCGGCCTCATCCGGCATGAGTTCCTCGGGTCTCTTTTCCAGAAGGCCGGAATCCAAATCCAGCTCCGCCAGCGACTCTTGATTAATGCCCAGAGCTGCCAGGCCTTTCTTGACTTTCTTGCGGCGAAGACGGAAGAGCCCCTCGACGAGCCTCATAAACTTGAGAGCGTCCACCTCCGGCCGGTCCATCCTGGGACGGAGCCGGACGACTGCAGAATTCACCGCCGGCACAGGCCGAAAGGCACTTTTGGGGACGGTCTCCAGGATCTCGGCATGGCATAAAAAGCCCACTATCATGGCCAGCCGACCATATCTCTCACTGCCCACGGAGGCCGTCATGCGCAGGGCAAACTCGCGCTGAAACATGAGAACCGCTATCTCGAAGGGCCGGGACAGCAGGCGATAGGTGATCTTGGAAGAGATCTGGTAGGGAAGATTGGAGACGATCTTGTTGTAGTCTGGAAGCTCGACCGTCAAGGCATCTGCATTTATGACAACGACGTTGGAGAAACGACCGCGCAGGCTTTCGGCAAGAGCCGGATCAACCTCGACGGCATAAACCCTGGCGACGCGAGGGGCGAGCACCCCGGTGAGGTTGCCGGTTCCAGGCCCGATCTCCAGCACCCGGTCTTGAGACGAGAGATCGCCGTAGAGCGCGATGCGCTCCGTCACGCTGCGATCAATGAGAAAATGCTGCCCCTGACGGTTGCTGTTCATCTCATGCGGGGCACGGTGGTGAAGACCCGATACTTGATTTTGTCATCCATCAGCTCGTCCTCGACGCGCTTGGCGATGAGCTTCTCGGGGTTATGCAGGCCTTTGATCCGCTCCATGAGATCTGCGAAGCCTTTGAACGGCCCTTTCCTGCGCTCATTGAGCACGGCCCACATCAGCTTCTTGCCTATGCCCGGCAACAGCTCCAGGGCATGCATGCGCGTGCTGATGGGTCCGGCATCATTGAAGTAGTGAATGAACCTGGCCTCATTATCGAGAACAATATTCTGGATCTGAAAGGGCAGCTCGAGCTTGGCGCTGTTGGAGAGCTCGGCATAGTCGATCCTTCGATTGACATGATCGATCAAATCCCGCTCTCCGCTACCGATGTAAACCCTGGTTCCCGCAGCAGGCACCACGCCCGCCTTGGGCGTCATCTCCATGAGGACAAAGTTGGTCTCACCCACAGCCTGAACTAAAGGCTGCTTCTGGTAGCTTCTGGAATCAGGAGAACGTCCATAGGGGAGGTAATCGAGAACCCTGGCTACTTCTTCTCTCTTCGGCGGTCTCCCCTCGGGCACTGGCTCTACCCCCTGAATACAATCTCTAGGATTCCGTTGAGTTCTTCTTCGCTCAACGTGAACCTTTCCTTGGCATAAATAGCTCTTAGCTCGTCTTTGGTGATGGGCCTGACGTCTGCGATCTTTACGGCTATGTCCGCCGTCATCTTCTCCTGCTTCATGAGCTCCTCCACCATTGCTCTGCTCTCCGCGGCAGTGCCTTTGGCGAACAGCTCGGCATGCCTGATGGCACGGCGCAGCTCGTAACCCAGTTCCTCTTCTTCGGCCCTACTCAGCCGGATCTGGTCTAGGAACTCCTTGACCTCAGCCAGGGTCAGGAGTTCCTCCTGCAATATGCGCTTGACAATCATCCGCTATCTACTTTTGTGCTTTCAGATGTTCGGGTAATGCGATCAGAGTCTTGGTGGCGTCGCCATCCGTGATCCTCAAGACAAAGGCTCTGCCCCTTTTTCCCGTAACCTCTCCTGTCTTTCCGTGGAACCTGGGGTGAGGCATGCCCTTATGGATGCTGGGGTCTATGATCACATGCACTTTGCTACCCGGCTCGAACTCCTGAATTGCTCTGATTACTGGAGAGATTCCTCTTGTTCTTACTGTCTTGCTCAGCTTATCTCTTGACTTCTTCCGCATTCCGTGATGATGTGCCATCTGATTCTCCACCTACATCAATTACATCCAGCTCTTCGACCACCGCGTCGACTCTCAGAGCATCCGCGAGGTTCGGGCGGGTCCTGCCTCCGTCACCGGAGATCAGCTCCTTTATGTAAAGGCCGCTGTCGCCTTTGATATTAATACGGGCACTGCCCCCCGAGATCTCAATCAGATCAATGCTGTGAACCGCTCTCGCCCGGTGCTTATCTGCCCGGCGATGAGAGACGCGATTTGGTGTTCGCTGATCAACCAGACCTACCAATTCATTCAGGGACGATTTAAGCTTTTCTTCTGAAACCTCAGCACCGAACTTTACCAGAGCCTGGTAGGTCTTGAGGAAAGTTGCCTCTTTCAGCCGCTCCACCATAGTGGCTTCTGCCGGTTTCAGCTCCAGAACCTCAACTTTGCCGCCCGCTTGCCGGCAGATCTCCTCCTGCAGCTTCCCCAGGTCGATGGTGCGTACCTTTGGCCGCACCGCCTCGACGATAAAGGGACGGCCCGTGCCGAGCATGCGGGCATCGATATCTTCTCGCCCCGCGCCGTGGAAGACTGTATCCTCCGCCCCGGTCGCTTCGACCACAGCAGGCTTGATCAACTCATCAACCGACTCCTGGTACATGCGGCCGGTGCCTTCGCAGCGAGGGCAGCCGCGACCATGGCACTCGCGGCAGGGCCAGCGCGTCTGGGGGATGCCGCGCACCAGTTTTCTGTACCTGCCGCGGATGAATAGAGACGCGATCTGCAGATCCACGTCGCCTGACTCCAAATTGAGGTGAACCACCACATCCGGACTCTTCAGGCTGACCTGTTTTCCCGTTTTAGCGGAAAGGCGCTTGCCCACCTCGCGGTTCAGCTCGGACTTGAAGGGCTCGGCATGCCTGGACCCCCCATCCGCGAGCAGCAATTCCTCGTTCTCCGCCATCAGACCGCTCATTCTGGTGCCGACGAGAAGCGTAGCGTACTCCCGGCCCTGCATGGCTGCCGCCGCCTTCTCTGCCCACGCCTCCAGCTTCTCGGGCTTCATCTCGCCCAGGCACACAGTGCATGCGGCGTCCTCCTCATTCTTGCGGCCCAGCTTCAGCCGGGCTGGCCGGAAGCTTGGAGCCAGCTCCTCCTGCAATGCTCTGTCATCCGCTGCCGATGCCTGCATGGCCAGCACCGTCTTGATGGAGCGCCCGCGCTCGGCATTGGTAAGGCCGGTGGAAAGCATGGCGAACTGGCGGCCGAGGCAGTTGTCGCAGATGGGGCCCAGGGCGATGATCCTCTTTGCCGTTTCGAGTATATTCTCGACGGGATTCTCTTGATTCTCGGAACTCATAACGACTCTTCTTTTGGGATCGGGTTCATGGTTTATTAGGGCTCGCATGATGGATTAGATGATGATGCAGTGTGCGTGAGCCAACCACATCTCTTGATCTCCAGTCGAATGAGAGCCGCTTGCCATAATCATGCAAAAGTTTTTTATTGAGTAATCTATATAGGAATATGGTGTGTTCAGCATGAGGCTATTACTCTGTGGGATATTGATACTGGCAGCCAGCGTTTCCATTGCGGCGGGGGATGCTTACAGCCATAAGTATGATACGTTCGAAATAAGCTTCTCGACGCCCAACCAGATGGCCGCTGATGTGCAATGGGGAAGCGAAACACCGGGAATGAAGATCAGAGTGGATCTGGGCAATGGAGAGGGCCCGTACATCACTCCACATGCTTTGACTACGTGGGAATCAAGAGCATTGACGGAGGCCAACCTGGAAAAGCTGTGGCGATCCCGTGCCAGCGGCAATGCTTATACCATCCCGACTATTAAAGGGATAGCAAACGGCGACTTCCTGGTCTTCGGTCGCATGATGATTCGAAGCAATAAGATCACAACGACCATGCGAACCTTTGACCTGGATGGAGACGGCAGAATAGATTACACCGTCTTTTGGAATGGCAGCGGCAAATTCGACTATGATCTATTGAACTCCCTGGCCGCCAGTACAAAAGTGAACCTGATTGCACCGAAAGCGAGCGCCTCCATTGGTCATGCTGCTAAATCAAGGGCGATGCGACACAGTAGTGCTTCGGCTCACCGGGCTTTCGTGGGAGGCTAACTGCGGCCTCAAACCAATTTTTCTAGCGAGTGCTTGTACTTCGCTTGAGGAGAAGAATGCAAGCGTGATTATGTGGTAAATATAGATATCATACTTTCCTTTTTGTGCCGTGTAGAGCCCATTTTTAGGGTGAAGTTGGCATTTGAATTAATTCTAAATGCGGATCCCAAATGAATTAAAGCTATGAAAAGACTTGAATTGGGACAATCTTCATGATGAGCATAAGGTCTTGAAATTCAATGGAATACTTTTCATAAAGATGATATTATACCAAAGCATTTTATATCGTTGAATGTCGATTAAGGATTTGGACAAAAGTCGATGGATGGAGATTCTCGATTATGTTCTTCGATTTTGTCCCTTCAACAAAAAAATGAGGTGTACCAAACCAAGCCATAGCCTCGCCCGTGCCAGCATCAAACTCATTCAACAATCCGCCTGGCGGCCAGCCGGGACCCAGGTAATTGAGATTTTATAATTAATCGGCAGGCAATGCTGCCTGCAAATGCCCCCAACCACTATTTTATTGTTTAGCGGGGATTGCATTTGATTTACATTACCGGACTCGCGTTTGTCGAAATTACCGCCTTGCACAATCCGCAAATTCAATTGGAATTAATTAACGGAACTCAAGCACTATCCAAAATAGTTTGATGTTTTTCACAGCACACAATTTGCCGGAATGATACTCGATTTCCAGGAACGCGACCTAATACCAAGAATGTTAATGGAATATTACTGCAGATAATTCTCGATGCTGGTCAGCTTCTCCACTTCGCTTTTACCAATGCCGGCTTCCGATACAACCTTCTCCTGAACCTCGATGGGCGCTTTGGCCCGCAAGGCCAGTGCCAGGCAATCACTCGGGCGGGCATCGATCTCGCTTTGCTTGGAGTCGCCCTTGATGGTGAGGCGGGCGTAATAGATCCCGCCGTCCAGATCGTCGATGAGCACGTTGGTGATGCTGGCGGAGAGGCTCTCCAGGACCGAGATGAAGAGATCGTGGGTCATGGGCCGGGGCGACAGTTCTCCGGAGAGGGCATGATGAATGGAAATGGCCTCGGACAGTCCCACAAAGATGGGCACGATCCTGGCCTTTTCATCCTCTAAGAGCACGACTGGCGCAGGAGAGTTGCCCTGCGAATCGGCAATGTAAACTCCCTTGACTCTTACAGGAACTGGAGATTCCATGGCAACATCTTCCGCACTCATCTTATAAAGCACCACCGATCTATTTCCGGTCCACGCCGATCCGCACGCAGACTCCTTCGATCTCCCAATCCTTTACCAGCTTTCCTTTAAGTTCCAGGCCAAGCCCCATATCGAACTCCGCCGCCCGCACCTCGCTGGCAATATGCTCCTTCTGGCGCATGGCCAGGTCAAGAATGGGCTTGCTCTCGATATCCACCACCGCTCGGATCTGATCCTCCACCCGCAGGTCCAGCTCCTTTCGCATATCCTGAATCCTGCGAATGATCTCGCGAGAGTAGCCCTCCGCCTCAAGCTCCGGAGTGAGTGTGACATTCACATAGACGAAGCCCTTGGAGAACTCTGCGGCGGAGAGATTTTCCGGCGGCTTTTCCCGGAATTCCACCATCTCTCCGGTTATGTCGTAGCTCCTGCCTTCAAAGCCGAGGCTGGCCTTTCCGCACAGATCAAGCTGCTTCTTAACCAGGGCGGCGTCTGCGGCTTTCAAAGCCTCCACAACCTTTTTGGCGTCGCCCTTGTGAACCGGACCGATCTTCTTGTGGACGGGCGCCATCTCCAGATCCATGCGGGGCTTCTCACCGGGAGATAGCACGGTGATCTTCTTGGAGTTGGTCTGGCCCTTGAGCACGGCATCCAGACTGTCCAGATCCACGGCATCCCTGGCGGGCGCAATCACGATATCCGAGACGGGCCAGCGCAGTTTGCGGCCGCTCTTCTGGCGGGCATTGGAGGACGCCTCTGAGATCTCCCTCACCAGGGCCATGCTGGCCTCCAGGCGCTTGTCGATCCGGCTCGCATCCGCTTTCGGCCACTCGCACATGTGCACCGACTGGGGTGCCTTCGGGTCCAATCCCCGCACCAGGTTCTGGTAGATGGCCTCGGAGAGGAAGGGCGTGAAGGGCGCCATGATGCGGCTGAGCTTGACGAGCACCTCATAGATGGTGGCGTAGGCTGCCAGCTTGTCCGGGTCGTCCTGCTCAATCCAGGTGCGTGGCCGCACCAGCTGGATGTACCAGCGGGAGAGATCTTCCAGAACGAAATCCGATATGGAACGCACGATGCGGTGCAATTGATACTGCTCCATGTTCGCCGTGACGTCCTCGGCCAGGCTGTTCACCCGGGACAGGATCCAGCGATCCTCGGGGCGCAGGCTCTTCTCGTACCTGGACAGGTCGGCCTTCTCGGCATCGAACCTGTCCAGGATCATGTAGGGCAGAGCGAAGCGGTAGGCGTTCCAGAAGATGTTGAGCATGCGTGCCGTGTTCTCTATGGCTTCCCAGGAGAAATGCAGGTCCTCCCAGGGAGCATTGGCACCGAGAACATAGAAGCGCAGGATGTCGGCTCCGAACTTCTGCACGACCTCCTCCGGCTGAACGATGTTGCCTATGCTCTTCGACATCTTGCGGCCCTGGTCGTCCAGTGTGAAGCCGTGCATGAGCACGCTCTTGTAGGGTGCCCGGCCAAAGGAGACCATGGCTGCACCCAGCTGCGAGTAGAACCAGCCGCGTGTCTGGTCATGCCCTTCCGTGATGAAGTCCGCCGGCCACCATTCCTGGAACTCTTTCTCTTGACCGGGGAAGTGCAGCGTTGCCCAGGAGGCCACCGCACTGTCAAACCAGACATCGAAAACATCCGGCGAGCGCAACATCTTGCCGCCGCAGGAGCAGTCCCAGGTTACAGCGTCAACATCAGGACGGTGCAGGTCGTTCAATTTGCAGCCGCACTTCTCCTCCAGCTCCGCCGCGGTGCCGATCACAACCATCTGGCCGCATTTCTGGCAGGTCCAGATGGGCAGGGGAATTCCCCAGTACCTCTGCCGGGAGATGCACCAGTCGCGGGCGTTGTTGATCCAGTCCGCAAAGCGCGCCGAGCCCGCCCACTCCGGATACCAGGTGATCTTGGAGACCTCGTCGAGCATCTTATCCCGCAGATCGGATATTCTGAGGAACCACTGGCTGGTGGCGATGAAGATGATGGGCGTCTTGCAGCGCCAGCAGTGGCCGTAGCGGTGCGTCAGGCGGCCCTGGGAGAGCAGTTTATCTCGCTCCTCCAGATCGCGGATCACATCGGTGTCTGCTTCCTTCACGTAAAGGCCGAGGTACTTCTCGCCCGCTGCCTCCGTGTATCTTCCGTCCTCGCCCACCGGGCAGAAGATCTCCAGGTGCTTTTTCATCCCCAGCTCATAATCCTCTAAACCGTGTCCGGGAGCAATGTGCACGCATCCGGTGTTCTCCGCCGTGACGAAGTCGGCGGCATAAACACCGTGCTTGATGCCCTTCTGTCCCGGCACGAGATCGAGCAGGGGATGATTGTACGTCAGCTTCTGCATCTCCTCGGCGGAAAGAGTCTGCAGCAGCTCATAATCCTTGTAGCGCCCGACCTTCAGCACCGGCTCGACCAGATCGGAGGCCATGATCAGGATATCCACGCCTCCGTCCTTCCAGGCCCGAACCCTGGAGTACTGGAACGTCGGATTTACGGCCACGGCCACGTTGGCGGGGATGGTCCAGGGCGTGGTGGTCCAGATCACTATGTAGGTGTTCTCCTCGCCCTGCACCGGGAATTTGACATAGATGGAATAGTCGGTCTCATCCCAGTACTCCACCTCGGAGTCGGCGATGGCCGTCTGACAGCGAGGGCACCAGTTGACCACTCGCAGGCCCCGCTCCAGGAGGTTGTGCTCATTGGCCTTCTTCAGCGTCCACCAGGCAGCCTCCAGGTACTCGTTCTTCAGGGTCATGTAGGGATCGTCCCAGTCCAGCCAGGCTCCCAGGATCTTGAACTGGGCCGTCATGTCGTCCTTCTGGCGCAGTGCGAACTCTTTGCATCTCTGGATGAACTTGTCCACGCCGTAGGTCTCGATGTCCTTCTTGTTCCGGAAGCCGAAGGACTCCTCCACCTTGACCTCAATGGGAAGCCCGTGCATATCCCAGCCGGCCCGGTCCTTGACCTCGAAGCAGTTCATGGACTTGTAGCGCAGAACGGAGTCTTTGATGACCTTATTCCAGGCAGTGCCGAGGTGAATGCGACCCGTGGTGTAAGGCGGCCCGTCGACGAAGAAGAACTTCTTTCCTCCGACTCTCAATTCCCGCACCTTGCGGTAGGTTTGTGCCTCTTCCCACAGCTTTCTGATCCGGCCTTCCAGATCTTGCGCATTATACTGGCCCGTCACCTCGGTGATCAATTACAGTTCCTCCGAAAAACGATTGCCACCATGTGCCACATCTATATTTAGCCTTTGTGACTTTGCGAATGAGAATGCTCTTCAGAGGAATATTGATATAAGGACAGCTTGAAACCATTTCGGTGGAGGGTTCAAGAATAAAAGAGGAGATCTGGATTGAGAAGTACCGGCCCGAAAGGCTGGACGATATTGTGGGCCAGGATGAGATCATCCGCCGTCTCAAGTCCTACGTCAAGACGAGAAACCTGCCGCATCTGCTCTTCTCCGGGCCGCCCGGTGTGGGCAAGACCGCTGCCTCCATATCCATCGTTAAGGAGATCTTCGGCGAGACCTGGCGAAACAACTTCATCGAGCTGAATGCCAGCGATGAGCGCGGCATAGACATCATCCGCCACAAAGTGAAGGACTTCGCCCGCATGGCTCCCCTGGGAGAAGCCGATTTTAAAGTTATATTCTTGGACGAGGCCGACGCCCTGACCAACGATGCCCAGAGCGCACTTCGTCGAACCATGGAGCGCTACTCCGCCACCACCCGTTTCATCCTCTCCTGCAATTACTCCTCCAAGATCATCGAGCCCATCCAATCCCGCTGCGCCGTCTATCGGTTCAAGCCCCTATCCGCTCAGGCGGTCACCAAACGCATCAAATTCATTGCCGAGCAGGAAAAGCTGCAGGTCTCGGACGGCGGCCTGGCTGCCATTGAATACGTCGCAGGCGGCGACATGCGCAAAGCCATCAACGCCCTGCAGGCCGCAGCCCTCCTAGGCGATCAGGTGGACGAAGAGACGATCTACCAGATCACTTCCACCGCCAAGCCGGAGGAGATCAGGACCTTCATCACCACCGCCCTCAAGGGCGACTTCGTGGGGGCGAGGAGCATGCTGGATGACCTGTTGCTCTCCAAGGGACTCTCCGGTCAGGACGTGGTGGTCCAGATTCACAGAGCCATGCTCGACCTCGATATCCCGGACAGGGATAAGGTCAGGCTCATCGACCGCATCGGCGAGATCGATTTCCGCATGACAGAGGGGGCAAACGAGCGGATTCAGCTCGAAGCCCTGCTGGCTTATTTTGCACTGAATGCGTCGCAAGCCTCCCTATAAATAATAAATAGAGAAAAGAATTCTCTTTATAAATTAAAAGCGAGATGAATCGAAGGCACCTTTGCCGAGGAATGCACCCATGCACTGGGTCAAGGCCGCCTTATGAGTCCGAGCGCGCGTGGGACGCGGGTGGCCCGGACGGCAGCGGATGGGGGCCAGCGAGAGACCGGTATGAAGACTGGAATTCATTTTCAGCGAAACTCATTTTCTTTAGTCTAGCACGAGTTGGAGCAGCCCCTCAATAGAATCCCGGACTTTCTTTAGATTCATCCTGCGATACATGCTGATTGCATCGTTATCGTCTGGGATCGCCCGCAGCATTTCCACAAGGAATGGAAACTCATGGAGTCGATCGCCCAAATACCGAATATCAATCTCTGTACTACCGGCTGCAGGGTCAAGGAGGGCGAGAATATCAGCCCGGTCCTTGCGCAGCTTGCCCTTCTCCCATTCCTCGTCACTCGATGTTCCGTTCTGTATCCGGAACGATCGGTCCCATGCTGCCTTGAGCTTGTAGATCATAAGCAGAGTCTTTTCCGGGACAACCACCGGAAAACCTGCACCCATATCCCGTATCGCAGTGTGACCGTTCAGGAGCGAGAACGGGCATTCCTCGCCTCTACCTTCAAACCTGCAGATATCCTCGCGCGACCCGAAATCAATCAGAATCTTTCCTTCTTGGGCATTTTTCACAACGGTAGTGGGGGCCATCTCATCCCGCTGAGGAATAAATCCGCGCTCATTCCTCAGGTACCACACAAGACTTTGCCGGGTTTTGCTGTTGGTGACGAGATCGATATCAACCGATCCATACCATTTGTTATAGCTGTATACCGCCCAGCCGCCGACGAGCACAGTGACGGGATATTTCTCATTCTTCTCCCGGTCATGCACCCACCGAAATATCTCGATCAGCTCCTCTAGCGATGCATTGATGGCCGTTCGTTGAGCGCTATAATTGGTCATAGATTTCCACCAGCTTTTGAGTTAAATCGCGGCCTGCATATCCGAGGCCCGCACAGTCGAGGAGCGATTGTGCAGGAGAGACAAGCCAGACGCCCTGTATGGAGAATATCCTGCGATCCTTGAATACGTCACGATCTGGCGCATAGATCCGTGCAGTGATTCCTCCATCGCCACGCACGTCAAACATTCCAGTAAGCTCAGCGATGTTTTTCTTTTCAAGATACATGTACGCTGAGTCATGCCTTGCGCTGTAGCCGGTGTAAATCTCGCCTGCCGTGAAACTGGTAAATGCGCATGGAATTTGCTGCTCATCGCAGACGAGGCAGATTTCCTGTGCGAGCGCAATTGGGCTACTGGCAGCCATTCGAATCTCCTGGGCAAAGAGCCTCTCGAACGGACGCTCCCATGCGATCCCGTTGAGAAGCTTGTTGATATCGGTAATCTTTGCATGGCCTCCCTTGTCTGATACGATTCCCTTTGCAGCAAGAGCCCGCACGACTGCGTGAGTCCAGCCATAGGAGACCCCAGATCCGATTGCGAGCTGCCGGATGGAAGCCGCCTTCACTTTGAGGAGATATGAGATAACCTGCCAGGACTTGGGAGATGTAAGCTTTACAAGCATGTTGCCGGGCTTATCATGGGCCTCTTCCATATTCGCACCGGCTGGCAGCTTGATGAATCTAATGCCGATCTTTTCTGCGGCTTGTGTAGCTTCCTTTGTTATCAGTTTTCCGGCTATGATGAATTCGATATTGTTGGTGCTGGTGCCGCTCGCATTCATGAGCAGTTTTAGCAGTCCGAGTTGCGATAGTTCGTTAAGCCGCACGATCCGTTTGAGTTCGATAACATACGTTTTGCTGCCGTCTTCGATGATCAGGTCAAATTGAAGGGGATAGATATCACTGAACGCGCTCTCTTGCTTTATTGCTGCGCTATCACCAAATCCGATTTGCGTGCGGAGAAGGGCTATCAGATCAGAGTTGTAGAGTGTCGTCATGTTTTCTATATCATTATTTACTGATAGGTTTATAAAGTTATCAGTGATATGCGATATCAGTATTTTGTGATAGGATAATAATGATATCAGTGATAGCTTGCAGGGCGTTGGAGCGGCGCAGGCTGCCCTCCGGGCCGGGCCTCGCTCGCAGGCACGCGCTCCCGCTCGGGCTCGGCACGCCTGCGCGGGTCCGTGCTTGCGGGCGCGGGAGGCCCGGCTGCTGCGAGTGAGGGCCGACGGGAGATCGACGAGCCCTGAAAAGTCATTAGGTCGCAGCATATTGATCCCCGGCGGGCCCCGCCCGATCCTACGGCTACCCATACGCTGGCGAGTGTGAGCTGATTGAGGAACGCACTCCGAATAACTGCTTGATAAAGATAAGAATCGCTTAAGCCAAGGTGAGATAAAGGAAAGATACTTTATATTATTACCGGAGTTTATAAGATCGTACCTCTGTCCACCTTCTGCGTAGCGTTTTTTCATAGGGTCTAGTAAAAAATTAATAATATAGCTTGTTAATACTTTTAGCATTATTAAGAAATATCAGGCTAGAAGATGCTTATTTATCGCAGTTAAATTAAATGAAAATCATGAAAAGACTTAAGTACTAACTGGGTCTAATAATATTATGCATTTCAAGGTCAAGACGATCGCTGGCCGAAAGTACCTTTACCTCATCAAGAACGAATGGAAAGACAAGAAAGTAGTACAGGTAATGCAGAAATACATAGGAACTCCAGATCAAGT